>Ga0315289_10010471_pt1 | contig 13273 bp, 25 predicted proteins | sample YL17G11_40_MG_FD_203452 | JGI IMG/M metagenome (GOLD analysis project Ga0315289, IMG submission 203452) | Sediment microbial communities from Yellowstone Lake, YNP, Wyoming, USA - YL17G11_40 | ecosystem: Environmental > Aquatic > Freshwater > Lake > Sediment | place: USA: Wyoming | collected...
ACCTTCTCAAAGATTCTCAGGGCCTTATCGTGGGAGACCCCCTCAGCTTTAGTCCAGGAGTTTAGGGAAGCACCTCTACGTCCAGACTGTGCCTCTACCCAGTAGGTGAGCTGGGCGGATTCTTGTCCGCCCGCTGAGGACTCTTCCTCGTGCTCATTCAACTGGATGTTGTAAACTTTGTCACTTGTCCCTTCGTTATTCCAAAGGGAAACGCTTCTAAGAGTACGCATTTGTGTCTCCCTTCTAAAGGGTTAATGTTAATCAGGCCAGAGTCCATGACTGGACAGGATCGAGGTCACCTGGCCCATGGACTCGGAATCAAGTGGCGTGTCAGGGTCTAACAGGTCATCTGCCGAGGAGGCCTGAAGCCAGACTTCGGCGATGTCCAGGACGATCTGCTCCAGCTTTTTCTTGCTGGTGGCTTGGACTTTTCGCCGGAGGTCTCCAAAAGTTTTCATTCTCAACTCCCTTGTTAGATGTGTCGATCAAAGATAAAGTAATAAGTTCTCTTCCCGTCTCCGCCGAGGTCTGCGAAGTGGTGGTCGGAGCACTGGAGAGTGTGATAGGGTCGGGGGTCATCGATGCAGTCATAGAGTTTTCTCAACTGGCGGAAGCGGTACTCAATCATGCTGTTCTTCTGGGGCGAGAGGAGTTCGACGATTTCTTTGGCCAGCATGTCCAGACGTTCAGGAACTCTGGGCTTTGATCTCTCATTCTTCAGGGCCTTCGTGACTTGGGCCTTGATGTCAGGACTGATACGGCCAAACCTGTCTTTGTACTTCAGATATCGGTGAGCTCTGGCTGACCCCGGATGAACGTCACTTGCGTCGAGGTGCCTCAGTACCAGACCTTCGAAAACGATGTCCTTGAGGGCACCTTTGTGCTCGCGGATGTTGATCTTGGTATTACGAAGCCAATGTTTCTCCAGAGCCTCAAAATCTTTGTGCTCGTGCTGGATCATGTATTTCTTATCCACGACTGCATGGTCATCAGCCAGATAGTCCCAGCCAGCAGTATTGGTTCCAGAGTCAATGGAAGTTTCGAGTTGGCTCTTGGCTTCGTCGAAGGCGTCTTGCCGGTTATCAGCTTTGATTTTGACGAGAATAAAATGATGCATTAGGTTCTTCCTCCTTAGTGACTTATTTCAACCTGAACTGCCCCTAAATTATATTAAGGGTGAGAATAATAATAAAGGACGCTTTATGTCGAGATATTTAACTCGTATGGAGAATTTTCAGGGGAGGCGCTATAATTCTTTTACTATTAAAAAACGCCTGACCTCTGAATCTAATGGTAATTCAAAGTGGCTCTGTGTTTGTGACTGTGGCAAAAAACTTCCTCTCTCTTATAGGGAGTTCAGTCAGAAGAAAGATTGTGGCTGTCGAAGAGGGTGCAAATTTAATAATTCTCCTTTACATAATCTTGTGGGTAAAAGATTCACTTTGCTCACAGTTAGCAAACTGCTTGACAAAAGCCATGCTAAGGAAGGCCGTTACTGGCAATGTATATGTGACTGTGGTAATGAACTCGAAGTAACAACGACCGGCCTTTTAATTGAGCGCGTGAAAAGTTGTGGGTGCCTTACACGGCCCACGGTACTAAAGGCCGTTGCACGTGCCTCCTACGCTCAATATAAGTACAATGCAAATAGAAGAGGTAGGGATTATGTTTTTGACTTATCTTTTGAGGACTTTTTTAAGGTGGTTATATTACCCTGTTATTATTGTGGTACAGAACCCCATAAAGTTTCGCATAAAAACAAATGGAATATTGTTACAAAAATAAGCGGGATAGACAGGGTAGTAAATAATAAAGGGTATACGAAAGAAAATATTGTTCCTTGTTGTAAGAAATGCAATTGGATGAAGGGACAGGACTCAACAAAAGATTTTATGCACCACATACAATTAATTCAGGCTCATATGGCTACGCATACCCCAAAGTAAACCTCCCCCTTTTTAGTTTGTTTGACCCTGATTCGTTTCAGGTATAAAATCGGTGACTTTATCGAGGGGCACCTTTTCCCGACTCCCGTCATCACATTGCATCAGAACACAGTTGGACTTTAGTTTTCGAATGGCCTTGCCATGATAACTATAATCATCCCGTCCTATCCATCGGACATCTGAGGCTCTGAGCAGGGCTTCCATTAATTTTTCGGGATCATCCCATACTCGTGAGTTTATGACATTTCCGTTTTTGTTTCTCACAGTTTCTCCTTTATATGTTATCCCACAGTAGGAACTCCGTCCGAGGGCTGTGAACCGAGAGAACAACCACGTCATAGCATTTGTCAATCATCCTTCTCGCGCTGTCAAGTATTGACTGATCGGAAGGTTCCCTTTCAGTCTCAGTCCTGACCTTTACATTTACAGATATGCCGGTTGACTGGGGATAGCCACGGACTCCCAGTGGCTTCCCCAGACTGACCTGTGCCCGGCAGCACCATATGCGTGCCATTACCAGATGATCTTGCGGGGTTTGACCGTCTCCTTGACGGGTTCCGCAACGGCCTTGTTCTTCTGAGGAATCTGATCCCGGACAGCCGGTGCCCGGTTCACCTCAGAGTAGTCCTTGTGTCCGACGCTTTCCACATCCGCCCGGCCCTGATCAACCAGACGGGTATGTTTACAGGTGCGACTGCCATCGGCGGCAACCCTTCGGGTCCAGCCCATGCAGTTGCAGCTCGTGCTTCCATCAACCATCTGCAACGTCTCATACGTCTTGCTGGGGTTCGAGCCTGACGGGAATGTCCAAACCTTTGCAATGTCTTTAGCCATTCTTCTTTCCTCCTCTTAGTTCATTATGATTTTACGGTGACGGGGTGCCACCTTGATGTCTTTGAGGGCTTCTAAGCGGACTTCTACCTGCTCTTTGACCTCATCCCACAGCTCCAACTTCTTCAGTTTCGGTAAGTCCTCGTTCTTGACTCTGGCAATGAAGGCCAACTGAAGTTCCGAGCTGGAGATCTCCTGCTTCTCGACGACATAGTTCTGGATCAGATCCTTGTACTCACCATTCGTAATGAATTCGTACTCGTCCCTGTAGTTGTCGTTGAATTCCATCCGCCACTCGTGGTCAGAGATCTTAGCGTCGTTCACAATTGGTTCACCCTTAGAGATCCCGACGCTGTAAATACCAGACCCCCCACCTTCGTCTGTCCACGAATCCTTGAACTGGAGTTCAGGAAACTGTTGGGCTGTTGCCAGAACCCACTGGGCCGGAGGAGACCATGCCGTGTTGAACCGGAACCGAAGCCCGTCTGGAATCTCCTCGACTGGCTGGGCATCGTATCCGCCCCACTTGGTCGACCATCGGCCATGTGCCCATTCATACCAGTCACCGAACCCATACTTCTCTTTGTTAGCCTTATAAATGGCTTTCTCTTTCTCGGTATGGGCCGGGCAGGTGATGTGCATGGACTCGGGCATGGGGACTGTGCCATTGAAATCGAAGATCCAGTCCGAGTCGAATTCGTTTTCTTTTGTGTCGTTGGCTCGGAAGACTTTGTTTCTGAACTCTTCGAGCTTGTTGACAGATCCGGTAACGTCGAGGATGTTTGTGATATGGTTAGGCATGAACTCTCCTTGTGTCTATGTTTGTTTCACCACACTTGGGGCAGATGGTAGGGTCAGCCTTTTGAATGGCCGTGAATGTGCCGCACTTCGGGCAGACAACTTCCCACTCGTGCCCATAGTCAGGCTGGTCCAAGTAACTGTCAAAGGCCTCGAACTGATCTTCCGAAAGATGAAAGTCATAGCCGGGTGCTGTACTCGGGTCTTCTCCGAAAAGAACAGTCAGAGGAGGGAGATCATGATTGTTGATCTCCGCCTCCGTCTGACATTGAATCTTGAATTTCACTCAATCGCTCCAGACGGGAAGGCACCGCTCCGCCACTGCTTGGCCACGAGGGCGTTCTTACTCGGGTCGAAGAATGACGGGGTGTAGTTGTAGGTCTTGTTTCCGATCGTGTATGACCGGCTGACTATGAACTTGTTGTCCGGAGTCCTCTGAATGAAAAGTCCCATAAGCTCCGCCGACAGGGCGTCATGCTCAGCATACAGGGTCTTGGCGGCTGCGATCTGCGTGCGTAGTGCTTCCAGACGGTCGAACTTGGCTTGGATGGCCTGCTCCATCTGGGAGACGGAAGGGGACAAAGAAACCGGGGGCGTGCGTCGTGCTCTTGGCATAAATGTAACCTCCTGAAAATAGGATTAGGATTGAGGGTGTGTTAATTCGTGGGCAATAGGACGGGCGTGGCGTAGTAAGGCTTGCTCTTCTCATTCGATGAAGGTGACTTGGCTCCGACTCATATAAGCATCTTGTTCGGTCGGGTCTCTAACAAGGCAAACAATCTTCATACGATTGAGAGTGGCTCACTTGACATTTTTGTTCCTTTGATATATATTCTTAAATCGGATTTAAAGTCTCATCAAAGCTGAAAATGCTGGGTGAGAATTAAAACTTTAAATCTAATCCATGTTCCTTGCTTCAACTTTAATTAGTTGATTCGGAGCACTGAAAAATTTGAAAGAACCCAGACTCGGGCTGGAGTCTGTTGAGTAACCGGTGCAATGCCTTATAGCAAAGGCACGGGTCAGGACTCAAGGAAGCCCATGAATTTATTCGTGGGACAGTCACCAGTTCCTTTCGTCATTGACGATGATAGACATCTCCCGTTCCAAGGCCCGGGCATAGGACTCTGGGTTGTCACAGGTGCCACGGACTCTTCGGATTGCCCGTTCGGTTACATTGAAGCGACCCCTGATGGGCCACTTGTCTGAGTCATCCTGCCGTCTGAAGAGTCTGTTGATGACCCGGATCTGACCCAGACGTGTGTCGCTCTTCGTCCAAGCGATTGTCATTATCTGTTCTGCTGATTTTATTTCCATTTCATTTCCCTTCCGAGAAATCAAAATAGAATCTCGGGTTGTGCTGAAAGGACAAGGAGCCTCTGACTCCGTCTGACTTCCTTCTAACCACGACGAAGGGGGCACAGAAGCTACTCACCTCGAAGTCCTGTTGGAGTTCTTGTGTGTTCCATACCTTCCCGTATTTCTGTTCCAACTCCTCCCGGGTCTTGGGACTCTGGTTGATTTTGTTCACGAGGGTTCGGCGAACGAATTCGGATTCATCAGGCATTAGCGACGTCCTTTCTCATAGGTTGAATAAGCACAGGGCGTGATAACGTACCACTCATTCCCCGAACAGCTATCATGGTGGAAGTTCTGCATGGCCAGTTTCTTACCGTGCTTGACCTTGAAAAACCGATAGGTGCATGGCGTGTTGGGAAGGATACTGCGGATCAGATCCTTGCCGTTCATAACCTTCACGTACTTGTAACCAGACCGTGACTGCCAGCCGAAGTTCTTAACCTCCAGTTTGAAGTACATCGGGGTGAAGTCATCTCCCAGGGCGGGCCTCCTGCTCAGTGCCATCAGGGTCTCGGTCAGGTTTTCGCATAGGTCGTCAAAGGCTTGCTCAAAGATGTCCTGGTCTCGGGAGACTTCAGAACGAATCTCGTCCAGGAGTTTGTTCTTAACCTTCAGGATCTCCTGCTCGGTGCGCTCCCCCTCGATCTCAGCAAGAGCCTTAGACAGTCGGTTGATGTAGTCCTCGTTGTCCTCCTCCACCAGGTACTGGACCTGGGCATCGATGATGTCAGTTTCATCCCAGCCACAGAGGGGCGTAGTGATCGGGACAGGGGCTAATGCTTTGGCTCTTATAAGTTCTTCTTTGTTCATACTGACTCCTTAATGTTAAAAAGTATTCCGTTGAAAGCTTTTACGAAAGCTTTGACTTCATCTTCTTCAACAGTGCCATCCTCAAAGAAGACTTTGATACCGCTTTCTTCTCCATCACCAACGACGCCGACGACTACTATACTGGTTTTTGATCCGCTGATAAAGCTTGTTGAAAAAGGTAAGTCTTTATGCTTCTCTAAAGCCTTCTTCAGTTTGGATGTTGTCGTGATACTCCTGTCGTATGCTCCAGTAACTTTTCCATTTTTGTCGATATAGATTGCACCGGAGTTAGGTACCGTAAGCATGAAGCCACAATCAAGGTCTTGATCCTCACAGTCTAAGATCTTCGTTATTTTTGTACTCATGACTTTTCCTTTTTAAGCTCGTGGTAGATTGTTCTAAGGGGGCCGAAGGCCGGGCATAGTTTGGTCTGGATCATCAGGGAGGTCAGCCCGGCCATGGGGGACAGGTAGGCAAACCCTTCCATTCCATTGGCAGCATTCAGTAACTGGTCTCTGGTAAAGGGTGGGTTCTCCATTGCCTTATTAAAGGCAGGGAAGTCCATCACTGTCATGTAAGAATCCATGTGGGTTATCCGGCCATTGATACCACTGACGAAGACCCTTTGTTCTTGCAGATAGTCTTCTACTTCATCCATGTAAGAGTTCATTTTAATTGTGCGACTCACAGTCCGGGTCACTGCATTCCGTGGTCTCTCCATAAGAGAGGTTAGCCAGATCGGTGACCACACCCTTGACGACGTACTCGTGACAGGTCATGCAGACTTCCAGCTCGTCATCGTCAGGGAGAGTTATATATTCCCGGGCCAGACATCCTTTCGGTTTTGCTGTAGAAGACTCTGCTGTTACTTCGCCAGTCCTGGGATCGTAGGTTCCGGGAGTTGTGATCTCGGTGCCACTGTCCCATACACTGGTGAACAAGACCTGAATCTCTTTGTTCTTTTTCATGCTTGACTCCTTCTATTGAAGTTTCAGTTGGGTCTGTCTGACCCGCTCGTTAAACATTTGGGGGTAGTTCCTGCGATAGGTACTGAGCAGTTGAGTGGCGTGCCCCAGCCGGTCTCGATAGTCTTTCCGCTGGGCCGGGGTGATGTCGTCTGGAGTCTGCTTGGCCATCTTCAGAGCTGTAAGGCAGATCCCGGTCTCACGCTTCAGGTCGTATATGTTTCTCGTGACTTTAATCACTTGGCTTACTGAGATCATTTCAACCCCCATGATCCGAGTTCTTTGTACTGAATCCTACCGTCTGCCTGCATCTGAGGCCAGTACCTCTTACATCGATGCGTAGGGCAGTAGGCTTGAGGCTGACCCTTTGCCACCTCACTGGTAGGGGGTATCAGGCCGGTGCCCTTGCAGAGGCATCTCTGTGAGTCTGCGGGGTACAGGGTGTCTCGTGTCATACTGCCAAGACCCGCTCGGGGATCTCATAGGCCGTCCCGTACTTAGCATTGTATGTGATCAGCATCTCTTTGCCCCTCTCGGTCAGGGGCCTGGGATAGCCGAAGCACGAACCCTTATCGTAGCACCAGACGAAGTGTGCTCTGGGGTCGCAGTCAATCTTGGCCATCTCATCCACCCAGTCCTGGGGCAGGGCACAGTCGTATGTCCCCAGACCTAATTGCTTGCATGCATCTTCAACTGTGATCCTCATCTTATGATCCTTTCTTTAGAGACTCCTAAACGGTAATGCTCATGCTGAGAAGAGAGATTCCCCGGCAGGCCTCGGGCCTTACCGAGGAATCTCCCGTACCTTTCTCTGAACGTGGGCCTCAGTCCTGCCAGGCGATCTTACGCTTGTAAGTCCCGCTGATGGAACTGATGTCGGTGATGTCCGACGCCGCCGTGGCGATGGCTGCCAAACGATCCTTGAGCTGCACCTGCATCTCCGGCGAGGACAGTTGCTCGGGCGTGGCCGTGGTCAGGAACTCAGTCTTGAGCTTCGTCAACTCCTCGTTGATGCGATCATCACCGACGAAGTTGAGGCTCTGGAACTTGTCCACGAAACTCTTCAGAGCATTGATGCTCTTGTTCGTGATGACCTTGCCCTCCTTGATGGACTGGGAGATCCGGGTACAGACATTCACAGTCTCACCACGGAGCTGACCCACCACATCCTCAACGAAGCCCGCAAGCTTGGCTCTGGTCTGGGCCTTCCACTCCTTAGTGGCAAATTCGGACTGGCTCTCGCCAATCTCGAACACCGTCCACTCAATGTCATACTTGTTCAGTATGGACTCGGGCGTCGGGTAGTAGGAGCGGATGCGGGTCAGGAACGCTTCAACGAATTCGTTCTTTACTGCTTCCCGGTCTTCCAGACTGAACTCGGTCACACCCTCCGGCTCTTGCTGCACGAAGGCGGTCTCCGCCGCTTGCCGGTAGATCGGAAGCATCTGCTCCTGATAGTTGGCCAGGTTCTCAGACAGGGATCGGGCCAGTTCCAGGTAGTGGTCCCGGCAATCCTTGAGGATCTCAACGACCTTCGGGATGTTACCCTTCGGCACAAACTTGGCTGAGCCGATGGGGAACTTCAGGCCGAATGGGAAGTCCGCCGCCCGGCGTGCCTTGCCTTCCCAGTACCTGAGAGTGCTGACCACATCGTCCGGCACGAGCATCTTGACACCGAGCTTGAAGGCTGCGGCCACATCCGCATCACTCAGGCCCATGTCCTGGGGAGTGAGGCAGATTGATGCTGACCATGCTCGAACGTGAACGTCAATCAACGCGCCGTCATTAAACATTGAACTTGGCATAGGATTGGACTCCTTGAAGAGGGTTTTAAGATATTATACAGAGAAGTGAGAATGAAAAAGGGAGAGAAAGAATCTCCCCTATGCTACCTTGCGTCTGCCTGCGGGAACTGCTTCGAACTGAGGCCCTATCATCCTGGGCTGTTGAGGAGTGGCCGTAACCCTATTCCTCATGGCTGCGTACTTCGGAGAGTTGTACGTGAGCCAGAGACACCTGTGAGCCTTTATATGGTTCTCATAAAGTCTCTGGTCTCGGACTCTCAGAGTACCACGAGCAACCATGCCGTGGAGGCATGTTACATAACCCGTGACCTGGAAGATCGAGACCTCATCTGGAAGGTTATGGGCCTTGAACCATACACAGAGGTCCTTCTCGATGACCCCGTTGTTGGGCAGGAACAGTCTATCCCTGATAAGATCCTTCTCAGGGACAAGAAGGTCTCGCACCTTCATGATCCTGTGCCCGTTCTTCGAGGGAGTCTCAGGAGGACTGGGCTGTTCAGGAGCTTGAGGCTCCAGCGTCAGGACCTGGACAGGGGCCTCTGGAATCAGAACCGGGTCAGGTTCCGGCTCCCAAAGTATCTTCCGTTTTGGAAACATCGGGACTCCTTTTTATGAAAGAGGAGAGGGGGATTGCTCCCCCTTCTCCCCTTAGTTGTTCTCGGGATTCGCTCCGACGATCTTCCTGCGACCATTGCCCCGGACCTCGGGCTGAGACTGAGCTCGGACGGGTGAAGCATTCTTGCACCCATGGCTCAGAGCCCATGCCCGGTTATTGGTGATCTCATCACCCATCAACCGGGAGGTTGGGACAATCTCGCCCACCGTGTCGACGAAGTCCTGCAAGGTCAGATCCGCGTGCTTGGACGCAAAGGCCAGGTTCAGTGCTTCCTGAACCCATTGTTCGATGTCCGCACCCGAGAACTGATCGCAGAGGCTTACCAGTCGGGCCATGTCCGCATTGAACATGTCCGGCCGACGCCCGATCTTCCGGAGATGGATCCGGATGATCTCTTCCCGCTGGACTGGATCGGGGAGATCCACCCAGTAAATCTTGTCGATACGTCCTGACCGGAGAAGCTCAGGCGGGAGAGACCGCACCGAGTTGGCCGTGGCAACGAGGAAGACATCCGACTTCCTCTCCTGGAGGAAGGTGAGGAGCATCTTGAAGACCTTTTTAGTGGTCTCATGTCCCTCTTGTCCCCCGTCTTTGTTCCCGGCGAGGTCCTTCTCTATCTCATCGATCCAGAGACAGCACGGAGCCACTGCCGAGGCTATTGCCAGGCACTTGTCCATGTTGCCTTCCGATTCACCAACGTACTTCCCGAACACCTTGCCCATGTCCAGGCGGAGCAGGGGCATCCCGAAGGCCGAGGCCGTAGCCTTGGCGGTGAGGGACTTACCGCACCCTGGGACTCCGACGAACACGATGCCCTTGGGAGACCGGACTCCGAAGTCATGGGCCGCGTTCGTGAAGTTGTCCTTGCGGATCATGAGATCCCGTTTCAGGTTCTCAAGTCCACCCACATCGGCCAGGGTCTCAGTAACCTCGACGACTTCGAGGATACCGGACTTCTGAACGATGCCGGACTTCTCACGTCGGATGATCTCGGGCTTGAGGCCTTTACCCTCGGTAAGGGATACCGAGAAGGCATTACCTGCCTCGATCGAGGTCATTCCCAGGGCCGCATTGATCAACTCCTCTTCCAGGGCCGGGGTCGGACGCCTGTTCTCCGGTACGCCTGCTGACTCGCAGATATACTGGAGGACGCCTTTGAGCTCGGCTCGGGTCGGGAGCTTGTAGTCGATCATCCGGATTTCCTTATCCAGTTCATCCGGGATCACTACCACGGAGCTCAGGATCACCAGGCACTTGCAGGTGCCACGGAGAGCCGGAAGGATATTCCGGATCGTCCGCTTGATGATGTCCGCGTCTCGAAAGTTCTTCCCAAGGTACTCATGGTAATCCTTGAGGAAGATTATCGTATTGTCACCGGGGCCGTCCGAGGCCTGGGGAGTGTCGATCCAGATCAGGGGTTTGACTGGGTCTGTCGATTTCGCTATGGGCTTCTCGTACGCCAGGCGTCCACCCTCGATGGTGACCTTACGGAGGCCTGAGGCTACGTCCCAGGAGAAAGTGCTGAAGGGCTCATCAGCACCCGTCTCTGGGTTCTTAATTACTGTACGTGCCGCTTCGGCGACGTACTCGGCTAATGCACGCTCTTCCTCATGGGTCTTGACCCAGAGGCATGAGTAGCTTGCTTTGACCTTGTTCATAAACTCGGTCGCAGCAGCGGATATTACTCTTGCCATATGTTTGGCTCCTTAGTTAAGGGGTTTGGTTCCGTCGTATTGAAGGGCCCATGAGGGCTCCATCTCATCTTTATCCAGGCACCCGGTCGGGTCAGGTAGTATGACCCGGAGCACGGGCCGGTTGCATTCGGTGGCTTCGACAAACAGAACTCTATAGTTCTGGATGATGCCGGTTATGGCGGGTTCTCCGCTGGAGAACACCTTGCCTTTCTTGATCTTGTCTACGATGGTAATCATGATACTGTGTGCCACCTCTGCCGGGATGGGGCAACAGATCTGCAGGTCGAGGTGCTTGCAGGTGATGTCCAGGCCGTGGGTATGAATGTTGTACCCATAGGGTGCTTCGTCCTCATCAGTCACGAAGTGGGCATACCACCCGTACTCTTCCATGTTCTTTTTCTGATGGGCTTCGACTTCGTCCATGCCGAAGGCACAGGCGTCGCATACGGGCTTATTGAGCTTATCGTGTTCGGGTTGATCATTGTTCATAAGTAGCAGGTCCTTTCGTTAGTAAGTGATCCATGAGGCTTGATTTTTATGCCCCACGCAATCACGCTGTCCTTCTTCAAGTATGTAACGGATCCGAGGGAGATGTGCTATGAGAGCCTTATGTTCTTTTATTCCGAGTCGACTGATCTCTTTGTTGATCGTCGACAGATGTTGTTTAATTTTGGCTAGCTTCTTCCTTTCCAGTTTGAGTTCTTCCCGCTCGTATTCCGCTTCTGAGGCACGGATTGTGGAATGACCACGTGTGAAATCGTGATTAAGATTATCAATCTGTCTCTTTCCTTCTCCGGCAATACGTTCCAGGGTGGTCTCCGTTTCGGCTAAGACTCTTTCATGCTCTGTATTAACAATAACTTTGAATGTCAATGTGTACTCATATGTCTTCATAAGTTGTAACTCCTCATCCGCAGTAAGGGTTAGCGTTGACACACAGGGGTTCATTACGCTCCTGGCATTTCTTTCCACACAAGACACACATCACCGGACTCAGGTCCGGGTGAAACCATTCGGAGGTGACTGTGTCATCCTCGAAGGTGAGGGTTATCTCGGTGAATGCAACAGGGTTCGAGTCGGCCATGGTGACACCTCCTTTCTGGGGGGGCTCAGATTTCTGTAGCGTGATCAGCCGAGTACGTTGCAGAGTGGGGGGCATTTTCATCAAACACTTCCGTGTGAAATGCCTGGTCACGAGCAACTACGAGGGCATGCTTGCGGTTGTCAGCCTCTACAGCGATGATCTTTGACATTTTCTTTGTCTTCGTTACTACCACATTGTACGTGGGCATTAGTTTTCCCTCCTATGTCAACAGAGTCTTTGGATACGTCGCAGGAAGTTGGGGTTTGCTTCTCTGCACAACGGCTTACCCAGTTCTTGGCACCTCTTGCCACACATGGCACAGAGGATAGGGCATAGTTCCGGGGTGCATTCGGTAGAGACTGAGGAGTCCTCGAAAGTGAGGACTACCTCAGTAAACTTATCAGGCACGGATGCCTTCTTCGGTTCTCCGGTTGTCGTCGTCATAGTACTCCCGGGTCCGTTCTTTTTCGGTGACGGACGCATTGAGTGCTCGTTCGATGAAGTCCGTTAATTTTTCACAGTCCGCACCCTGGAACCCGGAGGTTGCCTTATGGACGGTCTTGCCGTCGTTCTCAAAGGTCAAAGTCAAAGTCCCAATTTTATCTCTTGAGCTCATGTTACCTTCCTTCCCGGAGGACGCGACGCCCACCGTCTTCGAGTTTGAACCGTGCTACGATTTGAATGCGGTTCTTATCATCCCGTACCTCTTCGTACTCGATGTCCCGCTTCTCCATCTCGATCTTGGCCGTCTCCACATTGCTGTACGTGGCCACCTGGGTCTGCCAGGCAGAGCTATAATGCTGCTGGCCCCCACCATAGTTGTAGTCATCGACATGGGCGGTGTAAGTCCCGTCTTCCGTCTTTTCCCAGCCAATGTCACAGCCACCCCGAGCCAGCTTGGTGCTCTTACGGACGATGACATTGGCCATGAACTTCTCTTCCTTGTGGAAGCCACAGCACTGCTGGGCCTGTTCATGGATCTCGATCCTGGACATCGGGATGCCTATCCTGACCAGGGCCCGGACCAGGGCCTGAGGATTAGTGATGGACGTCTTGAGCTTGGATACATGACTCATAGTTGAGACCCCTTATTTAAGGTTACTTGACTGTAATAATGCCCTATCAGGGCCTTACAGATATGGACATTTGTGGATGCCGATGCATTGAATTCATTGCCGTCGAAATCAGTAAACACCTGGTCACTCTCGTTGTCACAATCGAGGACCAGGACCTGGGTCTCGGAGTTGTCGGTGATAACATTATGGACGACACCTCCTTGAACAATCACAACAACTTTCATGTGGCCTCCTGTGCCTTTGAGGGTTTCGATATATTATACGTGGATTTCATTCAAGCATGGCTGGA
>Ga0315289_10010473_pt1 | contig 13271 bp, 9 predicted proteins | sample YL17G11_40_MG_FD_203452 | JGI IMG/M metagenome (GOLD analysis project Ga0315289, IMG submission 203452) | Sediment microbial communities from Yellowstone Lake, YNP, Wyoming, USA - YL17G11_40 | ecosystem: Environmental > Aquatic > Freshwater > Lake > Sediment | place: USA: Wyoming | collected...
AGCCCCTCGCGTGCGCTCGGGATCCAGGGCGAGGGGAAGGGGGTGAGGCCGAAGGCCTCGCAGAGTGCGAAGGACTTCCTCATCGAACTTCCGGAACGGGACACTAGAAGTCCGGCCGAAAAGTCCCTCTCGGGAATATGCATTGGGATAGCATGACCAGAATTGCGCGGACCCCGACATATTCTCGGGAGGCCACCCGTGAAACCAGCTTCCATGGGCTCACTCCGCCCCACTTTTCCGGGGCGTTCGAGCTTTTCGGCCACGCCTCTAGGGGTGAGAGGTTCGCGCGTCTACCGCAGGCTGGCCGCAGCGAGAGCGGCCCAGGCCAGGAGGTCCAGGCGACTAGAAGCATGCTGAAAATGCCAACGCTGAAGGAGATGAGTCGGCATTTTGCCTGCTTCTTCTCTTGCGGTGGGCTTCTTCAGCAGCCTGCCAGAGGGCGCGGAGCGGGGTTCTCATTGCAGCCGCCTTGAGGGATCCTGCGTCTGGTGGGCCAGGCCGGATCAAGAGCGGGGCGAGCCTCCGCTCGACAGCCCGGGGACCTAGGCCTCGACAGGCGCCTCTTGCCTCATCAGGCGGAACGAGAGGCCAAACGCAACCGCCTGGATCAAGGCTGCGGTCCAGAAGGGGAAGGTGCCGTGCACGTCGTAGGCAAGGCCGCCCCAGATCGGCCCTACGACCCGGCCCAGGCTCATGAAGGAATTCTCCAGGCCCATGGCCACGCCCTGGCCTGTGCGGGCGCGCTGCGAGATCAGGGAGGCCACGCTGGGGCGGAGCAGGGCGTTGCCGGCGTTGAAGACCGCCGCCATCGCGATCATCTGCCCCATCTCCGGCGCCAGCGCCAGCCCGACCAGGCCCGCCACACTGATGACCAGTCCCGAACGCAGCACTCGCTCCTCACCGATCCGGCGCGTGAGAGGCCCGATCACGAGGCCCTGCTGGATCACCGAGAGGACCCCGATCAGCCCCATGACCATCCCGACCCCCGATGGGCCCATTCCGAAGCGGTCCTTGCTGAACAGCCCCAGGACGGACTCCAGGTTGGCCATGGCGAAGGCGAGCAGGAACGAGGTGACGAACAGGAACGCCATCGGCCCACGGAGGGCATCGGTGATCAGCGTGAGGCGGGAGGGGCCGGCGATCGGTCCGAACTGGCGTCTCTCCGGTGGGAGCGACTCGGGGAGGAAGGCGGCGGCGATCGGAATTGTGATCAGGGCAAACAGCCCGCTGGCCAGGAAGGGCAGCGACAGGTCGAGCTGGGCCCCGGTGGAAGGGTCCGTGGTGAACTGCATCAGGCCGGCGAGAGCTGGCGGCAGTGGAAGCTGCATCTCGGTCAGCGGCCCCCCGACCAGGGGGCCGAAGATCATGCCCAAGCCCATCGCCGCTCCCATCAGGCCCATGCCGCTGGAACGCTCAGAAGGAGGCGTGGTGTCGGCGATGAAGGCCAGGGCGGTGGGGAGAGTGGCCGAGGAGAGGACGCCGGCCAGGGCACGGGTCAGGAAGAGTTGGGTCAGGTTCTGTGAGAAGGCCTGTAGGGTGAAGGAAATCCCGAAGCCGGCCACGCCCAGGAGCAGCACGGGCTTGCGGCCGATGCGGTCGGAGAGCCTGCCCCAGACAGGGGCGAAGAGGAACTGCATGACCGAGTAGATGGCCATCAGGAAGCCGAGGGCCTGGCCGGAAGCACCGAAGTGGGTCACGTAGAAAGGCATGATCGGTACGAAGATCCCGAAGCCAAGCATGACGCTGACCAGCGAGGCGAACAGGATGAGAAGCGGGCCTCGGTGAGAGCTCATTGGCGGGAAGCCTCGGACGCACTGGGGATGAGACCGTGGTGCACGGGCTGGCGGCGATTCTACCATCCGTCCCGCCCAGGGCGCCCAGGGCGTCGATGAACGGCAAACCAAGAGCCGCTGGCCCCTGGCGGGGATTCGTGGGAACATGGGGAACCTGGAGGGCGTCTTACAGCCGAGGCACACGTGCCTCCCGGGGTCCAGCCAGGCGGCCGAACAGGGCCGTGGCCGGTGCGCGGGCTGCCCAGGATACAGAGAAAGGACAACACCCGATGAGCACATCCCATTCCTCTCACCTTCTCCGGTTTCTCGTCCTGGCCTCCCTGGTGCTGTCCTCGCTGGCCGGCTGTGCTCCGGGGCCGGCAGGCGTGACGGTGGCCCAGTCTGCAATCCCCCGCGAGACCTCACCGAGCATCCCCGAGGGCGATCTCCCGGCCCTGGTCCAGGTGGACAATGACTTCGGCCTCGCCCTCTACCAGGTCCTCCGCCAAGAGGAAGGCAACCTGTTCTACTCGCCCTTCAGCATCTCGCTGGCGCTGGCCATGGCCTACGCCGGAGCCAGAGGGCAGACTGAGCAGGAGATGGCGCAGGCGCTCCGCTTCACACTCCCGCAGGACCGGCTGCATCCGGCTTTCAACGCCCTCCTGCTCGATCTCGACCGAAGGGCCGAGGAGGCGGACGACGAGGCCTTCCAGATGAGCATTGCCAACTCGATCTGGGGGCAGCGGGACTACGCCTTCCTGCAGGAATACCTGGACGTCCTGGCGAGGAACTATGGTGCCGGAATGCGCCTGGCGGACTTCATGAACGCCCCCGAGGAGGCTCGGGTCGCCATCAATGACTGGGTGAGCGAGGAGACCGAGGAGCGCATCCAGGACTTGATCCCCGAAGGCGTCATCGACACCCTGACCCGGCTGGTGCTGGCGAACGCCATCTACTTCAAGGCCTCCTGGAGCGAGCAGTTCGAGGAGGGCGACACTCGTCCGCAGGACTTCCACCTGCTCGATGGCAGCGTGGTGAGCGTGCCGATGATGCACCAGTCGGCGACCTTCCGGTATGGTGAGAGCCAGGGTGTCCAGGCGGTGGAGCTTCCTTACGTCGGCGACCAGGTTGCCATGCTGATCCTGATGCCTCAGAGCGGGGGTTTCGAGAACTTCGAGTCCTCCCTCACGCCCGAGGTCCTGCAGTCCCTCATCGCCTCGATGGAGCCGCGCCAGCTGGCACTCGGGATGCCCAAGTACGAGATCCGCTCGAGCTTCGGCCTGGTCCCAGCGCTCGCCGACCTGGGAATGTCGACCGCCTTCGGGTCCGAGGCGGACTTCTCCGGCATCGACGGTACGCGTGACCTGTACATCAGCGACGTGGTGCACCAGGCCTTCGTGGCGGTGGACGAGGCCGGAACCGAGGCCGCCGCCGCGACCGCGGTCATCATCGGAGTCACGTCCATGCCCGTGGCTCCCTTCGAGCTCACCCTCGACCGGCCGTTCGTCTTTCTCCTTCGCGACGTGCAGACCGGCGCCATCCTGTTCGCCGGCCGGCTGGTGAACCCGGCGGAGTAGGGCGTCGCCGCCGATCTCGGGCGGTCCGATTCCCGGAATACGACCAGGGAGCGTCCGGTGCCGGACGCTCCCTTCGCGCCATTATTTGGCTGTGCTAGACTCCCTGTGATCCTGCAAGCGATGTGTCAACCAAGGAGGCCATTGATGGACTTCTCAGCGTTGGTCCGCTCACGCTACAGCGTCCGGGCCTATCGGGGGGAGGCAGTGGAGGACGGCAAGCTCGCCCAGGTATTGGAGGCTGCGAGGCTGGCTCCCACGGCCGCCAACCGCCAGCCCTTCCGCCTGATCGTCGTGCACACCGCCGGGCGCGAGGCGGAGCTGCGCAGGATCTACAACAAGGAGTGGTTCGCCCAGGCGCCCTTGGTGATCTGCGCCTGCGGCGTTCCGGGCGAGGCCTGGGTGCGGAAGGACGGGACGAGCTACGTGATGGTCGATGTGGCCATCGCCCTGGACCATCTGATTCTGGCGGCGGCCGATCTCGGGCTGGGGACCTGCTGGGTGGGCGCGTTCGATGTGGCGGCGGTGCGGGAGATCTTGGGTCTCCCCGAGGACATCGTTCCCGTCGCCCTGACCCCGCTCGGCTATCCCTCCGACTCGCCCAAGCCCAAGGAGCGCAAACCCCTCGCCGATCTGGTGCGCTACGAGCACTGGTAGGGGTTCGTTCCATCGCGGCCTGGAATCAGGCCGTGGCTGTGAGGGCGCTCCTGCTCGTTCAGCAGGCCGCGGTCGGCCTGCAGCGGGTCATGGATCTGGGCGCTGGGCACGGTGGGGATGCAGATCGGCTGGCGGGGTGACCTGAAGCGGGGAGTCCACCTGCGCGGCAGACGGGAGCGGGCGGAAGGCCTGGGTTGACCCATTCTCGCGCACTTTGGGTGGCAAGAGCCGCTTCAACTTTCCGGATGCCAGCCGGGTCAGCTGTATCCGCAACTCCTGGGGGTGGTATCTAACACATGGTCGTTGTCGTCTCGTTCCCTGGTTCGTGATGAAGTCGACGGACGGGAGATCTGCACCCAGACCGGTCCGGCTTCGAATTTGGCGTACTGCGTGTAGGAAAACGGCGTATGATACCGTAGGGCCTGGTGCGTCGATCACTTCACGGCCCTAGAGGTCCGGCCGGAAACCTCTCCCGCCGGGTCCCTGTGGGACAGAGTGTGCGTTTCTGGCCCTCACTGGACCATCCGGTCCCGCGGAACTGCCTTGTCCGAGGCGCTTTGACAGGTGCCATCCCAAGGCTTTGGTCCGGAAGGGACTTTCCGGCCGGACCTCTAGGACCGCTCGGCGGAGGAGCGCCCACGCTGCTCCGTCCGCCTCGACCCTTCCAGCCTCGGATCGCCTGTGCCGCGTGACACCACGGAGGGCCCGGAATGTCCAAGTCAGCGATCACCAAGAGACTGCTCGTTTTCCTCTCCTGCCTGTCCGCAATCCTAATCCCTGCGTGCCAGATTGCCCACCCGTCGCCCGCAGTAGTGTCATCACCAAGCAGCGTCCCCGGCCTAACCCCATCGCCCACGATGGCCCCTTCGCGCCGGTCCACGCCCACACCCTCGGCTTTGCCCGTTTCGACGCCGACGCCGCCACAGACTCCGCTGGTCCCGATGGACGCCTTCCAGCAAGGCATCTCATACTTCAGCTGGTCCCAGGGCGGTTTCTCGTCTGCGCGGTCGGATGCGATGTTGGACGAGGTCATTCGGCCGCTAGGGACTACATGGGTCGCCATCGCATTCGAATGCTACCAGGACTCGATCCACTCGGCAGAGATCCGATGCGACACGCCTGCAACCCCTTCGATCGCCGACCTTACCCACGTGATCCAGTACGCGCATAACCTTGGACTTCGGGTCATGTTGAAGCCACACCTATGGCTGTGGAACGACCCGGGTCATTGGCGTGGCCAAATCGGCCTTGGAGCGGACGACGCCTGGTGGGGAGATTGGTTCGCAGCCTACACCGAGTTCATCGTCGGGTACGCATCCCTGGCCGAGGAGCACGACGTTGACTACTTCGTTGTCGGAACCGAGCTTCCGACCGCTTCGCGTCGCGCCGAGGACTGGCGAGCCGTTGTGGAGACGGTACGGAGCGCCTACTCTGGACCGGTGACGTACGCAGCCGCCTCCGGTGAAGAGGGGAGCATCACCTGGTGGGACGCGCTGGATGCGATCGGTGTGGACGCCTACTATCCGCTGACGCAGGCCATGGATCCGTCGCCCGACCAGCTCAGGGAAGCCTGGGTGCCGATCGTGTCGATGCTGTCGCGTCTTTCTCGGACGTGGAACCTGCCCATTATCCTGACAGAGATCGGCTATCGGAGCATCGACGGGGCGAACCGGACACCTTGGCAGGCAAGTGGCATCGTCGTGGACCTTGAAGAGCAGGCCGACCTGTATCGGGCCGTCATCGACGCCTTCTCAGACCACGACTGGTGGCAGGGCGTGTTCTGGTGGGTCCTGTCAGCGGATTCGGGACAGAACGACATCCTGGGCAACGAGTTCACGCCCATCAACAAGCCGGCCGAGGATGTGCTTCGGGCCTTCTATGGTGCCATACCGCGGCCTACGGCGACCCCTACGCCTGTCCTGGTCCCGGACTCAGAACTCGTCATCTACGACGATGCCCTTGCGGCCGGTTGGGATGACTGGTCGTGGGACGCGCAGGTCAACCTGCGGTCGCTTGACATCGTGGGACAGGGAGAGTCGGCTATAGCAGTGTCGGTTCGGCCTAGTGGCGCGCTCTCGCTCTCCAACCCGAGGGGTGTTCGGTCGTCGCCTTACCGATGGCTCCAATTCGACATCTTCCACACTGGAGAACCCGACGGCTACTTGATCGTCTCCATCAACGAATATCCCGCACTCTGGAGCTTCCGACAGAGCCTCTCCAACCCCATGTACATCGAAGGCGGGCGGTTCCTCCCGGGCGAATGGCAGCGGGTCAGGATCCCTCTGGCCGACCTTGGCATCCAAGACGGGTCTTCGATCACTCGGATCAGTATTCAGGAGCAGAGCGGCATCCCCCAGACCTTCCTGGTCGATGAGATCCGGCTGGTCGGCGCAGTTCCCGTGTCGCCGTGAGGCTCTGCAGAGGACTTTCCGGGCCGCCTGCGGCAGGTTGTCAGGCCGCTTGTCGGTGGGTTGAGAACATATCCATGCGGATGTATTCAACTCATATTGGCGACCGGCCTGTCGCGTAGCGAAGAGTGGCCTTGCTACGACTGCCTGGTGTCTCCGTGTTGAGATGACCAAGGGGCGCGGGCAGCCGGTGCAAGGCTAAGGGGGTACTAGCGCTTCGGGGAGATCCCCGAAGGGAAGACGCGGGAGTTGCTGACCATACTACGTTGCATCGAGTTACGGCGAGTAGATCTGCTGATATGTCCAATAGGCAATGGAGACCCTCTCCAGGTATTCGCGGGTCTCTCCATACCCGATCCAGCGAATGAAGTCGTCGCGATTGCCCACCATTGGGTCATTCAGCCACTGCTGTACATTGAGGGGCCCGGCGTTGTACGCCGCGAGTGCTAACTCCAAGTCCCCATCGAACTGGTCGAGCAGGTTTCGTAGGTACCATGCCCCGACCCTGATGTTGACCTCTGGGATGTAGATATCTCCTGGAGCCAGGTCGAGGCCGAGCTGCTGGCTGATCCATTCCTGGGTATCAGGGATGATCTGCATCAATCCGCGAGCTCCTGCGAAGGAGGTCGCATGAGGATCGTATGCGCTCTCAACTCGAATGACCGCCCATATGAGTAGTGGATCTAGGCCATGTTCCTCAGCGTTGGTGACGACCGTTCCCGTGTACGGCCTCGGGAAGGCCAGCTCCCACAACTCCATGGGCGGCCTTCCGCCTCTCTCAACCCATTCGGCAGCGATGGATTGAGCCTGGAGAGCATGACCCCTGGCGGCAAGCTCCTGTAGGCAGGCCAACCGGACAAGCGGTTGCCTGCGGAGCCGGGCGCAGAAAGGGAGCTCGAGGTCTGCAAGATCCTCGCGGCCAAGTGAGTCTAGGGCCTCCACTTTGGATAGGATGTCGGGAGCCTGCGGCTCGAAGGAGGGCCCCATCGGTAGCTCTGCAGCCATGACGCCGGCGCGTTGCGATAGCCAATTCAATCCGGATTCCACCAGACGCTGCCTCGCCTCGGCCATCGCGAGTCGATCACCCGACCTCTCTGCCAAGATGAAGAGGCGGTAGGCGGCGTCGTCGGCGAAATAGGCCTCGCTCGCGGCAATGCGAGCGTAGACGGGCATGGCTTCCTCGAGACGTCCCTGGGCCTCCATAATCCATGTGGCATTCCACCAGGCCACGGGGTAGGACACGGACAGATACAGCTCAACGGCCTCATCTGGGCTCGTGCTTTCCAGGAGTTCCGCCTGTGCGAGCCGGCTTTCGGGCGTGTCAATGATACCAAGAACCGCCAGGGCCTCTTGTGACTGGCCGATCTGAGCGAGAGCCTGGGCGAGCCTCAGTCGGTCTTCGTCACTGCCCGCACCACTCGGCAACCCAGCCCCGATCTCACCTGCGGCCGCCTCGTAGTTTCCCAGACCAAGATTGGCCCGCCCCCGGAGCAGCGATGCACGAGCGTCCTCCAAGCCGCGAAGGACTTCCAAGGCGTCACTGAAGTAGGTTGCGTCGTTGAGGTCCTGTGCAAGCTGGTATCGGTCTGTCGCATTCCGCCGCATGCCCACGAAGGCATGAGGCATGGTTGACAACAGACGCTGATACTGGCTGTACGCCTGCTCGTTGTCGCCGCGTTCTTCGTAGAACCGCGCGAGCTCCAGCCGAAGAGCAGGCGCCTCATTCAAGTTGAGGGCGGCAAGATAGGCTTCTTCCGCTGACCCGGAGTCGATGCTTGCATAGTAGCGTGCGATTTGAAGATAGGCCAGATAGGCTAACGGGCTGTTGGGGCGGTATTCCGTTAGCGACTGAAGGGAGCCGAGAGCTCCAGCCCCGGGCATGGCTGCCTCGGCCTCCCACAGCTGAGCATACTCCTGGATCTCGGGAAGCCTGTGCGCCAGGATCTCATACAGTCTCTTGGCTCGCTCACTGCGAGCTTGGCGGGCTTCAGCGTACAGGGCTGTAGAGGATCGGACGTAATCCCGGCAAAGCCACAACGCAGTCGCGCCGACGACAACGCTGACAGCCAAAGCAAGGGCGAGTGTTCGCGACACACGAATGCGCTTCACGGCGTCCCTCCCCCGGTATCGGACGCTGGGTTGGGGCCGATGGCGAAGGCGGACATTGTTCGATCGACGGACGCCACAAACAAGCGGCCTTCTGAGACAACGGGCCCGGCGGTGATGGCACCGCCAGTCTGGTATTCCCAGACCTTGTGGCCGGTTGCCCTGTCGAGGCCAAGAAATGTCCCGGAGTCGGTCCCAACAAAGATGAGATCTTCCCAGACCGCCGGCTGAGACTGCACGATGGCGTCCGTCTGGAACCGCCACAGTCGGCGGCCGTCGCTCACGCGCACGGCGTAGACGTATCCGTCATCGGATCCGAAGTAGGCGGTCCCGTCAAACAGGGAAGGCGAGCTGGTGATCGTCGCCCCAGCCTCAAAGGACCAGAGGCGTTCTCCGGTTTCGGCGGACAGGCTGTACAGCCTCCGATCACAAGAGCCAAAGACCACGCTACCGTCCGAGACGGACGGGGTGGTCAGGACGTCGCCGGCGGTCGAGAACCTCCAAACAAGGGCCCCATCCGAGGCTCTGACCGCGTACAAGGCATTGTCCGTTGACCCCACGTAGATCGTTCCCTCCGAGGCCGCGGGAGTGCTTTCGATGGGTCCGGCCGTCGGAAAGTGCCATTGGAGATTGCCGTCTTCTGCGTTGATGGCATACAGGTTGCCGTCCTCAGAGCCGACGTAGATACTCGAGGTATCGACGATGGGAGACGCGCTTATCGGGCCTGCGGTGCCGAAGGACCATTGCTCCTGGCCGCTTGCGGCGTCCAGCGCATAGAGGATCCCATCCCAGGACGTCACAAGCAGCAGGTTCTCGTAGGCCACCGGCGTCGAGGTTACGTTGTCAGCCGTCTCGAAATCCCATTCAAGATCTCCGCTCGTCGCGTGGAGGCTACGGACGTGATTGTCGTCCGAGCCAAAGTAGACGAATCCGCCTTGGACGAGCGGCGTGGCTCGGATGTAGTCACCGGCAGCGTAGTGCCACTGGAAGCGGATCTCAGGACCGATCGTTCCTTCATCCGGCGCGGCGGGCCGCAGGCTGCAAGCCGCAAGGGTGCACATGAGTATGGCGAGTCGCGGAATGGCTTTCAATGCTTCGCCAGCTCCTTTGTCAAGGGCCCGGTGGTGCGGCCCGGGGGGCTCCATCCCCGTTGCCCGGCGGCTCGGGCATCGCCCTATCCATTCTCGCGCATTCTGGCGGGCAACGCACCGAACGTTTCCCCGCCGGCCTACCTACCTTGCGCTCGGGGACATCTACTTGGAAGGCGGCTCAGCCGAGGGCGCTGACATTCGCCATTGCGGCGACATCGATGGAAGTCTTGATCAGGACGTGATGGGGGATGAATGATAAATCCGGGCCCACATCGACTGGCCGTGCGCTCTTCCCCGTGGTTGCCCACCGCAATCCATCGCTCTGCGTAAAGCCCGTCGCGTGGAACGGCGTGGGCTAACCACCTGGGGCTTCACGGGGTTGCGAGGCAATGACTGGGTCATCTGGCGTCAAGCCACGCATGCAAGTAGGAGTAGGATGACTCAAGACCTGCTTGGTCCATGATTGCCTGGGCTTCTGGGGGCCAAGACTGCTCGCTCACGAATACCGTGTTTTCGATATCGATGCTGATGCCCCTCATCTCCAGAGCATCGACATTTGTGTAAGTGTCGAAGATGTTGATGTCATGGATGCTCGTCGTCCAGAGGTGGAGCCACTGTGGGGCTGAATCGCACACATTGTTGCGATAGGTGATGAAGGCCGACCCCTCATCGGGGTAAAGGCAGGCGAAGTCTCCCGTCATGTTGCGGATAACGTTTCCTTCGATTGTTGTGTTGGGTTGTTGGCCGAGAGTATAGATCCCGCCCCCGTCCCTGGCTCGCGTCATTAGGCCTGTGATCAAGTTGCCAAAGATGACATTGTTCCGGGCCGTCGTCGAGTCTGTCGACCACGTCCATCCCCACCCCATCGATATGCCGCTATACGGCACGTTCGCAATCTCATTATGGACGATCCTGAGACCCTCCACGTAGTAGGCTGTGATTGCGGGCGCACCCCAATACTCGACCCCCACATCTTGGATCAGGTTGTTGGCTACAAGATTGTCCCGCGGCACCGCCTGGGTTGCCGGGGACGCTATGTAAGCGAGATCCCAATGCCCGACAACCACGGCCCCATCGGAGATGTCGTGGAAGAGATTGCCCTGCACCGTAATCTCCGAGGCATTGTTGCCGAGGCTTAGCCCGACCGCTCCCAGGTGCTCGAATCGGCAGCCCTCAAATCGCACGTCATGTGCCGAAGCTACTTGGACGTGGGCTGGGGTCATCACCAGATCCTGGTCAGTCACTAGGAGGGCTTGGGCTTGCCATCCGAAGGAGCCCATCAGACTTGGTCGCGGCCAGTTGGCGTAGGCGAAGGATAGACCCTCAAAGGCCAAGTTGGTGACCTCCTCACCCACCCGATTGCCTGCAACCCGCATCAGCACCTGAGTTTGGGGGATTGTGACTTGCGCCGTCCTCATGTCCTCCGCTTCCCGCGGCCAGTAGAAGAGCTCGTGCGTATCTCTGTTGTAGTACCATTCCCCCGGGCTATCGATTAGCTCTGGTGCGTTTTCGAGATAGAAGGGAACGTCGAATCTGGGGATCCAGCGCTGGTTCTCTATGTCCATGCCGACCGCATAGGAGTAGTATGGCTGCAGCATCCAGATGGTCTCAGTACCGTCATCGTTCGCCTCGATGCTGCTTACCAAGAGCCGCATGTCCTTCCAGTCGTTGATCCAGTGGAGCTCAAGGTCCTGTGGCCGAGAGAAGTCAGGCAAGCTCGCCTCGGGTACGACGATCCCGCTCCGGGGGCTGAAGTCGTCCCCTGCCCATCGAATCCCCACAATAGGTGATTGTGAAGATGCTCGTTGGGCGCGAGCTCCATTCACGTACAACTGCCGGAAGGTCGCCACTGGGCCAAGGACGGCTATCCACAGATCGCTACCAAGCACTTGCTGCCAGCCGCTGACGCTTATCCCCCCGGAGAGCACCGGCGTTTCGCCCTCTGCCGCCCGGTAAGAGACCTCGTGGCCGTTCTGTCCGGAGTCTTGAGCACCAAAGTCGATCGTATCCGTGACGGGATAGGTTCCCTCATGCAGGTAGACAACAATGGGCCCTTGCATACCGGGAATGAGTGTGCGAACAACGTCCCGTGCATGCTCGACGGTGGCAAAGGGGCTAGAAGGTGTGCCAGGATTGCCGTTGTCACCATTCACGGCCACGTGAAAGACGTACTCAGGCAGGTCTCCCGTCCCTCCCGGCTGCGAGGGAGCGGGCGTTGGCCCAGGGGATGCTGCAGGGATTGATGGTGAGCTCGTCGCCGACGGCTGCGGCGCCAGGTCGGTGGGCGCTCGGGCGGATTGACTGGCAGCTGGGCGTAGGGGCTGGCATGCTGCCAGGAGCACCAAGATCCAAGCTGCTTGTCGTCTGCCCATCCTCGCCCTGCCTTTCCTTCGGGGACGCGGCTAGTTGGCTTTGTGAATCGCCCGCTATGACGGCCGGGCGGAAGCGCTTTTCACTTTCCTTCGGAGAGCCAAGGGCCCTTATCTCACCCCGAGCTTAACGAGCCGAATCGGTTCATGTGCTATCAGGGCATCAGGACGCGCTGGGCGCTGCCCAACAGCCTCGAGCTACGCGAAGCTGCCCCATGGGCACCTGTCCCGCGTTCGCTGCGAGAAGCTGCCTTGGGCCTCAAGCAACGTCTCCCCCACTCTACGGCAACCCGTCAGGCAACACAAGCTCCAACTCTCCGCGCGCCAGCCGGGTCAGTCGCAGACCCAGCACCCCGTTCGGGCCGCGAGCCCCGGGGCCCGATGGGGCGAGACGGTCTGCGGACTGGGCAGGTGTCCTGGTGTTCTCACGGCACCCCCTGGCACCGCCCGCCACACCGTCCCGGCCCGGTACCCCCTGGCACCGCCCGCCACACCGTCCCGGCCCAGTACCTGCGCTCTGGGCAGGTGTGTCCTGCCGGGAGGGCAGGTGTGCGCTCTGCCTGCACCGTGCCGCACACCGTCCCGGTGTCCTTCCGGGAGGCACACGTGGGCAGGTGTGTCCTGCCGGGAGGGCAGGTGTGCGGCGCGGCGCAGGTGCGGTGCAGGTGAGCGCCCCGAGCCTGCGAGGGGAAGTCGAAGACCCAGTACCCCGTTCGCCCCCTCCGGGGATGCCCCCAGGAGAACCCTGGGACCGTGCGCGCGAGGCCGCGAGCCCCCCGTTCGCCCCCTCCGGGGATGCACGCGACACCCTGCGGGTGCGCAAGCGGGGGCGAGACGGCTCGCCCGCCACACCCTACGGGTGTGCAAGCCCCCCTATGCAGGTGCGTTGGCCGAACTGCGCTACACCCCAGCGTAGCGGCGTTGTAGCACGGGGCAGGGGCTGGAACGATCAGGCCCGGTTTTGAGCCATGAACAAGCTGCGAGCAGCAGCGCAGAGATCAACGCTAGCGGGAGGGCATATCGCAATTGGATCTTCAAGCGGTCAACCCGTGTAGCTATCACCGGGCGATGGAGTCAAAGCCTGTACCCGTGGGAGGAAAGAAGGACCTCTTGATGATCCGGGAGACTGCTTCGTCGCCAAGGCTCTTCCTCGCAGTGACGATGTAAGATTATCAAGACCGGCTGAGGGGATAACGACCGTACTCAACGGCCGCGTCGACCATCGCCAGAATGTTCTCGGGCGGGACTTCGTCCATAATGGTGTGGACGGAGGCGAGCAGGTAGCCGCCGCCCG
>Ga0315289_10010474_pt1 | contig 13270 bp, 12 predicted proteins | sample YL17G11_40_MG_FD_203452 | JGI IMG/M metagenome (GOLD analysis project Ga0315289, IMG submission 203452) | Sediment microbial communities from Yellowstone Lake, YNP, Wyoming, USA - YL17G11_40 | ecosystem: Environmental > Aquatic > Freshwater > Lake > Sediment | place: USA: Wyoming | collected...
TCGCAATTCTGAATGTAAACGTTTCTGCTTAACAAGTTTGGCTTGTTCCGCTGAAACAAGTTTAGGATCGCCGAGTTCTTTCTTGAGATCGTTATCTGATTTGCCTGTGAAGAATCCGTAAAGGCGCGAATCAGCGTGAGTCACCTGCAACTTCATCGCCTTGCGACGCCCTGCATTTAAGATACCCGAAATCCCTGTCAGTTCGTACAGTGCTGACGATGGTATGAATCCTGTACCTGCACGGCGCACCCCGAATGTGTCACTATCACCGATGATTGAAACAATACGCGCCCATACCATATCACTAATTGCCGTTCTTTCTAGCGCAACGCGATTCTTGCGAGCAGTCAAATACACCACGCCATTCGGGAAAAACAAATACGGTTCATAACCCTGCTTTGCCAGCGTGTCCATCACCGCGTTGTTAATCAAATTGCTCAACAGTCCGCGTACTTCGGTCAACTTGTGGTACGCCAGGCGTGGCGCGTGTTCTGCACCAAACAAGATTGCCAACTTTTCGCGCAAGTTTTCCGCCGTTTGATGTTCGGCAGGCGAGATGACAACTTCCGACGGCGATTTGATATGCACGAGAACATCCGCATACGACGACAACATCCGCAAGACTTCGAGCCGTCGCGAAATGGTTCGCAAATTTGGAAAATCTCGCGTGTTCAGGTTTGCGCCCTCGCGCGTCTGCGTATTCTGTCCCAGCCACACCACGTCGTCGAGCCAGTGTTCCCAATTCGTCAGAAACACCCCAAAGTTCAGTTGCTCACCCAAACGCGCGACGAGTTGGCGAATGGCGGGCAATTCGCCAGCAGGCACTTGCAAGCCATAGACTTTGGTATAATCGTGGACAACATAGCCAAGAATCCACAAACGTTTTTCGTCCGCGCTCATTGCTTTGGATGCGGGTAGTTTTTCAGCGAGTCGCATTCCCGCAAAGATGCCGTTGAGAACGTGCGTCGCCATACTTTGATCGGGATTCGTCGCGCCAAAACACGCCAGTTCTTCCGCAGTGTAACGGCGGAGCGTTGGTGGAATCTCGAAATCGGGTGCGGGGCGCGGCTTACCCGATCCGCCCAGCGCAGACACAGTCGCAAAATGTTCCAGAATCTTGGGCGCGATGGTCTCGACAAACGCGACTAGAACAGGGTCACGTCCTTGAACGGCTTGAAGTAACAATCGTTGATGAATCACAGTTCACCTCTTAAATGATGATCGGCTCGTCCTCGACATTTTTGTTTCTATGGCGCAACATCACCGAGTCCAAGAGTAATGCCGTTTTGCCGAACGCTACGGTATAATCACGGTTGCGGTGTTGGTCACGAGCCAGGTAAAGTGGGAAATACGCTGGAAGGTGCAGGCGTCGCCGCAACTCACCGCGATCCATTCTCGTAATGTAGCAGACAACGCTTTGCCGTTTGAGAATCGCGTTGACCTCGGACACGGCTTGCGTGCGCGGCTCGGCAATCGAAAAACCATTCAGCACGACGACTTGATCTGAGTAAAGTGCAAACTCCTTGTCGCTTTTCAAAACCAATGTTTCGCGTTCGGCGTTGAATTGCTTGATGCGGACGATCAACGGCGATTCGCTTTCGCCACCTAGCGTGTATTTGATTGCGTCAAGCGATTCGCGCTGTTGGCTTGCATCGGCAAATCGTTTCGCAACCGCGCGGGTGTATTCCTTTTTGTTTGCGACATCAAACGCGGCGTTTTGAACCAGTGGGAACAAGTCATACGAAAGGAACGTGTCTGGCTCAATAGTTGCGTCCCAACACGCCACTTGAAACGGCGACGAACCGCGAAACCCCAGCACTTCATCCAAAATAATTCGTCCATGTTCCTCGTGCTCCTTCACCGCCCAGTACCGCTTTTTGGCTTTGTCAAAATCCTTGACATCGAACAGAGCACGGTAGTGTTCGGACAACACTTGAGCAAGCGAAGCGTATGCGCCTTGTTTGCGATAGTGCTCCAAAACGTTGACCACATGCGCCGCTTGCAGAATTCCCCACCGCTTGGAGTACTCGACAAAATCGTTTTCATCGGGAAAGGCCTGATTCACCGCATCGCGCAAAGTGGTCGCGCGTTCTACTTCGCCGCCATCGTTCACGCCGCGCTCGCTCAACGCCTGTATCAAGCGGTCGTAAATCCATGGTGTTTTGGGAGAGATTAGCGCATGCGCCTCGTACTTTGGAAATGCTAATTCGTTGCGTTTGACGCGCCCCAAACGTCCCAACCGTTGCAGAAAAGTACCGCCGTTCGTGGACTCGAAAACCAGAAAGTTAATATTGAAATCCACGCCCACATCAATCGTGGATGTGCCAACGACAATACTTTTCTGTAAGGATTCGTGGCGTTGTTGATCGTCCGTCAAGCCAGTATTTTCACCGACGCTAATGCCGTACGGCTTGAGTTCTTCGCCAAGCAAGCGTGCAATTCGCCGCGCCGTGACAACGCTGTTGACGATGATTGCGCCTTTAGCGTTCCGATCACACGCTTTCCAAAATGCGACAATGTCAGTGAGATGCTCACGCACCCAGACTTCGGCGTTTGCATCCTTTTCCAATTTATGGATGTTCAGTGTCGCAGGATAAAGTACTTGCCGCCAATCTGATGCAGGTTCAACGCGATAGTCGCCTTTGATTTCACGATACCGCAGTCCGCTCCGTTTCACCATTTGCACAAGTGCATCCGACATCGTCGCTGATGAAAATAGAAATTTGCATTTTGATTCACTGGCAACGTACAGCATTGCGGTCAGCGCGGCAACAATTTGTGGAATGGCGAAGATGTGAAACTCGTCAAAGACAAAGTAATCAAAATTGGTGTAGAGACTGTACGGCAATTCCTGATCGTTGAACATTCGCGATCCCCGCGCGTACGAATAGTTCATCACCAAATTGAAAATATCAGGATTGGTCAGGATAACGCTGTGGTTTGCAAAACGCTCTCTCAGGAAATCGCCGCGCGAACGAAAATCGTTCTGTTCTTGCAGGCGCGTCAATTCCGCACTCCATAGCGAGAGAACAGGAATTTGCGCTGGGGTCAAGCCAAAAAAGTTGAGATACCCGTCAAACTGCCGACCTTGATCGCGGAGAAGTTCATTTGTCGGATACATTCCAAACGCGTGGTATTGTATGTTCGTCAACACGGAGAGATACGCCGACAGACTCTTCCCATCCCCCGTCATCGCCGTATTGAAAACCACATCCACGTTCGGATCGTTCAACGCGCGGAACGTTTCTACTTGATGCAGCGAGAGTCTCAAATCACGCGGCAACTTGGCAGCAATGCCCAGGGTAGTAACCTCGGCAGAATCTGCCAACTTCGAGCAGACGGGCAAAGTTCTAACCTGCATTATTCTTATCTCCCATCTTAATCCTACCATATCCTGCGGACACAATCTGCCCACCCCGTTCCGACTACCCGACCACGCGACTATTCGACCACCCGATCATACAGACCATTCATCTGCTCGACCACCCGCCGCATCTTGGCGCGCAGTGAATCGGGGCTGAGGATTTCGGCTTGCTCGCCGTAGCGCAAGATTTCCTGGATTGCTTGAAACTCGCTGGACGCGCTCGCTGTGACAATTACGCCGCCTTTGAGGCTCTTCTCCAGATCAATGTCCATATCAGGGAAGCGCGGACTGACGCTCCGCTCGGCAATCTTGGGGCTGAGCCAGTACTTGAAATGCACCATTTGCGGTTGCCAGCGCCCCTCGGCGCGCTTGGGCGAGATTTCGATTGAATCAGGCACAATCATGCTCACGCGGAACTTGTACATCCTGCTCATCTTGTAGCAGTAGGTCCACATGTAATAGTGCCCCTCGTCAAAGAACAACTCGATTGGCTCATCGTCAGGATGGTCAATGATTCGGGGACGATCTGAAGGTTTGTAACGAAAACGAATGCGCTGATGTCTTTGGATTGCCGATTCTAGTTTCTGCCGTACCCCTGTCGTTGGAGCAGTATCCTCTGCCGCCGTAAATCTGATGGTAAGCGCTGGTTTGCGTTTGTAAAGCGAGCGGTTGTCTTCGTTTAGTCCTTGCTCGATCTTTCCCAAGAGCCCTTGGATTGTTTCTGCACAAGGTGTACCGCTTGCGAAACTTTCTCGCAATGTCGCAAGAGCGAGTACCTCTTTCTCCGTCCAATCGTGTTCGATTTCAGTGATCGTGAGCGCGTAGGTCTTCGTCGCCGAATCGCGTTCTACGTCATAGCCCCAACGTGCCAAGTATTGCAGATCACGTCGCAACTTGCGTTTGCCGCTGTCGTCGTCCTTGTAATCATCAGGCAAACGCGAGACGATTTGGGTCCACGTGTGCGGTCTGGCGCGCAACAACCCACGCAATGCCAGCAGCCGATCAACTACTTGATACGCGCTCGCGTCACTGGAAGGTTTCTTCATACTGTGGCTCCTTGCCCTCGCCAAATAACAAACGCCGCCAATACACGCGCAAACGTGTACGGCGGCAATCCTACTGCTCCGTTGCAGAATCGTGATTCAGTTGCCAGAGTCAGCCGAACATATGGACGCGCCAGACGAGTGGCTTTCATTCAAATGGTTCCTGACGAAAGAAAAAGGCTTGGATTACCCAAAAATCCAGTGCCCATCTTGACCGTCGGTTCTTGGGAAACCGCGCGGGGCTTTTCTTTGCTTCGTCAATTATACTCCCAAAACGTCCAGAGAAAAAACGGGCCACCGGGCTATTGACCAATATCGGATATCCGATGTAATGTAAATACATCGGAAGTCCGATGTTCTTTTACCAAAAACGCAGTCGGCTGGTGTTGTGAGCACCAACCGACCGCTAACCGCCCGAACGTGAGTGGACACGCGCGGGGGCTACACCGATTCTATCACAAGATTGCCTTCCCTCACAATACGCAAGGGGAGGCAAACCCATTTGGAGGTGCAGCGATGCAAGCGGGCAGAACAATTGTCACTGATTTGAATGCGCATGACTGCGTTTGCCGCGTGTGCGGCGCGCAGTTTTTCGGGCATGGTGTTTTGTGCCCGGAGTGCGCGACGACGCAGGCGCAGGAACGCGCAGCAGAGATCGGTAGAGCGAACGTGATGATGGATGCGCGGATCGCGGCAGACCCTGCGGCACGGCGCACGCGACCACGAACCCAGTGGCGCGAAGTAGTCTGACGGAAAGCGGGGGAAGGATCAAGAACCCCTGCTCCTATTTCGATGAATTGGTCAGCGGTGAGCCAATGACGACTATTGTATCGGATGAACGGCGCGCGATCCTGCGCGATCTCAAGCGAGTGAATGGCGTGCGCGGTGTGCACGACCTGCATGTGTGGAGCATCACCCAGAGTATGCGCTCACTATCCGCGCACGTCGCCACCGACGACATTCCCCTCAGCGCCAGCGCGGCGATTCAACGGGAGATCAAGGAACTGCTCTTTCACCGGTACGGCATCGCGCGCGCGACACTCCAGCTTGAGTGTGCGGAATGTGGATCGAATTTGCTGTACTGCGATTTGGAAAATGTGAATCACCATGCCCCTCTGCTTTAATCTGGGTCGGCAATGGAGCCCACCTGGGAGCGCGGACGCTGTGAAACGCACTTGCTTCGACGGGTGCGTTTCATTTTTGCACTTGGCAATTCGCGCCGAATCGGATAAAATGCAAGGGCGGGGTCATCCCGCAAGTCATCACGCGCGCAGGGGTTTTGGCTCCTTGCAGAAACTTCCACGTGACGATTGGCGACCGCTTCTTCCACGACCTATGCCGACTCTCATTCACCTTTCCGATCCGCATTTCGGTCCGCACCACAACGCGCACCTCGACGAAATTCTCTTGAAAGAGATCGCGGTGTTGAATCCCGCTGTCGTGATCGTTTCCGGCGATTTCACGATGCGGGCGCGTCAGCGCGAGTTCGAGCAGGCGCGCGATTTTCTCGCGCGCATTGGCAAGCCGATGTTGGTGATCCCCGGCAACCACGACCTGCCGATTCTCACGCCGCGCGATTGGATCGAACGATTGACGCGACCGTATGCGCGCTATGCCCAGTCCATTCGCGCCGACATTGATTCCGCGCTCGACGCAAACGGCTTGTTCGTGCTGGGACTGAACGACAACCACCCGGTTTTGCCCGGCGGTTTTTGGTCGCGATCACAACGCGCGTGGCTCGACGAACAGTTGGCGCGCGCGCCGCGCGGCGCGGTGAAAACCATTGCGACGCATCATCAATTTGATTGGCAAGGCAAGTGGCGCCCCGCCGGCTTTTGGTTTCCAACGCGCGCATCGGAATTTCTCGCGGCGCGCGGCGTTGAACTGGTGCTGAATGGACATACGCACGTACCGAATGTAACGCAGACAGCGCACGGCATCGTCGTCGCGCGCGCCGGCACGGCGGCGAGCGGTCGCACGCGGCGCGGCAACAGCAATGCGTACAACCTCATCACGATAGACGAAAAACAAATCGCGGTGTTCGTCCGCCAGTACAACCCGCAAGCCGATGCGTTTGTCGCGGCGCGCGCGTTCACCTTTCCACGCAAAGCGAGGCCCTGATGAAACTCTCCGTCCTTCTGCCGATCTACAACGAAGAACGCGAACTGGCCGCGTGCCTTGACCGCGTGCTCGCATCTATCGCCGACGAAATCATTGCGGTAGACGATTGCTCGACTGACGCGACGCCGCAGATTCTTGCGCGCTATCACGACCCACGTCTGCGCGTGATTCGCCACGCGCAGAATCGCGGCAAGGGCAGCGGCATTCAAACTGCACTCGAACACGCGACCGGCGATTACTGCATCATCCAGGACGCCGACATGGAGTACGATCCGCGCGATTACGCCAAGTTGCTTGAGCCGATCAAGCAAGGACGCACACCGGTTGTCTACGGCGCGCGCGATCTCAGCACTCAGCCGCTCATCGGTCATGTCGGCAATAAGTTTCTGACGATTGCGACGAACGTTCTATGCGGCACGCGCCTCAGCGATATGGAGACGTGCTACAAAGTCGTGCCGGCGGCGCTGATGCGCGAGTTGCGCTTGCAGTCGCGCGGCTTTGAAATCGAACCGGAGATCACGGCTAAGATTGCCAAGCGCGGCATCCAAATCAGCGAGGTGCGGGTGGCGTACGCACCGCGCCCGGACAAAAAGTTGCGGCGGTTCCGCGACGGATTCCGGTCGTTGTGCGCGCTGATCAAGTATCGGTTTGTGGAATGAGGCGTAAAACGTGATTCGCGAAACCCGCGCACGGATCACGCATCCCGTCTTGAATTTCTCCAAATCTTTTTATAAAAATTATACTCTCTTTTTACGGCAGATAATTGACTAACCTTTGCCACGATGGTATAATATCGCCAGGAGGCTTCTATTGCGCGTTTTACTGATCAACCCACGCTTCCAACTTCCAATTGATACACGGACTACGCCACATCTCGGCATCGCCTATCTTGCCGCCGTCAGCGAACGGCGCGGCGACGAGGTGCGCGTCTTTGATATGGACGTCGAAGAGGTCCCCCTGACCGATTTTGTGCGCGAGTATCAACCCGAGATCGTCGGCATCACAAGCAATACGCCGCAGGTCAAGCAGGGTTGGTCCGCCGCGCGCACAATCAAATTGGTGCTGGACGTGCCGATTGCGCAGGGTGGTCCGCACGTTTCCGCGCTGCCGGAGGAATCCGCGGCGCGTCCAGAGATTGACATCGTCGCGCGCGCCGAAGGCGAAGAGACCTGGATTGACTTGTGCAACACGCTTGAACACGTCAAAGCCAGCAATCCGAAATTCAGGACGCGCGACCTGTTCGATCCGGCGAGCAAAATTCTCGACGGTGTTCTCGGCATCACGTACCAAACGAACGACGGCAAGATTCATCACACGCACGAACGCCCGGCTATCGCGGACTTGGACACCCTGCCGTTTCCGGCGTACAAATATTTCAAGATGGAGCGCTACACGTCGTTGCAACCGGCGATTGACGCGATCGAGATGGGCAAATCGTACAGCATTATGACTTCGCGCGGTTGTCCGTATCGCTGCACATTTTGTTCGCAAAGTGTCATGGCGGAAAAATGGCGCGCGCGCTCAGCGGAAAACGTCGTCAAGGAATGGCGGCACTTGATCGAAGACCTGGGCGCGCAGGAAATCGGCGTGCTGGACGATTCGGCGAACATCAATCGCCAGCGCGTCCACGAGTTGTGTGATCGCTTGATCGCCGAGAAACTGAATCGCGTGCCGTGGATTCCGATCAACGGCATCCGCGCCAACCTCGCCGACGAAGATTTGTTGCGGCATATGAAAGAGGCGGGATGCATTCGCGTCGCGTTCGGCGTGGAGACCGGCGACGAGGATATTCTCAAATCCATTGACAAACGCGTGACACACGATCAGATTCGCGCGGCGTTCAAGAACGCGAAAAAAGTCGGGCTCGAAACCGTCGGCTTTTTCATCATCGGCTTGCCGGGCGATAACGCCAAGACGATGGAAAAGACGATTCGTCTTGCATGCGAACTCGATCCGCTCGTCGCGAATTTTTCAATGATGACGCCGTACCCGGGGACCAAGGTGTGGGAGCAGGTGCACCGCAACGGCGGTCGCATGTTGGTCAAGGATTGGCAGGATTACGTTTTCTTCGAAGGCAAGGCGCGGTACGAAATCGGCGAGACGACGGCGGAACTGCAAGAGCGCAAGTGGAAAGAGGCGTACCGCCGCTTCTATCTGCGCCCGCATCGCGTTGCGATGACCCTGACGCGCAAATCCACGTGGCAACATTTCCCGCGCACGCTGCGAATGGCGTTGAAGATCGTCCTGCCGAAGAAAACCAAAGATCAAGTGAAAACGATGGTCGAAGAAACACAAGTGGCGTGTTGACCAATGCCAAATTGAAAATGACAAATGACAAACCGCGCATTTGGAATTTGCCACACCTGCACTTGCGTGCGGTGCAAGTGTTTGCTCATTTGTCATCGTATTGATATCACAACGAGGTGAAAGGAGTATCTTTCATGCGTCTCTATGCCGAGAGCAGCAAGTGTTCCGGGTGCCACGCGTGCCTGGTCGCTTGTTCGCTCAACCTTTTCAAAGAGAACAACCCTAAAAAAGCCGCGCTCACGATTCTTCCACAATTTCCTGCGCCGGGCGTTTACGAAGTCGAGGTTTGTACGCAGTGCGGCGAGTGTGCCGCGGTGTGTCCGACGAACGCGATCCAAAAGAACACCAAGGGCGCGTACTTTGTGGACTATGCCGAGTGTAATTTGTGCGAGGCGTGCGTACCGGTCTGCCCAGAGAATGTGATGTTCGTTCGCTCTGGGTTAGCGGAGACCGCGTGGAAATGCGACCTGTGCGGTGATTGCATCGCCGTGTGCGGAACTGACGTGTTACGCATCGGCGAGATTCAGGCGAAGGCGTAAGGGGGGCATGATGAATGGCTATGGTGGGAACATTCTGCGCGTCAATCTCACGACCGGCAAAATTACCAAAGAACCGACCTCGCCGGAACTCGCGAGCGACTTTATCGGCGGACGCGGCTTTGGTGCATACTTTCTTTTCAAGGAAGTGCCAAAGGGTGCCGACCCGCTCGGTCCCGAGAACAAATTGATCGTTTCGAGCGGACCACTTTCCGGCTTGATGATTCCCGGCGCAGGTAAATGCGATTTCACTTGCAAGTCGCCGCTGACGGGCGGATACGCAAGCGCATCGCTTGGCGGGATTTTTACGGCGGAGATCAAGTACGCCGGGCTCGACAGCATCATTCTCGAAGGGATCAGCCCCAAGCCGGTGTATCTCTGCATTGACGACGATAAGATCGAATTGCGCGACGCATCGTCGCTGTGGGGCAAGGGGACGTTCGCAACCGAAAAGGAATTGAAAGAAAAACTGGGCGAGGAGTTTCAGATCGCGTGCGTCGGTCCCGGCGCAGAGAACGGCGTGTTGTACGCGCACATCAATCACGATTACGGTCGCCAAGCTGGACGCGGCGGCGTCGGCACAGTGATGGGCGCGAAAAAAGTCAAGGCGATTGCGCTTCGCGGCACCAAACCGATTCCCGTCGCCGATCTGGACGCGTACCGCAAAGCCGGGATGGCGCTCTTCGACGCGTGCAAAAAATCGGAATTGCTCAAACCATGGCAGAATCTTGGCACGACGATGGTCGTAAGTTGGTGCGATGAAATCGGCGCGCTGCCGACGCGTAATTTTAGCGCGGGCTCGTTTGAAGGCGGCAAGACGCTGTACGGTCCATATATGCGCGAGAAAATCGTCATCACCGACAAGGGTTGCTTTGCGTGTCCGTCGCCGTGCGGCAAGTACAGTCGCATGAAACGGTACGGCACGAACGTCGAGGGACCTGAGTACGAAACGATCGGGATGATCGGCTCGAACCTGGGTCTCGCGGAGATTGAAGATGTCGCGCAGGCGAATTTGCTGTGCGACGATTGGGGCATTGATACGATCAGCGCGGGCGGCGCAATCGCGTGGGCGATGGAGTGCTACGAAAAAGGCATTTTTGCCCGCGCCGATACCGATGGGCTTGAATTGGAATTTGGAAATGTCGAAGCGGTGTTCAAATTGATCGAAAAGATTGCCAAGCGCGAAGGACTCGGCGCGTTGCTCGCGGAAGGTACGAAACGCGCCGCGCAAAAGGTCGGCAAGGGGAGCGAGAAGTTCGCGATTCAGGTCAAGGGGATGGAGCAATCGGCGTACGCGACGCACAACGCGACTGCGATGTTGCTCGCGTATATGACCGCCGACGTGGGTGCGCATCATAATCGCGCGTGGGCAATCACGTACGATCTGCAAGTTGGGCGCGAACTGGTGAACGCGGATAAGGTCGCGCGCGTGATTTGGCTGCAGCACCTCCGCCCGATGTTCGACACATTAGGCGCGTGCCGTTTGCAGTGGGTCGAGTTGAACATTGATCTCGAACTCTACCCGCCCGCGCTCGAAGCGATCACCGGCGTTAAGCGTTCATGGCAGGATTTGCATCTAGTCAGCGAGCGCATCTGGAATTTGACACGGATGTATTGGGCGCGCGAGCAAAAAGATTTTGGGCGCGCGTGGGACATGCCCTCGCCGCGCTTTTACACCGAGCCGCCCAAGTCCGGCGTGACGAAAGGGCAGATCACGAAACTCGACGACGTAAACAAGATGCTTGATATGTACTATGAGCAGCGCGGTTGGACGGCGAATGGATTACCGAAACCAGAAACGTTGGAGCGGTTGGGTCTGACGATGTTGGTGGCGTGAGTGGTTGGAGGTTAGAAGTTGGAGGTTGGCTCACGTCGCTTCCAAAATCCAATTTCAAACTTCCAACATCCAATCTCCAATGTCGGCACAGATCAAAGCCCTCGGCATCATCAAGTCATACATCGGCGGCAAGAATGAGATCATCGTGGACGCGGGCAACACCGTGCGCGAGACGATGCGCGCGCTCAACATTCCGCCGGACGTTGTCGCGCTCGTGTTGGTGAACGATACCCAGCAATCGAAAGATTACCGCGTGCAAGATGGCGACGTGGTCAAGTTGCTCGCGGTGGTGGGGGGCGGATAGGAAAGGCAATCCTGTTCGTGTCTCAAACGGCTATTGTTGCTGAAAAAGATATTCTGGCGAAGTACTATCAGTATGCATTGCTGTTGGGCATCTTCACGGTGTTGTACAACCTTGGGGAAGGCATTGTCTCGATCGCGTTTGGGATCCAGGATGAGACGCTTGCGTTGTTCGGCTTCGGGGTAGATAGTTTCATCGAGTGTTTGTCAGGGTTGGGAATTATCGCGATGACCCTGCGGATTCAGAACAACCCCGATACTCCGAAGAGCGTTTTTGAGAAAACAGCGCTCCGCATAACCGGCGCCAGTTTCTATCTTCTCGCCGGTGGTTTGTTGGCTACCGCGCTGGTCAACATCTATTCCGGGCACAAACCCGAGACGACGATCAGCGGCTTGATCATTTCTCTGATTTCGATTGTCGTGATGTGGGCGTTGGTGTTCTTGAAAATCAGAGTCGGGCATCGTCTAGATTCTGCGCCGATCTTGGCCGATGCGAATTGTACCAAAGTTTGCATCTATATGTCCATCGTCGTCCTGGTTGCCAGTTTGTTGTATGAAGTCACCGGCATTGGCTATGCCGATAGTCTCGGCGCGTTAGGGCTGATCTACTTTGCCGTTCAAGAAGGGCGCGAGTCATTTGAAAAAACCAAGGGCGTGGATAGTTTCGCGTGTGATGTTTGATTGTTGTGCAATCCAGATACGAGTTGGATAACACCAACGCTTTCCCAATTCAAAAAGTTATGGAGACAATGAAACAGCTTTGGTTAGACCTCGGAGACCTCGGCGTGTTCGTGCGTCCGGCTGGCGCGCATGATCGTTGGCAGGATCACGGCTTGGGGCTTCTCCGCACAATTCTAAAAAGTAACAATGTCGAAACCGATCTGTTCTCGACGCGCTCGATCCGTTCGTTCGACGAATTGGGCAAGTACGTCGCGGACTACGACGTTCTAGTGATGAACGTTCGCAGTTACACCTACCCGTTCGCTTACCAAGCCGCGAAGATTTTCAAGCAGGTGAATCCGCGCGGCATCGTCATCACCGGCGGGATGCACGCGACCGTCGCACCGGACGAAATGGAAACGGTCGCGGAATTCGATCACATTTGCCAGGGTCCTGGCGAAAATATCATTGTGGATTTGCTGAAAGACCCGCGCGCGTTTCCGCGAATGGTCACGGGCGTCGGCGCGAAATCCATGTCCAATTGGCTCCTGATGGATCGCACGCTGTGGCCCAACCCCAACCTCGCCGATTTTCCATGGCCGCTTGAGCCGGAATGCGGCTGGGGGCCTGGTCCCGTCGTGACGATTCTGACGAGCCGCGTCTGTCCGTGGCAGTGCGTCTTTTGCAGCGAGTCGTCGTACATTCCGAACATGGGACGCAAGTCGGTTGACCAGGTGATTGACGAACTCAATTTCTTGGACGACAAGTACGGTCCCATCGGCTCGGTCGTCATTCACGATTCGATGTTCTTTCAGCATCCATCTTGGCTGAAAGAATGGCTCGAAAAATATCCGCGCAAGGCGCACAAGCGTTGGCCCTACTGGGCGGCGGGACGTTCGGACACGGTGCGCCAGTGGCACCAGTTGTTTGAAGCGCTTGTGCGCGAGACGAACTGGAATCTCGTCTCGCTTGGGGTCGAGTCGGGCAGTGATCGCGTGCTGAAAATTCTCAACAAGGAATGTACCGCCGAAGACAACTACTTTGCGATTGATCTCCTCAACAAAATCGGCGACGACTTAGAAGCGCGCGGTTACATCCCGCC
>Ga0315289_10010475_pt1 | contig 13269 bp, 14 predicted proteins | sample YL17G11_40_MG_FD_203452 | JGI IMG/M metagenome (GOLD analysis project Ga0315289, IMG submission 203452) | Sediment microbial communities from Yellowstone Lake, YNP, Wyoming, USA - YL17G11_40 | ecosystem: Environmental > Aquatic > Freshwater > Lake > Sediment | place: USA: Wyoming | collected...
TCACCGCCCGCTTCCTCTTCGAGCATCTGCCTCCACCCATCCTCCGAGATTTCTCCTGGATTCACCCCTATGAAAAAAACTCATGAAACTGTACTACGGTCAGGCATTGATGCGGTTGACTTATTCACTTTAAACAGGTAATATTTTTAGCCACTTCGATCCAACCTCATTGGATTTATTCAAGAGGAGTCATCTAAAGCATGAAAGTCCCTCTTCTGGACCTGAAGGCTCAATACGCGGCGATCCGGGACGAGGTCAAAAAGGCCGTGGACGACGTCCTCGAATCCCAGATGTTCATCCTCGGCCCCAAAGTCGAAGAGCTTGAGAAAAATATCGCCGCCTATTCGGGGACGCGGTACGCCGTCGGCGTCTCCTCGGGCACGGATGCTCTGCTCGTGGCGCTCATGGCGGCCGACCTCCGCCCCGGCGAGGAAGTCATCACGACGCCGTTCACGTTCTTCGCCACGGCCGGGGTCGTTGTCCGGATGAACGCCCGGCCGGTGTTCGTCGATATCGACCCGGTGACGTTCAACATCGACCCGGCCAAGATTAAAGCGGCCATCACGAGAAAAACGCGGGCCATTATTCCGATTCACCTCTTCGGACAATGCGCCGACATGGACCCGGTCATGGAGGTCGCGCGGCGCCACAACCTGACCGTCATCGAGGACGCCGCCCAGTCGATCGGGGCGGAATACAAAAGCCGGAAAGCCGGCGCCATCGCCCCGCTCGGAATTTTCTCCTTTTTCCCCTCGAAGAACCTCGGCGGCATCGGCGAAGGCGGGATGGTCGTCATGAACGACGCGGCCCTCTACGACAAAGTCAAGAAGCTCCGCGTCCATGGGATGGAGCCGAAGTATTATCACGCTATGGTCGGAGGGAATTTCCGGCTGGATGCCATCCAGGCGGCCGCCTTGAACGTCAAATTGAAGTATCTCGACGCGTGGTCGCGGGGGCGACAGGCGAACGCCCGCGATTACGACTGCAAATTCCACGAGGCGGGCCTCGTGAAGAAAGGCCTGGTCGCGACGCCGCGGGCGGTTTATGAAGGTTCCGGCGACAAGAACTATCATATTTATAACCAGTACACCCTCCGGGTGAAGGACAGGGACGGCCTCCAAGCCCGACTCAAAGAAAAAACCATCGGACATGACATCTACTATCCCGTCCCTCTCCATTTGCAGGAGTGCTTTAAAGACTTGAGATATGGCCGGGGCGACTTCCCGGAATCGGAGCGGGCGGCCGCCGAAGTCCTCTCCCTCCCCGTCTACCCCGAACTCACCGCCGAACAGAAAGATTACGTCGTCCGGACGATCGCGGAGTTTTACGCATAATCGTCTGAAATTCACGGCGTTTCCTGTTACTTCTCCAGGACAGAGGGGCCCGGGTTTATTATCACGACCCCTTCGTACCCAAAATCCCCCCGGCCAGGAAATATACGCTCAACCTCAGCTCCTCGAAGCTGACCGTGGCTCTTCTCAAAGCGATGGATGCCGTCCTCATCGTCACGGACCACTCCGCCCTGGATTACGGCTGGGTCGTAAAAAATTCCAAGCTGGTGGTCGATACGCGGAACGCCTGCCGGGCCGTGAAGACGGGACGTCACAAGGTCGTTAAGGCCTAAGAAATTCGGCGACACGATCCCGATTCAAGAGAATTCGGGTCATGTCCCCGAATTTCTAATCAAACCGCGCCCCGCCGAGGAAGTCCGTCGTCTTCCCAATGTTCCCGAGGCCGAACGAGATCTTGAACTGCACATCGGGGAGATCGCGGAAGAAATACATCCGCAGGTCGGCCTTCAAGTCCAAGCACTGGTAATGATAGACGCCGCTCACGCCGGCGAACAGCAGCTTGCGCTCGGTCACGTTGAAATCCGCCTGCCCTTTCAACTCCAGATTCAGGGCTGGAAGATTAAACCCGCCGAACGCGCCGACCTGGCTACGGTCGTACCACGGGTCCGGCGTCCAGGGATTCATGCTCTTGTACCAATTGAGCGTGAGAAAGACGGTGTCCGCCGGCGAGCCGAGGTTCGCGCCGAGCCGCAGCGACGATAATCCTTTCGTGTAGGTGTTAAAGCTGGCCGCGCCGTCAAAGCTGAACCCGCCGCCGGGGTAAATCCGGAGATAGCTCGAGATCTCGGAAAAACGCGGGATCTCCCCATTCCACCGGTAGTATTGCATCGGGCTGCTCTCGGGTGCGATATAATAAACCTGGGAGATCCCCCAGGTCAGGATTTCCTCCGGCGAAGTGCCCTTTTTTAAGATGAGGTGATTGGTTAGCCCGTACGAGACCGCGTGGGTGCGGTACAGCCCGTACGGGTTGAAGGCCTTGTCCCCGTTGACGATCGGGCTTTCGTACCGATACGACACCGTCGGTTCGATGATGTGCTTCAGGCGGGCCACGCTCGCGCCGTCCTCTCCCGCGCCCAAATCATAAATCCGGTAGAACACCGGACCGACGAGGTCGACGGCGACGGCCGAGTTGTAGGTCAAGACCGGTTCCGCGGTGAAGCCGACGCCGGGCTGGACTGATTTCCAATAGTATTTCAGGTTCTGTTCGGTCGAGAAATTCATCGTCAGCCAGGGGATCGCGTTAAACGGCAGGCTCAGGGTCGGAGTCAGCTCGAATTGGGTGTTCGAGAGCTGGGAGTCCGCCTTGTATTGATAGTCCCAGCCGTACTGCCAGCGGCTGAACGACGATGAGAATGAAAAATACAGCGGCGAGAAGAGCTTCATTTTGAACGAATCGAAGTTGACCTGGGGCAGGTAATCCGTGATGACTGACGCGTTGAGGGTCGGAAAGCTCGTCTCGAACCGCGCCGCTCGAAGGCTGAAGCTGTAGGACGACCAGGACTTGGCGACATAGACTTGGGAGCTGCGGTTGAAGACGAGGGCGCGCATGATGTCGTTGTCGAACTCCCGCAGGAACTGGAACGAATTCTGGTAATCGACGCTCGCGGCCAGGGTGAACCCGCCGGGCAAGAGCTGGTTATGGTTCCAGCGGACGATGTAAGAGTCGGTGGGCGTGGCCTGATCCGTGGTCGATTTGAACAGGAAATAATAAAGATGCGCGTCGCCGCGCGTTCCGTCGCCGAAGATATAGCGATATTCGAGCCCGCCGCCCGCGCCTTTGGCGCCGTAATAATCGAAGCTGAACGACGCGTCCATGTTCCGGGCGATGGCCCAGTAAAATTGCTCGGAAAAAACGAAGCCCTTCACCTTCGAAAATCCGATATGGGGCATCAGGAATCCCGTAGACCTGACCTGGTTGAGCGGATAGCGCAGGTACGGCCAGTAGAAGACCGGGACCGTTTTGATCGACAGAACCGCGCTCCACATCTCGACGTAGTCGTCCTTCTTGAGGTTCGCCCGGGCGAACGAAAATTTCCAGCGCGGCACGGGTTGGGTGCACGAGGTCACATAGGCTTTTTCGAGGCTGTAGAGATTATCCGGCTTCTTCTCGGCCGACGCGGCTTCATAAATGACGGACGGCTGGATCCGGCCGAGCGCCTCCTTGAATTTCCCCAGAGCGGTGTCGAGGTTGAACGTGATTTCAGAGCAATCGATGTTTTCCGAAGGCAGCTGGATCGTGACATGCCCGGTCGCCACGACGTCCCTGGTCTTCGTATTGACCTCGGCGCTGTCGGCCAGCAGCCGGATGTCTTTATAGAGGAGCTCGACCGCGCCCGTCAGGATGATCCGGTCCTTGTCCTGTTCCCCCGAATTGGCATGGACGGTCAGCCCTTCGGGCGTCGTGATCGAGATCTGGGCCCGGAGGACGAGCGATACGGAAACAAAGACCAGCCCGGCCAACGCGGCCTTTTTAAGCGCAAAACAAACCATCGGGAAAAATATTAGCACAAATTCCTGAATATTGCCTAAACGCCGCGGGCTAATTATTGATATCGAAAGAAAGAACGGGTGGTGCCGGCCGGCGACGGAATCCGTTCTTTCCGCCGTTCAAACGTTGAACGCGCCGGTGTCGATCCACTCTTTCTTCAAAACCGACCAGAAATCCTCGGCTAGTCCGCGCCGGACGTATTCGTAGGGCAGCCAGCCGTATCCGCCGTCACCCCAGGACGCTCCCCAGGAATTCCGGACGAGAAGAGCGCCCGTCGTTTCAACGCCGCTTGAACTGTTTTTGATCCTGACTCGGTCGTCGTAGCCGACGGCGACGATCGCATGCCCGCCGACGATGCGCTCGGACGGCCCCGGAAACGGGATGGCGCCGCGCTCGTCCGCCTGCTCGACCGAGCTGTAAACGGTGAAGCCGAACATCGAGGGGTGTCCCGCCGCGAGATACGTTTTGACGCGCTCGAGAACCGCCGGCGCCGACGCGCCCGGCGGGTCGTGGCGGAAATACTGGAGGGTCTTATAATTCTGGGCGAACGCGTAACAGAAGGCCGGCGGTTCTTTATCGAACTTGTCCGCGGCATCGCTGTAGGGCCAGAAATCCTCGGGCGGCACGCCGAAGAGGACCATCGCCCCCATCGTCTTGCGGAGATAAGCGCCCGTGTCGCCGGTCATTTTCATCAGGTTGCGCGTCACTTTGTAAAGAAACAGGCGCGACGCGTCGATATGCCGGCCGAACGCCTTTCGCTCGTAATACTCGATGACGCCCACGCCGGCGTTCGCCGTGCACGAGCCCAGATTCTTCTGGTCCTCGACGGGCGAGCACCACGGCCGAAGGTCCGCCGCGGCCGGAAGGGCTTTGGGTTTCGTTCTCCGCGCGGCCGCCGGCGCTTTCACCGCGGGCTCCCCGGCAAGCGGGACGCGGCGCGGCAGGGGCAAGCCCGTCGGGACCAGGATCTGGCTGACCGATGGGGTCGTCTCCGTATAATCGCGAAAGTCGGGATAATCGGGGATCCAACCAAAGGCCGAGACGCGCTGATCGTGTTCCACGTGAACCTCTCTTCGAAAAAACTTACTTTCATATTTATACGAATCGCCCCGGACAATCAAGAGGTTGCGAGGATGTTTCCGTTTCGGTTAAAATCGTCCCCGTAGTCCGCGGCGCGACCGGCCGCGGCAAGGAGCCTCGTCATGAAGAAAGCCCTCGTCTGCGGCGCCGGCGGGTTCATCGGCAGCCACCTGGCCAAGCGCCTGAAACACGACGGATTATGGGTTCGGGGCGCGGACCTCAAACGGCCGGAGTTTTCCCCGACCGCGGCCGACGAATTCCTCATCCTTGACCTCCGGGAAGAGGCCGCCTGCCGGGCGGCGGTCGCGGCCCCGGGCGGACCGTTCGACGAAGTTTATCAGCTCGCCGCGGACATGGGCGGGATGGGGTTCATCCACTCCGCCGAATGCGAGATCATGAGGAACAGCGCCCTGATCAACATCCAGATGACGCACGCCGCGGCGACCGCCGGGGTCAAGCGCTATTTCTTCTCTTCGTCGGCCTGCGTCTACCGCGACATGGCCGCCGTCGAACCCGAGCTCTCGGAAGAAGACGCGTATCCCGCCCTGCCCGACAATGAATACGGCTGGGAAAAACTCTACGCCGAGCGCGTGGCCATGGCCTACGGCCGCCGCTTCGGAATGGCCGTCCGGGTCGCCCGCTTCCAGAATACCTACGGCCCGGAGGGCACCTGGCAGGGCGGCCGCGAAAAGGCTCCCGCGGCCCTGTGCCGGAAGGTCGCGGAAGCCCCCGACGGCGAGACGATCGAGGTCTGGGGCGACGGGAGCGCGATGCGCGCTTATACGTACATCGACGACCTCGTGGACGGCATCGTCCTCCTGATGCGCTCCGGCCAGGAAAACGGGGTGAACATCGGCCGTCGCGAGTACGTCTCCGTGGACGAGCTCGTCCGGACAGTCGTCAGCGTCTCCGGAAAGACGATCCACATGAAACATATCGCGGGGCCGGTGGGCGTGAAGGCGCGGAACTTCCGCAATGACCGGATCACGTCGATCGGCTGGACGTCGAAATTCTCCCTGCACGACGGCATCGCCCGGACCTACCCCTGGATCGAAGCCCAGGTCAAAGCCAACCGGTAACGAACGGCCTTATCCACAAGTTCACATGGACCATCGAAGCTTAGGCGGATCGCGAATCGCGTCATGGGATTCTGCGTCGGCCGTCGAATACGCGGAAGAAATCCTAAGGGCCTTTAAAAGATTCGGCCCCGGGATACGCCCGGAGAGCGAAAACCTCGGCGCGCTCGACCTCTCAAGGATTTTTCATTCGCTCGGCACCGCGGTCCTGAATCTCGCCTCGGCCCAAGGCCGGCTGCCCTGGTTAAAAAACTGGCTCGCGGCTTTTTACGGCCGCCTGTCGGCCGCGGAAAAATCCTGGCTCGACGCGCTCGGCCTTCGGGAAGCCCTCGTCCGCCGGCCGGTCCGCTGGGGGCGCGCCGCGCAAGACGCGGCTTTCGAGAATATCGCCCGGACGATCATCCTGAGCCGCCCGCCGCTGCGGAGTCACCCGAAAAACGCGTTGCGCTCGGACGAGATCGTCTGGGGCCGGGCCCCGGCCCGTCTCGACCTCGGCGGCGGCTGGACGGACACCCCGCCCTACTCGCTCGAGCGAGGCGGCTGCGTCATCAACGCCGCCGTCGACCTCAACGGCCAGCCGCCCATCCAAGCTTATGCCCGCGTCGTCGCCGAGCTCGAGGTCCGCATCTCCTCCATCGACCACGGCTCTCGCGCCGTGATCCGCACGCTCGATGACCTTCTCGACTATCGCCTTCCAACCAGCCAGTTCGGCCTGGCGAAAGCAGCCCTGGCTCTGGCCGGCTTTTCGCCCGAGACGGCCGCCTGGCCGCGCGGGACGCGAACCCTCCGCGACATGCTCCGCGCCTTCGGAGGAGGGATCGAACTGACGACGCTGGCCGCGATCCCGAGCGGAAGCGGATTGGGGACGTCGAGCATCATGGGCGCGGTCCTGGCCGCCGTCGTCCAGCGGATGACCGGACAGAAGCCCGGCGCGCGCGAGCTCTTCCACGATGTCCTCCGGCTCGAACAAGAGTTGACGACGGGAGGCGGTTGGCAGGACCAGGTCGGCGGCGTCCTTCCCGGCGTCAAGATGATCACGACCGGGCCCGGGCTCATTCCCGACCCCGGGGTTCAATATATCACCCCCGACGTTCTCGACCCGAAGACCAACGGCGGACAGACGCTGCTCTACTATACCGGCCTTCGGCGGCTGGCCAAGAATATTCTCCGAAACGTCGTCGGCAACTATCTGGACCGGGAACCGGAAGCGATAAAGACGCTGGGCGAACTCCACGACTTCCCGCGCCGGATGAGCGAAGCGATGGCCGCGAAGGACGCGGCCGCTTTCGGCCGGTTGATTGACGTCGCCTGGCGGCTCAACAAACGCATCGACCCCGCCTCGACGACGCCCGAGATCGAAACGATCCTGGCGAAAATCCGTCCCCATATATTTGGCGCTAAGCTTCTCGGGGCCGGCGGCGGCGGCTTTCTGCTGATCGCCGCCCGGTCGCAGAAAGACGCGGCGCGAGCGCGGGCGAAACTCGAAGCCGACCCGCCCAACGCTCGCGCCCGCTTCTTCGACTACGGCATCAGCCGAGAAGGATTATCGGTCACGGTCTGCTGAGACGCGGTCCGTTTCGTCCCCCAGCCTCCGCGGAAGAATTCAATCCGTGTGAAAGACTTCCTCGAGCGGCGCCCACCATTCGCCGGGCGCGGCCGTTTTGACGGGCTGCTGACAAGGGTCGGTGAGCGTCCACCATTCCCGCGTCTTCGGGTCGGCGGCCATCTTGGCCATGTCGGCCCGAAAATCGTTCCCATCGTACTCGAAATAGCTGAAAAGCAGGCCGTCGCGAAGAAAGATCGAGTAATTGTGAATATGGCAATCTCGAATGATCCGCAGGACCTCGGGCCAGACGGCCCGGTGGAGCCTTTTATATTCTTCGAGCTTCTCGGGCTTGAGCTGGATGACTTGACCGTAGCGTTTCATGGGCGCTCCTCCTCGATGGTGAAAAATAGCATAAAAGGAGGCGGAAGGGAAAGCCGCTTTTGACAATTCCCCCTAATGCCTTTAGACTAAAAAAACAGGATGAATTACCAGAAGATCGCGAACATCTCCTCCCTGGCCCTGGCCCTTCCGTCGTCGATCGTCGTCGGCCTGGTTTTCGGCTACTACCTCGACAAATGGCTGGGAACGCGCCCCTGGCTGCTCGTCGTGTTCACCCTGCTCGGCGTGGCGTCCGGGCTCATCACCCTCATCCGCGGCGTCCTGAAATACAATCGTGAGGACACGGAGGACTGATCCCATGTCTTATGACCCGCTCGAAGAAAAAATCCTGCGCCGCATCCCCCTCGAAACGATGGCCGGCGCGGCCGTCCTCAGCGCCGGCGCCGCGCTGGTCTTCGACCCGCTGTCCGGCGCGCTGCTCCTCGCCGGCGGGGCCGTGGCCGCCCTCAGCTTCATCTGGCTCAAGGCGTCCCTGACCCGGCTTCTCCTCAAGGACCGGATCGGGGCCCTCCGCTCGGGGGTCTTGTTTTATGTCCTCCGGCTCGCCTTGCTTATCGGCGTTTTTTCAATTATAATCTTTATTTATCCGAAGAAGATTTTGGCGTTCGCCGTGGGCTTTTCGACCGTCATCCCGGTCTTCCTGGCGGAAGCGGCCCTGGCCCTCGCCCGAATGAAACAATGGAAGGATTAGAGCACAGCCTCGTCGTCGTCGAGCTGTTCAACCGTGTCTTCGGCCGTCCGGTGGCGGCGCTTCTCGCCCTGGCCGGAATTCACGTCAAAGACCCCGCCCGCTGCATCCCCGATTATATCGTTATGTGCCTCCTCGTCGCGGTCGCGCTCTCTCTCGGGCTGGGACTGGCGGTGCGGAAACGGCGGCTTGTGCCGGGCAAGTTCCAGAGCGTACTCGAGCTCATCATCGAGTTCTTCGAAGGACAGATGACCGATATCATCGGCCCCCAGGGGAAGAAATACCTTCCGCTGGTCGGCACGGTCGGCCTCTTCATTTTCTGCGCAAACCTGCTCGGCCTCGTCCCAGGGCTCATGTCCCCGACAAGCAAACTGAACGTGACCATCGGCTGCGCCCTCACGGTCTTCGTCTATTATCACTACCAGGGGATGAAAGCCCAGGGCGTCCTGAAGTATCTGAAGCATTTCATGGGGCCGGTCCCCTTCCTCGCCCCGCTGATGGTGCCGATCGAGCTCATCAGCCATTTCTCGCGTCCGCTGTCGCTCTCGATCCGGCTGTTCAGCAATATTTTCGCCGAAGAGGTCCTCATCGTTGTCATCGCTTCGCTCCTCCCTTATATCCTGCCGCTTCCGTTCATGGCCCTGGCGATGTTCACGGGGCTTCTCCAAGCGTTTGTCTTCGTCCTCCTCTCCTGCATCTACATCTCGGGGGCCGTCGCCCACGACGAGGAACAGCCGCATGCGAAGCACGCCTGACCGTTATCCGACGTCAATCATCCGGGGGGCTTGTCCCCTCGTTGAAGGAGAATCTAGATGAACAAACACCTCAAAGTCTTGGGCCTCCTGCTCTTTTTCATCGTCCTGGCCGGATCCCCTCTTCTCGCCCAGGAAGGGACGCCCGCTGCGTCGAAGGCTTCTCTTTACAAGCTGTCCCTCATCGTCAGCGCCGGGATCATTACCCTGGCGACGGCCGCGGGCGCGTTCTGTCAGGCGAAAGCCATCAGCAGCGCGTGCGAGGGCATCTCGCGCAACCCGGCCGCAGGGCCCCACATCCGGTTCATTCTGCTCCTCGGCCTGATCCTGATCGAAACGCTGGTCATCTATGCCCTGCTCGTCACGTTCATCATCCTCATGGCGAAATGGGGTTCGTACGCCTAAGACAAGACGGGGGCCGTTCCCGACGGCCTTTTTTGAGCCTCATCGGTCTCCCGTGACTGAGGAGAACGTGCCGGTGAAAAAAAGGGGCGGGACGTTGGGGTTTCCCGGCTGAACCATGGCCGCGCCAGTTTTCCGGTTGCTCGGGACGACGTTCCGGAGGTTTAACGACGACAAGTGCTTCACGTACGCGATCGTCATTTCCTATTTCGCCCTGATGTGCGCCGTCCCGCTCGTGGCCCTCTTCGCCTTCGGAACGACCAGGGTCCTGGGGAACTCCGAGATCGCCGTCCGGAGCCTCAACATCTTCACCGAGGACTTTTTCGCCAAGTTCGACCCCGCATTCTTCAAGAAGCTCGGCGATATCTCCTCGCACATCTCAAACCTCGGCTGGTTCGGCCTCGTCGGGTCCCTCGTCGCCGCCAGCTTCCTGTTCTCCAACCTGATCACCGCCATCAACGTCGTCTTCCGGTCGCGCGTCCGCAAGTCCTTTTTCTACAACCGGCTGATGGAATATCTCATCATGCTCATCATGGGCGTCATCCTCTTCTTTTCCTTGTCGATCACCGCCGTCTGGGCCGCCCTGCACCGCGCCCTCAAGGGGACGACCGTCGTCCAGGATTATCTCAACCCGGACATCATGACTTTCGTAGACAATTTCTTCGTCCAGTATCTCCTTCCGTTCGCCCTGGGCTTTCTCGTCCTGTTCGTCATCTATAAGTTCATCCCGGAAGTGAAGGTCCATACCCGGGCCGCGGCCCTCGCGGCCGTGGTGGGGTCGCTGCTTTGGGAAGTGTTCAAGCGGCTGTTCGTCATCTACGTCGCCCATTTCTCCGCGGTCGGCATCGTCTTGTCCAAGCTGGTCCAGGGGACCCTGACGTCGATCATCTTTTTCCTGCTCTGGCTCTCGTTTTCGCTGGGCATTTTCTTATGGGGCGCGGAGCTCGCCGCCGTTCTCAACGAGAAGATCGACGCCCGCCGGGCGACGGTATGAGGGGAGGCACGGTCATGGCAGTCACGGTCAAAGAGCTTGCGGAGCGGCTGGGCCTGCCCTTTGAGGGCGACGGGACGGTCATCATCACGGGCGTGGCCGCCCTAGAATCGGCCAACCCGGGAGACCTCGTCTTCTGCGTCAAGCCTAAAAACAGGGAGCTCCTGGAGCGGACGGCCGCGTCCGCGGTCATTCTTCCCCCCGGCGAACGATACGACGCCTGCCCCGTCCTCCGCTCCGCGGACCCTCAGCTCGCCTTCGTCCGAGCGACCGAAGTCTTCTTTCAACCGTATCGCCCGGCTCCGGGCCTTCATCCGACCGCCGTCGTGGCGCCGTCGGCCCGGCTCGGCCGTGGAGTTTCGGTCGGCGCTTTCGCCGTCATCGGCGAAGACGCGGACGTCGGCGACGGGTCCGTGATCTTCCCCCTCGTGACGGTCTACCCTCGCGTCAAAATCGGGTCCGGCACGGTCATCCATTCGAACGCCGCAATCCGCGAAGACGTCCGGATCGGGAGCCGCGTCATTATCCATAACGGCGTCGTCATCGGCGCGGATGGCTTCGGCTATCTCAAGGCCGAGGACGGCCGCCGCCTGAAAATCCCCCAGAAAGGCACGGTCCTCATCGAAGACGACGTTGAGATCGGGGCGAACACGACGATCGACCGGGCCGCCCTCGGCGCTACGGTCATCCGGAAGGGGACAAAAATCGACAACCTGGTGATGATCGCCCACAACGTCGAGGTCGGAGAGAACGCCGTCCTTGTCGCCCAGACCGGGATCGCCGGGAGCGCGAAGGTCGGCCGAAACACCGTCCTGAGCGGCCAGGTCGGGATTTCCGACCACGTGAACGTCGGCGACGACGTCGTGGTCGCGGCTAAAACCGGCGTGACCGGACACATCCCGTCGGGGTCCTTCGTCTCCGGAAGCCCGCATCTCGATATCCGGGTCTGGCGGAAATTCTGGGCCGCGGCGCCGCAGCTCTACGAACTGCTCAAGGAGTTCAAGCGCCTCAAGGCCCGGGTCGAAGAGTTGGAGAAGTTGAAAGATACTCGTCCACGCTGAGGGCCGCGTGCACGCCGGTCCCGACCGCCGTCGCCACCTGGTGAGGCGCGGCGTTGATCACGTCGCCCGCGGCGAAGATCCCGAGTTCGGACGTCGCCAGGCGCTCGTTGACTATAATCTCGCCCCAATTGTTGAGCTTGAGCAAGCCCTTGACGACACCGTTCACCGGGTCCATGCCGATCGAGACGAAAACCCCTTCGAGCGGGATTTTTGTCTTCGACCCGTCTTTCACGTTCCGCAGGACCACGCCTTCGACGTTGCTCTCGCCGAGGATCTCGTCGACGACCGAGTCCCAGTGGATCGTGACCTTCGGGTTGGCGAAGACCCGCTCCTGGAGGATCTTGACCCCCCGGAGCTTGTCGCGCCGGTGGATGAGATGGACGACCCGGGCGTATTTCGTCAGGAATTCGGCCTCCATCAGGGCCGTGTCGCCTCCGCCGACGACCGCGATGTCGAGGTCGCGGAAAAAGGCGCCGTCACAGGTCGCGCAGTAGGAGACGCCGCGTCCGACGAGTTTGGCTTCGTTGGGCAGGCCGAGCTGCCGGTATTGGGCGCCTGTCGCGAGGATGATCGCGCGCGTCGCGTATTCGGCCTCCGCGGTCCGGACGACCCAGGCCGGTCCGTCTTTCCGGACCTCCAGCGCCTCGCCGGTCACGATCTCGGCGCCGAACTTAACGGCCTGTTTGCGGAAATTTTCCATCAGGTCGAAGGGCGCCATGCCGTCGGGAAAGCCGGGATAGTTTTCGATCCAGTCCGTGAGCAGGATTTGTCCGCCGGGGACCCCCTTTTCGAGGACGATCGTGCGGAGCCTCGCCCGGCCGGTGTAAAGGGCGGCGGCCAAGCCGGCCGGGCCCGCCCCGATGATGACGACGTCGCAGCGTTCGCTCATTTACAGATGTTTGGACAGGAGGGCCACGATCTTGTCTTTCGGCATGACGCCGACGACCGTCTCTTTGAGCTCTCCGCCCTTGAAAAGCAAGAGCGTCGGAATGCCCCGGACGCCGTAGCGCGACGGAACGGCGAGGCATTTATCAACGTCCATTTTGCAGACCTTGAGCTTGTCCTTGTATTCGACGGCGAGCTGGTCCACGATCGGGGCGATCATCCGGCAGGGAACGCACCAGACCGCCCAAAAATCGATGAGCGCCGGAAGCGGCGATTGGAGCACTTCCTTCTCGAAATCGGCGTCCGTGACATTTACGATATTATCGGCCACGTTGACCTCCTTATATTTCTTATTCAGGGCCCGGTTGCGGGTTTGTCAGCCTCGCTTCGACGAAAACAAGGCCTGGGCTCGCAATCCGTTTCGAGCCGGAGCTAGATTATATTGTCGCCCTCCAAAAAGGTCAATCGACGGAGGGCTCGGGGCAAAGGACTCGCCTGAAGGGACTCGCTCCTTCAAAAGTTCTTAACGCTGGCGGAGCCTCCATTTTC
>Ga0315289_10010476_pt1 | contig 13267 bp, 11 predicted proteins | sample YL17G11_40_MG_FD_203452 | JGI IMG/M metagenome (GOLD analysis project Ga0315289, IMG submission 203452) | Sediment microbial communities from Yellowstone Lake, YNP, Wyoming, USA - YL17G11_40 | ecosystem: Environmental > Aquatic > Freshwater > Lake > Sediment | place: USA: Wyoming | collected...
TCCATAGCAACCTCCTTGACGATCGGCGAATCTGCCCCGTAGCCAGCTACGACGGCATTCGCGCATAGGACCGCGCCGGGCAGGCATTTGCAGAACGCTCTCCGGATCACGTCCCGGCCCTCCCGCGGATTTCCGGAAGGCAGAACGCGATGCTCGAAGCGTCGCGACATCGTTCGCAGACGACGTCGGCTTCGAGTTTTTCGCATTTGAGACCGCGGCTCGTCCGAAAAGAAAATGTCCACCGGCCTCCGCAGGCGGGGCACGCCCGGGGGATGACGAGGCGGATTTCGACGGGGCCGCGCTTCCGTCCCGTCGGCCGGACGTTGAACGTCCGAATGAGGAACTCGCCGGCACCGGCCTCGGCGAGTTCGCGGAGAAGCGACCGGAAAAACCTCATGGACGAGCGCGATTTGGCGAGGGCCAGCGTCCGCCCGGCCCGCGTCCGCATGTTCTCCGGGAGCCGGGCGGCGTACGTCAGCTCCTTGGATAGCGACGTCATGACCGCCGACCTCAGCGTCCGGCCGCGCAGAGTGGATTTGACGAAGAACTGGGCCGCGCCGAGCGTCCCGAATTTCGCCAGAAAATCCGCGTCGTGGACGACGTCCGCGACCTCGTTTCGGCGCGCCCCCTGGCGATAAAGGGACCGCAGACCGGCCGCGACGCGCCGGACGTCCCGGCCGCCCGCGCCGGCCTCGCGCAGGACATTTTCGGCGAGACGCGCGGCTTCGTCTTCTTCAGCGCGTTCTCCGGCGTGGTAGCGGCCTGCGGCGAATTTCCCGGCGTCATGAAAAAGGGCCGCGAGGACGGGAGGCGCGACGTCCTTTTTTTCTTTGCGCGCGAGCCGGGCGGCTAGCGCCGCGACGTGCGTCGTATGCTCCCAGAGATAGCTCTCGCCGCCCCCCGAAGTTTCGTTATATGCGGCTTCGGATTCTTCGATCAGCGATTTGATGCGGGCGATGAGGCCTGAATAGCGCGATTCGATGATTTCGGTAAAGCCGGCGGCGCGGTCGATCATGGAATCATCCCCATTATACATAAATCGGGGTCAGATCTCAGATCTGACCCCGATTTCTTGCGAATTTTGATATGATGGACGCGTGAAAAAGCCGCGGAAACAGCCTCCCTTTCCCGCGACCCTGATCCTCCTGGCGGGTGGACCGAGCCGCCGGATGAAACGGGACAAGGCCGTCCTTCCGGCGCCGATAGAGCCCCTGATCCGAAGAATTTTGAACCAGGTCGAGGGGGCCTTCGAAGAAATCGTTATCAGCATCGCGAAAGGCCGGCCGTACGATTTTCTGCCGTATCGCCAGGTCGAGGATGCCATCGAGGGGCAAGGCCCCCTGGCCGGAATCCTGAGCGGCCTACGGGCGGCCCGAAACAAAACGGCCCTGGTCGTGGCTTGCGATATACCGCAGTTGGATTTAGATTTTCTGAAAAAAATGATCGAAATGTCCGACCGTTACGAGGTCGTTGTGCCGCGCACGCCTAAAGGCCTCGAGCCGCTTCTGGCCGTCTATAAAAAATCCGTCATTCCTCGGATCACAAAGCTCCTGGCCTCGTCCGAGCGGAGCGTCCTCGCCCTGTTTGATTTATGCCGGACGAAATACGTGGAGGTGCCGGACCCGAGCTGGCTCCGAAACCTCAACACGCCGGAGGACTACGCGGGATACCTTCGGTCGCTCAAGAAAAAGTGAGGATGGGGTCAGGCCTCTAAATACGGACGCCAGACCCCGTCTCCGCTTAAACGCCGATGCGGCTGTAAATCGCATAGAAAAAAGCCCGGCCGATGATCTCGGCCGCGCCGACGCAAACCAGGGCGAGCGCCGGCCAGCGGACCGTTTCGCGCCCGAAGGAAACGTCCCGCCCGGCGAGCATGAGACAGACGACGGCCGCGGCGAGGAACGCCATCCGGACGAAGAGAACAGGGTACGTCTTCCGGGTAGGGAAGGCGAGGAGCGTGTGCGACCTGGTCCCGAAGAAGCCGACCGACGGCGTGAAAAAAAGCATCGTCATGACGGAAAGAAGGACTGCGGCGAGCGCCGAAATGATCGCGACATTCAAGAACGCCTCCAGGCTTCGGCCCAGGTCGAGAAGCCGCCGATGGGCCACGACTAGAGTCAGCGGTCCGAGGAGGACGGCCGACAGAAAAAACGACAACGGCGTATAGACGCCCCGCCAGGCCGGGACGATCTCGAGCATGTAAATTTTGGCCATGCTGAAGAGAAAAAAGACCCCTGCGACCGCGGTAAGCGCGATCAGAGCGCCCTGGACCGTCCCCGATCCGGGGCTGTGCGGGACAAGGAGCGTGTTGAGAACGACAAGGCCGCCGAAAACGAGTTCGATCAAGATTTCGCGGCTCAGCCAGGATCGGCGGACGTTGTTCAACACGAGCGGCGCCCGCAGCGGGCGGCCGAGATGGAAGAACGAAAGTAAAGCCGCTCCGGCCAGCATTCCGGCGACAGTGAGAAACACGGGAACGGTTGCGACGCGTTCGGCCGCCCAAACGCTCTTCCGGGCAATGAAAAGCTCGCCCGCGGCGATCATCCAGAACGCGCCCACGGCCGCCTGTGATAAAAGCGTGAAGCCGATGAGCGGCCACTCCCGGGCCGCGAGGCGCCACATCCCCATTCCCCCTAAATCTCTTCCCAGTTTGCGACTTCGGCCGTGTCCTTGTTCGCCCGCGCCGCGTCCTTGTGCGGCGTGATGACGACGGCCGGCTGTGTCACCTTGGCTTCGGGCAGGGGAAAGACTTCGCTCGTCCCGCCGTATTTTTTGCGTAGCATTTCGAGGTCGCCGAAGTCCAAGGCTCGCATGGGGCACGCCATTACGCAGGCCGGCGGGCTGCCGGCGTCGAGGTCGTCGGCGCAAAAATCGCACTTCGTCACAATGTTATTGGCCGGGTTGAACTGTATCGCGCCGTAGGGACAAGCCCATTCGCAGTAGCGACAGCCGATGCAGGCCGTCGTGTCGATAAGGACGATGCCGTCGAGGCGCTTGAAGATGGCCTTGGTCGGGCACGTCGGCATGCAGATCGGGTTCTCGCAGTGATGACAGGCCTGGGAAAGGTAGTAGCTGAAGACGTCGGGAATCCAGAGGTTGCCGGATTTTTTCCAACGCCCGCCGGTGACCTCGTAAACCCGGCGCCAGAGGAGGCCGACGTCGAGGTTGTTGTTGTCCTTGCACGCGCCCTGGCAGGCCTTGCAGCCCGAGCACCGGCTCGAATCGAAATAGAACGCGTATTGCTTGACGATGGTCTGGGCGTTCACCGGACTTTCTCCACCTGGGCCATGATCGTGTGCTGGGTGTTGCCGAAGGCCAGCGGCGTCCAGCGCTCGCTCGTCAAGACGTTAATCGAGCCGCGCTGGTCCACGCCCTTCGCGTCGGGCGTCCACCACGCCCCTTGGGGAATCGCGATGACGCCGGGCATGATCCGCTTCGTCAAACGGCAGCGGGACGCTAGCGCGCCGCGGTCGTTGAATACCCGGACGGGGTCGCCGTCCCGCAGACCGCGCGCTTCGGCGTCCACCGGGTTGATGAAGACGCGCTGCGGCCAGGCTTCGCGCAGCCAGTCCACATTGTCCATCGTCGAGTGGACGGTAGCGAGGTAGTGCGGCCCGACGACCTGAAGAGGATACTTGGCGGCTTCGGGGCCGAACGGGCTCTCCCATTCCCGGATGTATTTCGGCACGGCCGGGATCGTATCGGGCTTGCCCATATCATGCAACCGCTTGGAAAAGATCTCGACCTTACCGGACGGCGTCGAAAGCGGATATTTCACGGGGTCGCGCCTAAAATCGACAAACGCCACGGCCGGCTTTGTCACGGGGACCGAGTACACGCCGATATTCGATTTCTCGAATTCGTCAAGGGGCGGGATGTCGGGGAACCGGGTCTTCCGGAAATATTCGACCGACCAAGCCACCCAGCCGCGCTCGTCGCGACCTTCGGTATAGGCCTCGTAAACGCCGAGTTTGCGGGCGATCTCCGCGCAGATCGCGTAGTCGCTTTTGCATTCGCCGGGCGGTTCGACGACCTTGGGCATGAGGATGACTTCGTCGCCGTATTTCCAGCCGTCGGCCAGGCCCCAGGTCTCGAACTGAGTGCAGGCGGGAAGGAGCAGGTCGGCGAAACGGCCGGTCGACGTCAGGAAATTGTCCTGGACCACGAGAAACTCGACGAGCTTTTCATCCCGGAGGATCTTGGCCGTCCGGTTGATGTTCGCGTGCTGGTTGATGAGGGCGTTGCAGGCCACGGCGTAAATGAGCTTGATGTCCGTCCCGAGCTTCTCCGCGCCGACGACGCCGTCGGCCGCCGTCATCTCTTTTCCGCGCAGGACGGCCTCGGACCAGAGGAAGGACGGGATCAGGGCCTGGACGGGATTCCGGCCGGTCGGGAACACGGTCCAGGCCGGGCCGCCGTCGGGCGCCTGGAGGGCGATACCGCCCGCCCAGCCGCCGGGGACGCCGATGTTGCCCGTGATCGCGGCCAGGACGCATCCGGCGCGGACGACCTGCTCGCCATAAGCGCGGCGCTGCATGCCGTAGCCCTGATAGAGCATGGCCGGCTTGGTTGTCGCGAATTCGCGGGCGATGCGGGTGATCGTCTCTTTGGGGACGCCGCAGATCGCTTCGGCCCAAGCCGGCGACTTGGGTGTGCCGTCGCGCGTCCCGAGGACGTAATCTTTGTATGTTTCCGCGTTTTCGGCGCCGGGGGGCATCTGGGTCGCGTCAAATCCGACGCAGTGCGTTTTCACAAACTCGGCATCGTAAAGGTTCTCCGTGATCATGACGTGGGCCATGGCCGACATCATGGCCGTGTCCGTGCCGGGGCGGATGGGGACCCATTCGTCGGCGAGGGCGACGGCGCTGAGGGTCATGCGAGGGTCGATGCAGACGAGCTTGGCGCCTTTCTCCTTGGCCTTGCGCAGAATGTACTCGGTATTCGTCCCGTCGCGCATCTCGCACGGGTTCCAGCTCCACATCAGGATGTATTTCGAGTTGACCCAATCCTGGCGCTGGTTTCCCGTGACGTTCGTCCCGTAGACGTAGGGTGTGGCACACGAGATCGCGGCCCACGAGTAGCTGTTGTAAAAACCGAGCGAGCCGCCGATGCAGTTCATCAGCCGCTGGGCCGTCTGCCGGCCGTTGAGCTGGTTGTAGCTTCCCGTCCCGTAGGGAACGTAAATGGCGGTATTGCCGTACGTTTTCCGGACGCGTTCGAGCTCAGCAGCGACCTTGTCGACGGCTTCCTCCCACGAGACGCGGACGAACTTTCCCTCGCCGCGCTTTCCGGTGCGCTTCATGGGATAGAGCAGCCGGTCGGGATGGTCCTGGCGCCGGCGGTAGGAGCGCCCGCGGATGCAGGGACGGAGCTGCGGATCCTCGATGCCGTCGTTCGGCCGGTCGTCGCCCTCGATCCGGACGATCTTGCCGTTATAAACGTAGACCTTGAGCAGGCAGCGCCCGCCGCAGTTGTGCGATGGGCACCCGGTCCGGACCATTTTGACCTCGTCGTCCGTTTGCGGGTGAAGCAGCCCGGCCGGTTGTATTTTGGCGGACGAACGCCTTGTTCCGAGTTTGACTTTGGCGAGCGCGGACCCGCCGACGGCCGTGCTCCAGCCGAGAAAATTGCGCCGCTTCATCGGCTGCGAATCGAGCTTATTCTTGATCAATTTCGGTTCCGTCAAAATAAATTCCCGCGGCCGCTACCCTCGATTTTTCCGGGCGGGGCCGGCGATGGGTCGCCCGATGGCGGTTTGTCCGCTTTTCCGGAACGCGTAGAAACCGGAGACGGCCAGGGCTTCGAGAAGAATGAACTGGGCGGGATTGACGACGGCCATGATATCCCGGCCGGGGATGAAAAGGTCGAGGAGTTTCATTCCGGCCGCGACGCAGCCCGTCAAGAAAACGGCCTCGTATTTTCCGGTTGCGGAGAAGCCGCGGCCCAGGAAGAAGAGCGCGGCCGGGGCCATAACGATTCCGGCCAGCCCCGGGACGCGAAGGAGATGAACGACATGTCCCGCGGTCGCCTCCCAGATTCCCCAGAGCGAACCCCAGAAAAAAGCCAGGATAAAAACGCCGCTTCGTGTCGTCCTCGAGCCGTTCACAGCCCTCATTTTATCAGGATGCGCGGCTCCGTCAAGGATTTGTGTTTGGAGCGTCGAACACTTTTGATCTCCCCGTCGGATCCCGGGTGTTCGACACGCACTATTTCGATCGAGGGTCGAGGATCAAACGAGGAGGCGCCTCGGTCGGCGTCACCAGTCCTCCCCCTCTAGCTATCGGACGGATTCCAGACGACATTCTTCAAATCCCCGTTATCCAACCGAATATTAGCTCCGGACGAGCCTGGAGGGAACGAAGCGACCATCAAAAGTTTAGCCCGCGGCGGCTCCATTTTCGAGGAGATTCGACGCTGATGTCTGAGCCTTTCTGAAGGCGAGTTCAGCGTCGCCGACGAAAATGGAGGATCCGCCAGCGTTAAGAACTTTTGAAGGAGCGAGTCCCTCCAGGCTCGTCCGCGATGACAGATGGATTCCGGGGAAAATCCGCGTGGTGACGGGCGGCATATCCTGAGCGCTCCTGTCTACCGTGATCCGCTGCGATAGGCATAAAGTGTTCGACTTCCCTATTGAATTTGATTGGAGGATGTCCTAAATTGGGAATCGCGAGGAAGATCCGTGCGGAATAAAAAGACCGTTAAAATACCTAAGACGGTCCTGGTCTCCGGCTGTTTCGACCTCCTCCACGGCGGCCATATCGAATTTCTGAACGAAGCGGCCTCGTACGGCCGGCTGATTGTCAGCGTCGGCTCCGACCGGAACGTCGCGTTGCTGAAAGGCGAAGCGCCGTATTTCTCGCTGGACGAACGGCGGTATATCCTCAAGAACATCGCCTGCGTCTCCGACGTTGTCGTCGGCACGGGGACGGGGCTGCTTGATTTCGAGCCAGAGCTGCGGCGGCTGAAGCCGGATTATTTTATCGTCAACGAGGACGGCCACGCCGAGGAAAAACGGGAGCTGTGCCGGGCCCGCGGCGTCGAATACGTCGTCCTCAAGCGTGTCCCTCACGCCGGGCTTCCGGCCCGGGCCAGTTCGACGATCAAAAACGACCTTCGCCTGCGTTCGACCCGGAAGAAATAAAAGAATCGGCGAGGGATTCCGCCCGCGCCGGTCAGCCGAATGCGGCTTTCGCCAACAGGGCGATCCCAACCGCCAACATTAGGACGTGGACGACGCGGACAAACTTCGCGGCGGGGATCTTCGCCGCGAGCCGCGATCCCGCGACGACGGCCAGGACGACGAGCGGCAGAGCATAAAGATAGGTGCAGACTACGGCCGGCGACCACATCCCGGCCAAACCTTGGCCGGCGAGGATCGCCGCTCCCGTCGGCAAGAAATAACCCTGCAGCGTCGCCCGGAACGATTCCGGTTTCCAGCCGCGCAACACCCCGAAGAGAATGACCGGCGGGCCGTTCGTGTTATAGGCCGCCCCGAGGATTCCTGCGACCACGCCGAACGCCCAGGCCGGCCGGTCGCTTTTGAGCCGCAACAGACCCGGCCGGAATAAATTGTAGAGCGCGAAGCCGATGATGATGAGCGCAAGAACGAGGTTCATGGCCTTTTCATCTACGTGTTTGAGGAACAGGAGGCCGAAGGGGATGCCCGCGACCGTGGAGACGATCAGGGCCAACGCGCCCTTGACGTCGACATGCCGCCATTCCCGGACGAGGAGCGCCACGGCGATCGTCGGGCCGACGAATCCCATTAACGGGGTGGCGAAGCGCATTGAAACGACCAGGGCCAGAAGCGGCATGCCGAGGAGAGCGTCGCCGAAGCCGAACGTCGCGCGCACGAGCGCGGCCAGAAATACGATCGCCAGAACCGTGAGAATCGGGACATCCATCGCGACCCCGGGTATTCTATAATTTCGGTGACAGTCAACTCAATACCGGAATTCCCTTTTTTATCATGTTCGTATCTTCGGCAGAACTTTATTTTCCGAGGACGCGTCCGAGAATTCATTAGTGATTTCATCTCCCCTTCCCCTCCTGTAGCCAGGAGGGGCCCCAAATAAGGTTCACGTCTTCGGCTAAGGTGGAGAGGAAGAGGGCAAAGAGGCCATAAGTAGGCGAGCGGGCATTATCCTTTTTTCTAAGCGAGGGGCGTACCGCCCGGAACCCGTCCGAGAGCGAGAGCGGGCACACTTTCTTCCCCGGCGCGAGGGGTGGAGGGCAAGGAGGCCATAAGGCGAGCGGGCATTATCCTTTTTTCTAAGCGAGGGGCGTACCGCCCGGAACCCGTCCGAGAGCGAGAGCGGGCACGGTTCGGAAAAACGCAGTTTTTCCGAGAGCTCGAGAGCGAGGTCGAGCGGATTTTCCGCGCTGGGGAAAATCCGCGTGGTGACGGGCGGTATGCCCCGAGCGCTGCTTGACATCACGGCCGATTGGACATAAAGTTTCGATTGGTCTAATTTTTATGATAAGAGGGAAGTGACCATGGTCAAGAGAATTGCGCTGGCTTCGGTCTGCTTCGGATTGGCCCTCGGGCCGATGGTCGCGGTCGCCCAACAGAAGATGCTGGATGTCCCCTATGTCCCGACGAAATATCCCGTCGTGGACGAAATGCTTCGCATCGTCGGTGTCGATAAGGGGGATATTGTCTATGACCTCGGCTGCGGCGACGGCCGGATCGTCATAACTGCCGCTCAGCGCTACGGGGCGAAAGGCGTCGGCTTCGATATCGACCCCGAACGCATCCAGGAAAGCCGGGACAACGCGAAAAAGGCCGGCGTGACGGGCCTGGTTCAATTCTTCGAACAGGACCTATTTACGGCCGATTTCCATCAGGCCTCGGTCATGACGCTCTACCTTCTGACCAGCGTCAACCTCAAGCTCCGGCCCAAGATCCTGCGTGAACTGAAGCCCGGCACGCGCGTCGTCTCGCATAACTTCGGCATGGGCGAATGGAAACCCGACCAGTCCTCGTCCGTGGACGTGGACGACATCACGCACGAGGTCTATTTCTGGGTCATCCCCGCCAACATCACCGGAACCTGGACCTGGACCATGGGAAAGCCCGCTCTCTCCACCGAGATGAAGCTCGACCAGGCTTTCCAATATCCGACCGGGACGGCGAAAGTCAACGGCAAAGCGGCCGAAGTGAAAGACCTGACGCTCAAAGGCGACCAGGTCCGGTTCGTTATCGAACGACCGTTCGAGGAGAAGGTCGTGCCCATGGTCTTCGAAGGGAAAGCGCAGGGGCACGCGATCACCGGGACGGTCAAGTTTCCGTCGAACGGGAAGGAAATCATCTGGGAGTGGAAGGCAAAACGCAACCCGGCGACGGAAAAGGCGATCGACGGCGAATCGTCCAAAACGAACCGCCCGTTCTCGCTCAAGATCGGTAAATAGAAGCGCTTCGCTCGATCATAAATCGGGGCCAGATCTCGGACCTGACCCCGGTTCTTTTTGTTGCCTGCGTCCCCCCGATATGATACATAATAGAGGATTTGAACGAGGATTTTTGACGATGCCCGACGAGATTCCCAAGCTCTACGAACCGCGGAAGTACGAAGCGGAGGTCTATAAGACGTGGCTCGACGCCGAAGCCTTCGCGGCCGTCCCGGACGACCGCGCGAACCGGTATGTCATCATGATGCCCCTGCCGAACGTCACCGGAGCCTTGCACATGGGCCATGCCATGGACAACATCATGCAGGACCTGCTCATCCGCTGGCACCGGATGATGAAGGACAACACGCTCTGGATGGCGGGCACGGACCATGCCGGGATCGGCACCCAGGCCGTCATCGAAAAACGCCTTTTCGAACTCGAGGGCAAGACACGGCACGACCTCGGCCGGGAAGCGCTCGTCGCCCGCATCCAGGCCTGGAAGGACGAGTACCGGGAGCGGATCATCCGCCAGCAGCAAAGCATGGGCTGTTCGTGCGACTGGAAGCGGCAGCGGTTCACGATGGACGAGGTCTGCGCCCGGGCCGTGCGAGAGGCGTTCTTCAGGCTCTTCCGCGACGGGCTTATTTACCGGGGCAACCGTCTCGTCAATTGGGACTGCCAGCTCGAAACCGCCGTCTCGGACGACGAAATCGTTTACGAAAAAGTCCAGGGCCATTTCTATCACATCAAGTATCCGGTCATCGACCCCAAACCCGGCGAGCCGGAGCACGTCGTGGTGGCCACGACGCGTCCCGAGACCATGCTGGGCGACACCGCGGTGGCCGTCCACCCCGACCCGGCGGCGGCTATGGAAAAAAAGATGGCTTCGCTCCGGGAGCGGATGGACGGCGCCTCGAAAAAAGAACGAATTGAGATGAAGGCCGAACTCGAGCGCATCGAGGAACGGAAGCGCACTCATCTTCCGATTCTTCTCAAGCTGCGCGACATGGCCAAAGATCGCCGGACCGTTCTTCTTCCGCTTCTCGTCCGGCCGATCCCGCTCATCGTCGACGAGTGGGCCGACCCAGCCCTCGGCTCGGGCTGCGTCAAGATCACGCCCGGCCACGACCCCAACGACTACGACGTCTGGAGCCGCCATCGGAACGAGATCGGCGTCATCAATATCTTGAACACGAACGGCACGCTCAACGAGAATGCCGGGCCCTATCGGGGCCTGGACCGATTCGAGGCGCGAAAAAAGGTCGCGGCCGACCTGCGGACGCGCGGCCTTCTGGGCGAAGTCGAGGACCGCGAGATCGAGGTCGGCCATTCCGACCGGTCCAAGACGCCGATCGAGCCGTATCTGAGCAAGCAGTGGTTCGTCCGGATGGGCGACGTGCCCGGCGGAATCGTCTGCGGCGCGGGAACGAAGAAAATATTCCGGGCCGTCGGGCTGGCTCAAGCCTGCATCGATACCGTCGCTCCGAACTATCAATCGCCGAGCGGAAAGCGGCTGATGTTCGCCCCCGACCACGCCCGCTACGGCGGCACGTATAAGGCCTGGCTCTCGGAAAAGCGCGACTGGTGCATCAGCCGGCAGCTCTGGTGGGGCCACAGGATCCCAATCTGGCAGGTCTCGAAATTCGGCCTCGACATCAGCGCCGTTCTGGCCGGCCTTCCCAACGCGTCCAGGGACGAACTTTGGGCCTGGGTCACGGACGCCGAGGGCCGGATCTACGGAAAGCCCGAAGTCGAGACGCTCGACCCTCGCGAACGATATGACATCCTCGTTTCCTTGCGGAATCCCGCCGCGGAAGCTAAATACGCCGCGGCGCTCGAAGCCGCCGGGTTCGCGCAGGACCCCGACGTTCTCGACACTTGGTTCAGCTCGGCCCTCTGGCCGATGAGCACGCTCGGCTGGCCCGACCCGGCCACGGCCGCCCTCGACCCGGGTCAACGGCCGCTCGGCCCGGTCCACGGCCGGCCCGATTGCCTGAGCTATTACTATCCCGGCTCCTGCCTCGTCACGGCGCGCGACATCATCACCCTCTGGGTCGCTCGGATGATGCTCATGGGATTGTATTTGATGGGCGACGTCCCGTTCACGGATTCGTTCATCCACGCCAACATCCAGGACGGCAAAGGCGAGCGGATGAGCAAAAGCAAGGGCAACGGCATCGACCCCGAGGACATCATCGACAAATACGGCGCCGACGCGATGCGCTATGTCCTATGCGACATGCAGACGGGGACACAAGACATCCGGCTGCCCGTGCAGGCCGTGTCGCCTTACACGGGGGAATTGGTCGACCTGGCGACGGCCAAACACGGCCGGTCAATCTTCACCTATATCGACCCCGATTCCGGCAAGGAATTCGACGTCCTGGGATCGATGCCCGACCTGCCCGCGGCCAAGATCATCAGCGAGCGGTTCGACATCGGACGCGGGTTTTGCACAAAGCTCTGGAATGCGGCCCGGTTCACGCTGATGAACCTGGGCGAGCATAAATTTACGCCCATCGCCCCCGGCCGGCTCGCGCCGGAGGACCGATGGATTCTGTCGCGATTATCGCGCGTCATCGCCGAAGTGACAGACGAACTCCGGGCGTATAATCCCTCGGCGGCGATCGGCGCGGCCCGCGATTTCTTCTGGGGAGAGCTGTGCGATTGGTATCTCGAAATCGTCAAACCGCGCCTGAAGGACGAGGCGGCGGCGCCGGTCGTCCGGACGATCCTCTCGTTCGCCCTCGACCAGGTGCTGCGCCTTTTTCATCCCTTCGTCCCGTTTATCACCGAGGTCCTGTGGGAGCGACTCAACGCGCAATGCCCGGTCCGCGGCCTGACGGCCCCGGTCCATGGATCGGACCTCCTCATCAACGCGGATTGGCCGACCCCCCATCCCAACTGGGAGGACACCGGCATCGAGTCCGAATTCGGACTTTTACGGGATTTTGTCCGCGGAATTCGAGAAACGCGGGCGCTGCATAATATCCCGCCCGGCCGCAAGCTCGATGCGCTTATCAAAGCGACGGGACGGTCGGAAAAAATCCTGCGGGAGATGCGGCCGCTCGTGGCACATTTGGCCGCGCTGAATTCGCTCGAAATCGGGGCGACGGTCACCCGTCCCGCGGCCGCGGTCGGCCATGTCCTGGGCGATATCGAGGTCTACTTCGCCGGACTGGTCGATGCGGACGTCGAGCGGCAGCGCCTCTCGGCGAAAAAAACGAAACTGCTCGAGGACGCGCGCAAGTCCGAGGCTCGTCTTTCCAACGAAGCGTTCGTCGAGCGGGCGCCGGCCGACGTCGTCGAGAAAGAGCGCCGAAAGCTCAAGGACCTGCGGACGCAGATCGACCTGATCGGCGCTCAGTTGAAATTGCTTTAAATATCGGTCGGATTGTCGCCCCGCCCCCCTTTACCGGAGGGCGATGAGGACGTCGTCCGTTTTCAGGACTTTCGCGTAGGTTCCGTTCATCGTCGCCAGGGCGGCCGCATGGACCTGGGCCGCGGGGATGTCCACGCCGTTGAAATTCAACGGCCGCGTCGCGCAGGCGTCGTGGGCCACGATGACCGTGAATCCGAAATCCGCCGCCGCCCGCGTCGCCGCTTCCACGCACATCTGGGTTTGCATCCCGCAGATGACAAGCTGCTGGAGGCCTCTCTGCTTCAGATAATCGCGGAGCTCGGTTTCCCTGAACGCGTTCGCATAATGTTTGACGATGACCTTTTCGCCCGCGGCGGGCGCGACGTTCGGATGGATGGCGTAAGCCGGGTCGGCCTCAAGTCCGGCGGGATTCGCGGGGACATGCTTGACGTGGATGACCGGTCCCTTTTTCGCGCGGAACGCCTCGAGGAGTTTTTTCGCTTGAAGGCTGGC
>Ga0315289_10010478_pt1 | contig 13267 bp, 15 predicted proteins | sample YL17G11_40_MG_FD_203452 | JGI IMG/M metagenome (GOLD analysis project Ga0315289, IMG submission 203452) | Sediment microbial communities from Yellowstone Lake, YNP, Wyoming, USA - YL17G11_40 | ecosystem: Environmental > Aquatic > Freshwater > Lake > Sediment | place: USA: Wyoming | collected...
AGCAAGAATACATTTCATCAGCAAGATTCTGCTTTATGTCCTGATCGCTTATAACGCTAACTTTCTCATAGCCAGTGGGGCATTTTCCGCCTAGGGTGTAGCATTTGTACTGAGTGGCGCATTTTAATGGAATCATTTCAGGAGTAAGAATAGTTCCTTTTGCCAATGCTGATGAGCGGAGATAAACTGAAGTCTCGCATGTTGCTGTTGTTACAGTCGGGCCCCATATTCCTGTTATCCTTAAAACAATTATAGTAAGAACTATAAGGCATATAACTCCAAAGACCATTCCGATAGTAAACCAGGATATTCCTCCTTCTTGGGCTTTTTTATTAATCATTTTAACATTGCCAGAATCTTGTCTTTTACGAAAAGCAAAGCGATTGCAGTCAGTATAATAGCAAGTATGAGATACATAAGCCAGCTGGCTATTCCTCTTTTCATTATGTCATAAATGGAAACTCCTGAATATTATTAGAATGCTCATATTTCCATTTTTGAGCATCCTAAAAACAAGAGCCTTACAAACTACGCTCTTTAAGCGTGATACCCCTTGTTTTTCTGATTAATAAAACCAAAAAGTGTTAATAAACTTTATTAATAGTCTTGACTTGTTCAAGTCATGAAAAAGGGGTCTGAAACAATGGCTATGATAATAACCGCGATAGCCATAATTTTGATTATAACCGCATCCACTCTTGTATTCATGCGTAGTGGAGCAACTGGAAAAGCTATAGAGTATGAAGCAAAAGCAAAGCAGATTGCAATGCTGATTGATTCAGCAAAACCAGGAACAGCCATATTTGTAGATTCAGAAATAGCAATAGAGGAAAATGAAGTTGTTGTTATAGCCAACAATGTGAAAGAAGCCAGATACTCTTTTTTTAACAAAGCAGATATTTCTTTCAGAAAAACAGAAGGAGGAACTGAAATAACCCTTGCAGGTTAGGAATTTTTAAAATGGCTGAAGGAGGGATAATGAGTGAGTCTTTTATTATGACATGGAGGATTCTTCTGATGACTTCAGTAGTGGTATTTGTCGTTCTTACAATAGGGCCAGTTTTTTCTGCAAAACAGGACATAAGACCCCTAGAAGCAGCAATCTTGTCAGAAAAAATTTATGAATGCATTTCAAAAAGCAGCGTTATAAATTCTGATTTTAATCTGGATAACTGCTTCAAAGAAGAACAGTATTATGTCAATGCCTCTTTAATGTCTTTTGACTCAAACATTCATAAAGAAATCATAAAAGGCAGCATTATCACAGGAGTTAACTGCAGGCTTGTTGGAGAAGGAAAAGAGATGGAAAAATACCCGTTTTGCCTGCATCAAACTTATTATGTGCTTATAGACAATGCCGGAAAAACAGAAAAAGGAAAGCTTGAACTGCAAGTAGGAGTAGAAAAATATGATTCAAATATCAATTATTAATAACAAAAAAGGCCAGGGAAAAATAATCGGGCCTTCGGGCTCTTTGATAACCGCCACCATAGTAATCGCGATTCTTCTTGTAGTGTTTTTCCTGCTTTTCAAAGGAGTCACACTGACTAAAAAATCAAATGAGATTCCGGAATTATCCGCAAGACTGCAGATTACAGACTCTTTGATAGCATATCTGAAAACTCCTGCTGAAATCAGCGGACAAACTATCAGGATGTCAGACCTGATAATGCTTGCAGCAGCTGACATCTCTTATAAAAGTATTCTTGAAACAAAAACAAAGGAAATTTTTGAAAAGTACGGCAAAACCTATCAGATTTGGATAAAGCAGGACAGCAGAACTATAATTGAGATGAATCCATATGCACCTATAAAATATGGCTTGAATAGGGCAGACATAGAACTGCCTGGAAAAATAATCGTTTATCTTCAGTTGGAAAAAGAGAAAACATGAAAAAAAACTTTTTAGAAAACAGTTTTATCAAAAAGAAAGCGCAGGTTCCAGAAGGAGTAATGATTTTGGCAGTGCTGGCCATATGCATCGCTTCAATATATTATGCAATAATTTTCCAGGGAAAAGCAGTTTCAGCGTTAACGATTGAAAATGCATCGCAGATATACAATGAGCAGAAAAAATTTGAATTTTATGCGGAAGATGCGGCAAATCTTGCGATGCAAAAAGCGTATTCTGAAATTGCCAAATTTCCGTCTGGAAGCGAATGCGGAAAATTCGGGGAGTTAAGCATATGGACTGACGGATGCCCCACAAATTCAGAGATAGAAAGAAGTTTCATCAAAATTTTCAATGATTCTTTGAATTCATATGGCATTGAGGGCAAGAATATAGCAATTTCAGACAAAATAGCTGTTTCTTTTAAGGAAAAGTATTCAGAAATAAAAGAATTGAATCAATTCATGTATTATAAGCTGAATTACAGCTATGTCCCGCAGGTTTATATCAGCAGGCCAAATCTTGATTTTGAAAAAATATATTCAGAAGCAAAAAGCAAAAAGGCAGAGTGCGACTCAAGATTTTCAACCAATACTGAAGCAGACAAAGATATCAAAATTGGGAGATGTATCGAAGAGTTAAGGCTTGACGATTGGAATGCCGCTGTAACTTCATCGGGAAATTATTATTCGTTTACATTAAATTCAAAGAAATCGTATTTTTATAACAATTCTTTTCAGCAAGTTAAGCTAAGATTTCTGATCAAGAAAACCTAGCCATCAAGTATTTGGTTTTCTGGCTTCTAAAAACATCCGAGTTTTTCGAATAAAGCAGGCAAGCCAATAATTATTTTCCAAGCCAAGAAACTTTATAAACAAAATCTGTTTTATAAAAATATGATTCAGTCAAACTATTCTCAGCTTATAGGCAGGATTTCAAAAGCAACTAGTTTGAGCATTGAGGATATTGAAAGAAGGATTGACGCCAAAAAAGCAAAGCTTTCTGGCTTAATCTCAAGAGAGGGCGCTGCGCAGATAGTTGCGGCTGAATTAAAGGTAAATTTTGACAATATTAAGGTAAAAATCAATGAATTGATTACTGGAATGAGGAAAGTCTCGGCTGTAGGAAAAATCATAAAGATTTTTCCTGTGAGGACATTCAAGACAAAATTTGCAGAGAGCAAAGTATGCTCTTTTATTCTTGCTGATGAAACCGCGAATGTGAGATGCGTTTTGTGGGATGTCAATCATATAAAGCTGATTGAGGAGGGGGTGATAAAGGAAGGGGATATTATTGAGCTTAAAGATGCGAGCGTAAGGGAAGGAGTGAATATGGAGATTCATGTGAGCTCTCTTTCAGAATTTAAATTATCCAATGAGATTATTGAAAATCCTGTAACTGAAGAGGTTATTGTTATGAAAGAAATTTCAGATTTAAAAGAGAATTCAAAGGCAAATGTTAGAGGAACTGTTGTGCAGGCATTTGAGCCAAGATTTTTCAATGTATGCCCAGAATGCAACAAAAAACTAAGCTTTGAAAATGAGAAATTTTCATGCCAAGCTCATGGAATTGTGATGCCAAAGGAAAGATCATTGTTCAATTTTGTTCTTGATGACGGAAAAGAAAGCATAAGGGCCGTTGCATTTTCAGATGCCATAAAGAAAATGTTTAATCTAGCAGATGAGGAAATCAGGAGCAGTTTTGCCGCAAAAAGGCAGGCATTTCTGGGAAAAGAGGTTGTTTGTTCTGGCTCTGCAAGAATGAATAAAGTGTTTGGAAATCTGGAGTTTGTTGCCTCCAACTGCGAGGATGCAGACCCTGAAAAAATTATACAAGAATTAACATCAAAGTGATGTCAGAAATCTGAAGATTTCTGAGCACCCTAAAAATGCGCTCATTTTTTTGGTATCTCTTGAAAGTATATTTTTTATCAGTATAAACCTTATAAATTGTTTATTATTAATGTCAATATGGCTAAGGCTAAAGACGGGAAGTCAGAACTAGAGGATTTGCCAGGAGTCGGGCCAACTGTTGCCCAGAAGCTCAAAGATGCCGGAATAAATGATATAATCAGCATTGCTGTTCTTTCCCCTTCTGAACTTGCTGAATCTGCTGGAATGACTGAAGCAACTGCCAGAAAAGCGATTCAGGCAGCAAGAAAAATGGCTAATCTTGATTTTAAGGATGCGACTGAGTTCATGAAAGCAAGAGAGGATATGTCCACTATTTCAACTGGAAGCAAGAATCTAAACAATCTTTTGGGCGGAAAAGGAATAGAAACAGGGGCTTTGACTGAAGCTTATGGCGCTTATGGCAGCGGAAAGTCGCAGATAGCGCATTCGCTTGCGGTTCATGTTCAATTGCCAAAGGAAAAAGGCGGAGCTGATGGCATGTGCGTTTTTATTGATACTGAGGGAACATTCAGGCCAGAAAGAGTCAGGCAGATTGCTCAAGCATTAGGATTAGATGCCCAGGAAACGCTTAAAAAGATTTATGCTGCAAGAGCTTTTAATTCAGACCATCAAATGCTTCTCGCTGAAAAAATTCCAGATCTGATAAATGAAAAAAAACTTCCAATCAAACTTGTAATTATTGATTCTTTGACATCTCATTTCAGGGCAGAATTTGCAGGCAGAGGACGGCTGGCTGACAGGCAGCAAAAACTAAACAGGCATATTCACAATCTTTTAAGAATTGCTGAGCAATATAATCTTGCGGTTTACATAACCAACCAAGTCATGGCAAATCCAGCAGTGATGTTCGGAGATCCCACTACTGCAATAGGCGGCCATATTGTGGGACATGCTTCGACTTACAGAATTTATCTGAGAAGAGGCAAAAAAGGGTCAAGAGTTGCCAAGATGATTGACGCTCCAAATTTGCCTGAAAGCGAGACTGTTTTTTGGTTAACAACTAATGGACTTGTTGATGAAGAGAAAGCCGCTGTGGCTGATGAAGATGAGGAATAAATTCAGTTATAGCATATTGGCAAAGATTTCTTTGGAGATTGGAGCTATAAAAATAAATCTCAATGAGCCTTTCAAATGGGCATCTGGCTATTATATGCCCATTTATAATGATAACCGCATGCTTCTGATGAATCATAAATTTAGGGAAACTATTGCAAACGGGTTTGAGAAGCTGATTAAATCTGAAAATTTGGAGTATGATGCTATTGCAGGAACTTCTACAGCAGGAATCTCTCCTGCAACAACTTTGGCTGACAGATTAAGATGTCCTCTAATCTATGTAAGGGAAAAGCCAAAAGATCATGGATTGAAAAAGCAGATTGAGGGAAAATTATATGAAAATGAAAAAGCAATTTTAATAGAAGATTTGATTTCAACAGGAACATCTTCAATAAATGCAGTTGAGGGCATAAGAAATTCCAGAGGGATTGTCAAGTATTGCCTTTCAATCTTCAATTATGGCTTTGATGAGGCTAAAAAGCTTTTTGAAAAAAACAGCTGCAAAACAAGATCACTGCTCAATTATAATGAGCTATTAAAAGTTGCAAAAGAGGAAAATTATATCCATAACACTCAGCTGAAGTCTCTTGCAGAATGGAGAAAAAATCCTTGGAACTGGGGAAAGAATCACGGATTTCCAAGAGAAGAATAGTTTAAAATATCCTTTTTCTTTAAACTAAATATTGCCCCTATAGTATAGCCCGGATAGTATAGAAGCTCGCGAAGCTTCAGACGACGGTTCAAATCCGCCTAGGGGCATTGAGCCCGAGGTTCACCAAAAAATTGCATAGCAATTTTAGGGCCCTAAAAATCTGAAAGATTTTTTTGGAATCCTCGTGGGGGCATCTGTCTTAATTCTTAAGGTACTAAAAGACAAGATTTATAAGGGGTCATTTTTTTATAGTTCTGTTTTTATCGAGGATAACAGCGAATTTAACATGGAAGAAACAAGAAAAAGATATGCAGAATACAAGGGAATTGCACTAGACAGCGTGCCGTCTATAATCCCTATTAAAGGAAAAGAAGAGCTAGAAAAGGTATTGGGCGCAGCACATGAATTTGAGCATATAGGGGAAGGCACTTTAGAGGATTTAATTGAGTTTACAAGGGAAAATGGCAAAATAGAAGGCACTATTTTAATACATCATGGGGGAGAAAAAGATGATTCTTATTACGGGGTTGTGTTTTCAGTTGACGCAAATCATAGTGACCTCAAGGATAAAATAAAAGAGTCAATTCCATACACTGATAAGTACAAAATAAAATTGAAGGGCACAAGAAAAGAGATAGCTGAAAAATTCAAAGAATTTATTGAACTGCGAAAAGCAAAAGAATCTGAAAAAATAGAGGAGCAGTTTCCAAGGCCAGATTATGCCATGAGCATGCCTTTTTATGTTTCCAAAGAAAAAGAAGATTCTGAAAACAAATATTCAATATGCTTTGACACATGCCCAAAAAACAACCATGGCCTGCATGCAAGGCCTTTAGTTTCATTGATAAACAAAGCAGATGAGCATGGCAAGAAAGATGAAATTTCATTAATCAAAGACGGGCAAGAAGCAGAGGGAATAATAACAATGATGTCTTTTGGCATTGAAAAAGGCCAGAATGTCACTGTCAAAATAAAAGGCACTGATGAAAGATCATGGAAAGCGGCAATGGGAATTTACGCTCTTTTTGAGAACAAGTTCGGAGAAGATTAAATTTATAAACTGCCTTAATTTTCTGAAAAAATGAAATGCTTAAGCTGCAACAAAGAATTCACTGATGGAACATCATTTGAGTGCCCTGGATGCGACAAGAAAAAAATAACAAGATGCCTGCAGTGCAAAAGGCTCAATATTCCCTTTGAATGCAACTGCGGATTTGAGGGGCCTTAATTGAGGTTTTAATCATATGGCTCTATGCGCAGTAATCTTCAGAGTAATGCCGACTTCTCCTGATGTTGACATAAACAAATTAAAAGACGCTATAGAAAAAAGACTCAAAGAGATAGGAGCGATTCTTCATAAAGTTGATGAGGTTCCTGTTGCATTTGGGCTCAAGTCTCTGGTTTTTATGATTGGCTGGAAAGAGGAGCTTGACCCTGATTTGATTGAGACTGAGCTTTCAAAAATCAAGGACGTCAATTCGATTGAGATTACTGACGTCAGACGCGCGATTGGATAATTCTTAGATAAATTAGTAAAGGAGAAATGTTGAACCCGATACGGTTGAACCTGAGCAAATGATCCTGTGACCGTCTTATCCTGCCAATATTTAAATAACTAAAAAGACTGAAAGAGATATGATATCTCCTGAACAGGCTGAAATCATCAGAGAACAGCTGTTAAAACAAATTGAAAAGCTGCCTGAAGAGCAGAAGCATGGATTGACAGAACAGGTTCAAAGCGCAAGCTCTGAGCAGCTTGAGGCATTCATAAAACAGGGAAGCGAATGTTTGTTTTGCGGAATCGCAAAAGGAACTGTTGAAACTTACAAGCTTTATGAGGATTCAGGAATAATAGCTTTTCTTGATATAACGCCTGCTGCAGCAGGTCAGGCAATTATTATTCCAAAAGAGCATCATCAGTTCATCTTTAATATCCCTGATCAAATATTATGGGACATAGCAAGAATAATGAAGGCTCTTATGCCTATAATTGTAAATGTTACAAAATGTCAGGGCATAAGCGTTTACATCAGCCAAGGGCCTGCAGCAGGCCAGAGAATAGGTCATGCCGCAATCAATCTGATTCCAAGATTTGAAAATGACAAAGCAGTATTTGCATGGGACAGAAAAGAGGTCCATAAAGATGAGCTAGAAAAAGCAGCAAAAGAGATAAAATTCAGCTTGGAGAAAACCTTTGCTGAGGAAAAAGCCAGAGTTATCCAGAAAATGCAGCAGGAAGCGCCAAAGACTGCTGAGAAATCTTCATTGCCGCAATATCCTTCAAGAAGGCCTTAAACAAGAATAAGAAACAAGTTTCCAATTATCAGTTCTAAGATAAATGCAATCAAAAATACCGGCACAAACGGAAGACCGTATTTTATCAGGATTTTTTTGCGGGCCTTTTGAATTATTTTTATCTGAGATTTTGTCAGACCCTCAAAATTTGCTTTAATCAGTTTTTTTCCTATCTTAACGTCTTTTGCGAGCCAGTCTCCCTCTGTTATTTTGTCCCAATCAACTTTTTTGATTAAAGCGACTTTTTCCACTGTAAGAGTAAAAGCATAGATCAAAGGAAGAAAAAACGAGAGAACTGCAATAAAATAAAATATTGGGCTGAAAAGCAGCGCTGAAAATACAGAGATTAAGAATATTGCCGCGAAAACAGCGATGGGAAGCTTGACTTTCTTTATCTCCTGCTTCACTTTTTTGAAATTTATTATTGCAAGAGTCATTGAATAAACCAGACCATAAAGCCCGCCTATAACCAATGTGTTCAGCAGGAATGAAAAATCAAGGCTCATGCTGGCGCCAATGCCCATCAGCAATTTTGCATCGCCTCCTGCAAATAATCTTCCGTAATAAAAGAGATTAGCGAGGATAAAAAAAACTGCAAGCCCTGAAAGAGACTTTAAAATAAATGTAAAGTCTTGAAAGATTATTGTTTCTGACAGAGCAATGGCTATTGCAGATGCAATGAATGAATAAGAAAGCCAGTCAGGAACCTCCTTCTTTTTTATGTCAGTTATAGTCGCTATGGCTAAAGCGATGAAAGCCAGCATCAGAGAAACTTCAAGCATGCTTGAATAAATTTATAAGTCTTTTTTAACTTTTCCTAGTATGCGAATTGTGATTATCGGAAGCAGCATTGCAGGGGCCTCTGCTGCATTGGCGCTGTCCAAATATTCAAATGTAAATGTTTTTGAGCAGAAGAAAAAGCAGGATATTGGAAAAAAGCTGTGCGCCAATATTGTAACCCCAAGTTTTCTTAATTATTCAAGAGAGCTTGGATTAGATTCCAAGCAGTTTATTACTTCCAGGTTTAACAAGGCGATTTTCATCTCAAAAAATAATGATTTATTCTTAAGGACAAAAGAATTCAGAATTGACAGGCAGAAGTTTTTGGATGCAGCAGTGAAAAAAGCTGGAAAACAAGGAGCGAGGTTTTATTTTGAGACAGAATTTCTGGATTTTAAAAAAGAAGATGGAAAATTTGTCATTTATTTAAGAAAAGGAAAAAAGAATGCTTCAGTGAAGGCTGATGTTTTAATCGGGGCAGATGGCGCATTGAGCAGAGTCGCAGAAAAAGCAAACTTATCAAAAAACAGGAAAAATTTTTTAGTTATGCAGTCAGAAGTGCCGCTAAAAAACCTGAAATTCAGGGCTGACAGGGGCGCTTATTATATCCACTTAAACAGGCAATTCGGCTATTACAGCTATATTTTTCCTTTCAAAGACATGGCAATTATAGGATCTGGAAATTTGATTGAGAAAGCAAAGGAAAATTATTCAAAATTTTTAAAATTTTTAAGAGTCAAGCCCAAAAAAATAAGCGCTGCCTTGATACCTTTTCCAAAGAAAACCCGTTTCAGGAAAAATCTGATTTTAATAGGGGATGCGGCATGCAGCGTAAAATTCAGCGGCGGAGGAATAATACCCTCTATGGCTGACGCTATTGCCGCAAGAAACATGCTTATAAAAAAAGATTCTGATAAATTCAGGGCCGCAAAGAACCGGATTTTCATGAACCGGATTGCGTCAAAAGTTTTTCTTAAAATGAAAGACAAAGATTTGGATTATCTGCTTGAAGTGATGAAAAGCAAGGGGTTCGCAGGATTACTGGAAAAAAGGGATAAATTTGGCAAAAGCGACTATATGAAAGCCTTGGACATAAGATTTTTGAGGTTTCTTTCCAAAATATTTTAAATGTCAGAATGGCTTCGCATTCTGAACAGTCCTAAAAACCCTATGTTTTTTTGATGTTCTGGGTTCTCTGAAAGCCGCCCCTCTTATAAACCCTGAATTTTCTTTTCAGCTTCTGCTGCTTTTTGCTCTTTCTTTGCTGAGGAGTTGAATAGTCATTCATAGTATATGTATATTAGAAACCTATTTAAATTTGCTTTTATTGACCCTATTATGAGATCTAAAAGAGCAGAAGCTGTTCCAATATTAATACTTGCAATAGCGCTTCTTCTAGTAGTCTATTCATATTTTCTGCCTTTATCAGAAAAATGCAAGCTTATTCCCGGCTTGCCTGACTGCCATTTTAAAGCGAAAATTCTTTATCTTAATGCGGCTCCAGGGCTGTTAGAAGAGCAGGAAACCGCGGCAAGATATATTCTTCCAGACATACAGCTTTTCAGAAAAGAGGCTGTTGATGTTGACACTGTTATGGTTAATAAAAAGACAAGCAAAGGATGGATTTATTCTGCTCCGGCAAGCGAGCTTTTTGAGGCGCAGAAAAACGCGAGAGCAGCAAAACTGTTTATTTTTGTCAATAAGGCCTCAGGAAGCTTGAAAGTTTATGTCAACGGAGAATATCAGGGAAACGTGTATGGAGAAGGGGTCCAGCAGATAAGTCTTAATATAAATGATTTGAAAGAAATAAATTCGCTTGAAGTTGTGCCAACAATCCCCCTGATACCATTTTTCCTGAATACATATGAAATTGGCAAAATAATACTGAAAGAGGAATATATCATAACAAATAACCGCGTTTCACTGCCGTTTTCAATAACTGAAGACCGGAAAGATATTATGGATGTAAGGCTAAACTTCAGGACAAGATGCGTTACAGAAGAGAATCTGACTGCTTATATAGGAAAAGAAAAAGTTGCTGAAGACAAGTTCTGCAGAGGCTTTGTAAAAGATGTCACAGATGAAATAATAAAAATCAATTTCACAGGAAACCTGACTTTCACAAGCGAGGGAAACTACATTGTGAATGAAATTTCGCTTGATGTGAGAATGAAGGAAAAAACATGGCCAACTTATCATTTTTATTTTGAAAAATCCGATATTCCGATACTGCTCAGGTTAGGGTTTAATGAGACTGGAATGAAAAGACTAACTGCTTATGTGAATGGCAAAGCAATTTCTGTTGAGACCGCGAGAAAAGAGTGGAAAACCGAAATTAATCGATATTTGAAAAATGATGAGACTAATTCTGTATTATTAATTCCTGAAGAAACTTTGGTTGTGGCAGGATTAGAGGTTTCGTCTTAAGATGGTCAAAAAAAGTAGGTACAACAAGGCAATTGTCAAGCACCGCTTTTTAGGACCCTAAAATATGGAGATATTTTATGGCTGATGAAAAAGGAGGAGAGCTGCCAAAAGCGGCTGCAAAACAGGCATTGGCAAAGGGCGCAGGAATTGCCTTGAAAAATCCCTATGTTCTCGGAGGAATCGCAGCGTTTATAATTATCGCAGGATTATTGTTTTACTTTTTCGTTCCTGCGCAATATAAGATTATTTTTGGAATCGCAGTTGTTGTTTTAATCTTAATATGGCTTTCATCACCAAAAGAAAAAAGGATGTCCAGAGTTATTATAACAATTAGTCTGGCAGCAGTGATAATCTTCTTTTTTCCAACATTGCAGATTTGGGCTTCTGAAGGGCAGAGCTATGCATCAAATGTTCTTTCTCAAGTAAAGAGCGGAGGAATAGGAGAAGGGCTAACATGCATTACAAATCCTACTAAATGCTATGGAGAAGAGCCATGGCAGACAAAAACCTCGCAGAATTTTGGAACCTTTAAGATAGACGTTGATTGGGGGAAAGAGCTGGCAACAGAGCCATTAAGAAAAGATATTGGATTAATAGTAAAAACTGAAAATGATTTAGAGTTATTGCCTATTTGTTATTTAGAAAATACGCCCATAATAACAATAATTCCTTTTAAGATAGATCCTCAGAGAAATATTCTGAAATTTTCAGGCTCGCAAAGTATTCAAACAAGTTCTGTAAAATGCTCTTCTGATAAGCTTTTTTCCAATAAAATGGCCCTTAAAATTGAAGTTAATAATAATATGCAGAATTTGGCTCTAACAGGATATATTGGAAAAGACAAGGATCAAGGGTATTTGAGCGCAGAGAATAAGAGCGGACCGTTCTATATAAAAATCGAGAATAAATATGACAAAATGCCTTTTGCAATTGGAAAATATCCGTTAAATATTGAAATAACCCCCACATATAAAGAATTGAATATTTCTCAAATAAAATCCTTAAAAATATCTACTATAAGCTCTTTTGCAAAAATAGACTGTAATTTTGGTGATGAGCTTAAAGCAGGCAAAACCGAGGTCGCTAATTGGCTTAAGCCAGGCATGCTTAAATGCAATCTTAATGTAAACAGCCTTCCAAAAGAGGGCGCAGATAAAATATTTATAAATGTTGGCTTTATTTATGATGCTGAAACAACATTTAAAACAACTTTAAATAGCACAAGCATTAGCTTAACAGTAAAATGAAACAAGAGGTGATAATATCAGTTTTTATGTCAGAAATGAGTTCATTTCTGAGCATCCTAAAAACCAATCTTCTTAGGGCGCAGTACCCATTGGTTTTTTTGATTTTAGCAATTCTCTTAGTTGTATCAGGAGCAGAGCAATGCCCCCAGGGGGGAATAGGGGGAATTGGCGGAGGCGGAAAAACCCAGGCTGTAAGCTATGGTGTTGATTTTGATATGCAGACAGGAATCGACAAATTGTCTGCAGGAAAAACTTTACTGCTTGGAGACACATTTTTTGCTGATATTTTAATTGAAAATTTTGATTCTGAGGCAAAATCCGGAACTGTCTGCATAAGGGATAATATAGATGATGCTTATGGGGGACTTCAGGATTCGTGCAAGGCATTTCAGATTCAAGCAGCAAGTTATTTAGGGGATACATTGGAATCTCCTGCAAGCATAAGTGTTACATTTCCTGAAGGCGGGAATTATGCCAAATATACGGGCTTTCCAATAGACACTGATGCAAAGCTTTATGTCACTATATCTTATAGCCAGCATTCAGTGTATTCTGCAGCAATAAAAGCGCCATTGCCAGAAAAAGAGACAGTCACTGTCCAGGGAAAGCCCTCTCCAATCAAGATTTCAATAGAGAAAACTATTTCTGGAAGAGAAGAGGGCAGCAAGGCGAATTTAAAGATAGGATTTACAAAGCAAGGAACTTATAACATCTCATCAGCAGATTTTAAGAAAGAAGGTTTTGCATTCTCAACTAATTTTGGGCAATATACTCTCAGCTGTTCGAGCATAGAGGGCGGATTTATCGAGTTTAAAAACACAAAATTTATAAGCTGTTCAGCCTCTTTACCTAGAGAACAGATAACTCATCCTTTGCTTATCACTTTAGATTATGGTGTAAGGTTAAGCAAGGAATACAGCTTTAAGATTCAAAAAGAGGCAAAATGAAGGTTTTAACAATCTTATTTTCAATTTTACTGATTTCTTCATTAGTCATTCTAAGCGGA
>Ga0315289_10010479_pt1 | contig 13266 bp, 21 predicted proteins | sample YL17G11_40_MG_FD_203452 | JGI IMG/M metagenome (GOLD analysis project Ga0315289, IMG submission 203452) | Sediment microbial communities from Yellowstone Lake, YNP, Wyoming, USA - YL17G11_40 | ecosystem: Environmental > Aquatic > Freshwater > Lake > Sediment | place: USA: Wyoming | collected...
TTTTGAATCCTAATTTCTTAGCTACCTCACGAAAACACTGCCTGCAGTACATGAGGTCATAACTTCTAATTATAGCCCCGTATCTCCCACATCTTCTACATCTTCTCGAACCAGTCCCAAATTTTCTAACTTTCTTTATTTGTTTCATATTAACTCTACCTTGTGGTTTTTAACAATCCATTCCATGGTCTCTTCAGGATGGATTAAATGTTTTTTACCTATTTTTCCTGGAAATTTCTTTCTCTTGACCCTAAATCCAGGCCTTTCTAAAGTAACACAAACATCCATACCGAAGATTCCTATCTCGGGATCATATCTTACCCCAGGAATATCTATATGTTCCTTTATTCCGAATGAAAAATTGCCTTGCTTGTCAAAAACGTTTTTTGAAAGCTTAAAATCAACAGCCGTCAAAGCCTTCTTTAAAAATTCTTCAGCATTCTTTCCTCTTAGAGTAATCTTACATCCAATGGGTCTTCCCTTGGCCATTCCAAACGAGGTTCTGTCACGGGTTGTGGTTATAACGATCTTTTTGCCTGTTAAAAATTCCAAAAGCTTTTTAGCTTTATCGAGCTTTTCTCCTTCTTCTCCACAACCTATGTTTAGTGTTATTTTTTCTATTTTGATGTTTTTCATTGAATTCATTAAATCACTCTATTTTTATTAGCGGTTGATCCCTACCTACAACTATAACGAAATCTTTAGGAACTTCTACTGTCTTCTCACTCTCCATCAGAATTCTATTTTTTTCTATGGTCTTTATTTTACCTATCATGCCGGCGTTCTTGCCTTTGAAAATCATACAAACTGAATTTTCAGCAAACTTGATATGGTCTATTATTTTTTGTTCAGGAACTTGTATTAGCAATGAATCATAAGTAGAATACTTTTCATTTGTTAGTATGTTCCTACCGTCATTCAAGTTTATTTGTGTCTTATCCCCTTTCAAAGATTTTTTATTCACAATTTTACACAACTTTAGTTTTGATTCTTTTTCGGGTATTTCAATGAAACTCAATCCGTTCTTAGGAACAGCTCTCCAAGTCTTATTCATCGAAGGTATTTCTATAACGTTAAACAAGCCTAAACCAAAGTTAGGATCCTTTCTTTTTCTTCCATCGACTAAAATCTCTCCTCTTTTAATTGCGTTAAAAGCTTCTTTTCTGTTCTCTGTTAACTTCAAGACATCTCTAATAAAAATTAACAAAGGTAAAGATAGTTCTCTTTTATACGCACCTCTAGGTGCGAATATGAACTTCTTTGTCTTCCTTTCTATCGGCCACCATTTGGGTGCAGCAAGTCTCTTTAGTCTTGTCATTTTCTACCCCTTTCTATAATTTTTTTTCTTTTTGGATCATCCATAATCGGATTTGTTATCATCAACTTTGAGGGATGAATAGGAACTTGAACCTCTTCACCTGAAACTCTTTTTCTTTTAACATTCTCTATGTAAACTTTTAAATCTTTCAAGTCAATTTTTGATATTTTTCCTGTAGTTCCTTCGAACTTGCCCCTCATGACTTTTACTTCATCTCCCTTTCTTAGAGGCAAAGATCTTCTCTTCCATTGACTTCTTAATTCTTTCGATAGGTGAGATGCTAAAAACTTTCGCTTCCTATGTAATGGTGCCTGATAAAAGGCTTTTCTTTGCTTACTTGGTTTTTTTGATTTCATAATATCACACAACAAAAGTTGCTATCTTGCCTATAGTAGAAAATCTTTCTATAACTTCTCTTGCAACAGCCCCCTTTATTTTACTCCCTCTAGGTTCACCTTTCTCGTTAATTAAAACGGCAGCATTATCTTCAAACTTAATTCTCATTCCGTTTGACCTTCTGTATTCTTTCCTTTGTCTAACTATGATGGCCTGAACAACCTCATGCACAACTTTCGAATCTCCTTCCTTCACAGCACAAAAAATCCAATTTCCTATACCACATCTAGGGGATCTTCTTTTAACTCCTTTGTAACCTTTTACTGCAATTATTTGTAACAGTTTTGCTCCTGAGTTATCTGCACAATTGACGTAACTTCCTGCTTGCAAAGCTTTTGTTACTTTGGCTGAAATCGGTTTCATTTAGCTTCACCTCTTTTTATTATCTCGATTATGCAAAAGCTTTTTGTTTTTGACAGGGGCCTTGTCTCGGCAATTTTTACAAAATCTCCTTTCTTTGCGTTTATGCATTTTGGATTGTAAGCAGAAACTTTGGTATGTCTTCTCTCGAATCTTTCGTATTTTGGTATGTAACGTGTATAGTCCCATCTAACAACAACGCTTTTTTCAGCCATACTGCTGACAACTTCTCCTTCGAATACTCGTCCGCGTAATGAAAGTTGTCCATGCCATGGACATTTTTCATCAACACAACCCTCTTTAGGTGGTGTTGCTTCAATACCAATGTTCCTTGCTTTTTGTTTTACCATTTTTTCACCTTTAGTTTTAATCTGTCTTCAGGTCTTACCGCAATTTTATTTCCATTGACCTTAACTTTTTTTTCGCTTGAAATTTTAAATATGAATACTGAACCTTTTTTCTGAATTTTTTTCATCCCTTTTTCAGTCTCTATTGTCAGAGTGTTCTTAGTTTCATCAACAACCAAACCTTTTACTCCAACTTGAAATTTGTTTGTACTGTCAGCAATTTCTACTGTCAAGCCGATAAGTTCGTGCTTTATTAAGTTTTTTGGAGTTATCATGTCACTCAACTTCAATCTTATCTTCTGGGAAGCCCATTTGAATCAAAATTGCTTTCAGTTTATCTTTATGTTCTCCTCTTAACTCTATCCTACCGTTTTTGTAAGTTCCCCCACATGAAAGCTTCGTTTTAAGTTTCTTTGAAAGTTCTTTTGGATTTGCTTTTTCATCTATACCTTCTATCAGAGTAACTGACTTTCCGAACGACCTTTTAACTTCATAGATTTTTATCTTTGCCTCTTCTTTTGCAATCGTCTTGCAAACACAAAGCTCAATAGGCAATCCACAAGTTTTACAAATTTCCAGTTTAAACTCACCTCCTACTTTTCTCCCCTTAATTTTAATTCAGTTAAAATTCTTGCTATGGTTCTTTTGATCTCTTTAATTCTTCCAGGATTGCTAGGGGTACCTCCAATAGCAATCTGACCTCTTTCTTTGGCTAATTCAAGCCTTAACTCGTTTAAACGATTGATAAGATCAGGACGACTCATTTGCTTTAATTGCTTCTTCTTTATTATCGCCAATTTTTTCACCAACTTTTTCTTCAACCTTCTCTTTGACGGGTTTCACTTCAACTCTCTCTCCCACGGTTTCAGCTCTGCTCATTATCTCCAGTTCCTCCGGCTTCTCAGGGAGTATTCTGACCTGTATACCTATTATGCCAAGCTTCACGTTCGCTTGCGCGTACGCTGTCCTTACCACGCTATCCGTGATGTCTCCTGAGAACTTTAGGTAACCGGAGGAGAACTTCTCCACTCTGGATATGTCCGAACCTATCTTGCCGCCTACCCTTATCCCGACGCCTGCAGCGCCGGCCGACATGATTCTTTCTATTGCCATGTTCACGACTCTTTTGTAGTTCAGTCCTCTCTCGATTGAATTCGCTATCCATTTCGAAACTATGAAGGGGTCCAAATCAGGTTCGGAAACCTCTTGGACATCCATCTGAGGATTCTCAAAGCCAAACTTCTCCTTCAGGACTTGGGTCATGCTCTCTATGTTCTTGCCGCCTCTTCCTATTATCAGGCCGGGCTTGTGGGCATAGACGGTTATCCTTATGCTTAACGGAGTCCTTTGAATTTCACAATGGCTATAGCCTGCTCTAGCAAATTCTTTAGCTAAAAGCTCTTCTACATCCATGTTTCTTATTCCTTCTTTAATGAACTTTTTTTCCAAAGCCATTTTATCACTTAACGCTGACTCCCTTTTCAACATTACTTTTATCGCTCGATACTTTCTTTGCAAAGCTATCCTTATCGCTCAGTACCGCTTGAATATGACAAATCTTAAGCCTCGAACCGAATTTCTTCCATCTCCTCCTGGCCCTGTGCATCGTGGGCCCCCTGTGTGCAGAGATGAAAAGAAACAAGCTATTTGCGTCTATATTCTTGTTCTTAGCATTCTTCTCTAGTTGATTCAAAAGTTTTAAAATTTCTTCTGTGGTTTTTGTAAAGTATTTTCCCTTTAAACTTGTTTTTTCGTTTAACATGTCTTCTAACGTTTTCTTTGCATCACCAAATTTTTTCCTATTTATTGCTCTACAAACTTTTACAGCATTTAATTGAGATATTGAGAATGTTCCTGAAGCACAAGTTGTTTCTTTTGATTTTGTAATAGCATATCTCATATAATCACTTCAATGGCATGAACTTTGATGATTTGGTAGCTCCAACTCCTGGTGCTGAGTGTGTAACTTTTTTTCTTGTAAGAGCAAACTCTCCTAGTCTATGACCCAACATTTCTGGCTTTATATCAACTGCAACCCACGTATTGCCGTTATGAACTAGAATTTTCTTGAATACCATCTCAGGAATTATTACCATTTCTCTTAAATGAGTCTTGAGAGGTTTGTTTGACTTTCTTAATCTCTCCAAAAATTTCTTTTCCTCAACACTAAAGCCTCTTAACAAAGCTCTTCTCTGTCTTGATGTTAACGTCTTTGAAAAATCTTCCAAACTCATTTTTTGTAATTCTTCAATCGTTTTACCTTTGAAAAGGTATATTTTAGCCATATTATCACTTTTTCCTCTTTCCAGATCTACTTGCTGATATAGAACCAACTTTAGCTCCTGGAGGCATTAACCTGGATATCGTTTTTGGTGTTCCTGGTTTTGTATGACCGCCAAACGGATGATCAACAGGGTTCATTTTAACAGCAGACGATCTTGGCCAAAGTTTATTCCTAGCGTGTTTAAGATAAAATAATTGACCTGCCTTGACAAAAGGTTTGTCACTTCTTCCACCGCCTGCTGAAATCCCTATAGTTGCTAAACAAGCTGGATTAAAATTTTTAAATTCCTTTGAAGGCATTTGAACAATAACCTTGTTAGCATCATTAGATACTATCGTTGCCCTTGATCCGGCAGAGCAACATAACTTAGGGCCTGAACCTGGATAGTTCTCTATTGCAAATATAGAAGAGCCTTTAGGAACTTTGCTTAAAGGCAAAACATTTCCTGTTTTTGCTTCCCCTTGTTTATCAATCATGTCCCCAACTTTCATACCCTCAGCAGCTATTATGTATCTTTCCTTGCCGTTTGTCTTTAGCTTGGCCAAGGGCTCATCCCTTGCTGGGTCGTGAACGATATCAACAACTACCGCGTTGTCAAAGCCGTAACTCACTTCGCTTACGAACCTATGACCCGGACTACGATAACGCGGGCCTCCATGCCCCCTAGCCCTTGATATTATTCTCTTACCCATAGCATCACAACATTCCCATTTTAGTAGCGATATCGCTTGCCGAGTACTCCTTTGAAAGTTTTATCCATGCTTTTTTTCTTCCCTTTCTGTCGATTAAAGTGCTAACCTTTGAGACTTTAACATTAAAAGCTCTTTCAGCTGCCCATTTTATTTGGCTTTTGTTTGCAGTTCTTCTTACAACAAAGACAATTTTATTTTCTTTTTCTATCTTCCCAATTGCCTTTTCTGTTAATAGTGGATAAAGTATGATAGTCCAAGGATCGACTAATGACGCCTTCTCAGTTTTTTTATCTGCCATATATTTCACCAAGTTTTTTTATTGAACTTTCAGTAAAAATTGCAAGTCTCCCAGGATAAGTTCCTGGTGCGAGTACTTCTGCATTTAAATTATTAACCAAGCAGCAATCTACTCCTGCTATGTTTTTTGCTGCTTTGAATATGCCTTTATTCTCCGATATAACAATTAATGGACCTTTCTTCCTTCTGTAGGGTCTTCCCCTCATCTTTCCTTTTCCAGCTCTGATTTTTTTCTCAATCGTCCTTTCTAATTCTTCTTTCAAGCCAATCTTCTCTAGGAACTGTTTTAGCTGTTTTGCTTTTTTAACTTCTTGTAAAGAATCTTCAACTACGATTGGTAAAACTATGTTGTTAATTAAATGATTTCTCTTAGCTACTATATCCTTTAAGGCTGTAGCAGATATTGCGGATTTTATAGCAAGTATTCTCTCCTTTTTATTTATCTTTTGCCAGAAAATCCTTCCAGGTTTTGGAGGATGAGATTCTCTACCCTTTCTAGCTTGTGGGACGAATCTTGCAGTAAGCTGTAGACCTGCTGGACCTTGATGAATTCTTTGCATCCTAGCCATTTCCCTATTCATCATAGTATATCTTGAATGCCTCATACCATGGTAGTGGGCTGAAGTCCTTTTACCTGCAAGTGAATCGACTCCGTAAGGTTGCCTGTTATGACTATGTACTGCTAAAACCGCTCTTCTTATCAAGTCTTCTCTTAAAGGCGTTGAGAAGACTTTTGGCAAGTCTAATTCACCCTTAACATTGCCTTGAATATCAAAAATATTAGTTTTCATTTCATACACCTTGCTTACTCTCCATTGAAATGTATTTTACATCAACAGGAGCTGCTCTCTTAGCTCTAATAGATGGTCTTAATCTTATCAATCTTTTTTTAGGTCCAGGTACACTTCCTTCTATTAAAATGCAATCTCCTGAAATATCACCATAATTTATAATTCCGCCTTTTATTTTGAATCCATTCAGCATTTTAAGAATTTTTTTATTAAATTCGGTTCTAGTTTGAAAGCCTAGTTGACCTGCTTGTGGTACATTCCATCTAACTTTCCCTGGAACGTTTTGACCCAGTGAACCTACATGCCTCTCCATCTGCTGCGCCTTTCTACCGTGTCCTTTTACTCCAAATCTTTTCATAGGTCCTTGGAATCCTTTTCCTTTTGTAACAGCTATAACATCCACAAAGTCTCCTTCTTTAAAGATATCAGAAATTTTTATATCTTTGCCTAAAACTTCTTTTGCGTATTTTAATTGATCTTCTAAGCTTCCTCCTATAGCAGTCTCAAAAATCTCTGGTTTTTTCTTAAAATTAGAATTGGTATGACAAATTAAATTTATTTTAGATGTGCTTTTAGGAAGCTTGTTTAATTGGTCTTCTACTTTTTTAGGTTCTTTTGAAAGTTTTAATTTTCTTGAGACATTCTTATTGATTTTTTCAGAGAAGACATCAAAAGAAGATTTGTTTCCTGTATAACATCGAAAACCTAAAACAGAAATAGGAGGACAATCAAGAACTGTTGCTGGCCTTGATATCTGTTGACCTTTTGTTTTTGAATTAGGATTAGAATCTATTAATATTACATGAGTCATTCCTGCCTTATAGCCAGCAAAACCCAGAGGTTTGACCTCTTTCATAAGTGGCCAGGATTTTATTCTTGGATAGATACGTCTAGCTCTTTTCTTCGGGTAAAAAGCTTTGCTACCTCTTGTTGGTCTCTTTCTATATGGCATAAAATCAATTCCTACTTAAATGTATTTAAATATATTTAAATCTCTCAGAACACGATGCTACGAAAACTTTCCTATTCTAATAGAATTATAATGTATTTAAAGATTATTAATTTACAGAACACTTGAAGCGTAAACTCTGAATTGCTTAGATGCTCTCGTATCTAAATGTATTCCCCCATCTGGTAAGGGAGATACTCTACCTGGTCTTTGTTTTAATTTTTTAGCACCTTCAATGACATAATCTATTATAGTTTTACGAACTTCTTCTGTTGGACGTTTATCTTTTCCTATGTAGCAACATCCTAAAAGAATATCATCTAAAATCCCATGTTTTTCTAGAAGTTCCTTATTATACTTTGGTGGTTCTTTTTGGGTTTCTGGCATTTTCTCACCTAATACAACCCCATATTTTCAGTATAGTAATCAACGATAAGAGGAACTACTTCTGGCTCAAATACTAAACAATTTTCACCGCAAGAGATCATTTTAGAAACATCGGTTGGATTAAAACCTTTAGAGAAAGCATAGTTTTGAACACCAAGTTTCGGTGATTTTGTATAACCCTTTGGGATTTCGTTCGCTTTGGTAACTCTTTTTCTCCACTCTTGGACAGCCACACTTGAAAAAAGTTCTTGAGCATCTCGGGGATTTCCGTTACGAATCTGTAGTCTGAGTGGTTTCCTATCAGTAGAATCTTGACCAGAACGTTGACAGTACTTTACAAGTGGTTCTATAAGTCTCGATCTGACAATTTTTCCTAAATTTCTTTTTGCATTGCCATCAAAGAAATCAATTTCCATTTTCTCTGAATAACGCATTTTTTTCACTCTATAAAACGGGTTTAAACAATAAAACACATGTCTTAAAACACAAAGTATGTTTGGAGAATTAAGTATTTAAGTTTTTCTATTTTATGCATCAAATATTAAAAATTAAGGATTATTTTCAAAAAGTTAAAGATGCTAAAGTATCCGAAGAATATTACCATTGCACCAATTACAGAACCCATCAATATGGCGAGAAAAGATTTCTTCCAATCCAAATCCAAGAACCAACTAAGAATAGAGGCTGTATAAGTTCCTGTTAAAGGTGTAGGCAATGCAATGAACAAGGTTAAACCGAATATGCCATATTTATCGATATAAGGCTTGCCTTTCTTTCTTGCTCTTTCAAGATATTTTTCAAAAAGTTTTATCTTGCTTAAAAAAATATCATTAAAGAAGTCCATTCCAAAATATATCGGAAAGAATAATAAGCAATTAACTAAAAGTGAAACCATTAAGACTGTTAATGGGTCCAATCCTAAATTCAATCCTAGACTTATTCCGCCTATTTGTTCAGTTGCAGGCATTAAGTTAGCTAGCATAACCATTGCAATTTTTTCAAGCATGTGAGAATATTATTTATTGACATATTTAAATAACGCCGAGAGAGGGATTTGAACCCTCAAGGCCTTTCGACCACAGGTTTTCCAGACCTGCGCACTGCCAGATTATGCGATCTCGGCATATGATTAGTTGTTTAATAGAATTTTTATATCTTAAAACTTAATTAAGTATATGCCATCGCAATATGAAATCGACACAAGACTTGTTGAATTCTTGATAAACATATGTCTCGTGATGAGTATATTCTCCATCGGATTTGTCACTGTTCTTTCTACAACCGGCGCTCAAGCGAAAGCCACCCAGTCAATGCAGATATTGTTCATGATGATGTTCACGCTGTTCTTAGGAACCACAGCCGGACTTTTCATAAAATGGTATAGGAAGTATAGAACCAGTTTGTTTAGATACTATAGATAAGAAATTTTTAATCACGTAAAGTTATACTAATAGAAACTCCATCAGGTATCGTGACCCTCATTATTTGTCTTAAAGTCCTCTCATCTGCAGAAATATCTATTACTCTTTTGTGAATTCTCATTTCCCATCTGTCCCATGTTGCATTGCCATGACCAGTTCCATCACCGCATGGTGTCTTCATGGTTACGACTTTAAGTTTTTTTGTTGGCAAAGGAATTGGCCCATGCATGACTACACCGAACTTGTCGGTTATAGACTTCAACTCATCACAAACTACATTCAGCTTCTGTGGGTCTGAACTCATTAGTTTTATTCTTGCTTTCTGCATTTTTATCACGTTTTTATATTCTATTTCTATTTGCCAAAGTATTTAAATAATGTTCTTATTCTATAAGATATTTATTTTAACTAAGGTTTCTATAAGTTTAGTATGAATTTGAAACAATTCTTTAGTTTTGATTGGAAAAGAATTTTTATAACATCATTTTTATCAATTTTATTTTTAATTATTAACAGACCAATTATAGAAGTTTCTTTTGGAATATTTTTTTATCTTGTTATAGTTGGAATACCTTTTTTCTTTGTATCATACTATTATGCCTCATATAAGGGTAGATTTGATGAAAAGGATTATAATCGTTTTAAAAATTATTTGGCATTGATTTCATTATTTTTATCTATTTTAATCTATTACTTAGGTTATCTTAAGAATTTTAATATTTTTATATCAATTCTTTATTGGTTATTATCCATTTTAATTTCTTTTCCATTACAATGGATTTTAAGTCCTCTGTTTCAGAAAATGAATATTTTATTAAATGTAAAACTGCCAAAAATATTTTGGGTAATTATTTCTATCTTAATACTTTTAATTTTCTTCTTAATTTTTGTTTTTCTTCTTTAATTCATAGAAAAATAAATATCTGATAAATGCAGAATGTTTTTAAATAATTATAACATTCGATATATCCGAGTAATAAAAAAAGAAGCAGAACAAATAAAAAATTATAAAAATTACTTTGCAGGTACAACTTCTAAGCAAACACCAGCTGCAATAGTCTGACCCATATCCCTGATTGCAAATCTCGCCAACTCTGGAAAATCTTTGCTTGATTCTAAAACAAATGGTTTGTTCGGAACACATTTGATTATTGCCGCGTCTCCAGTTTTTATAAAATCTGGATTTTCTTGTAAAGTTGCTCCTGATTTTGGATCAATTTTCTTTACAATTTCAGTTACCTTGCATGCAACCTGTGCTGTGTGACAGTGGAATACTGGTGTATAACCCTTTGTTATAACGTTTGGGTGTTGTAATACTATAATCTGTGCTGTGAATTCTTTCGCAACCTTTGGAGGATTGTTAACATGTCCTACGACATCTCCTCTCTTTATATCTGTCTTGTTAATACCTCTTACGCTAAATCCTACATTGTCACCTGGTTTAGCTTCGGGTATCTGCTCGTGATGCATTTCTATTGATTTAACTTCTCCCTTTACGCCTGCTGGTTCAAACACTATCATATCTCCGTTCTTCATTACTCCTGTTTCCACTCTTCCTACTGGAACAGTTCCTATACCGGTTATGGTGTAAACGTCTTGAACAGGAAGTCTTAAAGGCTTGTCAACAGGTTGTGAAGGAACATGCAAAGTATCAAATGCCTCTACTAGAGTTGGTCCTGTATACCAAGGAGTTTTATCAGATTTCTTTGCAACATTGTCTCCCACATATCCTGAAGTTGGAATAAATAATATTTTAGAAGTATCATATCCGACTGACTTTAATAGTTTTTCAACGTCTGCTTTAGTTGAATTATATTTTACTTGGTCATAATTAACAGAATCCATTTTATTAATTGCACAAATAATCTGACCTACACCCAAGACTTTTATCAAGAATACGTGCTCTTTTGTCTGTTCTTGAACACCTTCTTTAGCAGAACAAACCAATAAAGCTGCGTCTGCTTGAGATGCTCCTGTTATCATGTTCTTAACAAAGTCTCTGTGACCTGGTGCGTCTATAATTGTAAAGTAATATTTTGGAGTATCAAATCTTTGATGCATTACATCAATAGTAACTCCTCTTTCTCTCTCTTCCTTTAACTTATCCATAACGAAAGCAAATTCAAAGGTCTCTTTCTTCAACTCTGTGGCTAAAAGTTTTAGCTTTCTCATATCCTCTTCTGATATTGCTTTTGTATCATAAAGTATTCTACCGATTAGAGTTGACTTTCCATGGTCAACGTGTCCTATTGTTACTAAGTTCAAGTGTGGTTTTGTTGCCATCTTATCACCTTTTTATCTTATTAATACGCAAGCTATTTAAAGTTTTTGCTATATTTCAGCTACAGGAAGTTCTTTTGGCAAGCCTTTTCTCTGTCTTATTTTAATTGCGACCTGATCTCTTATTTCGTTTGGTATTTTTTCAAAAGTAACATCCATCAGGGATTGGAATCCCTTGCCTGCAGTTGCAGATTTCAAGGCTCCTTCAAAGCCGAAAAGCTCGGCCGTAGGAATTTTAGCTGTTATTACTGCAGAATATTCCTCCTGCTCAACATTTAAAATTTCTCCTCTCCTATTGTTAATCTCCGCTGTGACGTTTCCTATGTAATCTTGCGGCGTATCTATTCTAAGGACTTGTCTTGGTTCTAAATATGTAACCCCTATTTTAAGCATACCCTGAATGATTGGATATCTAATAGCAGGAATGATCTGGGCTGGTCCTCTGTGAACAGCATCCTCATGTAGTTCAGCGTCATGAATTCTCACCATGAGAGCTGAACAAGGCTCTTTTGACAAAGGACCACTTTCAGTGACATCAGTAAAAGCATCTTTGATGTCTTCCATCGACTCGTTTAGATACTGTATTCCTTTTGTGTTGTCTAAAAGCATGCAATGATTTTGAATAAGCAGTATTTTCTTTGCATCTTCTTTTTCCATCCCTAACTCAATAAGTTTATTCTTCAATTCCAATTTCTTTCCCTTAATCTCTCCGTCTCTTATTTCTCCTCCTGTCATAGCTCTGTAGATTTCAGGAGATATTGACTCTACGGAAATATAAAATTTGTTGTGCTTGTTTGGAGACTTGCCTTCAATCTCAGGAGATTTACCAAATATGGTCTCTCTATAGACTACTATTGGAGGCGATACAACAATTTCAACTCCTTTTTCTCTTATCTTCCTTTCAACCTTTGCATCCAAATGAAGCTCACCCAGACCAGACACCAACGTTTCGCCTGTCTCCTGATTTATCTTAACCTTCAACGTGGTATCTTCTCTACTCAAGGTCTTTAAAATCTCTATTAATTTTGGCAAGTCTTGTGGATATTTTGGTTCTATTGATTTTGTAACAACTGGCTCGAAGATGTGTTTGATTGCTTCAAACTCTTCTATCGGATAGTTAGGATCGCATATGGTTTGTCCAACAGTAGCCTCTGGCAAACCAACTAAACCTACTACGTTACCAGAAAAAGCAACCTCAACTGGAATTCTTCGAAGTGCTATAAAGGTCGTAACCTGTTGAGTTTTGATAGACTGACCAGTGTTGACTATGTAAATATCTTGCCCTCTTACTAATTTTCCAGAGAATATCCTTGCTGTTGCTATCATCCCTGCATGAACATCATAAGTGACTTTGGTTATTACTGCTGCCAAGTGTCCATTATAATCACAATTTATCAGTTGCTTTCCAATATCAGATTTTATATCACCTTTCCATATCTTGTCTATCCTGTAATTCTGGGCTTCTAATGGCGAAGGCAAGTGTGTGATAACCATATCAAGAACTATTTTATACATTGGAGCCATGTTTGCTAGTTCATCATCCTTTTCTTCAGAGCATAACTCAATAATTTTTTTGAAAGTAACTCCTGAACTTTGCATGTAAGGAACAGAGATTGCCCATCTTTTTAAGGCAGAGCCAAAAGCTACAGAGCCGTCTTCGACTTTAACAATCCATTTATCTTTGAATTCTGGTTCAACATGTCTCTGGATAAACTTATTAACGTCAACAACTATGCCTGCCAAT
>Ga0315289_10010482_pt1 | contig 13262 bp, 13 predicted proteins | sample YL17G11_40_MG_FD_203452 | JGI IMG/M metagenome (GOLD analysis project Ga0315289, IMG submission 203452) | Sediment microbial communities from Yellowstone Lake, YNP, Wyoming, USA - YL17G11_40 | ecosystem: Environmental > Aquatic > Freshwater > Lake > Sediment | place: USA: Wyoming | collected...
TTCACCACATCGCCTTGGTCCTCTTCCTTCAGATGCACGCAGGTTGCCAGAACCCGGAGATCATTGACCTCGTTCGAGTTCAAGTCTTTCGGCCGGCAACCAAAGTACTTCGTCAGTCTGTAGAACAAGCCAGTTTGATAAGAACCGGCAACCATCCAGCCATTGCCGCTCTGCTCTTTAATGGCATCACGGACCAACGGCCAGAATTTCAGGGCCAGGCGCCATTTAGCCAATTTGTCTCCGCGAAAGCGATTCCCTCGTTTGATACGGAACATAGCTTTGTTGTTGGCGCCCTCAAGCTCTTCGTAAACTGCCCGCGGGATAACCACGGTGACGCCGCTCTGGCTGAGCTTCAGCAGCAATCCCCAGCATTGAAAAATGATGTTGGAGTCCACGACTACAAACACTTTCATTTAATCCTCCTTGATTGGATTTTCCTGTATGTAGTTTTTAAAATGGCTTAAAATTGCTAAGCCAATGCTAACTATTCTAACTGCCCCTATTATATCAGATATGATATTCGGTGTCAAGGGGCAAAGGTGCGCCAAAATTAGCCAATGCTTTCTTTAAATCTTCGGGTAAATCAGCTTCCAGACGCATAACCTCCCCTTCCCGGAGAGGCAATTCCAGCAGATAGGCGTGCAAAAACATTCTGTCTAAGTCAAAAGGTGGGCTAATTTTTTTTGAACCATAAACTTTATCGCCCGCCACCGGGTGACTAATGCTTGCCAAGTGCACTCTAATCTGATTGGTGCGGCCGGTTTTAGGATATACTTCTAAAAGCGCAAAACCCGGACCGCCATTATGCCAATTCCAAATAACGCGATAATCGGTACGCGCCTCTTTTAAATTTTTCATTTTTTGAGCGGCAGTAGAACGCCTGACGCTTGAGGCGACGCGGCCAATCGGCTTCTCAATCGTGCCGGTTTTATTTTTAAAAACACCTGAAACCAATACTAAATAGCCTTTCTTGATTTTTTTCTCTTGGAACAATTTTTTCAGGTAAAAAAATGCTTCACTGTTTTTGGCCACAATCATAATGCCGGAAGTTTCGCGGTCCAGACGATGAACAATCCCGGGCCGTAAATTCTCTTGCCCTGAGCCTGTCGAAGGGTCAACCACCTTGGTAATTGCCGGGTATTTTTCTTTCAGCCAATCAACTAAAGTGGTTTCTTTATCTCCCGCTCGAATCGGATGCACTAGTAATCCTGCTGGTTTGTTGATGACCAGAAAATCATTATTTTCAAAAATTATTTTAATTTGGCTAAATAATTTTTCACTTTCCATTTTGGGATATTACCATTAATAAGACGTTTTTTCAAACAGAAAAGCCTCGATATCCGATATCAAGGCCTTAAGATTTTAAAAAACAAGGTGCGCCCTGGAGGGATTGAACCTCCGACCTTTTCGATGTCAACGAAACGCTCTACCACTGAGCTAAGGGCGCAAAGAATGGCTAATGAACAGTTTCGGATGGCGCTTCCAGCGCCTCTTTGATTTCTTTTTTGGCTGCCTCTCTGTTTCCGTTATGCTTCAAGATAATGTCGGCTGCAATATCTCTGAATGTCGCCGAATTTTTTTTAATCCATTCTGCCGGTTCCAGTCGCGATTCCTTGATTAATTCCCTTTCCATTTTAATCAAATCAATTTCGATTGGATAATTTTCTTCAATTATTTCTAAAGACATATTTGTTTATTCTTTGGTGGGCACAGATGGATTCGAACCATCAACCCCCACTTTATATTTTGCGCTTTCCACAAATATTTTATAAGAAGCGCAACAATATATCAAATGATTTCATTAATTAAAACAGTGGGTGCAGATGGATTCGAACCATCGACCACGCGCTTATAAGGCGCGTGCTCTAACCGCTGAGCTATGCACCCATAATGAAAAATCATTTGATATAAGACAACCGCTCTACCATTGAGCTATGTGCCCCCACACCTAATCAGTTTATTAAATTTTTAAACTTTCAGTAATTCTTCTTTTCAATTGGTTGAAGGCATTAGCTCTTAATTTCAAATTATGCTCTCTTTTTCTAGCTGCTTGTTCTGAAAGATAAGCTTCATAATATACAAGTTTGAAAGGTCTTCTAATTTTGGTGGAGAAAACTTTTCCTGAATTATGTTCTTCCATTCTCCTTTTTAAATCATTGGTGGAGCCTATGTATAAATTGTCATCTTTTAAGCTTTTCAGTATATAGACATAGAACATAATTCTAAAACTGATTAGGTGTGGGGGTGTGCCCACCGAATTTAGGCGGACATCAATTTTTCAAACTCCTCTTTCTCAATAATCTCTTTTTTCATTAAAGTGTCGGCCAACAAATCTAATTTCTGACGATGCGTTTTAATTATTTTTTCCGCCGTTTTTTCGGCGTTTGTAATTGTCTTTTTTACCTCGGCGTCAATTTCCGTTGCCATTTTTTCCGAATAATTCTTTTCGGTTGTGATTTCCCGACCCAAAAACACCATTTCTTCGGTCTTGCCGTAAGTAATCGGCCCTAATTTATCGGACATTCCGAATTGAGTTACTAATTTCCTCGTCAAAGCCGACGCCTCTTTCAAATCATTGGTGGCGCCAGTGCTGATATCGCCCAAAACTAATCTTTCTGAAGCATAACCAGCCAAAAGCACTGCCAATTCCGCCAAAAATTGTCTGCGGCTTCTGAGCCGCCTATCTTCCAAGGGCACTTTCAAAGTATAGCCGCCGGCTTGACCGCGAGAAATCACGGAAATTTTTTGGACCGGGTCAGCTTCAGGCGAGTAATAAGTAACGAGGGCGTGACCGGCTTCGTGATAAGCAATGATTTTCTTTTCTTTTCCGGAAATCATCCGGCTTCTCCGCTCTGGCCCCAAAATCACTTTTTCAATTGATTCAAAAAGTTCATCTTGGGTCACTTCGTGCTTGTTTCGGCGCGCCGCTAAAATCGCCGCCTCATTAACTAAGTTGGCCAAATCCGCGCCGGAAAATCCGGGAGTGCGTTCGGCGATGCGGCGCAAATTAACTTCTTTAGCCAATGGCTTTTGCCGCGAATGAATTTTCAAAATTTCTTCGCGCCCGCGAATATCGGGTAAATCCAAAATAATGCGGCGGTCAAAACGACCTGGCCTTAAGAGGGCTACATCCAAAATATCCGGCCGGTTAGTCGCTGCCATCACAATCACATTGCTATCCCGTTCAAAACCGTCCATCTCCACCAAAATCTGATTTAAAGTTTGTTCGCGCTCATCATGGCCGCCGCCCAATCCCGCTCCCCGCTCCCGACCAACGGCGTCAATTTCATCAATAAACAAAATAGAGGGCGCTGCTTTTTTAGCAGTCATAAAAACGTCTCTGACCCGGGCAGCTCCAACGCCCACAAACATTTCCACGAATTCCGCGCCAGACATATGGAAAAACGGCACATTGGCTTCGCCGGAGACCGCCCGCGCCAAAAGCGTCTTTCCGCTTCCTGGCGGCCCCATTAAAAGCACGCCCCGCGGGATTCGCGCGCCCATGTCCAGGAATTTTTTCGGATTTTTCAAAAACTCCACAATTTCTTTTAATTCTTCTTTGGCCTCATCCAGTCCGGCTGCGTCTTGAAAGGTCACTTTTTCTTTATTGGGAATAGAAAGCTTCAAGCGCACCTTGCCGAAAGAAAAGGCCTGATTTACTCCTTTTTGGGATTGCCGCATTATCAGCCAGAAGAAAAGAACAATCAGGATGAAAGGCAGAAGTGTTTGCACTAAAATCCCCAGCCAAAAACTCCAGCTGGATTGGCTTTTTACATCAATTTGCAAACTGCTTAATTGCTCCGGCGTAACGCCGTAATTTTTTAAAGTTTCGGTTAAGCTGGCATCCGGCTCTTTAGACGATTTGAAAATTTTATTGTCTTTGGTCAGAAGCGTTAAATCGCTGCCGCTGACGGTAATTTTGGCTGCTTCATCGTTTTTAATTTTTGCGACGATTTCATTCAGGCCGACGGTTTCTGATTTCTCTGCTGGACCGCTCCAGAAATAAGAAAAGATAACGCTGATGATTAAAAGCAGCAGTAAAGCCCAAGAAATATTTTTAATAAAATTTCTCATATTTTGAATCTACTCAACAACAAATGTTTTTTTATTTTAACAATTAAAAAAGAAAAAAGCAAATCGCTCCATTAAATACAGAAATAAAGAATAAAAAAGAGGGGGTGTTACACTCAACGCTCCCCTCTACCACTTTTTTACACGGTGGGTTTCCCGCAACCGGTTGTCAGCCGGGTTTCGACACTTCTTTCAGAGCATGCTCATCGTCCTTTCGTAGCCTTTGCAACAGGCCGGAAAAAACTCAGTCCTCGGGCTTGAAGTCCTCGGAGTTTGCGCCCGGTTTGACACGGGGCGCGTCTTCCTGGGCTTCGGCCTTGGGCTTGGGTCCCTGCCTGTCACTGCACTCGTGGCGACGCTCTTTTTTGTCGCGCGGCGCCTCGGCCTTGACAGGAGCAGGCCGGTCAGCTTCGGGCTTGGGTTTGCCCGCTTCCTTGAGGGTCTGAAGGCCGTTAACCCATTCGGGGTTATTCACGGCCTTTTTCAAAAGATCCATGCTGATCTCCAAGAGATCAGCCGTGACCTTACCCTGCAGGAAGCCGGAAATCTCCCGATCCTGGACATAACCCGGGACCAAAAAGTCCAGGCGCTGGTCCACAATCAGGAAATAACCCTGGCCCTGCTTCCGGACAGCGACATAGTCCGCGAGCAACCGGCGGTTCGTAAAAACCCTGACTACCGTGCCGTTTCGGAACGAAACGACAGAACGGTAGTCGTCGATGGGCGTCGGGAAAAGCTTCCCGACCTCGCTGACCACGCCGATCCTCGGGCACTTCTCCGATTGTGTCTCGGAGCAGCTGATTTTGAACCAGCTCACCTGGGCCATCTGGTAAACCGGCTTGATCTCGCCGTTTGCCAGAAGCTCGCAATTGACCCTCACCCGCGATCGCTGCTGATCCACCGAAACGCCCTCAATTGCCTTGTTTTTCGACATGGCAATCAGGCGCTTCTGTTCGTCCTCGGCGACACGATCCGTCACCGCGACGATGCGAAGAAAGTTTTTTAAGTCGGACATGAAAACCTCCTGATTAAGTTGTCAACGTCAGAATGTGGTCCACCTATAAAAATAGGCAAGATTCACTCTGAGCTGTTTATATTATATACCGAGAAAATGAAAATGTCAACCCCATTAGAAATCGGGCAACTCCAGATAAGAATTAAGCTGAAACCCGCATTCGCTGCGGAATCAATTTTTCATCCAAAGGCAAAGTGAAATGAAAGATGGTTCCTCTATTCTCAGTTGATTCCACCCAAATTTTTCCGCCATGAGCTTTCACAATGTTTCTGGTAATATACAAACCCAAGCCCGTACCCTCGGTTTCATATTTCAAAACATTGGAGGCGCGGAAAAACTTAATGAACATTTTCGGCAATTCTTCTTTGGGAATGCCGATGCCCGTATCTTGAACGCTCACTTCCAAATATGGCGGTTTTTTTCCCAATTTAATCGCCACTTCGCCGTTTTCCACATTGTAGCGAATGGCATTTTCAATCAAATTCTGAAAAACAATTTTAATTCTCAATGGGTCAAACTTGAATGGTTCCAATCCATCCGGAGGCGGCTCAAGATAAATTTTAATATTGTGCTGTCCGGCCACCGGCAAATAACCCTCAATCATTTTGGAAACCAAAGAAATTAAATCCGATTGAACAAAATCATAGCCGAATTTTCCGGACTCAATGTTGGCGGTATCCAATAAATCATTGGCTAATTTCAAAACTCTGTCGGCGGATATCAAGCCGTTATTCAAAGCTTCTTTTTGACTGTCAGTCACCGCTCCATAATCGCCGTTTATCACTGATTCAAAAGTCCATTTGATGGTTGAAAGCGGGGTCCGCATTTGGTGAGCGGCCACCGTCAAAAATTCGGATTTCGCCGATAATATCTCCTCTCCGCGAGTCCGGTCTTTAATGATTTTAAAAAAACCCATAATCTGGCCGGTTGAATCCAAAATCCGGACAGTGGTTACGGTCAGTTCCAGGCGCGGCTCAACAAGCGAAATGTCTGCTACCCGCGGGTAGACATCGCCATCAGTCCGCCAAGAAACATTTGGCGCCAAACTCGGAAACAAAACCTGGGTCAAAACTTGGGTCCGGCTTGATTTCACCCATTCCGGCGAAACAATCTTCCCCAAAACTTCTTCCGGCTTTAAACCAAACAATTCTTCAGCCGCTCGGTTAAAAGCTGTGATTTTGAAATCGCTTTCATAAGCCACTATCGCGTCGGTGAAACTGGCGATGATGGCGCGAATTTGGTTGCGTTCATTAAGTAAATTAAAACGGGCCCTTGCCGAACGAAGGCTCACAAAAAAAATTACAACTAAAGACAAGATGCTAATAGCCAAAGAAAACAGGCCCCATTGATAAGACAAAAAATAAAAATTAAGAAAAATCAAAGCTAAAAGCGGCACTAAGATTATCCAAAAAGGCCGCATCTCCGGTAATCCTAAATAAAGCAAAAGCTTGTTTTTAGACATCTTAAAAAATATTATCTATGGTAATTATATCATTTTCACCTTTAAAAACAAAACCGCCCCGCCAAAGGCGGGGCGGAACGGCATTAGCAAGCTTTATTTGCCAATCATCCTTTCCAATTCCGGACGATTAAAACCAGTTATTATCTGGCCATCAATTTCAATGATTGGCACGCGCATCTGGCCGGATTTGGCAATCATTTCCTGTAATGCTGCTTCATCTTCTGCCACATTAACCTCGCTAAATTCCAGGTTCTTTTCCCGAAAAAAGTCTTTGGCCAACTGGCAATAAGGGCAAGAAGGCGTGCTGTAAATTTTTATTGTCATTTACTTAAGCAACTTATCAATTTCCGTTTGATAAACAGAAGCGGGTTGAGCGCCAATAATCATTGTGCCGCCGTCAAACGGAATGATGTAATTTCCTTTCTGAGCTTCAGAGGCCACAAGATTGGGGTCAATCTTAAGAGGCAGTTTTTTGGCAATCACCACAGTCGGCGTGCCGCTGATGCCAATATCCTGAGCAGATTGGGCGTTTTTCAACACCCGACTTTGATATTTATTGGAATCCAAACACGATGCAAAGGTTGCGGCATTTAATCCCAAATCACTGGCATATTTTTTAATATTATCAACAGAAAGGGCATCGCTCTGTCCTGATTCCTGCTTAGCAAAAAGCGCGTCGTGCATTTCCCAATATTTTCCTTGTTCTCCCGCGCACCAAACTGCTTCAGAGGCTTTTTGAGCGTATTCGTGGAAGGGCAAGGGGAAATCACGAAAAGTGATTTTCGCCTGGCCGGTCTTCACATATTTCTCTACGATGGTTGGCCGAGAAAGCTGCTCATAACGAACGCAATAAGGACATTGGTAATCGCTGAATTCAAAAATCGTTAAAGATGCCTTGGCATCGCCCAAGAATTTTTCATCAGAAAAAACATTCAGGTCTTTGGTCGCGCCAGTGACCGGCGTATTCGCCAAGCTGCCGGCTTTTGGAACGCTCTTTAAGCCATTGGTATAAATAATAGCGCCGCCAATGATTAGTCCCGCGATTAAAATTGCAACTGGTAAGAAATAATCTTTTTTGTTCATCTTTTTATCTGTTTTTTATCCGACAATTGCCTTGTATTCTACTCCTCTTTAAATAAAAGTCAACCCCTAATAAATTTTCCAATTGAAAACAGACGGAAACAAAAAGCCCTTGACGGACAAGGGCAAGGCACAACAAAAACTTTTCAGCTTAAGGAATTAGGGAGTGAACAAATCCTTATTGATTTTGTCAATGACAACCAAAGCATCAACGCAGTGGCCGGCTTTCAAATAATTATTCGCCTCCAAAATCTGACTGGCAATATCTTTCTGGCTGCTTTCGGCAATCTGCGTCGAATTAATATAATTGGTTAAATCAGAAACCTGCTTAGAAATATGAGCCGGACAATTACTGATTTTGTCTTCCGCTTCCTTCATTACTGCGACAACTTCCGCATTAATTTGATCAACCGTCGCATTAACCTGTTTTAAAGAGTCGGAAAGCTGGGCGTTATTTTGAGAAAAATCATTTAAATTAGTTTTTATTTGAGAAGTTTCCTCCTGGATTTTTTTAGACAAAGCCACGGCTTTTTCCGGATGAGAAACTTTTTTCAAATCAGAGGTGATATCATTAAGATTTTGGCTGATGTCTTGCGCCGCCGCCACCACTTTGCCATCCCGCGTCACTTTCTGCAAATCACCAATCATCTGATAGGCAAAAGCAATTTTTAAATCCAGGCGATATTGAGAGGGCATCAAAACTATCAGCGCTTTCTGGCTAAAAGTTTTTACGGCATAAAGCGGGCTGTTGATACCGACGGTTTGAGCAGATACAAATAATCCCCCAAAAACCAAGCCTAATGAAGCAAGGCCAACGGTTAATTTTGAAGCCAAAGAAAAATAAAATCCCCCCCTGATTAAGGGAACTGGGGTGAACGAAGCTACATAAGCCACTAGAGTGGTCCTAACAGAAGAAACCCAACTCGGGTCGGGTTTAATGTTTTTCAGCGTTTTTATTTTGCTGATGGTCTCTTTTTTATCCATAACCGAAAAAAGGGAGATAACCCCTCTAACACTATATATAACGATAAAACAGCCAAAATATTACTCTTTTTCAGTTATTGGCTGAGCTGATTATTGACTAAAGTTCTGGTCAATGGCCCAAAATAGCCGGTCTGAGGCAAACTATTTTTCGCCTGGTATTTTATGACTGCGGCTTTCGTGAGTCCAAAATAATTGCCGCTAATGAGGCCTTCGGGATAAATATCGCTGCCTTGGCTTAAAAGAAATCTCTGCAAGCAGCTCACTTCACTATTGTTCTCTAAACCGAAGTAAAGGTCGTCATAAAATTTCCCGCAACTTAGATTTCCGGGGTTGCTTGGTTTGCCCTGGAGGCCGGCAAGCTGCGAGAGCAGGGCCGCCAGTTGCGCTTTTAATTGCTTGATGCGGCCCATCAAAAAAATGAGCATTTTTTGCTCGGCAGCTTTTTCCGCTTGCGGCCTCTCGGCCTCGCTAATAGTTGAGGCCTGCCATTTAAAAACATAGCTGCTGGAGTCGGTTGCGGGATTTTCCATTATTATTGGCAGTAGGAAAAGCCCGACATTAGTTGCATTAAAAGACGGGATAATAATTGTCCCGCTGTAGCCGGCGCTATCGCTCCAGAATCTCACTGTTTTATTTCCAACCGCATCCACAGTCACATAAGGCAGGGAAAATTTGCTGTTGGCTGGAAAATTAAAGTCCAGTTTCAAAACATCTCTGCCGCCAAGGATTTTCAGCCAATTGCCAGTCCAAGTGGAAAGATTATTGGAAACCCCTAAATTACTGCTGCCGGCATCAGGCAGATAATAACCGTAAGGAAAAATCCGCAAATTCGCTAGCTGGCTGTTTTTGTAACAATATTTTGGTCCGACATTGCAATCATTAAACAAAACCGCCAAGGCCCAATTCTGGAAAACTTGGCTGAAATCCTCGCTAAATCCGTTGTTTTTTAATACTTCATTCAGAGAGTCTGTACCTAATAATTTAGAATGCAAAGAATCCACCAAAATTTTCACTCCATATTGGTCAACCAGATATTGGGCGAAAAGGTCGACGACTGCGTAATGATAGCGGTCATTCTGCCAATCAAGTAAAGAAACTGAGGGGTTTTGCCAGAAATCATTAACGCGCTGCTCTAAATGGCTGCCAGAATAGCTGGCGTCATAACCCAAGAGCGTAGCAGTATATTCTGCCCTAGCTTCATTGAGCCAAACGTCATCTGTAACGGCGCCAGCTACATCTTTCTGATTAAAAGTGATGAGATGCATAAATTCGTGCGCCAGATAATAACCGATCTGACCGGCAGGTGCTGTAAGTATTTTTTCGCCGCTCAAATAGACCATCTCCCGCTGGTTGGAATTGGATTTTTGGGCCTGCTCGTATAAATCCACGGACCGGACATAGCCGCTGATGTTGGCGGTCATAGGATGAATTAAAACCGTAATACGCTCGTCATTATCAATGCCGGGCTTGGCTTCAAAGCCGAAAGTTTTGGTTAAAACCGAATAATCCTCATCTTCAAAACGATGATACAAATAATAAATATTGCGGTTCGCCGCGTCTCTGTCGGCGTAAGTCAAGCTGTCCCACCAAGAGGCATCAACATAAAAATAAAGTTTTGGGGTGATTAGAATCAGAGTGGCGTTTAACTGAGTGCGATTGGATAAATCGTAACTCGGCTCAACAAAAAATTTGTTTTGCTGACCGGTGTAATCAGCCCGAGCAAGAGGAGCCAGTAAAAAAAGTGCGAGAGATAAAACGATGATTTTAATAAAAGGCGCTTTAAAAAACATGGTAAAATATCCGAATTCTAATTGATGATTTCCGATAGCATCTTTTAAAATTATAGCAGAAAATTAAGGAAAAATAAAATCGACTAGCAAAAACCAAGCGAAACCGCCGCATTCTTCAGAAATGCGGCGGTTTAAATCAATTCAATTTCACTTACATGCCGGCTGTCAAGAACTGAAGTAGTTGCTGCAGCAAGATGATGATTTGCTGCTGCAAATAAGTTATATTAGCCTGAATTTGGGTTGTGCCAACCGCGTTGGCGTACGGCATAGCGCTAATTATGGTCGCAGTTTTCTGGGCTGGAGTGGCTTGGCTCTCCGGAACATAGATGATTCCGGCTTTAGGAGCGACAGTCACCGTAATCCCCGCTCCCGGAGTCTCAACAACCCCAAGCCAGTTAGTAGCGCGTGTCTTAATCAAGTGCGGACCTTCCGCCGGAGCCGTCCAAAGGTATGTCCAGTCAAAGCCGTTGCTCGTGTTTGAGACAGTCGGTTTTGCTAAAGCCCAAGTTGTCCCACCATCGGTTGAAACTTCAACCTGCTTGGCAGAGGAAGCAGCGCTATCGGAACTTGTCCCCCTGATAGTGACATTGGCTTCAGCCTGTACAGAGGATTGGCCCACCGGACTTACAACACTGGAAACGGGTTTTGAGGCCACTGTCGTAACTGAAGAAGCGGTAGCGCCAACGCGGCAAACAATGTTGGCGTTAGAAATCGCTGATGCGCTCGTACCAAGTCCTAATGCCTTTACATTAAAAAAGTACGTAGCAGCCGGAGCAAGACCGATAAGAGCTATAGACCCGGAAGATTGAGTCGGTGTGCCGGGACCAAATGTATTTACGTAATCAGTCGCGGCATTGAAGAGATTATCAGTAGTTATAGCGCCAGATGAGTAGTGGATAGTGTAGCCGACTGAAGTACCAGCGGGGACAGTCCACAAAAGGTAAACCGCGCCGGCTTGGTTCGCTCCCTGACAGGAAAGATCTGTAATAGCGGCAGGATTAAAGACAACGGTCGCGATGGTTCCGGGAGTGTCATTTGTGGTGGTAATAATCGTAAAGCTTAATCCCGAATTGGCAACAGCCGGGTTCTGAATTTCATTACCAGTCGCCCCGCCGGACATCGCGACTGTCACTACGCCTGTGCCCGCGCCAGCGCCCGTAGATAGAGAAGCTGCGGCAACGGTGAGAACCAAGGTTCTTGCGGCAGCATTAGGAGTAACAGCGGTCGGAGCCGTAGCTACGCCAGCAACACCACCATTTGCCGCTTGTTGGATGGTAAAATCGCCCACAGCAACATTACCCTCGGTTATAACCGTACCCGCAGGCAAGGTAAATGTTATCGTGTTGGTCACGACTATAGCGACTGTAGGCGTGAAAACACCCAAAGTGGTGCTGGGTTGGATAAAGGTGCTAACCACTGATCCCGAAGGAGTATATGTTATCGCCGTTATTCCCCCCGCAGCCATCGCCGGATAAACTCCGAATGTCAGGGCCATCATGGCAATAACGCCTAGAAAAGAAACTATTTTTTTCATTTTATTTAAAACACAAAATGGTTATCGACCTCGTGCGATACTTTTATTATACAACTTTGTAAAAAATCAAACAAATCAAAGGTGGTGGATATTTGCTACACGGATTCAGGCTGATTGCAATTATCATAACACGGATTTATGCGGATGCAGCAGATTTATACCAACAATACCGAACTAAGCCGCAACCACTATAAATTCTCAATAAATAATTTCACCAATTCCTCTCCTCCCATTTCATAAAGCTCTTGAATAATTAAACGCTGAACTTTCAACTCTTTATGTTTGGGCACTATAATAAATGACGGCTTACCGGGTAAAATTTTAACCATTATATTTGCGGGCGGTGCAAATTTAAAATGGCGACCCCTCCTTTTAGAAGAATCGCCAAAACCAATCCGCTTTAAAGACCCAATGCATTGTTTCTGATTAAAATTAAAAGTGTAATTAATTTTTTCGGTCATCAATTAATTTGCAACCAAAATCTTTTCATCTTTTCTGCTTATAATCCCGTATCCATCTATATTAACGAGATTAAATACCTCATCGGCTTCTTTTTTGGGGACATCAAAATAAGTAAGAATGGCGTCGTTCACCATTTCTAAAAGTTCTTTCGCATTTCTGGCTTGCGTTATTAAACCGGGTAATTCTGGCGAGGTAACTAAAAACCAGCCATCCGGAGTAATTTGAATGGAGAGTTGAACCTTGGCGGGAATATTATACTCTTTTCTGACTTGAAATGGTTCCTTTTTTGAAGAAAAGAAATTAAACATAAGTGTGTATTCTTTATATATTATATACGACAACGCGCTTGAAAGTCAACTGGCAACATTATATTACAATATCTGTATCAATCCGCAAAATCCGTATTAATCAGTGAAAATCAAAACCGCCCAAAAGGGCGGTTTTGATTTTGTTCATGCGCTCAGCATGATTGCATTATGGAAGGGTAACGGTATTGGCATCGGAAGGCAATGACCAGGTGGTTCCGCCGTATCCGACAGCACCAGAGTAGTCCTTACCGAGTAACACTGTACCTCCACCGATGCCACGGATATCGCCGGCTTCGACGGTCGCGACAGCGAGAACGCCTTTTTTGTAGAGGGCGCTAGTACCATACACAAAAGCGTTAGCAGCGGCGCCACCGGCATTATTCATCATTAGTTGGGCGGCTACTGCTGTCGGTACAGCAACAGCACCAGCGACGACACCGGGGTAGACATATCCTGCGTAAAGACCAGCCGCGAGATCGGCATTGCTCGGTATCAAGAGCGTGTCATTAGCAACGATAGTTGCGGTGGCATCGCTCTTTAAGACCGCGTGGTCAGT
>Ga0315289_10010483_pt1 | contig 13260 bp, 11 predicted proteins | sample YL17G11_40_MG_FD_203452 | JGI IMG/M metagenome (GOLD analysis project Ga0315289, IMG submission 203452) | Sediment microbial communities from Yellowstone Lake, YNP, Wyoming, USA - YL17G11_40 | ecosystem: Environmental > Aquatic > Freshwater > Lake > Sediment | place: USA: Wyoming | collected...
ACCCAGGCCGAGAAGAAGCTCTACAGCGGTAATGTGCACAACCCAAAAGAGTTGCAGGGTGCGGAGCGCGACGTGCAGCAACTGCGCCGGCAGCATTCCCAGGCCGAGGATGCACTGCTTGAGGTGATGCTGCGCCTGGATGCGGTGACCACAGAGGTGACCCGGCGACGCGCTGATGTGGCACGCCTTAGCTCCGACTGGGATGCCAGGCAGAAACAGCTTCACGCTGAACAAGGTCAACTGAGGGAGAAGCTGGCAATAGAGCAGCGCCGCCAGACCGCAGCCCGTCGGGCCGTGCCGCCGGCGCTGCTTCCGGTGTACGACAGCTTGCGCGCCCGCAAGGGCGGGAGGGCTATCGCGGCGCTGAACGGCGAAATGTGCAGCGCCTGCCGGGTGGATGTGCCTAACACCAAGATTGAGCCGGCGCGCTCTAGCGACGAGCTGGTCTACTGCGGCAACTGCGGGCGCGTGCTCTGGGGAGAGTAGGCGCCCCGGCCTTCACGCGGTCAGATATGGCTGCCGGAAGTGTGGCAACAAAAAGGGCGCGGCCAGAGCAGGCATGCGATCACGCGGCCGCGCTGTCTTCCGATCTTTGCTACCTCCCCCGCAGCACACCAACGATGATCTGGCGAAGCAACTGGAGTAGCACCAGCGCGATGAGCGGCGAGAGGTCCAGCCCACCCATGCCGGGTATGAGCCGCCGGATCGGGTCCAGGATGGGCGCGGTGAGACCGTGGATGACCCGCAATATCGTCAAGGCCCAAACTGGGAGACGCACCCGCGACACGAGAATCCAACTGCCGAGCACCTCGACAAGGATCAGCGCCGCGAAAACTTGGAACAACAGGTTGATAAGGCCGATGATTGCGTAGCTCACTTGGCTGCCAGCTCCCCGAGGGCGCGCGATTTCTGATATGCCGCCCATACCGCTTTTGAAATCACTGTGCGCAGAGCACCCTTCTCGAGCTGATAGAGCGCTTCGGCTGACGTGCCACCGGGAGAGGTTACCCGATTACGCAGTTCAGTGGGATGCATCCCCGACTCGCGTGCCATGATCACGCTGCCCTCGACGGTCTGATAGACCAACTCCTGAGCCACCCACCGGCTGAACCCCAAATGGACGCCCGCGTCGATGAGCGCCTCCATGAAGAGGAAAACGTAGGCTGGCCCGGTGCCACTTAGCGCCGTAGCCATATCGAGATAGGCCTCGTCTTCCACAAAAAGCTCCTTACCCAAGGATCCCAGGATCGACTGCGCTTGCCGCCGCATGTCCTCTGTTACGGACGGCATGGCCGTCCACACGGTCATGCCGTGCCCCACCTGCCCTGGCGTGTTGGGCATCGCCCTGACGATCGACTCGCTTTCCAGGGCCTGCCGCATCACGCTGATGGGGGTCCCGGCAACGATACTGATGATCAGGGCGTCGGGCGCTAAGTCGTGCCGTATCTCCGGCATGACCTTCGGAAGGGTCTGCGGCTTGACGCTGAGGACGATGATCCGACCCGAGCGCGCGGCCAACTTGTTGTCCATGACCGTCCGAACACCGTAGCGGCTGCGAAGCTCCTGCACTCGCTCGGCACGCGGATCGCTGGCGGTGATCCCTTCAGGCTCAATCAACCCATGAGTAAGGATACCTCGGATCATGGCCTCGCCCATCACACCCGCGCCGATGAAACTGAGTGTCGTGCCCTTTAACATTCGTGCTCCTTGCCCAGCGGTGAACTACGGGCACGACCTGCCGCCCGCAGTCCCCCCGGGTCCAACGTTATCCGAAGATCGCGCGCCCGATGCGCACGATCGTGGCGCCTTCCTCGACGGCGACCTCAAAATCGTCGCTCATTCCCATCGAAAGCTCCCGCAAGTCGAGCCCCGCGTGCGCCCTGGCGAGGTGATCTCGCAGCAGGCGCAGGCCCGAGAAAACCGGACGCGCGAGTTCCGGGCTGTCAACAACGGGCGCCATCGTCATGAGGCCCTGCAACCGGATCCCTCTCAATACAGATACCGCTTTCACGATCGAGGGAAGTTCTTCCGGGGTCAGGCCGTACTTGCTGGCTTCCCCAAAGACATTGACTTCCAACAGCACTGACAACGGCTCCGGCTCCTTTTCCTCGACAGAGCCAAGATCCATCACAAAGCGACCGAGGCGCTCTGCGAGCTTCAAACTGTCGACGGAATGGACCATGGCAACCCACGGCAAGACATCCCGTGCCTTGCGACTTTGCACATGCCCGATCATGTGCCAGATCGGCGGCGCCGCCGGCGCAATCAGGCGCGCTACGTCGGCCGCTTTCGGGCCAGCCTCCTCGACCCGGTTTTCGCCGAAAATGCGCAGTCCGGCCGTGTAGGCCTGCGCTACAGTTTCTGGACTTTGCGTCTTGGTTACCGCAACTAGCGTGATTTCGGACGGGTGGCGGCCAACGCGATTCGCGGCGGCAACAATCCGCCGGCGCACGGCGACGATACGTTGCCGGAGTTCCTCCTGAGTCAGCATGGTCGTGGTCTCAGCTACCAATTGTCCTATACCTCATGTAACCGGCCAGGAGTGATAACCACGATAGAGCCCAGCCGGCTATGCCGGAGTCGCCGCTGTGCGACTCTGCTCCTGCGCATCACCGGGGGCGACCCTGCAGCATCATTGTGGCGGCGAAGTGGCCTGTTTTCCCGGCCTCGGCCCGATGCGAGTAAAACTCGTCCGTGCGGCAAGCGGTACAGATCTCGCCAACCTCGATCTGACGTACGCCACCATCGACCAACCAGCGGCGGTTGGCTGCCCACAGGTCAAATCGGCGCTGACCCCAGCTACCTGCGGGCAGCAACTCGTCGGGCCGGTCGAAGACAGCGCGCACCGCATCGACAACATCATCGCCCACTTCATAACAGCACGGGCCGATACTGGGCCCAACCGCAGCTACCAGGTCGACCGGCCGGCTGGCGAACTCGCGTGCCATCGCCTCCAGAGCGGCTCGAACGACGCCCTGCACCGTGCCGCGCCAGCCACTGTGGACCAGCGCCAAGGCCTGATGAACGGGGTCGTATATGTGCACCGGGGCGCAGTCCGCATAGCGCAGCAGCAGCGGCACCTCACAAGCATCGGTCACGAGCCCGTCGCAGTTGAACACGACGTGACCACGATCGGCACAGCCCACGCGCCGCACGTTGGCTGTGTGCCTTTGATTGGGGCTGACCAGATCCTCGCGGCACAAGCCAAGCGCCCGACAGGTGCGCTGCAGGTTCTCCTCCACGGCGGCGGGATCGTCACCGAGCCCGTGGCTCACGTTGAGGGAACGGTAGCGACCGGTACTAACCCCACCGTGGCGCGTCGTGATGCCATGAATCAACTCGCCCTCGTGGGGAGCGAATGACTCGAACGTGCAATAGGCCAGTCCGTCAACCTGCTGGCGTCTCAACGAGGTCCCTCACCGCAGGGAACTGCACAGCATGCCCCGCGAGGTCCAGCTTAGCACTACACACGCCGCAGATGAGGCACCCTTTGGCGCCGGGCGGGCAATGCCTGCTGGCCCGATCAACGCCACGCCCCGCGAGGCCATGTTCGTAACGCAAATACTGCGGGTGCACGCCGCTCTCGACGATCTCCCATGGAAGGAACTCAGTGGGAGAGCGCGGCCGGAGATACTCCTCGGCGGTGAGCCCGTGCTGGAAAAGTGCGGCGCGAAAAGCCGCGACACTGAACTGACCCATTTCAGCCAACACAGGAGCCAATCGGCGGTCGCCACGCGCCAAGATGCCCTGCACCTCCGCCCAATCCGGTGGGTCGGCACTCACCTCGATCCGCTGCGGGGCCAGCGCGCGCCTCAGAAGTCTCTGACGCTCCGCAATGGTGGAGCTCGGCGTCATCGCCTCCCATTGGAAGGGTGTGTGAGGCTTCGGCACAAAGGGCGTGGCGTTGATGGCCATTTTGCGCCGGAAGACGGCCTTGACTTTCATCGTCAGGTCCACGATGCCCTGGATGTCATCAGCAGTCTCGGTCGGATGTCCCACCATATAATAGAGCTTGAGCTGGGGAAACCCCAGGGAAGCGGCGAGCTCGGCCGCCGCGAGGATATCTTCCTCTCGTTGTGTCTTGTGAACCACGCGGCGCAGCCGTTCGGTACCCGCTTCGGGAGCGATGGTCAAGGTCCGTGCACCACTAGCCGCCAGAGCCCGAACGAGCGGCACGCTGATAGGATCGGTTCGCATGGAGCTGACGCTCATGCGGATGCCCGCCTCCTGTAGCGCATCCGCCAAGGCGTCGATCTCGCTGTGATCAGAAACCGCTGCCGACACCAGGCCCACTCCATCGAGCGGACTCCCCGCCCGCGCAGCGCGTGCCATACCCTCCTGCGCCCAACCAAGAATCCGCCCCAGCCGCTGCTCACGCGGCGGTCGGTAAACGTATCCTGCCAGGCAAAAGCGGCATCCACGACCGCACCCGCGAGCAATTTCGATCAAATGCCGGTTGGCGAACTCCGTGTCCGGTGTGTAGAGGCACGAGACCGGCTCCAGTTGATCAAGGTTCTTGACCCACTGACGTTCGATCCGCCTGCCACCTGCCATTGGCGTAGCCCGTTCGGGGACGTAGACCCCCGGCAACGCCTCCAGCGCATCCAGCAGGCGCACCCTCTCGCCGCCGGTAGACTCTCGCAGCACCGCCGTCAGACGCGGCAGCAGTTCCTCCACCTCCCCGATAACTATGGCGTCGAAGATAGGCGCCATAGGCTCGGGGTTTGATGCGACCCCTGGCCCCCCGGCGATTAGCAGAGGATAGGCCGGGCCGGATCGGGGATTGGCGGCCTCGCGGGCACGCTCTTCAGCCAGGGGCGGCAGACCCGCCTGCCGCAACATGGCGATCACGTTGAAGTAGTCCATCTCGAAGGAGATGGAGAAGGCCCAAACGGCGAACTCGCGGACAGGTGTCTGTGATTCCAGTGAGACCACCGACGAATTGACGAGATCTCTCCTTGGACCGAGGCTATGAAAAACTCGCTCGCAGACTATATCGGGTGCCGCGTTGAACGCTCTGTAGAGGATCTGAAGTGCCAGGCTTGACATTCCGACACGGTACGAGTTCGGATATGCCAGCGCGATGGTGAGCCGGCCCCCATGGTCTTTGTGGACGGTGCCGGTTTCGCGGGCAAGGATAGCCCTGATTGCCTGAACTTGTCGCCAACTATCCATCAGCTACTGTCATTTCCAGGTTACCTGCGGTGCACGACGCCCAGGCCATGCACACCGAGTTCGAAACATGAGTCATGGCAGGCTATAGTTCCACTGCCGCAACCGGTCCAACCATGAAGGCGGCAGCAAGCCCATGCCTTCCAAGGTCGAGAGGACCACGCCGCCTGCTTCCCGAACGGCGTACCAAGCGCGCAGGGGCGGGAAGATCCTGCCTGTCTCGGTGGTGGTAGGGCTGGTGACGGCCTCGACGCCTGCCCGTCGAAACAACCAGCGAGCGCGGTACAGGTGTAGCGGGTGGCTCACCAGCACTGCGGTGCGCCACCCGTGCTGCCGCATCACCTTCGCCGACGCCTGCGCATCACCAAGCGTGTCGGTCGAGCCATCAGCCAGCCAGACCTGACCGGTGGGGACTCCTAGTTCCCCGGCAAAGCGGCGACAGGCTGAAGCGGCCGAGAAAGGCTCACCAACATAGCCGCCGGCACAGATGATCGCGGGCGCCACGCCGGCCTGCCACAGATCCACGGCGTGATACGTGCGACTGATGAGATCCGACCCTGGTCGCCCGTCGGGCTCCACACGCGCCCCCAGCACGACGATCACGTCGGACGGCCGCGCCTCATCGCGTTGGCCAAGTCGATCGACCTGCCATACGAGCACCGCGAAGGCTAGTAAAACGGCGGCAACTGCGCCTAGGGTTGCCAACCCGACGGCGCGCAGAGCTCGCTTCATGAGCAGATTATAGCACAGAAGGGAGCATCGCGCGGAAAGCGGTTGGGGCCTCGACGCAGCGCATGCCTATACGCGCTTCCATCGCCCCGATCCCGGGTCTCGCGAGCGTGGCAGAGCAAACGGTATATTATGCCGGACAATGGCATCGGCTTGGGGATGTTACGCCCTCAGCACTCGCTATACCCACATGCGTAGCACTTACGACAGCCTTCCGTGGGTATGAACGCGGCCTGGCCACAATCTGGACAGAGATCGCCGATCGGGCGGTCTGCGATGGGCAACGCCAACTGCTGAGACGCGAGACTGGGCTCTTCTTTGGGCTCGGCACCTTCAGGTGATGACTGGAGCTGACCATCGAGATGCTCACGCAGAACCTGCGCCACGGCGTCGGGCAGAGACCTGACGCGCTTGATGCCGAAGCCCAGGCTTCGCCCACCCCCAATACCTGCAAGCTGGTCAACGACCTGCCCGAGACGCACCTGTGGGTCCAGAGAAGAGGGCAGGCGAAGGATGAGCGATATGAGCCGGCCCAGCGCCTCGGAAACCGATGCCACATCGCTGCCGGCCTTGCCCACGTTCATGAAGATCTCGAACGGCTGCTCATCACCGTTGACGTTGACGGTGACAAACGCCGTGCCAAGAGGCGTTTCCTTGCGGTAGGTAATGCCGCGCAGTGCGTTCGGCCGAGGCCGCACCGCGGCTGGGTAGTCGGCATCACGCGCAGCGGGCTGGAGCAGGGACGGTACAACATGCGTTGGAGCAAGTGATGCCTGCGATCCTTCTTCCATCCTCAACGCCGACCCGTTCGGTGAATCCCGTCCCGCGCTGACCTGGGCTGCCACAACTTCTTCAGCCTCTTCGCCTGCGTCTCTCTGTTTCTGCTCTGCCGTCGCCCTCGTCTCCAGCACAACATCGCGCCGGCTTCCGGTGACATAGACGGTCAGGCCTTTGCAGCCGAGCTGCCATGCGAGCTGGTAAGCCTTTTTCACATCCTCAACAGTCGCCACAGCAGGGAAGTTGCATGTCTTACTGATCGAGTTATCCACAAATGCCTGTATCGCGGCCTGCATCCGCACGTGTTCATCGGCGGTAATATCCTGCGAAACGACAAAGACGCTCCGGATCGGCTCGGGCACATTTGGTACCCGCTGACAGCTTCCTGCGGCACTCACCGCCTCGCCGATGTTCCTGCGAGCTTCCTCGTCAAGGCCAGTTTTCTCGAGAGCCGCTTCAAAAAGAGGGCTTGTGTACGTGAGTTTCAGATCGCGGTCACCATCACGCACGGTTCGAGTATAGGCCAGCGCGAACACCGGCTCACAGCCATAGCCCTCGCAGCCCGCCACGGTTCCGATGGTACCCGTTGGGGCCACTGTCGTCTGGGCGGCGTTTCGGATACCATGTGCCTTGATCCCCACCACGATAGCGTCCCAATCCAAAGGAGGCCGCCCCCAGTCGTTGCTATAGGGCACCAGAGGCATCGGAACAGTCCATTTCAGGTCGTTCGGATCGTAGATACTGCCCGTGATGGCCAGGAACGGCCCACGTTCCTTCGCCAGCTCAATGCTGGTCGCCATACAGTGATAACGCACGAACTCCATGACCTGCGCCGCGAACTCCTGGCCTTCTGTAGAGCCGTACCGCACACCTAACCGGTACATCATGTCACCCAGTCCCATAATGCCCAGGCCGATGCGCCGCGCCTGTATGGCCGCCTCGCGGAGCTGAGGTACGCCTGACACGTACTTGTTGGCATCGACCACATTATCCAGGAAGCGCGCGCAGACCACGAGACTATCGCGAAGTTTCCTCCAATCGACAGCGCCATCATCCGAAATATGCTGGGCCAGGTTAACAGAACCGAGGCAGCAGTTCTCATATGGGCCCAACCATTGCTCTCCACATGGATTGGTGGCTTCCAACGCGTAGAGATTAGGTACCGGATTGGAGCGGTTGGCGGCATCCAGGAAAAGCGCGCCGGGCTCGCCGTTGTGGTGCGCGTGCGTCACGACTTTCTCGAAGAGATCTCGCGCCCATACAGTGCGCCATACGCGGCCATCTCGGGGATTGATTAGAGCAAACTCACCATCATCCGCCACGGCCTGCATGAAGGCATCGGTGATGCCCACCGAAACATTGAAGTTGGAAATGTCGCCTTCCTTCTCCTTGCAGGCGATGAAATCCTCAATGTCGGGGTGGTCCACCCGCAGCACCGCCATGTTGGCGCCACGTCGAGTGCCTCCCTGCGCTACCTCCCCAAAGGCCGTGTCGTACACGCGTAAGAAGCCTATGGGGCCGGTAGCCACCCCCGCGCTGGTAGCAACACTATCGCCCTTCGGGCGCAGGCGGCTAAAGGAAAAACCGTTGCCACCGCCGGTCTGCTGGATCAGTGCGGCGTTGCGAAGGGTCGAGAAGATGCCGTCAGACTGCTTGCCAAGGTCATCAGAGATCGGCAACACAAAACAGGCGGCGAGCTGCCCAAGGGGCGTGCCGGCCCCAGTGAAGGTGGGCGAGTTAGGAAAGAAGCGCAGGCTCGCCAGGAGCCCATAGAAACTCTCTTCTGTGCTCTGCACGTCGTATCCAAACGCTGCGTCTGGCTCGGCCACGGCACGGGCGACCCTTCGGAACATCCCCTCAATCGTCTCAACAGGTTGCCCATCGAGCCCCTTCCGCAAGTAACGCTTTCGTAGCACTTGCCTGCTATTCTCGGATAACTGTATCGCTGCCGGCGGGTGGATTACCGGCTCGAAAGTCTTGTTGCGCCCAGACATGACGGCTCTCCTCTATCGACGCCCCGACATCAGCCGATCCAACTCACTTCTCAGGGCCTGGACATCTTCCAATTCCATGTAGACGATAGCAAAACGGATATAGGCCAACGGATCCAGCTCCTGAAGCTTTTCCAGCACGAGCTGGCCCACTACTTCACTGCGCACTTCCACCTTCCCGATTGCGAAGAGCCGCTCCTCGATCTGGCTGACCGCGCGCTCGATGTCGGCAGCAGCGATGGGCCGCTTAGCGCAGGCGATGCGGATGCCCTGGAGCAATTTGCTGCGATCGAAAGGCTCGCGCCGGCCATCACGCTTCACGATAAACAACGCTTCGGAGACTTGCTCATACGTCGTGAAGCGCTTCAAGCACTGCTGGCACTCTCGCCGCCGGCGGATACCAACGCCTGCGGCACGCGTATCTACGACCCGGGAGTCAGGTTGGGCGCAATAGGGACATTGCATATCGCATTACCTTCCTTCGAGCGCCTGCAGCCACTCTCTTTGGCGTGACCTGGCAAAGCGAGGCCGGGGGCGACGACGCCACGATAGCCCACTATCTCTATGACCATGTCCCAACACCTCCACTACAACGGGTAGTAGCGGCACGCCCTCGGGATACAATATGTGGAGGGAACGAGAGTATACCACAGCGGGCAGAGATTGTCGAGGGGCTAGAATGAGTAGAAGATCAAACTTTAAGGTTTGCACCCGGCCAGCACATGTGCCTCGGGAGGTCGCACTCCGAGCCCGTCGGGGTGAGCGGGTCGCTCACCCTGACGGGCAGCCTGGCGGATGAGGCACCTTGCGGAACCGAGTGGGCAACTGAACTCAGACGGGTCCCAAGGTCCCGTGGAAGGACAACCCTGTTGTCGCCACGGGATCCAGCCCGCCTCAAACGAAACTGGCGGGCCTGGCAACCGAGGCGAGGCTGATGGAGCTCTCCGGTAGCCTACTTTTGCGCGCGCCGCAGAAAGGCTGGGATATCCAGATCCTCCCGCTCGTAGACCCGCTTCGGGAACTCCAGCGTCTTGCCATCGTCGGTGGCGGGCAGCTTCTGTTCCTTCACGGCATCGAACCCTGTTGCGATTACCGTGATTCGGATGGTCTCCTTCAACTCCGGGTCAATGACAGCACCGAAGATGATGTTGGCGTCCGGATCAGCCGTGCGGCGGATGATCTCTGCGGCCTCATTCACTTCGTACAGGCTCATGTCCGGCCCACCGCAGACATTGAACAAGATCCCCTGGGCGCCATCAATGCTGACGTCCAGGAGCGAGCTGTGGATTGCCTGCTCGGCAGCGATCTGAGCCCGGTTGTCGCCGCTGCCCTGGCCGATGGCCATCAATGCCGAACCGCCTTCGCTCATGATGGCCCGCACGTCAGCAAAATCCAGGTTGATGAGGCCAGGGACGGTAATGAGCTCCGAGATACCCTGAATGCCCTGCCGCAGCACATCATCGGCCACTCCGAACGCCTGTTGGATGCTGGCCTTCTTGTCTACTACCTGCAGCAAGCGGTCGTTAGGGATCACGATAAGGGTGTCGACGCTGTCGCGCAGGCGCTTGATGCCATCCTCAGCCACTCGGCGACGCCGGTTGCCCTCGAACGTAAACGGCTTTGTGACCACACCAATGGTCAGGGCGCCCGTTTCCTTGCCAAGCTTCGCGATCACGGGCGCTGCGCCGCTGCCCGTGCCGCCACCCATACCGCAGGTTACGAAGATCATGTCGGCGCCCTTCAGCAACGCCTTGACCTCTTCCGCGGACTCCTGCGCGGCCTTCTCGCCGATCTCCGGGTTACCACCTGCCCCCAGGCCCTTGGTGAGCTTGTCGCCCATGCGCAGGCGCTGCGGCGCAGTCACCAGCAGGAGCGCCTGGGCATCCGTGTTTATTCCCACGAACTCGACGCCTTGGATCCCCCGCTCGATCATGCGGTTAACCGCGTTGCATCCCCCGCCCCCGATTCCCAGCACCTTGATCTGGGCAGGGCTTTCAACGTGGACAGCCTGTCCTCCTCTTGGGTTCATTTGTCGGCTCCTTTTCGTTTCGTCCGCCATGTTGTATCTCTCGCTTCTTCTACCAGCCTGGAATTCCGGTGCACCATGACGGCCCAACTGGCCCGTCATGGTGGGTCTAACCTGAGCCGGGGAGAAAGCCCTTTAGCCATCTCCTGGCCCGTTCCAGTATCGTCGGTTCCTTCGGCTCAGGCACACGCGGTTCTGTGCCACGCCGGAGCCCCCAAAGCAGGAGGCCAACCGCAGTCGCGTATTCCGGACTGCTCAGATCGAGGACGGAGCTTGCGACCCCATTGGGCCGGCCTACCCGTACTGGCCATTGTAGCTCTTCCTGGCTGAGATCCAGCAGCCCGGTCAACTGTGACACGCCACCGGTCAGTACTACTCCGGCCGACAGCATACCATCATAACCGCTTCGCTTCACCTCACGCAAGATCAGTTCCACGACATCACGAGCGCGCGCGTTGAGGATCTCGGCGAGCATGCGCCGGCTGATGGTCTGCTGGCCTTGCTGCCCAAAGCGATCCCAGCGCACCTCCGCATCGTAGGGAACGACATCCGGCAACACATGCCCATAGCGCTTTATGAGAGCCTCGGCCTTGTCAAACGGCATGCGGAGCCCCTGCGCGACATCCTTGATGAAGTGTTCGCCGGCCACATCCATGATCTGGGTGTGCCATGGCGACCCTTCCAGGTAGATCGCCATGTCCATGGTACCACCGCCGATATCCACCAGCGCCACACCCAGTCTCCGCTCATCGTCGGTAAGAACGGCTTCGGCCGATGCCAGCGGTTCCAGGACCAGGTCCCGCACCTGCACTCCGTGAGCGTGCACTACGTTGACCAGATTCTGGATCGCCGATGCCGCCCCAGTGATGATACTGGCATCCACCTCGAGCCGGTACGCGAACATGCCGATCGGTTCCAAGATCCCGCGCTGCTCATCCACAGTGTAGCTGCGCGGCACGGCGTGGATGATCTCGCGATTGTGAGGCAGCGCGATGTTGCGCGCTTGGTCAAGCGCCCGTTGTGTGTCCTCTCGGGTAACGGCACGACCGTTGCGACCCACGGCTATGACGCCCTTGCTGCCGATCGTGTTGATGTGATTGCCCGAAATGCCAACATAGGCTTCGCGCATCAACTGATCGGCAGAGCCCTCGGCCTCCACTACGGCCTGTGCGATCGACGCCTTGGCATCGTTGGTGTTGATGACGACTCCCCTGCGCAGGCCTTTGGAGGGCACGCGGCCCGCGCCGATCACATGCAGCTCGCCCTCGTCGTCGATTTCGGCGATCAGCGCGCAGATCTTGGTGGTACCCACATCGATGGCGCAGAGCAGTTCGCCCTTCTGGCTGCGCGCTTCGGCACCATCGCCTTGTCCGAGGAGCCTGTGGATCATCTCAGCCCACTACCTAAAGGTCGGAACCTCTTGGTTCCGGAGATCGATCAGAGATGGGTGAAGGTCCTTCTCGGCCAACGTCCTCTCGACACCGTCAAGAACGGACATCTTTCGGAGCATCTCTCCTTCTTCACCCAGGTAGACCGTCCATCCCTGAGGTGCCCGGAAGTAGAGCCCCTCCAGTGCTCCATAGTACACGTCCGTGACACCCGGACGTGCGCTATGGAGAGCGATCAGATTCTCGAGGACTTTGCCGCGCAGGCTACCTCCTTCATCTCTGGCGCCGCCATCCTGATCGATAAGTATCAGAGGAGGAACCTCCCCCGAAGCCGGGATAGTGGCGCCATCCTCGGCGATCCATTTCGTGCCCTCAGGCAACTGCCACTTGACCAAAGGCCGGTACTCCACCACGTCAATGACCACCTGCGCAGGCAGCCACACATGCACCTTGGCCGCGGCCACGCCATCGAGCTTCAGGATGCGTGCGGTTACCGGTCCGGGCTGGATCTTGAACACATTGTCGTCGACGATATCAGCGACCAGCACAACCTGCTCCCGAGTAAGCCGTCGGACACCCCGCACTTCCGTGTTCGCATCCGTGACAACGAAAAGCGGGTCCGTCAGGAGCACAACAAATCCGGCAACGGCCACCGCGAAAACCAGGGCCAAGGCCATATACCGCCAACTGAGGCGCACAGCAGGCAACAGCCGCCTTGGTGCACGTGTGCCCAGCGTGCGGCCTGGATGTACGGCGCCGACCGCAATTTCGTTCTTGCGGGCCGCCTCACGCGTCACCGGAAGAGGCGTGCGCCAGCCTGGCTCGCTTAGAGGCTCCGAGTCGCGCTTGCCTTTTGACCGCGCACCTCGCTGTGATGGGCTACGACGCATCGGCACCTCAGTGCTGCCCCTCAAGCCGCCGGCATGGCACCGCTGAAGGTTGAGCGAGACCGTGCCTTGTCCACACCGCGCTCCATTGCCAGGCCGAGCAGACGATCGACCAACTCCGAATAGGAGATGCCAGTGGCCTCCCAAAGTTTGGGGTACATGCTGATTCGCGTGAAGCCAGGTAGCGTGTTGATCTCGTTAAGAACCACTTCGCCCGTTCGACCATTTAGAAGGAAGTCCACACGTGCAAGCCCTGCCCCGTCGATGGCCAAAAAGGCCTGCGCCGCGAG
>Ga0315289_10010487_pt1 | contig 13258 bp, 14 predicted proteins | sample YL17G11_40_MG_FD_203452 | JGI IMG/M metagenome (GOLD analysis project Ga0315289, IMG submission 203452) | Sediment microbial communities from Yellowstone Lake, YNP, Wyoming, USA - YL17G11_40 | ecosystem: Environmental > Aquatic > Freshwater > Lake > Sediment | place: USA: Wyoming | collected...
AGGCAATGCGACGTCCGCACGAGAGATATCCGAGCTGGCCTCACCGCCCCGGTTTCAGAATGGATTGTTTATTGTCAACTTCAAAACCGAGCTTCCGATACAGGAAGCCCGGCAATCTCCACATACGACGTATCTGAAGATGAAGCTGAGCGAGAACAGATTAAGCGGATTTGCATTGGCCGTATGCGTAAAGGAGTATTTTGGATTGCCTTCCTACATCGAACTGTCGAGGAAGAAGGAACAGTGAGATTCGCCGAAAAAGAAAAACACACACCCCTTACATCCCCTCTCCCCGACACGCCATCTTACGCACAGAGGGGACTGTTACAGCTCAAAGCATGGCCTTCTATTCATCGAGAACCAAACGTCCCCTCTCGCGGGAGGCATGCGGGGTGTGAGAGGGGAACGAGGGGTGTGTGCTTTTCTCAAGTTTCTTCGAAGACAGGGCACTAGCTCAAGGGGACGTATTGATGCCTGCAATTGAACTGGAAAACATCACAAAGACGTTCGGCAAGCACGTTGCTGTGGATGCCCTCTCCCTCTCCGTGCCAGAGGGGAGCGTCTACGGATTCATCGGACCGAACGGGTCGGGGAAGACGACAACGCTCCGGATGATCATGAACATCATCCCTCCGGATTCCGGTGAGATTATGGTCCTGGGATCGCCGCTTTCATCTTCCAGCACCGATCGAATTGGCTATATGCCCGAAGAACGCGGCCTCTACAGGCGCATGAAGGTGAGGGAGCTTCTTCAGTTTTTCGGCAGTCTCAAAAGCGAAAACAATGTGAAGGCGAAGGTCGATCAATGGCTGGAACGGCTCGATTTGACCGAATGGGCGAATAAGAAAGTCGAAACCCTCAGCAAAGGAATGGCGCAGAAAGTCCAATTCATTGCCACTGTTGTTTCGGAGCCTGAGCTCATACTGCTTGATGAGCCGTTTACGGGACTCGATCCGGTGAACACAGACGTCATCAAAGATGCCATCCTTGAACTTCAGGCGCGGGGGACAACCGTCATTTTCAGCACGCACGACATGAGTATGGCCGAAAAGATGTGCGACTTTATCTTCATGATCTTCAAGGGGAAGAAAGTGCTTGACGGAACTCTCGGCTCGATTCAGGATAAGTACGGCACCGACACGCTTCGGGTGCGCATTGGGGATGGTGTCGGAGCCCTTCAGAATATTGAAGGGATTGACAAGATCAATGATTTCGGACAACTCCAGGAGCTGCGTCTTGCGCCAGATGGGAATCCTCAGAAGATCTTGCAGGAGATCCTGAGACGAACGACCGTCAGGAGTTTCGATATCACAAGACCTTCCTTGCACGATATCTTCATCAGGATTGCCGGTCCCGAGGCAAAGGAGGTGAGCCATGCGTAGGATTCTCCTTTTTGCCCGACGCGAATACAAGGCTGCCGTTAAGACCAAAGGATTTATCATCGGCCTCGTGCTGGCTCCCATTGTGATGGGAGGGGGGATGATTGCCTTTGTGCTGTTGAAAGACCGGGTCGACACGACCGATAAGCGGATGGCGATCGTCGATCGCACCGAAAAGGTAGCGCAGGCGCTCGTTTCGGCTGCTGAAGCCCGGAATGCAAAAGAAATCTATCACCCAGAGTCGGGTAAGAAAATCAAACCGTCGTATCTTTTTGAAGTGGTGGCACCAAATGAGGGCGACCTGAAAGCGCTTCGGCTCGAACTCTCGGACCGCATCAGGAGCGGAAGTTTGTATGCGTTCGTCGAAATCGGACCTCAGGTCGTTCATCCAGGAAAGGAGAGGGAGGCCTCCCGCATTTTGTACTATGCGAAAAATGCTGCCATGGACGACCTCCGCAGCTGGCTGAGCGGGCCGATCAACATCCGCCTGCGGGAGCTCAGGCTCGCCGACGCTGGCATCAAAGAGTCGGATGTCAAAGACCTTTTCTACTGGGTTGGCGTGGAAGGCCTGGGCCTTGTCTCAGTGGACAAGGCGACAGGCGCAATCGAGGAAGGAAGATCGGCGAATCCCATCGAAGCGCTCGCTGTTCCTATCGTCATCATGATGCTGATGTTCTTAATGATCATGATGAGTGTCCCCGGGATGCTCCATTCCGTGATGGAGGAAAAGACGCAGCGCATCGCTGAGGTGCTCCTTGGATCGATCAAGCCGTTCGAGTTTATGATGGCCAAGGTCCTGGGGGGCATCGCTGTTGCGTTGACGAGCTCAGCCGTATACATCGTCGGTGGGACTCTGGTGATCCACTATATGGGATATGAGGAATACGTGCCGTTTCACATGCTCCCCTGGTTCTTTGCCTACATGCTTCTGGCTATCGTCATGTTTGGCGCCTGGTCTGCGGCGCTCGGCTCGACGTGCAGCGAAGCGAAAGATGCGCAGTCACTGAGCTTTCCAGCGATGCTCCCGGCGTTCTTTCCCATGTTTATCTATTTCCCGGTCGCAAAGGAGCCGATGGGGAGTTTTGCCACATCGATGTCTCTCATTCCTCCCTTCACTCCTCTGCTCATGGTGCTTCGACTCAGTACACCCGGCGGCGTCCCGGCCTGGCAACCATGGGCAGGACTGGTTGGGGTCTTTCTCTTCACCATCTTCTTTGTCTGGGTAGGAGGACGGATCTTTCGGGTGGCCATTTTGATGCAGGGGACACCACCGAAGTTGGCAAATATTGTCCGGTGGGCACTCCGGGGCTAGACGTCGCTCTTTCAACACACACATCTCAAGAGGAGGTACCCGATGTACTTCAATTGCTCTCCACGCACAGCGATCACGTGCCTTTCCGTTTTGTTCCTTGCCGGTTGCGCATTGATGAAAGGCACGGAATCTGAAGATGGATTCATGCTCCAGTATCGACTTCCTGAACAGCAAGCGGTGAAATACGATTTTCAGAGTTCAACGCTTCAGAAAATGGAGGTGATGGGACAGCAGATGGAAATTGACATAAGGTCTGCATTGCTGTTTTCCCTGAATTCAAATGGGTTGAAAGAGGAGGTCAATGAGACGAAGGTAACGATCGATTCTATGTTTCTGAGTGTCAAAAGTCCGCGGGGCGATCTCTCGCCCAATATGAAAAACGTCGTGGGGAAGAGCTTCGCTCTGAGACTATCGACTACCGGCAAAGAACTGGAAATGAAAGGAACGGAATCGATAGACTATGAGCTTGCACCAGGGCAGAAGCAAAACGCTACAGCCGTGTTCAATGTGCTGTTTCCTGACCTCGCCGCTAAACGCGTGAAGCCTGGCGATACCTGGACATCAAAAGACACGGTCCGTCAGACCACGAGCAATGGGAACGTGCGCATCATTCTCGAATCGCAGAACACTCTTGCGGGCTTTGAGGCAGTCGGAGGTCGGGAATGCGCGAAGATCATCTCACAATACGTCGGACCCCTGCGTAGTGAAGAGGCCCAGGGACCGATGAACTTCGTCACGGAGGGGACGATGAAAGGGGTCGATACCGTGTATTTCGCATACAAAGATGGAGTTCTCGTAAGTGTGAAGACGAACGCCACGCTCGAGGCGGTTGCACAGGGAACGGGTCCACAAAATATCTCCATCCCGATCAAACGCGAGATGAAGAATGAGCTCAGGCTGACAGCCGCACCGCCGGCAAAAGAGAACTGATTCGATGGTCGTGCTCACGTAGGCGGTGTCCGCCCTCACCTTGGTGCTTACAGCGTTTCTGGTGTTCCGCGTTTTCGTGCGACGCGACTACCTCGGAACAGATGCTCACATATCCCGAGACGAGTCTCCTCGATCCCGAAGGCGGCAAGTACGGCCTGGGCGTTGTCGATTTCACGGAACGCCTGGGGATGAAGGTCATCGGGAATGGCGGCTCGGCCCTGGGGTACTCAGCAGCAGCTCTGCACCTGCCCGAATACGGCACCTCGGTGGCCTGGTTGGTTAATACCGGAGAAGGTCCGAGGGAGCTGGCTACCGCGATGATGGGCAATACCTGGTCGTGTCTTTCGTCGGTTCTGCGCAAAAACGTTAAGCCGCAACCATGATCTCAATGCAGGCCTTCTTCAGAACCTGGCTGCTCAGCCCGCGCAACACTGAATCCGAAGGAAGTGAAATGAGGAAAAGTCAAAGAACCCAACCAGCTCTGAGAGGTCTTCTTCCACCCTTTTGTCAGAAAGGAGCCATGATAATGTATTTCTTTCGCAACAAGACTTGTGTCCCGGCAATGCTTCTGCTTTGCCTCATCTGCGTAGGCTTTCCAGCTCAATCACAGACCAGCTCGGCGCAGAATGCGTTTCACACCGCTGAAGGCCTGGTGAGCGAGATCTACAAGACCGTCTCATTCGACTCCACAGCCCCGAAGCCGGACTGGGAGAAGGTGCGTTCGATGTTCATCGGCAACGCGGTAATTGTGCTACGAGTGACACGTGACAGCACGGCGGTTTTTTCTGTGCAGGGCTTCATCGATGACTTCGTCAAGTTCATCGAGCGGTCACCTGCGAAGCAGAGGGGATTTTGGGAGAGGATCGTCAGGATGAAGCCGATGGTGTTCGGAGATATCGCCCATATTCTTGTGCTGTATGAAGCGTACATCCCTGGAACGCCGAGGCCGCCGCAACAGGGTGTGGACAGCTGGGAGCTGATCAAGAAGAACGGTCGTTGGTGGATTGCTGCCGTGACGAATGAGATTCCAACGCGGGAGAGGCCGATTCCGGCAGAGCTGCAGGAGTGAAGGAACGTGGAGCCCACATCAAATCTTTTCCGGTAGCTACAGAAAGAGTCTACTTCAAGGAGATGCCGATGAATATAAGAATCGACCGGGGCGTGAGCCGCTGGCTCGTTGCCCATATATTCTTCCTTTCTCTTGGCGTGGGACAGGAACAGCCCAGTGTGCTTGATCTCTCGCGCGTTGTTGATGGTAAGGGGTGGCGGGTCGTCAATCGCGGCATGACTAGACTCCCCGAGGGGGACAAAAGAGGATTCCGGTTTGACGAGAGGATGGGTCAGGGAATAGCATGGCTGGAAGGAGCGCAATTTGCGAGCGGTGTTCTCGAATTCGACGTACGAGGGAAAGATGTGTTTCAGCGAAGCTTCATCGGGATAGCGTTTCGAGGCATTGATGAGGAGACATATGAAGCAATCTATTTCCGACCGTTCAACTTCAAGATCCCTGATTCAGTCCGGTCTAGTCATTCAGTTCAATACGTTTCTCACCCGACCCATACGTGGCAGAAGCTCCGGAGCGAAAAACCCGGAGAGTTTGAGAAATCCGTCCGCCCCATCCCCGATCCGAACGACTGGTTTCACGCTCGCGTCGTGGTTTCCGACTCGACGGTGACTGTCTACGTAAACGATTCAAAGGAGCCTTCCCTTGAGGTCCCGTCACTGGGCAATCGCAAATCAGGGCTCGTTGGATTGTGGGTGGGGAACGGGTCCGGCGGCGATTTTGCGAACCTCAAGATTGTCGGACAGAAACCTTCTCGGCAATGACAGGCAAACACTGGAGGCGTGCAATGTACAACCTTCGGGTGAAAATCTGCGCGGGCCTGATCGCCTCCGTCCTTCTTCTTACGTTGGCTTCCTGCAAGGGCGGGTCATCACCGGCAGCCGATGAACAGGATCTTTCGGGAGAATCGCTGAGGACACTCCAGAGTCTCGAGAAGGTCAATGACTATCCTCTTTTCGTCATGACCTACTACGGTGACTACGGGTTTCGCAGGCTGTTGAAAGCAGATCGATCCCGCAATCCGGTGAGACGTGAGAAGCGGAGTCCGGTCGAGGCGCCAAGCTGGCAATGCACATGTTTTGCCGCCGCAGGCGACAGCAATGCGCCTGTGTTTGGGAGGAACTTCGATTGGTCCCATCGAGCTTCTCTTCTGCTCTTCGCCGATCCGCCTGACGGATATGCGTCGGTTTCTATGGTGGATATTTACTATTGTGGCTACGGGTCAGACCCGAACCTGACGTCGCTTGAGGCGAGAATAGGACTGCTCAGGACCCCCTATATGCCGTTTGACGGCATGAACGAGAAGGGTGTGGCCATCGGCATCATGGCGGTTCCGTACGTCGAACTTCCCTACGACCCCGGGAAGAGAACGCTGAGTGACTTGGAGGTCATCAGGCTCGTTCTCGATTATGCCGAAAGCACGGATCACGCGATTTCCTTGATCAGGAACTACAATATTCGAATGGATGAAGTTCCTCTTCACTACTTCGTTGCTGACCGATCCGGCAAATCCGCTGTTCTGGAGTTTGTCAACAGCGAGATGAAAGTGCTCTACAACTCCGGACGGTTTCAGGTGTCGACGAACTTCATCCTTCACAACTATCTCCCAAACCTGATCGGCAGATGCTGGCGGTACGATCTTGCGCACAGCATCCTCAGCAGCAAAAACGGCAGTGTCTCGATGTCCGAAGCTCGGGACATTCTGCGAAGCGCGTCGCAGGGCAACACGATGTGGTCGGCTGTATACAATATGAGATCCGGAGAAGTTCAGATCATTCCGGGAAGAAGATTTGAATCGGTGTATAGCACGAAGCTCACACCGAGTAATTGAGGAATCGGACTGGAGCATCTTTGTCACCATAACTCCACCCCAGCACTCTCCTGGAGGGAGAGGGAGGGATCCCTCAGGCTCCCCCAGGCCAGAGAACGATTTCAACCGCCGAGGTGAAAAGACCATGAAACCCCTATCGATAGTGCTGACACATCGGAAGAGAGTCACCTTCCTTCTCTTTATCCTGGTCTGTTTGTACGGAATCCCTTCCTGCCACACGAGCACCGGCAACGAAGAGGCCAGGGTCAATGCGTATGAGTATCAAGTCCCGCCGCAGACGGATGACGGATGGGAGACGGCATCCCTGAACGACGTGGGGATGAAGCAAGCGACGATCGCTGACATGATGAACCTCCTTCGCGCGCGAAGCGATCACTACATTCACGGGATCGTCATCGTCAGGAGCGACAAGCTGGTCTTTGAAGAGTATTTCGCCGGCGACGATATGGATATCGTGGGAAGACTGGCCCTGGTTCATCGGGATTTCGACAGGAACACCCTGCATTTCCAGGCATCTGCAACGAAAAGCGTGACGTCCGCGCTGCTCGGCATCGCGATTGACCAGGGACTTGTCAAGGATGTGAATCAACCGATCTTCTCATTCTTTCCTGAACAGTCCCGATACAGCGATGCGACGAAGGAGCGGATCTTGATCGCGCATTGCTTGGCGATGTGCTCAGGGTTTCCGTGGGATGAGTCATCCTATCCGTATGATGATAGCCGAAACAACGTCAACGCGTTCCTCATGAGCTCGGATCCATTCGGATATCTTCTCTCTCGCTCGTTGTACACATCACCGGGAACACAGTTCCTGTATAACAGCGGCGACACGAACATCCTCGGCGATATCGTGCGGAGGATTTCCGGTATGCGCCTGCCGGAGTTTGCCGAGCAGTACCTTTTCAAGCCGCTGAACATTAAGACGTATACGTGGGTGCGGCTGCAGTATGCACCCGATGTCACGTTCGCCAGTGGCGGATTATACTTGGTCCCTAGAGACATGGCGAAGCTCGGGCAACTCTACTTGAGAGAGGGGGTATGGAAAGGTACGCGCATCGTCTCGGCAGAATGGGTGCGAGCGTCGGTGAAGGAATCGATCTCCTTGCCGGCAGCGATTGTGCAGTCCTTCCATGCGTATGCGTACGGATATCAATGGTGGCTGGAAACATTCCGTGGGGGCAGCCTGAAGGCGTATTCAGCGCGAGGCTGGGGAAACCAGTTCATCGTTGTCCTGCCGGGCGTTGATATGGTCGTGGTCTTCACCGGAGGAGCCTTCAACGAATCGGTCCGATATGCACAACTGCAGTACTATTCTCTCATCGAGAACTACATCCTTCCATCGCTGCCCTAATGTGGTGATTGTGCGAGAGGACCAATTGTCACTCACTATTGCTTTGCCCAAGAGCAGGGACATCACATTCATGATTGCAGTCTCGCGTCCAGGAGAGGCTGGTGTCAGTCAGGTTGCCTACTTGCTTAAGTCGTTCGCCCTTTGCGAAGGGACGTCCATGGAGGATGCTGTCGAAATTCAACGACTCTGCGCAGCGGTCAATGGTGCCCGGACTTACGATGAATATGTCCGATGCGCGAAAGAGATGGCCAAACATGAAGTCCTGACGAAGAGGGGGGAGGCTCAGGCATCAAGTCAAAGGAACGCTGGGATCCTTCCGGTCCGGAGTTCTTTTTTGACCCTATGAAGAACATCGCACAAACGAAGATACCGGTGCTGGCTTTCTTCGGTGAGAATGACAAGCAGGCTGACCCGATCCAGGGGCTGACGGCATACACAAGGGCGCTGAAGGACGGTGGCAACCAGCATTCACGAGTTGAACTAATACCCGGTGTCGATCATAACCTCGTCATTTCGCCAACGGGATGCATTTCGGAGTGGAGAAGGAGAACCAGTGAGGGCTGGCGCAACTACTCGACGAAATACCTCGACATCCTTGAAGAATGGCTTGGCGAACTACGGCAACAGGAGCGGCCTTGACTGCTGGCCGTCAAGGGAACCATTGGGAGAACGCGTTTGAGTTGCCGTCATAATCGGCGGAGTTTTTCTTGAAAGGAGCAATTGATGAAACGCAACATTCGATTCGCAACAGCACTCCCGTTGATAATGCTCGTTCTGGCGGCATTCGCCAGGGCAGCCCTGTGCACAATGCCCATTGCGGGCGGGACGGCAAAGGTCAAGACGCTTGATGGGAAGCAGGTAGGCATCACCGAGCTGGAGGAGCTTATCAACCAAACAATGCAGAAGGGCAACGTCACGGGACTCTCATGTGCGATCATCAACGATAACAAAATCGTCTACCGGAAATCCTTCGGCTTTAAGGACAAGAAGGCCGGCACCCGCAACGATCAGGAGACGATCTTCAGTGCCGCCTCGTTCAGCAAACCAGTCTTCGCTTATCTGGTCGTGGTGCTGGCTGAGGAGAAGAGGATTGACCTGGACAGACCTCTCCACCAATATCTCGACAAGCCGCTGCCGGAGTACCCGGGGTACGCGGATCTGAAAGGCGATGACCGGTACAAGCAGATCACCGCTCGCATGGTGCTCAGTCACACCACCGGCTTTCCCAATTGGAGATTTCTCACTCGAGATGGCAAACTCAGCATTATGTTCCCGCCGGGTGCACGTCACAGCTACTCGGGCGAGGGGATCGCTCTGCTGCAGATGGTCATCGAGAAGATAACTGGGAAGGATTTGGAGACGCTCGCACGGGAAAAGATCTTCCAACCGCTCAAGATGAGTCGCAGCAGTTACGTCTGGCAGTCGGCGTATGAGAGTAACGTCGCTTCACCGCACGACGAATTCGGCCGGCCGCGGGGCGAGCAGATCAAACGCAACAAACCAGATGCTGCTGGATCGATGGTGACCACCGCTGGTGACTATGCCCGGTTTCTCGTCGGTCTCTTGAACGCTAAGGGAACGCGCAAGGCGTCGGTCGATGAGATGCTCCAGCCGCAGGTCCGCATCACATACAGGATCATGTTTGGTCCGGGAGCCTTGCAGGAGACGAACGAGAATGAGGCCATTCGGCTTGCGTGGGGCCTGGGCTGGGGTCGCTTCGATGCACCTCACGGTCGGGCCTTCTTCCACACCGGACACAGCTTCGGCTGGCAGAACTACACGGTCACGTATGTTGACAAAAGCATCGGCATCGTTCTGTTGAGCAACAGCGACAATTTCGAATCGGTTGCAAGGGAGATCGTTGCCAGAGCGATTGGCGACAACTTTTCCCCGTTCGGCTGGCTGGGCTACCCACCCTTTGATTCATCTCGTGCAAGGAGAACGCCGCCTCCAGACCCGGTTGCGATCACGGTAGACCCGGCCATTCTGGCAACGTACGCCGGCACCTATGATATGATGCCGACGGCAATGTTCCATGTCAAGTTCGGAGGGGATAGCCTCTCGATCCTCGACCGGGACGGCAAACGCTGGGATCGGTTACACGCGGAAAGCGAGACGCGCTTCTTCGTCAAAGGGGAGGAGGACTATCGGTTTGAGTTCATCCGGAACGACGGCGGAGGCGTCACCGGCCTGCGGCTGGAGTGGCAGGGAATGCGGTTCCCGGCAGCAAAGAGAGTGGACTCTCAATAGGGAGCGCTAATGAGCCGACCCTCATCTGTCAGCCACACAACGACGGAGAAGCTACGGCGTGATGACCGTGCGAACGTTGTCGCCAAACCGCTCGAGTTCATCGAGCACGAGGTTGATCGCATCGGCCTCAAGTGGCACGGTCTCGGTGACGATGTTTGAGAGATCAAGCTTCTTCTGGCGCACGAGATCGAGCAACTGCGGCAATTCTGAGACCAGATGATCCGATGAGCCGATAATCTCGGCTTCCTTCCCGAGGATTTCGGTGTAGGGATACACCTCAAAGCATTTGTTGGTCAAGCCGACCATCACGGCCCGACCAAGATTGCCGAGCGAAAGCACGGCTTGCCTCGCTGTCTGTGGAAGTCCCACCAGCTCGAGCGCGACATCGACTCCTTGCCCTTTCGTCAAGCGCCTGATTTCCGAGGAGGGATCCACCTTGTCCGCGTTCACAGGGATCGCACCAAACCTCTCGGCCAGCTCGAGCTTCTTTTTGTTGATGTCCACCGCATAGATGTGAATGGCGCCGAATGCTTTGGCGAGTTGGATCGCTGACATGCCAAGTCCGCCTGAGCCAAAAACTGCAACGGTTTCACCCGCCCTCATGCGAGCTTTCCTGAGTGCGTGAAGGCTTGTCGACGATGAACACATGAGGGCTGCCCCGTGCTCGAAGGAAACGCCTTCGGGCAGCCCTACAACACTGCGTGCAGGCAGGACGATATACTCCGCGTACCCGCCGTCTCGATGCTTGCCAATCATCTGACCGGTCGTGCAGAACTGTTCGTTTCCTCTGCTGCAGTATGAACACTCGCCGCACGTCACGAGATAGTGCACGCACACTCGATCGCCGACCTTCAGGTTCATGGTGCTCGCACCGACTTTCTCTACGGTCCCAGCAACCTCGTGTCCCAGCGTGATTGGGAGGGGGCCTGCCGGTGAAATGCCAGCACGATAGTGCGCGTCTGAGTGGCAGATTCCGGCTGCTTTGATACGGATAAGAACATCTCTCTCGCCTGCCCCGAGCAGAGGGACTTCATCCATCTTCAAGGCCTTGCCCACCGATACGAGTCGGACAGCCTTCATGAGTTGTCTCCTCGTCCTTTGAATCAGTTGTTGCGACTCTCTGAGCAGTGTCGGGTTCGAGACGCGTCCTTCGGAAGTCTGCGCTTGGGACCGCTGCTTCACAAACTTACGAATCTGCCCGCTTACTTACACAGGAATTCGACAATCGGCAGCGGCAAATCGGCCAAAGGAGTGTCCAAGCAGTAGTTCAGTTCTCACTCCTTGCCAGAACTGAGAATAGCCGTTCATCTGCTGATGAAACCTTTCAAAGAATACTCATTTGTGGCTGCTGGAGGATCAAGTAGATTGTCCAAATTTCCGGTGTGAATCTCCGTCGGAGATCCCGGACAGGTTCTCACTGTCTGGCATTCGAAAAATTCTCCTTGCTTGGAATTCTCGGCGTACGTACACTAATACGTTCCGGATGATGGAAGATGGAGGTTCGCACGATGCGGACAGTTCGATTGATTCATTGGAATGAAAAAGAAGCGAAAGGACGAAGCAAACTGATTCGTGCAGAGGGCTACGTTGTGGCGTGGCAAGTGCCAAGGGGTCTCAGCCTTTTACGCGAGCTCAGAGAAAATCCGCCCGCCGCGGTTGTGATTGACCTCTCGCGTCTTCCGGCACAGGGACGTGATATGGGTCTGGCGGTTCGCCATCAGAAAGCGACGAGAAACATCCCACTCGTATTCGTGGGAGGTTTGCCTGAAAAGGTTGCCCGAGTGAAGGCAAGTGTGCCCGACGCTGCATACACAAGTTGGGAACACATCGGATCCGCGCTCAAGAAAGCGATTGCTCATCCACCCGCAAAACCTGTGGTTCCCAAATCTGTACTTGAGGGGTATGCCGGGACTCCGCTTCCGAAAAAACTCGGCCTCAAGCCAAATTCCGTCATAGGTCTGGTGAATGCGCCGAAGGACTTCGCACGCGCGCTAGCTCCGCTGCCCGATGGTGTGCGGGTGAAACGAGGGTCGGGCATCTCGAGTGACGTGACCCTTTGGTTCGTCAAATCGAAAGGAGAGCTTGCCAGAAACATCCGTCGATATGCCAACGGCATCGGCGATGGCAAGTTATGGATTGTCTGGCCAAAGAAGTCATCGGCGGTGACGACCGATCTCGTTCAGCAGGACGTGCGCAAGGCAGGACTCTCCGTCGGATTGGTCGACTACAAGATTTGCGCAATCGATGAGACATGGTCGGGATTGCTGTTCACGCGCCGGAAGACATGACAGAGCATGACCCGCGCGGTTCTGACGGGAGGAAGCGTGGAATCGCTTGTCAAAGTACCAGGCTGACCTACAAGCTAAGGGAGATAGATCATGAAGACGATCGGACTCGTCGGCGGAACCGGCTGGATTTCCACGGCGGAGTACTACCGCATCATCAATGAGGAAATCAACAGGCGACTCAGAGGGTTTGAGTTCGCCCGGTGCCTCCTCTATTCGCTCAACTACGGAGACGTCGATCGGTGCAACAAGCGCCAGGATATGGAGGGAATCTACTCTCTCCTACTCGATGCGTCAAAGAAACTGGTGAGCATCGGCGCAGAATGCATCCTGTTGTGCGCGAATACGATGCATATGTTTGCCGACAGGGTGGAGCGCGAGATACCCGTCCCTTTGATTCACATCGGCGTCGCGGCGGCAAGGGCCGTCAAACGTCGAGGTTTATCGACAATTGGCCTGCTCGGGACAAAACCGACGATGGAAAAGGACTTCTACAAGGCAAAGTTGAAGAGTGAGCAAATTCTTGCGATCGTTCCTGAGTCCGACGATCGGGACTACATTCAGCGGACCATCGATCAGGAGCTGTTGATGGGGATCATCAGCGAGGAGAGCCGAAAGCGTTTTGTCGCCATCATGGAAAAGCTGCGATCGCAAGGCGCGGAAGGGATCGTGCTGGGCTGTACGGAGATTCCGTTGCTCATACAGCAAGAAGACACAGATTTGCCGGTGTTCAACACGACAGTCATTCATTCTCTGGCTGCCGTCGAGTTTGCGTTGGGTTCAGCGTGATGAAGGAAGGCGCATTGTAGGTAGATTCAATGTAAACTGTACGCCGTTCCACGTTGAGGAAAAACCAA
>Ga0315289_10010488_pt1 | contig 13257 bp, 9 predicted proteins | sample YL17G11_40_MG_FD_203452 | JGI IMG/M metagenome (GOLD analysis project Ga0315289, IMG submission 203452) | Sediment microbial communities from Yellowstone Lake, YNP, Wyoming, USA - YL17G11_40 | ecosystem: Environmental > Aquatic > Freshwater > Lake > Sediment | place: USA: Wyoming | collected...
GCGAGTCGACGCCCAGGTCGAGGACAGGGGCGACGGGACCTACGACGTCTCGTACGTCCCTCGGGTGGCCGGGGAGGCGAGGCTCCACGTCTCGCTGCTGGGTTCCCCGGGTTCTTCTTCTCCTTCTTCTTCTTCTTCTTCTTCTTCTTCTTCTTCTTCTTCTTCTTCTTCTTCTTCTTCTTCTTCTTCTTCTTCTTCTTCTTCTTCTTCTTCTTCTTCTTCTTCTTCTTCCTCTTCTTCTTCTTCTTCTTCTTCTTCTTCCTCTTCTTCTTCTTCTTCTTTTTCTTCTTCTTCTTGTTCTCGTTCGTCGCAGCAGGGTTCGCCGTCGCCGTCTTCCTCTCCTTCTCCGTCCCCGTCTCCTTCTTCTCCTTCCTTCGTCCCCGTCGCCGACTCCCCTTACACCCTCCTCGTCGAGCCTGGACCTCCCCAAAAGAGGCAAGAGCTCATCCTGGGCCTCCCGAGGGAGATCGAGCGAGGGGGAGGAGGGGAAGGAAGCGACGGCGACGGGAAGCGGGTCACCTTCTGGGTGCAGCCGCGCGACGGGTTCGGCAACGCCTGCGGGCCGTGCCCGTCGGCGTTCTCGGTCGCCGCCGTCGTCGCCTCCTCGTCCTCCGGTTCCTTCGAGGCCCGGGCCGAGACGAGGCAGCTCGCCGACGGGAGGGTGGAGTGCTCCTTCCCGCCGAAGTCGTTTGCTGGCGCGTGCCCTCTGGGGAGAGGGGTCGTCGAGGTGATGGTTCGAGATTCGGCGGCGGCGGCGCCGCGGCACGCCCGCGGCTCTCCGTTTTCGCTCAACGTCGTCGACGTCACTTCTTCTTCTTCTTCCTCTTCCTCCTCTTCTTCCGATCCACCGGCTTCTGCTACTCCCTCTGTGGAGGACAAGACCACAGACTGGAACAAGGTGGCAGAAGAAGCCTTCTTGGCCGTGGACGGCGACGGCACGGGCTGGGAGAGCGACGGCGGCGACGGCAAGGGAGGAGAGGGACAGCGGCGGCGGGGGGCAACGTCCGCCGCCGCCGACGAAGACTCTGCCGAGTCCCTCGCCGCCGCCCACCCCGGCGTGCCCATTGTCGAGCGCCTGGAAGACATCTGGCAGGTGGCCAAGCTCCACCGGGAGAGGAAAGAGAAGGAAGAGCGGGAGAGCGAGAAGGACAGGAGAGGCAACGAAGAAAACGAGGACGAGGAAGAGGACGAGAGCGATGCCCTCGGGGCGGCGCAGGCCGCGGCCAAGGCCGCCGAGGACGCTTCCAGGGCAGCGGTCGTCGCCGCTGCGGCCCAGAAAGTGGTTTAGAAACAAGTTCGTTATGTAAAGTTTGATTTCAATTTTAACAAAAAGCGGAGAAGGGTTTCGAAGAAGAATCTCACCTCTCGGCAAACGCGGCGTCGACCGCGGCCCTCACCGCCCTCGCGGCCCTCTCGACCTCTTCCTCGCGGCTTCCTTCGCGCCCATCCCCTTTCCTCCCAAAGACCGCGCTCACGACGGCGACCCCGGAGGCCCCGGCCCTGATCGCGTCCCCGGCGTTCTCCGCGGTCACCCCGCCGATCGCGACCACGGGCACGGGCGAGGCCCTCACGATCTCGGCGAGCCCGTGCAGGCCGATGACGGCGGCGTCCTCCTTGGTCCCCGTCGGGAACACCGCGCCGGCGCCGACGTAATCCGCCCCTCGCCGCGCGGCCTCGACCGCCTGCTGCGGGGTCCGCACCGAGACGCCCAGCAGCCGGGCGTGGCCGAGGGCGCGCCTGGCGAGCGCCGCGGGGAGGTCCCCCTGGCCGACGTGCGCGCCGGCGGCGCCGGCCGTCCCCGCGGCGACGTCGACGCGGTCGTTGACCAGGACGGCCACGGGCCTCCCCCGCGCGCCGTCCGCGGCTCCGCGCACGGCCTCCGCGGCCGAGGCGGCCAGCGACGCGACGCCGGCGTCCTTGTCGCGGACCTGGACGACGGTCGCCCCCCCGCGCACCGCCGCGGCGACGGCGGCCCGCATCTCCCCGGCGCCGGCGCCGACGAGCCTCGGGTCGGTCACGACGTAGAGCCGGTAGTCGGCGCCCCCGCCCCCGCCCTCGCCCGCGCCCGCGCCCTCGCCGGTCCGCTCGGCCCGCAGCCCCTCGCCGCCGGTCCAGTCGCAGGCGGAGGTCGCGTACCCGTGGTTCATGGGGAACTGCGGGCCCCGGCCGAGGCGCAGGCCCTGGCTCGCGCGCAGCGCCCCGCCGACGTAGCGCTTGGCCGAGCGCGCGGCGACGGGCACGCTGAGGCCGCGCGCGAGGCCGCAGGCGATCGCTGAGGCGAGCGTGCAGCCTGTGCCGTGCGAGGCGGAGGTCTCGACGCGCGGGGCGCGGAGGAAGGTGACGGCGCCCGTGGAGCGCTCGAAGAGGACGTCCACGGCTTCTCTGCCTCCTCCTCCGCCGCCGCCGCCGCCGCCGTCGGCGTCGTCAGCAAAGCCGGAGACCGCGTGCCCGCCCTTGACGAGCACCCACGCAGCGCCCAGCTCCGAGAGCCGCCTCGCGGCCTCGGCCACGGCCGGCAGAGACGCGAGGTCGCGCCGCTCGTCGAGGCCCAGGAGCTTGGCGGCCTCGGGGAGGTTGGGCGTGACGACGGTCGCGAGCGGGAAGAGCCTCGAGAGCATCGCCGAGGCCACGCCGCCGGAGGCCAGCGGGTCTCCCGAGGTCGAGACGAGGACGGGGTCGACGACGAGCGGGAAGCGGCGGTGAAGCGCCTCTCCCTCGGAACCGCCCTCGCCGTTCCCGCCGCCGCTGCTCCTCCACCTCTCGACGACCCGGGCGACCGCCTCCACCGTCTCGGCGTCCGCGAGCATCCCGGTCTTGATCGCGTCGGCCCCGATGTCGGAGAGCACGGCCTCGGCCTGCGCCGCGACGGTCGCAGCGGGCACGCGGAAAACGCCCGAGACGCCGGCGGAGTTTTGCGTCGTGACGGCGGTGACGGCCGTCGCCGAGAAGACGCCCAGCGCGCTCGCGGCCTTGACGTCAGCCTGGATCCCGGCGCCGCCGCCGGAGTCGGAGCCGGCGATGGAGAGGATGCGGGGAACGGCAGGGTGCGGCGGGGCGGCGGCAGTGAAAGGAGAGGCCTCTGCTGCTGCCGTCGCCGCGCCGCCGCCGCTCGCGCCGTCGCCGCCAAACAGGAGCCGGCGCACTTCGGACCACGACCCTGCCTCGAACAGCGTCCTGCTGTTGGCCTCTCTCGCAGGAGCCCCGCCGCCGCCTGGAGAAAACGCCGGAGCGGCCTCGGCGAGGGGCGCGACGCGGATGCCCAGGGCCTCGGCGACCCCGCGCAGCTCCGCCTTCGACGGCCCGGCAGGGGAAGAAGAGGAAGCGTCGTCGGCGGCGACGACGATGCCGACGTCGGCCGCCAGGAGCGCGCCCAGGTCGGACGGCGAGTCGCCGACGAAGACGACGGGGCCCCGCTCCCTCCCCTCTCCCTCCAGCAGCGACGCCGCGAGCGCCGTGAACTGCTCCAGCTTGTCGTCGGCGCACTCGACCCTTCGGAGGACCTTTCCCGTCGAGAGCGGAGGAGAGGAAGAAGAGTCGAACTCGAGGGCGTTGGCAGAGACGGCGACGACGAGGTTTCTTTTTTCCCCTTCGCCTCTTCCTCCTCCGGAGACGAGACCCCACGCCGCCTCGTCGCACGAGACCTCGATCGCTTCCTCTTTGGCTCCCTGCAAAGCGCCCGTCAGGGCCCCCTGGATCAGCTCCGAGGACCAGGAGACGCTCAGCACGCGCGTGGGGACGCCCGAGCGGCAGGCTTCCGCGAGCGCCGCGGCCGCGCCGGGCCTGAGGAGCGGCGCGTCTCCTCCTCTTCCTCCGCTCTCGCTCGCTCTCCTCTTCCCGAGCTCGAAGAGCTCCCCCCTCGCGATCCCGGCGAGGATCCCGGAGTCGAAGACGCGGGTGTTGGCCTCTCGGTCGAACGCGGAGAGCTCGGAGAGGAACGCCGCAGTTTGGGCAGCGGAGAACGAAGGCGACGGCGATGAAGATGACGGCGGCGAAGAGCGAGGGGGCAGCTCCCTCTCCAGCAGCGCCTCCCGCTCCTCGACGTACCTCTTCACGAGCGCCGCCGCGGCGGCCTCCATCCTCGCCCGCTCGCCCGCGTCCCCGCGGGACGAGGCCGCCGAGGCGGCGGCGGCGATGACGAGCCTCGTCGTGTCCTTGGCGGTCAGGGTCTCGTCAAAGTCGACGACGAGCAGGGAAGGGAGGAGGAAGCGAGGAGGCTTCTTGCTGCCGCTTCCAGGGCTGCTGCTGCCGACTCCTCCTCCGTTATTGCTTCCCCCAAGCGCTGCTGCGGTGAAGAAGGCGTGCTCGAGGCGCATGGCGCGGGAGAAGAGCGTGGCCAGGGAGGCTGTCGGAGTTTTTGGCGGAAGAGGGGGAGGAGGGAGGCGGAGGAGACAGAGAGAGAAAGAGAGAGAGAGAGGACGGTGAGCTTTTGTTTTTTTCTTTTGCAACTTGATTCCGGGCTCCGATTCCATCCATTACCGCCATTTCCAATCTTTCTCTCACCGCCGATGGAGAAAAAAGGAAGCGGGCTATCGTTTTGCATCCCAATTCGCGCGAGTGGAGCAGCGGCGGTCGTCCTCGCGGCGGCGGAGCCAGCGATCTGTTTCGTCGGTCTAGCCGGCGACGGCGACGCTAATGCCTGTGCCACGGCGCCGCTTCCTCTTCGTGCGAGGCCGCCGCGAGCAAGCCCCTGGAGCATGTCGGGGCTTCTCAGCGATGCGCTGCTGCTACTGCTGCTGCTGCTGCTTTTTCTCGCGCTGGGAGAGGAAGCGGCAGCACCAGGCGGCGAGCGCATCGTTTGTTTCGATGCTGAGAAGGAAAAAAAACTCGCTCTTGAAAAGCGAAAAAAATGAAAAACGAAGCAACCAAAAAAAGAACACACTCACCGCGCTCCTCGGCCGAGAGGCCCTCCGCCAACCTGTCCAAGAGCCCCTCCAGCTTGACAGTCGCGGCGTGGTACTCGCAGGAAGAGTAGGTCTCTATCCAGGACGCAAAAGGATTCTTCTTGGCCTCTGGGGTGTCGGTGTCCGCTCTCTTCTCTTCTTCAGCTTTCTCTTCTTGTTGCTTGAGCTTGACACCGAGCCAGCCGTAGAGCCTGCAGCACGGCACCATCGCCGCCAGGGCTCTCGCGATTCCTTCCAGGGAATGTGACGATGACGATGAAGCTTTATCTGCGGTGTCGAGAAGGAAACTCGTGTACGCTGTCGTCGCGGCCGAGGGTCGAGGCAGCAAAGGAGAAGAGGAAGCGCCGTCGAGGACGACGCCCCAAGAAGCAGCAAACCCCCGGTGGAGCCCGAGCTCCTCGTCGACGCTCTCCTGGAGCTCGGCGAGGGTCGCGGCTGCCGCACCATCGCCCGCTGCTGCTGCGGCGTCTGCGACCAAGGCGTAGGCCCGCGAAAAGGCTGAAAGAAAGTGGAAATCTAGAGAGCGAGGAGAGGAAGAAAAGTGTGAGTGAGTGCAACCACCGAGCAAGAGCTGCGCAAAGAGAACCGCAATGAAGCCATAAAACGGATCTCTCACCTTGCGCCACGTAAAAACGAAACGATGACGGAGGCAGAGAGCCATCCGCCAGGGCGCGCACGAACGGGTGGCGAAGACAGGCGAAGGCGGAGCAAGAAGAAGAGGAGGTCGAGGTCGAGGTCAAGCCCTGGGCGTCGGCGTCGGCATCGGCGTTTTCGAAATCGCCATCGCCTTCAGCTCTCTCGCCACCGTTGCCCGCGTCTCCGCGGTGGGCGATCCAGAGATAGCTGCAGATGCCCTTCGCGTTCGGAGGGTCTGATGGAGGGAGAGCCGCCGGCATAGGAGCGAGTCGAGCGAGCGAGCAAAAGACTGAGGCCTTTTCTCGATCTAAACTTTTGAATCGCTAGTCCACAATTGCTTCTTCTAAGAATCTTCTTCCTTCTTTTTTCTTCTACTTTCGCCACTCTCGCTCGCGCCTGCTTTTCGAGCTCTCCACGAACTTTAGGAAGCATCTCCAAGCGCACGCTCTCATTGCTGTCTCTATCGCCGAAAAACAAACGAGCGGAGAATCGCTAAAGAAAAACGAGATAAAAGAAAAGAGAGCATATTCTCTCTCCATCTTTCCTTTTTTTCAACCTCAACCTTGAAATGCCGGATAGCTCCTCCGGCAGTAGCCTGGAGAAGTCGCGGTTGCTGGAGATCGCCGCGGGCATCCTCGCGGACCTCCAACCACTCAAGACAGGCCAGAAACGACGGCCCCCAGAGGGAACGTGGGAAACATCGCACCGCCCCCACGGCTGCATTAACTCCGGCCGCACGTGGGCCAAGCTCCGTCCGACCGAGCGAAATGGTCGCAGCAGCCCGTTGCTAGTGCAGTGCATCACGAACGCCGTTGCCATGGACCTGACCGCGAACGTTTTGCTCGCGTGCCGCTGCTCCCCGGCGATGGTATCCGACGCTTCCGAAGCTGCAGACTTTGCCGCCAGGTGCGGGGAGGCCCTTCTGGTCAACGTCGGGACCCTTTCCCCGGGGGCGCTGGCCGGGGCGCGGGCGGCGGCGGCGGCGGCAAACAGGGGCCTCAAGCCGTGGGTCCTAGATCCAGTGGGCATGGGCGCGACCGCGGCGCGCTCGGCGGCAATCCTGGATCTCGTTAAGCTGAAGCCTGCCGTCATCAAAGCCAACGGGTCCGAGATGATCGCCCTGGCGAAGGCGCTGGGGTTTGGCTCCGGAGCCGGAGCCGCCGCCGCGCCTCGCGGCGTCGACTGCGCCCCCGGCGTCACAGCAGAGGCCAGGGCCTTCGCTGCGGCCTCCGTCGCCCGGGGCTGCCGGTGCGTCACCGTCGTCACGGGCGCAACGGACTACATCTTCTGGCCGGAGACGGAGACACGCGAAGACCGCAAAAGGTTCGAGTGCCTCGCGGTCGCGTCGGGCTCCGCCCTCCAGCTGGCCGTCACGGCGATGGGGTGCGCCCTCGGGGGCCTCGTCGCCGCCTTTCTCGGCGCCTCCCGAGCCGACGAATGCGACCCCGACTCGCTCGAAGTCGTCGCGAAGGTGACCACCGCGGCCGTCGCGGCGTACGGCGCCGCGGCCGTCATCGCGGAGCGGTCGGCGAGCGGGCCCGGGAGCTTCCGCGCGGCGTTTATCGACGCCCTCTGGAGCCTGACCGCGGAGGAGGTGAATTCTCTCGGGCGGGTGAGCTTACGGGTGGCGGAATTCCATGGGGCCGCGCCCCCTGCTTCCGCTCCATGTTTTCCACTGCGCCGGCTGCCGCCGCCAGCGACGAGAAGGGAACGAGGGAGATGACGAGCGGAGAGAAACCTGAACGCGAGAGTTCAAAAAAAAAGGCATCAGGGCAGAAAAAACTTGGGGAAGATGTTGACATTGATTTGTTTTGTTGTTGTTCTTCTCTTTTGTCAACCCTCTCGCATTTCTTTGGCTCTCCTTCTTCCTTTTCTCTCAAAAACCCATCTAATCTGCTCTTCGAAAAAAAAAGAAAAAAGGACCCGCGGTGTTGTGTTGGTGTCAAAAATCTTCAAAATGCTTTTTCTGCTGTTGTTGTTTTTCTTGTTGTATAATTCTAGCTGGCTGTGGACTGGCGCCTTTTCGTCCTTTTCTAGTTGCCTCCTACGGGGGCCTCGGCGAGCATCGCCTGTTTTTTTTTTCGAAGTAGTTTAAACAGAAAGAAAGAAAAGGCGAGAAAAGAGAAAAGTGAGTAAAGTCCGAGAGTTTCGTCCGTCTCGACCTCTCGACCTCCCCCCGAAGATAAAAAAAGTTCACAAACGACGCACCGTGAAGATGTCAGTCCTCGTCACGATTCCGATCAGCTCCGCGCGCCCGTTGACCACCGGGATCCGGTGCACCTTGTGCTTGAGCATCAGGCCCGCCGCGTCCGCGACGCGCGCCGACGCGCGCGCCGCGATCGGCGGCGAGCTCATCGCGTCCTTGACTGTGGCGCCCGAGGCGCGGTCCTTTCCCACGACATCCTTGCGGCTGAGGACGCCGACGAGGGTCTTGGAGCCCTCGCTGGCGACGACGGGAACGCCCGTGACCTTTGAGGTTGAGAGAGAAAGGGAACAGAAGATATTTGCGTTTAGTCGGGGTTGAAAAGAAGAAGAAGAAAGGAAAGCTCGAAGCGTCCTCGTCGGGCGCGCCTCGAGGAAAAGAGGCGCCCGCTTGGACGCATCTTCTTCTCTTCTCCTCTCCCAAAAAGAACGGGCCGAACAACTTAAACCCTCTTACCGTCTCAAAGAGCTTGGACGCCTCTTCGAGCGTCGCGGTCGGGGTCGTAGTCTTGAGCTTCGTGCTCTGGCGGGAAAGAACGGATTCGATTGATGAGCGGGCGAGGGTGAGCGAAAAGAGAGAGAGGGAGAGGAGAAATTGTTGTGTCGCGTAATACCACCGCATTCCGAGCAAGCTTTCTCAGAGCAAAACGGCCTCTCTCATCTCACCATGATCTCGGACAGCTGCATGTCGGGCCTGGTGGCCGCCTGTGTGTGTTCAAGAGGGAGAAGTGGAAGGAGCTTAAAGGGTGAGACCCGATGAACGCGTGATTTTTCCCTCCGCATTCTCGACGGATCATGTCCCCGCTCGCTTCTCGCCCGTCTCTCCGCATCAGCTGCACCCTCTTGGAGAGCGCATTCGACACCGTTATTGCGTCATCCATGCGGAAATCGGGCGAGGGGAGGGGGCGCAAGAGGCGGAATATCACACGGCAACAACCGGAGAGAGAGAGAGAGAGAAAGAGAGCAGCGCGGGGCGAGCAAGCGCTTCAGGAAGCGCTCGAAACAAAACTCGTCCTCCCTCGCTCGCTCCGCAGCTGCTCCTCCCCTGTCGAGCGCGCAGGAGCGCTGGGCCGCACCTTGAGCAGCTTCGCGTTGTAATATTCCCCAACGTCCTCAAAGGAGGCCAGTGCCCAGTTCGCAGGCCAGTCGGAGCCGACGTCGACGGAGGGGGTGGCGCGGCACGTCGGAGAAGAAGGAGAGCGACGCGCAGGGGCAAGTGCGGCGGCGGCGGGGGCGGCCTTGCTCGCCGCGGCGGCGCGGGCGGCCTTGCTCGCCGCGGCGGCGCGGGCGAGGGGCGCAGGGCGCAGGGGCGCGCGGCAGAGGGCGGAAGACATCGTGAGAGGGCGTGTGCTGCGTGTGCGGGGGGGAGGGCTGGGGTTCTGAGGGAGCGAGGCGGGGAAGGAGAGTGTGGCGAAAGTGTTGTGAGAGCGCTTCATCTTCTTCTTCTTCTTCTTCTTCTTCTTCTTCATTTTCATCACTCAGAAGCAGAAGAGAAAAAAATCCGCCTCTTCGTTACTCCACCTTCAAAAAAGCAGCCGCATGGACCACCAGGGCCGCGCGCTCTCGGCGCTATCCCCGGCCGACCTCAACGCCAGGTTCAGCGACGCGGTCTCCGTCGGGCGCCAAGGTGCCGGAGGAGGAGCAGGGAGGCCGCTCGTCGCAAAAGCAAATGCGGCGACGGCGGCGACGAATGCCGCCCCTCGTCGCCCCGGCGGAGCCCCCACGGCGTCTTCTTCCGGCAGGCCTGAAGCGGGAGGAGGAGGTCCGATCTCTTCTTCTTCGACGGCGAGAGACAGGCGGTGAGTATAGAACGCGCGTCGAAAGAGAGAGGAGGAGGCGATTGTCAAAGACGACGACGACGACAGTTGAAGAAGAGGCCAATTGCAGAATCGAGAGGTGCCCTGTCTCTTGTACTCTTCTTGCTCTTTTCTCTTTCTTTCTCTCTCTCGTTCTCGAAGAGCGAGGAGCCCTCAAAGAGCGAGGAGCCCCCCGAAACACGAAACAAAGACGCAGAGGGGCATGGCGAACCCGCGACTTCGGAATCACGAGAGTTACACAGAAGCAAGCGCGCGTCGGCCGTTTCCTCGTCGTCCGTCGCCCTCTTCCCTTGCCCTCTCTCTCGCCTCCTCTCTTCCTTCCCCGCCCTCTCTCACCTCTCTTCCTTCCACGCCCTCTCCCCCCCTCGAAACCCCGCGCAGCGCCGCCGACGCGACGCAACCAAGCTCCTCCGCCGCTTCCTCCTCCTCCCTCCTCCGCAAGGACCCGCGCCCGCTCTCGGACAAGGCCTTCCAGCAGCAGCTCGCAGCCACCGTCCGTTCGTGCCTGCTGCGGCACGGCTACACCGCGACGCCGCTCTCGGCCAAGACGCTGTCGTCGCCCACGACCAAGGAGTTCTCGGCCATCGCGCTGTTCCTGTTCCGGCTCGTCGACCCGACGACGCCCTCCTTCAGGAAGCTCGAGGACGACGTCGCGCTGGGGTTCCGAAGGCTCAGGTACCCCGTCGCTTTCTCGAAATGCGCGCTCTTCTCTGTCGGGTCGTCGTCGACGTGGCCGGGGCTGCTCGGGGCGCTGGCATGGCTGGCAGACCTGGTGGAGTACATCGACAGGGCGGTGAGCAGAGAGAGCTGCTGCTTGGAGTTGTTTGCAGGGGGAAACGAACGGAGAGAGAGGAAGAGATAAGAAAAAAAACCCCAACATGAAAGGAAAAATACTCATTTTTTCCTTCACTCCATTTCCCCTCCTAAAAAAACCAAAACTCAACCACCAACAGCGCGAGGCCCGAGAGGAGGACGCGGGAAACAACGGCGCCGACGCCGCCGACGCCTACGAAGAAGCCGCGACGCGAGGGGCGAGCTCGAAGCTCTTCACCGACTACACCCGCAGGGCGTACGCGGCGTACATGCATGGCGACGACGCCGCGGCCTCGCGCGAGTCGGCCGCGTGCGCGGCGCGCTTCGCCGAGCGGGACGCCGAGGCCGCGGCGCGGGTCGCGGCGCTGCGGGCCGAGGTCGGCGCGCTGAACGCCGAGGCCGCGCCCCTGCTCTCGGGGCCGTCGCCGCTCGCCGCGGCGCGCGAGGCCGGCACCGCCGCCGACAGGGACAGGCAGGCCCTGGCCGTCGTCTCCGCCAAGCTCGAGGAGCACGCCCGCGCGCTGCGCTCGTCGGTCGACGCGGCCCACCGCCGCGCCGCCGCCGCGCGCGCCAGGGAGGCCTCTTTAAAAGAAGACGTGGCGGTGCTCAGGGGCAGGCTCGCGGCGCAGACGGTCTCGACCGACGACGTCGCGCGCATGCTCCGCGACGCCGCCAGGGCGCGCGAGTCTGCGCGCGCCTCGCTGGCTGCGGCCCGCGACGCCGACGCCCGGGCTGACGAGGCCGAGAGAGGCCTCGAGGCAGAGATGGACGAGCTCGAGAGGGGACCGATCGCCGAGTACTCCAAAAAGGCCCGCGCCCTGGCGCTGGCGCCGGCGTCGGCCAAGCGCGCCGGCGGCGCGCACCTCGACGTCTCGCGCCTCGACAGGGCGGCCCCCGCGGACGAGGTCGCGCTGCTGGGCGGCGTCGACCTGCGCGCGGCGGCGCGCCCGGCCGTCGAGCGCCTGCGAGAGGGCGCCAAGGATCGCGGCAGGGAGCTGGCCGCCGAGGCGCGGTCCCTGAGGGCCGAGCTCGACGCGGCGACGCAGACGGCCGCGGCGCGGTGGGACGGCGTCGCGGCGCTGCGGGCGGAGCTCGAGGCCGCCGAGGCGCGGTTCGCGGCCGCCAAGGTCGCGGCGGACGAGAGTGTGGCCGCGGTCGAGGCCGAGGCCGCGGCCCTGCGATTTAGCGGCGGAGAGAGCGAGAAGAGGGAAGCAGCAGCAGCAGCTCCTTCAACTTCGTCTTCCGCCGCCGCGGCCGCCGCCGCGGCAGAGGCCGACGCCGACGCCGCCGAGCAGGAGGCCGCGGCCACGCAGGCGGCGGCGGAGGCAGAGCTCGCGGCCCTCGACGCCGACGTCGCCTCTCTCTCCGACGCCTTGAGCGCCGCGCTCGACGCCGCGATCGCGCACAAGGGCGCCGTGGGCGAGGCCGTCGCGAGGGTCGCCGGCGTCGCGTCGGCGGCGAGGGACGCAGTGCTGGGCGAGGCGCCGCTGGCGTTTCGGGAATGAAGGGCGAGCGGGTCGAAAAGAGAAGAGAAAGAGGGAGAGAGAGAGAGAGAGAGAAATACTGTTTTATTTGTTCCATTTAAAGTGTTATGATACACGCACACGCAGTTGCGAGATATAATGGTGGGAGAGAGCTTTTCTCGGAGAGTGTGGAAAGGCGGGAGTGGGGGAAGGAGTTGAAAGAAAGAGAAAGGAAAAAAAAGGGGGGAAAAAGCTCAGTTTTTCTCGTCTTATTCGTTTCACCTACTCAAGGAAGATGCTTCGCCGGACGGCTGCTGGAGCCGCCGCCTCCGCTGCTGCAGCTGCAGCGCCCTCTTCTTCGTCATGCGGTCCGGACTACCATGAAGACCACAAACACGAGAACGGCATTGCCGCGAAGCGTCCCCCGGCGCAGCGGAGAAGGAGCGTCTCCAAGCGTACAATTATGCTCGTCGCGGCCATCGCGGGGTCGATCGTCCTCAGCCTCGCGCGTCACTTCTGGTCCTCTGCGTCTTCTCCGGGTGAGTTTGAGCGCACGCGCGGTCTTGCGAAGATTAGAGAGCGCTCGCTCGCGTGCTTGTTTAAAGCGAATCCGTACGCTGACGGGTCGCCAATTCGCGCTTGATTTCTCTCAACCCAATCGATCAAACAGCTTTCTTCTCGTCGACCTCGGCGTCGTCGGCGTTTGCCAGAGGCCTCGCCGACCCGTCGGCGCCCTCCTCGCTCTCGGCGTCGACGATCCTCTCCAATTACGGCCTTTTCGATTCCGAGTCGCAGAACGAGAGGAGGTACAACACCCTGTGGGCCGAGGCACGGGCCCACGCGACGAACGTGAAGCTCGAGAAGAAGGCGGAGAAGAAAAAGTCCGGTAGCAGCAAAAAGACGGCGGCGGCGGCGGCGACGGCGACGACGGAGGGGGAGCAAGGCGACAGAGGAGGAGAGAAACCCTCTTCTTCTCCTCCGCCTCGGACCCAGCTCCCCGCGCCGCCGACGCTCGCGTACGTGACCCCCTGGAACCCGCGCGGCTTCGAGGCCGCTTTAAAATTTCACAAGAAGATCACGCACGTCAGCCCCGTGTGGTACCAGATCGTCGCGGCCCCGCCCGGCGGCGGCAACAAAGGCGTCGGCCCGGTGCTGAAGGGCGGCGAGGGAGTCGACGAAAAGTGGCTCGCGGAGATGCGGAAGAGGGCGCCCGGCACCAAGATCCTGCCTCGCGTATCCCTGGAGCTGGATCGGTTCGCCCTCGCGCTGCTCTTCGGCGGGGCGGCGTCGCACGCTCTTTCTATCGGGTGAGGAGTTTGGACTCTTTTTTCTTCGTTTTCTGGTGAGCATTTTTCGGACGAGCGAGAGCGAGAAAAAAAAAACCCACTTTTTCGTTCTCTCTCTCTCTCTCTCTCCAATCTCCAT
>Ga0315289_10010492_pt1 | contig 13256 bp, 14 predicted proteins | sample YL17G11_40_MG_FD_203452 | JGI IMG/M metagenome (GOLD analysis project Ga0315289, IMG submission 203452) | Sediment microbial communities from Yellowstone Lake, YNP, Wyoming, USA - YL17G11_40 | ecosystem: Environmental > Aquatic > Freshwater > Lake > Sediment | place: USA: Wyoming | collected...
TGGCGCTTTTTCCGGTATTCAGAAGAATTTAAATATAGTAAAAGAAATCAGCAAAAACGTAAATGTGCCGATACAATTTGGCGGCGGAGTAAGAAGAATAGAAATCATAAAAACGCTGCTTGATTTTGGAGTGCAACGTGTAGTTTTGGGCACAAAAGCAGTCCAGGATAAGGACTTCATCAAGAGAGCCATTAATAAATTTAAGGAGAGAGTTATTGTAAGTATAGATATTAAAGGAGGTGATTTGCTTATTAGGGGATGGCAGAGTAGTTATAAAAAAATGGGTGTATTATCATTTGCGCGTTCTTTAAAAGAGCTGGGCTCCAAGCAAATGATTTATACGGATACATTAAGAGATGGCACGTTATCCGGGCCTAACATTAAAGGAATAAAATTATTGTTAAAGGAAAGTGGTTTAAGTATTATCGCCTCAGGTGGCATATCTAGTTTAGATGATATATATAAGCTGAAAAAATTGGAAAAGCAGGGTTTAGCGGCTATAATTATAGGTAAGGCGCTGTATGAAGGTAAGTTTACTTTAGCACAGGCCTTAAAATTAGCATAATAAAGGGGGAGTAAGATGCTGAAAAAATGGGTTATTTTATCTATCCTGGTTATTTTTGCTTTTTCTCTTACCGGATGTGCGACCGCGCGTAAACAGAAAGACTTAGAGATTCAGGGTTTAAGAAATCAGATTTCAGTCTTAGAGTCACAGATTCAATCAAAAGATGAAGAAATCAATAGTTTAAGAGAAACCTCAGCTAAATCTCAGGAAGAAGCAACAAAACAGATTAGTCGAAAGAAAGTTATTGGAGAAGTAAAATCCCGGCCAAATGTAAAACAGATTCAAATTGCCTTGGTTAACGCAGGTTATAATGCTGGTTCCCTCGATGGTAGAATGGGTAAGCAAACTCGCCAAGCAATAAAGGCATTTCAGAGGGCGAATAATTTAGCGGTGGATGGAAAAGCGGGTAAACAAACCTGGAATTTGCTGAAGGAATATCTGTATAAAAAAGTGAAGTAATGTTGACCAAACGTATTATCCCTTGCTTAGATATCAAAGATAATCGAGTAGTAAAGGGCGTAAAGTTTTTAGGCCTAAGAGATGCCGGTGACCCGGTTGAAGTAGCTAAGGTTTATGATGAACAACAGGCAGATGAATTGGTATTTTTGGATATTACTGCCAGTTTTGAAAAGAGAAAGACCTTAATTGATTTAGTTAGGGATATCGCAGAGAATATATATATGCCTTTTACAGTAGGCGGTGGAATCCGCGATATCAATGATATAAGAGACCTTTTAAATGCCGGAGCAGATAAGGTTTCCATAAATACTGCGGCCGTAAAATATCCGGAGTTAATCTCTGATGCCTCTAAGAAATTCGGGAGTCAATGTATTGTAGTAGCCATCGATGCCAAGATAGTCCATAGTGAAAAACAGAAGAATCTATCGACTATCGACTATCGGCTATCGGCTAAAAAGTGGCAGGTTTATATAAATGGAGGACGGACACCGGCGGAATTAGATGCTGTGGACTGGGCTAAAAAGGTAGCGCAATTTGGTGCGGGCGAGATACTTTTGACTAGTATGGATTTTGACGGCACAAAAGATGGTTTTGATATACCATTAACCAGGGCCGTAGTAGATGTGGTGAACATTCCGGTTATTGCCTCTGGTGGGGCAGGGGAATTGGAGCATTTTTATGAAGTTTTTAGTGAGGCAGGTGCTGATGCAGGTTTAGCAGCTTCAATTTTTCATTATCAGGAATATTCAATAAAACAGGTGAAAGAATATTTAAAAGAAAGAGGGATTGCTGTTCGGTTATGAAGAAAATAAATTTTAATTTAAAAAGCTTAAAATTTGACAAACAAGGTTTGATTCCTGCGATAATCCAGGATTATAAAACTGGTGAAGTCCTGATGTTGGCTTATATGAATCGGGAATCGTTAAGGCGTACTTTAAAATTAGGCAAAACCTGTTTCTGGTCGCGCTCCCGAAAAGAATACTGGATTAAAGGTTCTACTTCTGGTTGCTTTCAATATGTTAAATCCATAGCTTATGATTGCGATATGGATGCGTTGTTAATAAAAGTACGTCAGATAGGAGTTGCCTGTCATACAGGGAATAGGTCGTGTTTTTATAGAAAAATAAAATGTACTATCCTTCTTTAAAAGAATTCTTAAAATTAACCAAAAGAGGTAACGTAATACCGGTTTATAAAGAAATTAATGCAGATTTAGATACACCGGTATCTGCTTTCTTAAAAATAAAAAAAGATGATTATGCATTTTTGCTTGAGTCTGTAGAAGGGCAAGAGAAGATTGCGCGCTATTCTTTTTTAGGTAGTAATCCATCTTTAGTGTTTAAAAGTAAGGCAAAGTTTATCGAAATTATCTTACCAAAGAAAAAGACAAAGAAAAAATTTATAACTAACGCCGCACCTTTAGATGAGCTCAAAAAAATTATGCAGGATTATAAAGCCGTGCCCATAAAGGGACTACCGCGTTTTTACGGAGGCCTGGTTGGCTATATCGGTTATGATATGGTAAGATTTTTTGAGAGAATACCCGATAGAAATCCTGATGATTTAAAACTTGCAGACTCTATTTTTATTTTAACTGATAACATTTTGATTTTTGACCATGTTAATCATACCATAAAGATAGTCTTTAATATTATCTTACCTCGTAATGCGCAGGACCTCTCCAGAATTAAGAAATCAAAAATTTATTATCAGGCTATAAGAGAGATAGAAACTATACAGCGAGAATTTAGAAAACAGGTTTTTGAGCGGGAAGAGGAAGGGGGGAGTTTTAAGAAAATAAAGATATCTTCTAATTTTAAAAAATCTGAATTCCAAAATATTGTTAAAAAAGCCAAAACCTATATAAAAAAAGGAGATATTATTCAGGTTGTTTTATCACAACGCTTTAAAGTAAAAATAGATAAAGGGCCTTTTGATATTTATCGGGATTTAAGGAGCCTGAATCCCTCACCATATATGTATTTTTTAAAATTAAAAGATACAGTATTGATAGGCTCATCACCTGAGATGCTTGTGCGTTGCGAGGATGGCTTTATTCAGGCGCGGCCAATTGCCGGCACCCGGCCTCGCGGCGCTAATGAAGAAGGAGATAAAAAATTAGAAAACGAACTTCTGGGCGATAAAAAAGAAAAAGCAGAGCATATTATGCTGGTAGATTTAGGAAGGAATGATTTAGGCCGTGTAAGCCAGACAGGAAAGGTAAAAGTCAGTGAATTTATGAGTATAGAAAGATATTCTCATGTGATGCATATAGTTAGTGAAGTTACAGCCGAGCTTAATCAGAAAAAATATGATATCTATGATGTTTTAAGAGCCGCTTTTCCTGCAGGGACTGTAACCGGAAGCCCCAAAATCCGGGCAATGGAGATTATCGATGAATTAGAGAATGTCCGGCGCGGCCCCTATGCCGGCTGCGTAGGGTATTTTAGCTTTTCGCATAATATGGATACCTGTATTACAATCAGGACCATTATTGTCCACAAAGGTTATGCTTATATACAGGCAGGCGCAGGTATTGTTGCAGATTCAGTGCCAGAAAGAGAATATTTTGAATCAGTAAACAAGGCCAAAGCCTTAATTGAAGCAATAGCTAAGTAACCCAATCGCACCGCGTAGGTGTGAGAAGGTTCAATTATAAGGAGGAGATGAGAAATGGCAGTGCATATCCGTTTAAGGAGAATAGGCAAAAATCCTAAATCCAGGCCTCATTTTAGGATTACAGTTTTTGATGGGCGCAGGGGCAGGGATAGCAGATTTATTGAAGAATTAGGATTTTACAATCCAGTAAGCAAAGAACTTAAGTTAAAAAAAGAGCGCATTGAATATTGGGTAAAGAATGGAGCACAGCTTTCACCTACAGTTAAAAGTTTAATTAAGAAGATTAAAAAGGAGGAAACCCATGCCGCAGCAAGCAGTTAACCCATTCGTCAATCTTTTTCCCATAATTTTAATTTTTGTTATTTTCTATTTTTTGCTCATCCGGCCGCAGAAAACAAAAGAGAAAGAACACCAGAAGATGCTCGGCAATCTCAATAAAAATGATGAAGCAGTAACGTCCAGCGGTATCCACGGCACAATAGTAAATGTGAAAGATAAAACCGTAATCTTAAGAGTAGATGAAAATGTAAAAATAGAAATGGAAAAAAATTGCATCGCTTATATAAAGAAACCGCAAGGCACTAGTTCAACCTAAACGCACCCCCCTGACTGACGAAAGTCAGACAGGGGGGTGGGAAAGGTTAAGAGAAGATGGAAAGAAGAGTAATTTACAAATCGATATTAATTCTGGCAATCCTGGGCATCTGCGTCTATTTTACTTTTCCTCTAAATAAAAGAATTAATTTGGGCCTGGATTTAAGAGGAGGAATGCATCTTTTGTTAAAGGTGGATACAAGCGGTTTAGCTCCAGAAGCCAAGGCAGATGCTGCGGACCGGGCAGTTGAGGTAATTAGAAACCGGATTGATGAATTCGGCGTAAGAGAGCCTTCTATTCAAAGGCAAGGTATAGATGAGATTGTGGTGCAGTTACCGGGGGTCACGGACAGGCAGCGCGCTATAGATATAATCGGTAAGACAGCTTTATTAGAATTTAAGCTGGTTAGCCCTGATTTAGAGAAGTTAAAGCAGGCAACAACCGGAACAGTGCCTGAAGGCTATGAGTTAAAGTATGTTCAGGAAGATAGCGAACCCATACTTTTAGAAAAACAAGCGGTTCTGGCGGGTGATGCCTTGGCTAATGCGACGGTGACTTTTAGCCAGAGCGAATTCAATGAACCTGTGGTAGCTTTAAAATTTAATGCTGAAGGCGCAAAGAAGTTTGCGGAAATTACTACCGATAATGTCGGTAAAAGATTGGCGATTGTTTTAGACGGGAAAGTGCAGTCTGCGCCGCGTATAAAAGAACCCATACCGAGCGGAGAAGCAGTAATCACCGGCCGTTTCGCAGTTGAACAGGCACAGGACCTGGCTCTGGTTTTGAGAGTAGGCGCCTTACCTGCTCCTATGCATATTGAGGAAGAAAGAACCATAGGCCCCTTGTTAGGCCAGGATTCCATAAATAAAGGTATTAAGGCCAGTATCATCGGTAGTATATTGGTTTTTGTTTTTATGGCGATTTATTATCTTTTAGCAGGCATCATCGCTGATATTGCGCTTTTATTGAATTTATTTTTAATTTTAGGCGGTTTAGGCATACTGCCAGTTTTATTTCCCGGTGTATCTGCGACATTAACCTTACCGGGCATTGCGGGTATAGTCCTATCTTTAGGTATGGCAGTTGATGCTAATGTGCTGATTAATGAACGCATCAGAGAGGAATTAGCTACAGGAAAGGCCCTGCGAGGCGCCATAGCGAACGGTTATTCTCGGGCATTCAGCGCTATTTTTGACTCAAATTTAACTACCCTTATTGCCGCTTTATTGCTTTTTCAATTTGGCACCGGCCCAATCAGGGGTTTTGCCGTAACTTTAACCATTGGTCTTATTGCCAGCATGTTTACGGCGATAGTGGTTACCCGCACGATTTTTGAGGTTCTTTTGAGTTTTGGCCTGTTAAAGAATTCTCTGCCTATGCTTCGGCTTATAAGGGAAACAAAGTTAGATTTTATCGCTAAAAGAAAGTTTTTCTACAGCATCTCGTTAATTGTAATTATAGCCGGGCTTTTCTTCTATTTTAAGAAAGGCAAAGAGGCTTACGGTATTGATTTCGCCGGTGGACAATTACAGGAGTATGGTTTTAAAACGCCGCCAGATATAGAAAAGGTGCGCCAGGTATTAAAAGAAGTAAATCTGGCAGATGCCTCAATTCAACAATTTAAGGATAATCCTAAGCTCGTACTTATTAGGACAGCAGAGGATAAAAGCACAATTTTAACGGATAAACTAAAAAGCATGTTTCCCGAACAAGATATCCAAGTACTCAGGGTTGAGCGCGTAGGCCCGATAGCGGGAAAACATCTAAAGGCCAAAGCCATATATGCGCTTATCTGGTCTATGGTGGGAATCCTGGTCTATGTCGCTTTTAGATTCAAACATTTTAATTTTGCCATAGCCGGTGTTATTGCGCTTTTTCACGATGTGCTGGTGACATTGGGATTCTTAGCGATTACCGGCCGACAGATAGACCTCTTGAGCGTGACTGCCTTTCTGACTATCGCCGGTTATTCCATCAATGATACCATTGTTATTTATGACCGGGTGCGGGAAAATAGCAGGCTTTTCAGGAAATTGAGCCTAAAAGAATTAATCAACCTAAGCGTCAATCAGACACTGGGCAGGACTATTCTTACCTCAGGGGTTACGTTGCTGGTTGTAATTGCTATTTTATTTTACGGCGGAGAAGTATTGAGTAATTTTGCTTTTGCTTTACTAGTAGGTTTTATTTCCGGTGTTTATTCTACTGTTTATATTGCCTCGCCTTTAGTCCTTGCCTGGTCACGCAATAAGACCCGATCTTGAACTAAAAAAAACAATGTTTAAATCCCTGAAAATCTATACGGGTTCTTCCGTTGATTTAGAAAATATTATTACCTGCCTGGTTGATTTCGGATATAAAAGACAGGAGAGCGTGCAAGAGGAAGGAGATTTTTCGCGCCGCGGCGGAATCATTGATATATTCCCCTTTTCTTTTGAACTACCGATACGCATTGACACTTCGCTTTCGCTTGAGTGTCATGGTGAGCGTAGTCGAAGCATTGAATTAGATATTGATAAGGTCGCATCCATTAAAACATTTAATCCTGCAACAGGCCAGCCTTTCTGGGAACATAAAACCGTAATTATTTTACCGATCAGAAAACCCTCAGCCTTAAAAACCCTTACTTTCTCTGAAGAATTTCCTCTCGCGAACTTTGTGGACCTAAATATCGGAGATTATGTGGTGCATAACCAACATGGTATTGGTAGGTTTTTAGGTATGGATAAAATAAAAATACGCGATAGATACCTTGACCATCTGGTTATAGAATATGACCGACAGGAGAAACTGTACGTACCTGTGGACCAGATGCATTTAGTGCAGAAATACATTGCCTTTCAGATAAGAAGGCCAAAACTTTATAGACTGGGTAGCAAAGAGTGGCAGAGGACAAAGGCAAGGACCAAAAAAGGAATACAGAAATTAGCCTGGGAACTCTTAGGCCTACAGGCAATGCGGTTAAGTACTCAAGGGTTTGCTTTTGCAAAAGATACAGACTGGCAAGCCGAATTCGAAGGGACTTTTCCTTACAAAGAAACACCCGATCAGATAAAAGCTACTCTGGAGGTAAAACAGGATATGCAATCATCCAAGCCCATGGATAGGTTACTTTGCGGTGATGTAGGCTATGGAAAAACTGAAGTGGCTATGCGCGCTGCTTTTAAGGCAGTAATGGATAATAAGCAGGTGGCGTATCTTGTGCCGACCACAATTCTTGCGGAGCAACATTATTATAACTTTACTCAGCGCATTAAGGATTTTCCTGTAAATATACAATTACTTTGCCGTTTTAGAACCGATGCCCAACAGAAAAAAATCGTCCAGGATATCGCAAAGGGACGGGTAGATATAGTAATAGGAACGCATCGGTTATTATCTGATGACGTAGTTTTTAAGGACTTAGGGCTAGTTATAATTGATGAGGAACAGCGCTTTGGAGTAAGGGCCAAAGAAAAACTGAAAAAATTAAGATTAGCTACGGATGTGCTTACTTTAACTGCTACACCGATACCCAGGACCTTGTATATGAGCTTAATGGGCGCAAGGGATTTGTCTATAATTAATACTCCGCCGCAAAATAGATTGCCAATAAAGACAACTGTGGTAGAATATGATGAAGATTTGGTCCGTCAGGCGATTCAAAGAGAATTAAACCGTAAAGGACAGGTATATTTTTTACATAATCATATTCAGGATATTGAGAAGGTAAGAGACAAACTTGTCCGGATTCTGCCAGAGCAGGCCAGATTGGCTATAGGGCATGGCCAGATGCCTTCTAAGTTTCTTGAAGAGGCGATGTTTGATTTTCTTAAAGGCCGAATTGATTGTTTAGTCTGCACTATGATCATCGAGTCAGGTATTGATATACCCAATGCGAACACCATAATCGTAAATAATGCACATATGTTTGGATTAGCGGATTTGCATCAGTTACGAGGCAGAGTAGGAAGGTTTGACCGGCCTGCTTATGCATATTTTATGATTCCTAAAAACGAAGTGTTAGATTCGGATGCAAGAAAAAGATTAAATGCTATTTCCGAATACTCTCAATTAGGAGCAGGTTTTCATATTGCTATGGAAGACTTAGAGATTAGGGGAGCGGGAAATCTTTTGGGTTTAGAACAACATGGTTTTATTGCTGCAGTAGGTTTTGACCTTTATTGCCGCCTGCTAAGAGAGGCGGTTAGTAATTTTAAAAAGGTTGCTATTAATGCTTAAAATCAAAAATCAAAATTCCTGCCTGGCCGGCAGGCAGGCAAAATTTTTAATTTTAAATTGCATTTTTACATTTTGCATTTTTCCCGCATTTTGCGGGATCCCGTTTTTACGGGAAAATTTTGCATCAACTTGTTTTGCTCAAGATAAAATTATTGCCATCGTCAATGACGATGTTATTACACAGAAGGACTTAAATGACTTTATGAATTTTATGCGCATACAGTTATCCGGCGAATATGCCGGTCGCGAACTAGAAGAGAAAATCCAGATTATGAAAGTGGATTTGTTGAATAAATTAATCGAAGACCGCCTTATCTTACAGGAGGCAAAAAAGAATAATACAAATATAGATGAAAATAGGGTGAAGGCAAAAGTAAATGAAATCAAGAGCCGCTATCCTCAAGAAGCAGAATTTCAGAATGCCTTAACCAGGCAAGGTTTGGTTCAGGCAGATATTGAGGCAAAGATTAGAGAACAGTTACTTATGTATTATATCGTGGAGCAAAAGGTGCGCGAGAAGATCATAGTTAGGCCCCAGGAGGTTACCGCATTTTACAATACGAATAAAAATGAGCTTGCCTCACACGAAGAGCGGGAGCTATCAGTTATAACATTAGAAAATGAGAATTTAGCAAAGACATTTGCCGATAATTTAAAAAAAGGAGAAAAATTAGAAGACTTGGCAGCCAAATATCCCATAACATTAAATCAGCTTAAGGTTTTGCAAGGCGAGGAACTAAGGAAGGAAATAGAACATACAGTGTTTAATTTAAAAATCGGCGAGATATCAAACCCGGTTAAGATTGATGATAAATACTATATCTTCAAACTAAATAATATCAACCCGCCAAAGCAGCTTAATTTATCAGAAGCTCAGGATGAAATTAATGCCTTTCTTTTTGATAGGAAATTTCAGGAAGAGCTAAAAAAGTGGTTAGATGAACTTAAGAAAGAATCCTACATTAAAATCCTGCAAAATTAAAGTTGGCATCACCATTGGAGACCCCTCTGGTATTGGGCCGGCAATCACTTTAAAAGCAATTAAGAAGCTAAAGGGTCTAGCCGAGTTTGTAGTGATTGGCGATAGTTGGGTGTTTAATAGGGTCACCAAGTCACCAAGTCACCAAGTCACAGGTTTAAAATTTATAGACCTGAATAATGTCTGCCATAAAGATTTTTCATTTGGAAAAATTAGACCCAAATACGGTAAGGCATCCATTGAATATTTAGATAAGGCATTAGAGTTGATTAAAAGAGGCGAAATTGATTGTTTGGTAACTTGCCCTATTTCAAAAGAGGCAGTAAATTTGGCGGGCATTAAAGGGTTCTTGGGGCATACCGAATATCTGGCAAGGCATACAAATACAAAAGAATTTGTGATGATGTTATTGAATGGAAACTTAAGATTTAGCCTGCTAACACGGCATATTCCCTTAAAGAAAGTTTCTAAGGAAATAAACGAAGATTTGATCTATAAAACTGTTATTTTAACTCACCGCTCGCTTATAGAAACATTTGGCATAAAAAAGCCCCGATTAGTAGTGTGCGGTATAAATCCCCATGCCTCTGATAATGGGCTTATTGGCAAAGAAGAGAATAAGGTGATTAAACCGGCTTTAGAGCGGTTAAGAAATAGATTTATGATGCATATTGATGGGCCCTTGTCAGCTGATGTAGCTATTTTTAAGGCAAATAGCAAAGAATATGATTGCGTAATTGTTATGTATCATGACCAGGCATTAATACCCTTAAAATTACGCGGGTTTGATACTGCGGTAAATATAACCTTAGGACTTCCCTTTATAAGGACTTCTCCTTTGCATGGCACCGCCTTTGATATTGCCGGAGATTTTCGTCTTGCCAATCCTAATTCGCTTATTGAGGCAATTAAAGTTGCTGTAAAATGCACCCCGAACCTAAAAAAAGACTAGGCCAAAATTTTCTGCTCGACAAAAATATTCAAAGAAAAATTCTTGCTTGTCTGGATTTGAAATCTTCAGATATAGTTTTAGAAATAGGCTCGGGTAGAGGAGAGCTTACCAGTTTATGTGCTTTAGGAGTGGATAAAATTTATGCCTTAGAAATTGATACCAGTTTATGTCAAGTTATAAAAATGAATTTAAAATGTTTTTCCAATATAAAGGTAATAAACAGGGATATATTAAAATTTAATTTAAAAAATTATTTCAAAAATGACAAAAATAAATTAAAAGTAATAGGCAATATTCCTTATTATATATCCAGCCCAATTCTGGAACATTTAATTAAATTTAGAAACAGAATTGATACTATTTTTATTACAGTACAAAGGGAATTTGCCGCAAGATTAGTTGCGCTTGCTGGATCAAAAGATTATGGATCCCTTAGCTGCTTTGTGCAGTATTATCTTGAGCCAAAAATTCTTTTAAATATTAAGAAAACCTGCTTTTTTCCCGTGCCCAAAGTTGATTCATGCCTTGTAAGATTGAAAGTAAGGCAGGAGCCTAATGTATTCGTAAAAAATGAAAGCTCGTTCTTTAAGATTATCAGAGCCGCATTTAACCAGAGAAGAAAAACGCTACGCAATAGTCTTAGTGGCATTATCCTGCCAGATAAGCTAAGTGAGTTTTTCCACACATATGGCATTGATATTAATATCCGGCCAGAAGACCTTACCTTGGCGGACTTTGCTAATCTAGCAAATTCATCCCCCTTCGCAGGAAACCCCGCCCATGGGCGGGGAGGCCCGCCATAAGTCTTGGCGGGTCCGCCACGATGTGTGGCGGAAATGCGAAAGAGAAGCTGCTTTGGGGGATGTCACTGTAGGGGCAAGTTATACAGTTCGTCAGGGGATGATCCTTTTAGGTACCCCTGGCTTGCCCGTAGGGTGTTCCATAAATTTAAAAATTTTGAAAAGAGGTCTCTGAAAAACTCCTAATTTTAGGTCAGAGACCTCTGATTACACAGATTTTAGGAAGATTACACAGATTTTCTCGTCGGAGACTTAATCTGTGTAATCGGTCTTTCCCGACAAAGTCGGGATCCCGATGGCACTAATGATTATCGTCATCGGGATAATCTTTTAATCAGAGATTGCTGCCTATCTTATTTTTTTTTCAGCAATCTCAAAAAAGATATTGACAAATTCTAATTTTTTGTGTATACTTATGTCTTTACGTAATTCCATAAATACCATATTCTTAGCTTCCTAAAACAATTAAGTTAGGAAAGGCGGAATAAGAATTTTAGCTAAAATTCTTATGTGGTGGATTTTTTGTATTTAGTGCGTAAACCAGATGTTTTTTAAATTATTGCTCTACACATATTTATTATGTATGTTAGTTAATGTGCAATCCTATGCTCGAAATTAAAAAAATTAAGAGTTTATATAAAAAGGGTAAATCTGCAGCAGAGATAGGCAAAGATTTGGGAATTTCTTGGCGTAGAGTTATCTATCTTATGGAGAAATATGGAATTAAGCGCCGTTCCCGTAGCGAGGCTATTTATTGTAAACACAATCCCAATGGAGATCCATTTAAGATTAAAAAACAGTTATCTTTGGAACAGGAACGTCTAAAAGCTCTGGCTTTAGGATTGTATTGGGGAGAAGGTTCTAAATATAATCCTATCTCAATAAGATTAGCCAATTCCGATCCGGTTTTATTAAAAATGTTTATTAAATTCCTGAGAGATATTTGTGGCGTAAATCTCCAAAAGATAAGATTATGGGTGACTATTCATGACGACACATCCATCGAAAAAGCAGAGCAATTCTGGGGTGGCCAACTAAATATACCTTATTCACAATTCAGTAAGACAATAATTATAGCTCATCGTGGGAATGGAACTTATAAAAATAAATCTCTTTACGGTACAGCTACGGTGTGCGTACATAATATGAAACTTAGGCAAATTATACAAGAGTGGTTAGAAAACTATGCCCACGTAGCTCAGTCGGTAGAGCACATGCATGGTAAGCCTGGGGTCACCGGTTCGATTCCGGTCGTGGGCTCTGCTATGCGGTTTTAAGAACTTTTATTATATGCGTGAAATTATTACCTTAGGGTGTACGGTTTGCAGGAATAGAAATTACACAACCACAAAGAATAAAAAACAGCATCAGGATAAGTTAGAATTAAGTAAATTTTGTAAGTTCTGTCATAAACACACGCCACATAAGGAGATAAAATAGATTAGGGGCGTCGGTTAATGGCATCCCGCACTTTTATCTAAAGATAATATAGGGGTGTTGGTTAACGGAAAACCACTGGTCTCCAAAACCAGGACTGGGGGTTCAATTCCCTCCACCCCTGTAGATAAGTAAAAAGTGCGGGACAAGTCCTGCCGCTCCTGTTGATAAGACTTGAACCTAAAAAGGGTGATAAATGGAATTTTTATTAAATAATATTAAAATAATAATTTTAATAATCATAACTATAGCCTTATTTGCGCTAATTATTAAATATTATAAGAAGATAAAAACATTTCTAATAGAAGTAAGGCAGGAATTAGGCAAAGTCGCCTGGTCAACGCGGCAGGAATTAATCGGGTCAACATTTGTGGTAATAGTAGTTACTTTTATCATTGCAGTGTTTATTGGGGGTATTGACCTTTTGCTTTCCAAAATATTAAGCCTGGTATTTAAGTGATGAAAAACTGGTACGTAGTGCATACACAAACAGGTTCTGAAGAAAAAGTAAGGAAAACATTAGAAAATAGGATTACTTCTTTGGGCATGCAGGATTTTATTTGTAAAATAATTATTCCTACAGAGCAGGTATCTGAGGTACGCTCAGGTAAAAAAAAGATTACGCAGAG
>Ga0315289_10010493_pt1 | contig 13254 bp, 19 predicted proteins | sample YL17G11_40_MG_FD_203452 | JGI IMG/M metagenome (GOLD analysis project Ga0315289, IMG submission 203452) | Sediment microbial communities from Yellowstone Lake, YNP, Wyoming, USA - YL17G11_40 | ecosystem: Environmental > Aquatic > Freshwater > Lake > Sediment | place: USA: Wyoming | collected...
ATTTTCCTCATCTAAATCTACCCCCTAGTTTGTTCTATGTATTCGATAATAACAATTTGTACATGGTACCATTTAGCATAACCTTGAACACGTGCGTTGATGCTAGAATAACCTCTGCTGCAACTGCGTGTTCCGCCCAAATACCTAAAGTTGCGTTGTCTGTTGCTGCATCTGCCGCGTAAAGGTGGCACATGTTTGCACTTGCCGATGGTGCCGTTGCCCCGTTACCCATTGCTAGAACTCCGCCAGCAGCAGTCGCGCCTGCAACAATCGTGCCAAGTAATATATTATCATCAACTCGTACGTTCCCAGCATCGAAACACGCCGCATATGCGTTCGTCAAAGTAATTGATCCGGCTGCTAATGGCTGGCCTTTTACATACAATGTACTCGATAAATCAACAGTGGTTCCAGTACCAGACGTAAGCGTAATTTGTCCGAGTCGTAATGCTGATAATCCAACGCTAGTTATTTGGGTTGCTAGTGTTCCGATCGTTACCGTATGATCAGGTACGCCTATCGCACCGTAAACAGTTCCTGCTACTTGATTTAGCGTAAAGTCTCCACCAACTTGAATAGCATTTATTGTTGTTACCGTTGCGTTTGTACTGACGTTCGGAGTATCGAACCAGAAATTAGTTAAGTTGGTTATCAACGACGCGGCCGCGAACGCTATTGTATGGCCGGGGAAACGATTGTATCTTTGATTAGCTAATGCACCCGTCGCCCACGTCTGCGTTTTCTCAACGATAACAATATCAGTTCTTTCTGCCCCTGTGTTTGAAGCTGTAACTGCATAAGGCGTAAGCGTCAACAGTGTTGTAGGTGCGTTGCTGTTTCTGTTGGTTACGGAAAGACCGTCAACACCGCTAAGAGCTAAACCATCCGAAGCAAGCGTCATTAAATTTGCCCCTAAATGAGCGAATCTTAGTCGACCATCTTCATACATTCCTGCGCCAGTTGCCCCCGTAAACGAATATGCTGGTGCTGTTACGGAACCCGCCGGTGCATAATAAACATTCGCTGAAGTGTTGATTGTCGCACTAACTGAAAATCTCGCTACATCATTCACTGACAGCTCATGACTTGCGCCCGTTGGTACGTTGATCTGATACAAATTAGTTGAGTCTGCATTTCTGCCAGCTTGATAAGACGCTGCCGTAATTGCTACTCCTACCGAGTAAGTAATTAATGAAGATGAAGTTAAACCTGCGAAAGTTGGTGCTGCGTCCGTCGTTAAATCCTGATTAAGTAATGACGTTCCTTCTACTGTCAAATCCGCATCGCACTCAAGAACAGTAGTTCCTCGCGTCAGTGTTATCGTATTTGTTCCTGTTGCAATAGTCAATCCGTTTACTGCCGTGAAAGTTGGGCTTGCATCAGTTGTTAAATCTTGATTAATTAGCGAGGTACTCTCGACGGTTAAATCTCCACTACAAACAAAATCAGTAGTTCCGCGTGTTAGTGTAAACGTGTTCGTTCCGGACGTCATTGTTATTCCATTGATCGCTTGTTCAACGACTATGCCTGCGCTTGAAACAGTAACTCGTTTCGTTCCGCCTGTTGCTATCCCTAGCTGATTAGCACCGATTCGATAAATTCCTGTGTCCGTATCGCTTGTAAATCGTAAAGAAGGAATCGCCGCGGAACCATCGCCAATAAGTTCTGATGCGATCTGCCAAGTATCTGGGTATGGTAATCTCTGGGGGTTTCGTGCCATGTGTTATCCCTCTCTGTTATTTTCCCAAGATTGTATTGAATACCACACCGTTGTTGAAGTTAGAACGTCGGCAGAACTTCCGTTTGTAATCGTAACAAACAAATATCCGTGTTCTGGTGGATCAATAACTTTTGTGATCGTTCTTGAATTTCCAGCAGAGTAAGTTATTTCAAAAGAAGCGTACGGTGTTGCCGTGTTATCAACGGATGTTCCATCTGGTGAATACAGAACGTACACTGTTGCATTTGCATCTATCGACGCGCCAAACGTAGTTTTTACCGTTAGGCTAACTGTTCTCGTTTTGTTAAGTGCGAGCAGGTACGGACTGCATACTGTTCCTGATGCTGCAATACTTGGAACTATGAACCATGGATTTTCCACTCTATCACCTCATCACTAAAACTACTAAAGAAAAAAGAAAGAAAAGGTACACTAGTACCTTCTGAGTTGCTGTGTTACGATTTGCGCCGTTGAACTTGTAGTACAACCTGAACCGGCAACCACTTTTAATTTCAGTGATTTCAATTTGCCGACATCATACCAATCATTCATGTCGTACTCGTCATGGTGCAAAAGATTTAGCGCGCCATGTGGTGCGAAACCAGTTATAACAGATTGATACAATTCCGCACTGTCGGTATTCACTGTGAAGTAACCGCCGTACGCCTGAGTTGTTGCTACTGTTGATAACGCACTTGTTAAACTTGAAATTGCCACGTATGTTGCGTATGTTGGTGTACAATATACCGCTGCGGCGCTTCCAGTTCCGACACCGATCACATTCTCAACAATTTTGGTTGTGTCTGGTTCCATCTTCAAAAGGTCGGACGTTCGCATGTTGTTAATTGGTATGCGTTTATCCTGATCTTCCGAAAGTGTCAGCTTGTTGTATTGTTCCCACGGTTGCTTCCCTGCTGCTAATGACTGTACGATCAATTTTCTCATAGGGTAATCCGTTGGTAGGTCTATGCTTTGTGTTGCTGATGCCACCAACGTATATGTGTACGCTTCTTTCGACATTAGAAACCCGGTTGGGCTTACTCGTTTTTCATCGAACTGATGCGCGTATATACTCATAGTTGCCGCATCTGGTGTACTTGCACCCAATGATTTGTCTTGTGTTATCTTCAGTTGTAGGTTCTTGAATTTGTTTGGATCCAACGCCAAATCAGCATCGTATAACCAACGCCCAAAATCTATACCGATGGTTGTAATGGCCTGTACATCGTTAGCGTAGGCAATTCCTAACGGATTTGACATGGTTCCGCTTAGGTAATTTAACGCTTGTGCTTCAATGCCCGATAATGAAAACAACACATCACTACCATCAACTACTGACAAATTTGTGATCATCTTTGTCGGGTGCGCTGTTGGTACGCTGTTATTATTTGTGGCTTTGTACACGATTTCAATTCTTGATATTGGATCGGTTGAGTCGATATCGATCGTCTTGGTTGCCGCTGTCGATACATCTTCTGCATCTAGTAGTACATCTGTTCTGTATTTCATGTGTCATCACCCCGATTATTTGCCCTTTGTTTTGAGCATTACGTCCACTACTTGGCCGACACGTCCTACGTTTGCTCTGCCATCTGCTGATCGTGGTTGTAGAGTAAGACCTGCGATTGCTTGCCTGTATGGTTCAAAGTTCTTAGTTCTCTTTTCTGAACCAGCAGCCATTCCGCCTGCGATTCTCTGAAAACCGACTGTTGTAGATGCGTTTTGCCATTGTCCATTAGAAACATCTGCTAGGCCTGCTTGCCTTGATCTATTTGATATCGCTTCCTGTGTTTTTGCAGCATAGAGTTGTTCCGCTTCATCTGATTTGGCTTTCTCCGCCCAGTCCGACGTTGCAGCTACTCCTGCTTTGTATTTTGCTGGAACTGTTCCCAACGATGCGTTGTAATTTGCCGCGCATTCAGCCGCACTCTTTATTTTTACCATAGTTTCACACTCCATTAGTTGTGAAAATCACTCGGCACGAAACTTAATAAATACTCTCTGCGTGGGTAGGGTATCCTTTAAATAAGATAGGGGGTACTCGATGGCTTGGTTTATTGCTAAATGTCGCGATTGCGGTATTTCTGGTGTGTACTTATCGCACAAACATATTTGCATAACTTGTAGCAAAAAACGTGCGTGCAAAGCAGCGTGCCAAATCATGAAAAAGAAAGGCAGGTTTTATCAAAATTACAAAAAGAGTATGCTTAAATATTTGAATGTGGAGAAATAGTTTATGACTGGCCGACAAACCGAAGGACTACTTCTTAACAAATGGCTATGGGCGAAGCACAGAGAATCTCTACAATGGAAACACCCAAGATTAGGTTACGTACCGGATCACAAAGAAGCGAAAATGTACTCTGTTCTACTTCGTTGGGTTGATGCTATTTTTATTGAGAACGGAGTTGTCTATCTAGTCGAAGCGAAATTAACCCCGGAGTTTGGGGCTGTTGGCCAGCTTGAAGGCTACGGATCATTATTCCGATCTACTCCTGAGTTCGCAGTCTATCGTAATGCCTCAATACAATTAGTTCTTCTTACAACGTCGTATGATGCGAACGTGGCCGACCTATGCCGAGAGAAAGATATTATCTACGAGGTTTTTCCCCTAGAATGAATTTTATCTAGTTGATCAATGCACTGCGGAAATATTCCACAAACAAACCCATCTCTCGAAGGATAACCTTCTCTGGCCATAACCAAACGTCCGCATTTCTTACAACGTCTTTTTACTCTAATTGCACACATATAATTCTCCAACCTCTCTGCTAGATACGAGGTGAATTACACACCTAGCTTTCCGCCGCCATTATCCGAAGTCAGGTGTTTATTCTAGTTCGGTCTTATTCATTCCAACCCAAGGAGTTGGAACCATCGGCGTTTGCGGAATACGTTACACTAAAAATCATATACTCTCGTATCGAGTATTGTTTTACATCGTTTACACTGTATCGTTTCTATGCCTATTTTAAATAATGTGAACCCAAAAAACCGGAAGTCCGTTGTTGCAGAATCACGATATATTTTATCCCCGTTATGGTTGCATTGTACCATCAGAACGAACCCAACCCAGTCTTGCCTTTCTTTGTTACCTCGGTGTCCTCAGCTTTCATTTTCTTAACTAATTCCAACGGGTAAAATATCTTCTTCATTTCACGGCCGACCTTCTGCTGAACCCACGAGATAGTTATTTTCTGCCCTACCCACTTCTTAGTATCCATTCCGAATTTCTCGGCGTAGTAACGTTGTGAAGTCTTATTCATTATCCATCGTCGAGGTTCTCCATTTGGAAGTTGTATCTGAATTTTGAAAGTGTCCTCTTTAAATCCCGTGTCCTCTTTCTTCATCTTTTCGCCTTCAGTCAATACCGTAACTTCCGCACCAGTTCCAATATCCTCAACTCTCAAACTCACTTCTATATCATTCAACACTACCATTTTCACCATCTCCATTTTCTGTTTTCTCATTCTCTGCCATCGTACACCCCAAATCTTCGAGGTATTGACGTATGAACCTAGTTCCTATTTTTTCATCGAGAAATAATGCCTGATTATTGCAGTACAATCTACTAATATCGTCTGGCGTGTATGCTTTCATTGCCTTGATGTGCTCAAATAATCCGTTTGATTCTATGTGCGTTGAGATTATCGCGTACAACGCAGCGCATTTCTCTTGGTATTTCTGAATAATCTCTTTCGCAACCTTAGCCATGGCAGCATCGTTACATCTTGGGCAATCCGGGAACCTACTCGAATAGTCTGGGTGGCCGATACTGCACTTAAGCATCTTGTACTCTACTTCTGCCGCGTGCCTGTATAGCGTGATTAGTTCATTAATCGCAGCTGACCGACCAATCTTCTTACTATCAATAAATTCGAGATTTTCTGAGCTTATACTTAACGAAATGTTCGAGGAACTCACTAAATCACCGCTAATACTATTAACGCTTACCTTTATAACTGTATCGTTGTTGCTCATAGTATTACCTCTCTCCTCTATACTCATACTATTAGCTAAAGTCATAGCATCATCATCTACATCAACATAGTAGTATTAGAACTAAAAAGAAAGAAAGAAGATCGTTAGTCGCGACCTTCGTTTTTATCAGGCGGTTCGTGGTTTTCATCGAAAGCTTCTACTGCGTCCGTAACTTCATGTTCAACGCAGAAATCGCAAAGACCACCAGTAACACTAGAATTGGATCGACACGTACTGATCGTAATAGTAGCATCGCATTTCTTACAGATCACTCGGCACATGTTTTACACCTCGTAAACCTTGTTACTGCTCTGTCTTCTTCAAAGCAGGCAGGGCAAAGGTAAACGTGTTCATCGTTCACGTGGCCAAAAACACAAGTCCAGCTCATGAACACAACCTTCCGCATTTAGCACAAACGTAATATTTCCGATTAGGAAAACACATTAACTGGCAGTGCTTACCTTCGACACTCTTATTACAGAATATACATTTTTTCATAAGCTCAACTCCTTCCAGAGGAAATTCGCTATCTCCTCTTGATGATCCCGAACGTACTGATCGTTGAGTACAAGCAAGTAGTCTATCATTTCGTAGGGAGTCATTGGTTCACGTCCACGTAGTTTGAATATTCACCATATGCTTCTGCTATTAATTCAACGTCAGATATTTTAATGCTTTCGCACCATTGCCTAAACTCAGTCCAACTTATTCTTTTCATAAGCTCACCCCATGATGTCTTGCTTATCTTCTTTTCGTACGGCACACATGCTGCCACAAACTAAAATGTTGTACTAATATCAGTGGCAGCTGCGGCATGGTGGGTTTCTCTCGTATTGATCGCTGACGACGCACAATGAGAAACCGAGGGTTTTTAAATTATCTTGAAGGTGCCTACCGAAGGCAGGGAGAGGTCAAGATGATTTAAAAATCCCTTGCGTTTCTCTTGGCTAGGCAGCATGTATGACACCATGCCGGAATGTGCTTCGCTCATGCGTGTCCATGCGTGCGCTGGCGTGCGTGCGCGTTTGTTGCGGCGAAACACAGGAAATTATTAATAAACTTTTAAGGGAATTGCCTAAGCTCGTACGTACGTAGCGAGCAGCGAATACGTCTACACCACCAACAACTACGTCTACACCAACTAAGCTAGCACTAGCCCCGCTCTTACAAGTATCGCTACTATCCGCTACGCCCGCACTCGCTCGAGCAACTACCGCAACAGCGTATTACTTCGCGTGCGTACATGCGTCAGTACCACCCGCATAATTACCAAACTCCTTTATGTCGGCCTAAGAAATGCAGTCTGTCGGCCTCGAACTGTCTCGCTTAACTAAGCGAGCGAGCAAACCGCAGTTTGCGAGCGAGCGTGCGTTCCGTTTCGGTTGTGGTGCGTTGCCGTGCTTGTGGCCGTGCCTGCTGTGGCTTAGAATTTTCCTAGCATCTTTCAAGGTTTCTTTGAAAATCTCCCTACGTAACGTAACGTACGTAACTACGTAACTACGTAGTGGGGTAATGGAAATGTATATAAGCATGTCTACTCTAACTGTACATGGTGATGTCCATGACACCTGAAGAAGAAGAACGTGATCGCATCATAAAGGAACTCGAAGCTGCCCGTGATCGGCTTAAAGAGTTGGCAAAATGACCGCTGCTAGCGCCATGGCTGCTGCAATTGCTTCTATTGCTAGAGTCGCACCTGCCGTCGCTCAGCGTACCGCTAATGTTGTTGCTGCTGCTCAAACAGTTGTACAGAGTTTTTTATCTGTTGCTAAAATATCAGCAACCACCGCAGCAAACACAACACAATCCGCAATTCAAACTGTTTCCAGTTCTAATTATAGCTCTTGGTCAGCACCCGTTCAGCAAGCTGTAAACCAAATGGCGCAACAAGTTGCTACCACCGCAAATCAAACCGCAGATTCAATTCAAAATAATTCCGTCGCTGCTCAAACTGCTTTAGCTGCTTCAAAACAGATAGCCACAGTTACTCAAAACGCAACACAGGCGTTACTCGATACTTATAAGCAGCTTCCCATCGTCGCAACTGAACCAGACCATGCCACTCGAAACGTTTTAACTACTGATCTTGCGCGTGCTGCTATTGCGAACTCTGAAGTAATTATTGGTTCATCTCAATTACAAATTACAACTCCGTCTAATGTAATATTTACTAAGTACGAAGAAGAAAATCCAAAATGGATCACTGAAATGGCCGGTACGTCAATACCTACCGACGCTTTCGATCTTCTTCTACTCCTACAAGGTGCAGCACTCGCGGGCAAAGGCGCCAAATTTGCTTTAGTCGCTGGTGAGAAACTTAGCTTATCAGGTGTTGCTGATTTCCTCGCGTCTAACGCATACAAGACACAAAAAGGTTCAATCAGTTCGTCAATTCCTTCTCTGATCTCAGGTGGATTCAAAGCATTTAGTGATGACATTATCAAACTCTCAGCTAAAGTAAATCCGTTGAATTGGGGCGAAGCAAAACTTATTTATGATCCAGCAATTCAAGCGATGACTAAGGCAAGTGCTAACCCGATTCTCAAACCTATGGTTATGGACACACTCATTAAACTAGCTTTAGTTTCAGCAGTAGTTAGCCCGATTGTTTATTCGCTAAACACAACGGATATTATTTGCTGGGGATTTGGTTATTGTGATTCAAAAGTTCGTGAACGCTACAACACAATTACGGGTAAAATCAACACTAACTTTACACAACTTTCCATCAACATAACTGATATTCAACAAGCACAGAACCGTCTAGTCGAAAGCGGAACATACGACTCTACCACGTTTTTCCCAAATGCACAGTACACGATGGCGAAAGAACTAATCCCCATCACTAATGACCTTATCTCCGAGTTAGATTATGTTCTTAGTAGTACCCAAGCAACAACAACCGCGAAGTTTGGTGTTAAATACGATGACCTCAAACGAATTAGCGATATTTATCGTCAGCAACTCGACGTTTATAAAAAATCCATTGCTCAAATTGAATTAGCCGCAACTCAAAGTAATCCGACCGCATTACTACCCGATCTTAACAAGTTCCAACAGGAAGAAATAGCGCGTAATTCACCATTTACATTCACTGGCATTGTCGATAATATACGTGATGGCGATACGTTTGATATGGCCAACGATCCGGGTAATCGTGGTGTGCGTCTTTCTACTGGTATTGATACCCGTGAAACATGGACTGGTTCCGAGATTTCGAAATATTCCGGCCGTGTTAGTAAAGCACGTTTGTCCGAGTTAATTCTAAACAAAGAAGTTAGTGTGTCAGTTCTCCCCGAAAAGATAATTGATGACTACGGGCGGTTTCTAGGTGAAGTTAAACAAGGTACAACCATAGTCAATCTCGAGATAAAAAATACGATGCCGACCACACTGCATATTGTTTCCGATCCGTCTCGTGCCGAGGTTTATCTATCAGGGAAAGGAGAGTGGGGAACCGAAGCAATTGATAACATGCTAGTTGGTTTGTCTGGCACAACGATTAAAAATATTCCGCCGGGAAGATACGTCGCTACTCTTAGATACGCCGGCTTCGAGGATTACATAATTCATCAAACGATAGTTTCCAAAACAAATGTACCTATTGATATCTCTGGTACCTTTGTACTCGTTGATAAAATGCCACCTACGCTCAAAGAATTAACTGATGGTTCATTCTCTATAAGTTCCGATCCTTCTCGTGCTGAGATTCTTCTCTCTGGCACGTCCTTTGATAAAAACCAAGTGTACTCTGGCGATTCCGTCGGAGTTACAGGAACAACTATCGACGGAATTTATCCGGGCGTTTACTCTGCCGTTCTGCGTTATCCGGGGTATTACGATTATAGCGTTCCTAATCCAATTGCAATTTACCACAAGGAAAAAACAAACGTTCCGTCTACATTTGTTTTAGTTCCACTCGAAAAAGAAAAGCCCGATAGTTCACCACCCGACGATAAAACAATAGAAGAACTTAACGTCGCTCGCCTTTCTGTTGCTTCTCGCCCCGAAGGTGCTAAAGTATTTCTCAATGGAATTTATACTGGCAAATCTACGCCTGCTCTGTTCGATCTCGCGATGGGCGACTGGTCTTTAATCCTAGAGAAAAGCGGTTTTGAATCCATAGAGAAACGTTTAAGTATCACAAACACGTTAGACGTTCCGCTTGTGGTCGATCTCGTCGAAATTGTAGAACCGAAATTACCAGTTGTGTTCGTTAATTCATATCCGGAGAAGGCAAATATATTCATCGATGGTTTACCAACTAATCGTAAGACTCCGATGTTCTTCGAGATAGCTGGTGGTACTCACATTTTCAGGGTAGAGCTCGCAGGTTACGTTCCAGCAGAGAAAAGCCAATATATCTCCGAGGTTGTTTAGATGGCCACAAACGCAGAAATTCTTGTTGAAGTTGTAGATCGATCTTTACTTTCTCCCGATATTGAAATAGCCAAAGCACCTACAATTCCCGCTGCTGGCGTAACGTTTCAACTCGAACCTTTACCCGTTGTTGAAGTTCCTTCAGTCTCTCCTGAGGAAGCGGCAGAAGAAATACCCGTTGAAGTAGCTGCACCCATCACAAAGAAAGTAACTAAGAAAAAAGTAACGACCGCCGCAGCTCAGGCCGCTGCTTTAGCTGCTGCTGAAGTTCCGAAAGAAGAAGTTACGAAAGTTATCGAAGTACCAATTTATCAAGGTGTTCCTACTGATGTTGGCGTTGGAACGTATTTAGGTGTCGTATGGGCGGCCACGGAAAAAGAAGCTGCAAATGTTATTCTTACACAATTTGGTGGCTATATTGAGGATTATGTCTTTGACCTCTATTCCAAAGGCGCGCGTCCATATTTTGTCATCAGAAAGCCACCTTCTCCGACGATATTGCCCGAAGAATTACCGCGAGAATTCCAGCAATCACCACTAACGATTATCGAAGCATCTAAATCTCCTTTCTGGATCGCGATTTGTCCTGTTGATGGGGAAAGAGTTGAAGTTCCGTGGTTCCTAACTAGTTCTGTTTGTTCGGTTGATGGCACAATTATTGAACGACCAGCAACGTTTTAATTAGTTATTGCGTTCTTCTATTCTTCCCAACCAATTATCCAACCAGCAGCATTAGAGTTTGCATTTCCCGACGTTACAGTAATCGTTTTCCCGGCAGCTATCGGTATTGGGTGGGGGAACGTTAGTTCTGCATGGTCTCCAACACTGGTGTTATATGTTGCCGTTGCGCCAAGATACATTAGTAGAAGAACTCCATCAGTTGTCGAAACATTCGCTGATGCACCAGCCGTTCCACTGTTGTAGGTTAGGCCAACGGATAAAAGATAATATGTTTTTCCCGCCGTAATAGTGCGTATCGTTTGTGTGCTATTGTTCGCGCCAACATTGTTATACAGAATAGTTTTTCCCTTCGCTAAATTAGTTTGTACTACTCCCGTTATGCTTACTACGTTTACATCTCCGATTGTTGTTCCACTGTTGGCCGCTAATTTTCCGATTTCAGCAGTACCCGCACCTAAAATCGGGTGTCCGGTAGTATCCGTTTTAATTAGTCTTGGAACGTTGTTTGAATCTTCCGCAATTACCATAACACATCATTCCTCGGTTATCGCAACATCATCGACATAGATAACTGGTGATGGTGTGCCTACTGATAAGAATCCAATCGCTGCTGTTATTTCTTTTGCCGTTGTTGCGCCTATATCACGCATTGAAATATCGGATAAATCCCAACTATCCGCATCTGAATACAAACGCACGTATTTCCCAGTTGAATAATCAACAATTAATTTCATCATATGCCATGTCGTTCCAGCTGCTGTCTGTGCTTGCGTTCCGTTTGGTACATCTTCCCAGCTTCCACTAGAATCATAATACTGCCATTTTCCATTCACATGATCGTACCTTACTTCACCTACCCAGTGATAAACTATTGTCCAACCCGTAACAATTACTCGCATTAAGCTTAGTTGATCCGTATCGCTACACCACGCGAACTGGATTCCAACCTTATTACTTAGCGGCATGCCGCCATCTCTACCCATTGACGCATAAGACGTACCATTATTACTCGGTATCAAATGAACTGATCCTTGACCAGAATAAGCTGCGGCTGTTGATAGTTCGGCAGTACCACCACCAGCTGCTATTAATCCCCATGTTGAAGTAGCGGTTTCAAAATCATCGTATAAAATTATCTTTCCACTGGGATACATTAAGTTTGGGCGTTGCACTACTTCAACTTTCCAGCGTAAGCCTGCCCAATCAGGAGAACCAGACGTCATAAGTTCACTTCTTCTTTCCGTTCTTTTCTAAATGTGTGCATAATCTAGTCATGACTTTGATCATTTCTTCGCTTTGGATACGGTGCGTTTCCCTGTTGGAATCAATCGCCCTAGTATTTTCCTTAATAGTTGTATTAGCCATTTTCCACATGAGGTAAAATCCAACTGCATAGCCACCACCCTGTAAAATTATTTCTTCCATTGCCATTCGCAAACACCATTTAAGAATCTAATGCACGTATGCGTCTGAGTAATTTCTCAAGATCAACTGCCAAACGCTCGAACACTCGCGTTGGGTTGAAAATATCAGGATCGCTCACCGTTATTCGTACTGTTAGCGTGTGTGAATATGTATCGTCGTCATTCCATGTTTTGAATCTCAGAGTGTTTTTCCCCCTGCCGACTTCCAAATACTCGTTGATTGGTACAACATCGTTGTTTCCGTGAACGTATCCCTCTTTATTTCGTGGCCATATCTGTGTTGCGTTTAGAAATCCACGTAATTTCACAAGCCCAACACAACCATCTGGAAATTGTACCTCTGCGTAAGTAATTACTCCTCGTTGAATTTTCTGAATTGTCTCAGTAGCGTTTGTTTCCGTCGTACCGGCTGGAACCGTAATATCAAATTCATAGTACACGTTTTATCACTTAGTCCTTTTTGAACGCGGCTAGTAATTTTTCTAGTTCCTCAATTTGTGTTTCGTAGTTTGCAACATTATCTCGCAATATTGACAAATGAGCTTCTATTTCAGCTCGCGTGTACTTGCTTATTTCCGTGTGTTCGACTTCTATCTCGTCCTCACTTATTTGTTTTATTTTGTCCTGTAATCCCATCAACACCACCCTTTTTCTCCGTTACTACAACTGTCTCTGCATTAAGTATGCGATCTATTGTTTTTACATGGTAAACATTCAATCCTTTTATGTTCTCGACCGCAGTCTGAAGTATGCCCCAGTCTGAATCTTCCAACAAAATCGAATCTTCTTTGCAGTCTGTGATTTTATTTGCTAATTTGCTATGCGTCAGCAATGCTGATCCGTTGTGCTGCTGGTATCCACTTAGTAGAATATCAGCGCATATTTCGCGTGGGTTCATCGTTTTCTTTCCGGTTGTGTCTTTCACATCGTACGACTCTAAACCTATTTTCCTCATCTAAATCTACCCCCTAGTTTGTTCTATGTATTCGATAATAACAATTTGTACATGGTACCATTTAGCATAACCTTGAACACGTGCGTTGATGCTAGAATAACCTCTGCTGCAAC
>Ga0315289_10010494_pt1 | contig 13253 bp, 11 predicted proteins | sample YL17G11_40_MG_FD_203452 | JGI IMG/M metagenome (GOLD analysis project Ga0315289, IMG submission 203452) | Sediment microbial communities from Yellowstone Lake, YNP, Wyoming, USA - YL17G11_40 | ecosystem: Environmental > Aquatic > Freshwater > Lake > Sediment | place: USA: Wyoming | collected...
GGTTTTTTATTCTAGGCATTTTGAATTTTAGGTGCTTTCGGCGCGATTCCTGGTTCGATCCCCTGGGGCGATGCGATGGGCGAGGAAGGAGCCTGCTCCTTCCAGAGTTCGTCGGCCAGTTCTCCATACGCCGCGGCATACCGGTCGAGCCCCCCGGAACATTCGGTGAGAAGGGTCTCCGCCCCGGAATGGGTGGGACCGGCCCCGGTTTGCTCCACCACCTGGCGGAGGAGATGGGGGTGATCGATGATCATGCAGGGACGGAAGAAATTGGTAGAGTAGGGCTGGTGCCGGCGGAAGGCGTGGAAGAACTCGGAGTTGAGAATCTCGCTCAGCGATTTCTCCCGGATGTTGTCCACCGAAAAGTGGATGAAGACGCAGGGCTCCACGTCCCCCCGGTTGTTGATGTGCAGATACCGATCCCCGGCGATGCACCCGCCGACCAGAGGCCCGTCGTTCCAGAAATCGACCATGATGACGGGCACCCGGGGCCGGAGTTCCGTCAGCCGCCGGCGTCGATGGATCCGTTGCTGGGGCGTGGGCATGAGATCCATATCGGGGCTCTTGCCGATGGGCACGTAATTGAAGAACCACCCGATGAAACATCCCTGCTGGGCTAAAAAATCCACGAATTCATCGCTGATGATCACCTCGCTGTTCTGCCGGGTGGCGGTGGCCGAAAACCCGAAGAGGACGCCCTCTTGGCGCAGGTTGGACATGGTTTCCAGAATCTTCCGGAACGCTCCGGGCCCCCGTCGGGCGTCGGTTTCCTTCTCCCACCCTTCCACGCTGATGGCCGGGAGAACATTCCCCAGGCGGGAGAGGGTCTGGGCCATTTTTCGATCGATGAGCGTGCCGTTGGTATACACCTGAAAGTACTGGTCCCTGTGGGCCGCGAAGATGTCGAGGAGATCGGGCCGGATAAAGGGCTCGCCCCCGGAGACGGTCACGAAATAAACCCCCATCTCCTGCGCCTCGCGGAGCACCCGGTGAATCAATTCCCCGTCCAGTTCCGGCCCTCTTTCGTACTCGCTGGCATAGCACCCGTAGCAGGCCAAATTGCAGCGCATGGTGGGGCTGAGGACGATGAAGAAGGGGGGGTCGAAACCGAAACGGGAATGAAATTCCTCCCGTTGGGGGGCCGCGGCGATAAACTCGTTCACGATCAGGTTCCGGGCGAATTTGTCCAGGCAGGGTTTCGAACAGCGACCCATGGCCCTCCGGCCATGAAGAAGAAGGCTCTTGAAAAATTCCTTGCCCTCCGGGTACTTGGAGATCAGGGGGGATTCCAGGCCCTTCCGGACGAGGGGAAACTGAAGGAGATTCTTCTCGCTGATTCGAGGAAGGATTTTCAGGACGGCTTTTGCGGTTTGAACCGTGGCGAATTTCTTGATCCGATTCTGAACACTCATTCTCTGGCATCCTCCTTGGGGATGGGAATTAGTCTATTCCAAATGGAATCCCGAGTCAATCAAGTCGGGGTGAGATTTTTCATCAGGGTGCTGCGGACTCGCTGGGAGAGTTGCTCTTCGTTCTCGGCGGGAGTTCCGGCGGTTTCGATGGGAGGGGCGATCTGGATTCGAACCTGTCCCGGATAGGTTCGCCAGTCCCCTTTCCGCATGATCCTGGAGGCCCCCTGGATGGTGATGGGGAGGATGGAGGCCTGGGATTTTAGGGCGATGAGGAAAACCCCTTTCTTGAAAGGCTGCAAGTTTCCGTCCGGGCTGCGGGTTCCTTCGGGAAAGATGATCACCGACACTCCTGTCCGGACGACCTCAGCGGCCCGAAGCATGCTGCGGTAGGCTTTCTTGGGGCTGCCGCGCTCGATGGGGATGTAGCCGATCCGGGACATGGCCCAGCCCATGAAGGGGATGCGGAACAGCTCGGCTTTGGCCGTCCAGCGAAATTGGATGGGAAGATATCCCAGCAGGGCGAAGATGTCAAAGGTGCTCTGGTGGTTCGAAACCAGGATGTAGCTCTTCTGCGGGTCGATGTTTTCCAAACCCTGCATCCGGACGCGGGTGCCGGTGTTGCGCAGCTGGATCTTTCCCCAGAGACGGGCCACCAGGTGGGGGATGTTCCCGGAAGAGTCGAAGAGGGAGAGAAGGATCGCGACCGTCCCCAGAATAACCGTGGTGAAGAAAAAGATCACCCAGCAGAGCAGCGTTCGGAACATACCTCTTGATCCTTTCTGGTGATCTATTCATACTCGATTCCCGCAGGACTGTCAACGACGTTCCAAGGCTTGCCCACCCCCGGTTTGGGAGAAAAGAACCCTTCGGCGAATAGATTCCAGAAGGAGAAAGTCTAGCCCATGGGGTTCAGGCTGGAGGAATTCGGATCATCATCCTGAGGCGGTTATTCTTCCATGGGATCGGGCCTGTCCGGAGGAAATTTGCAAGGGCGAACGGTTCTGCTCCGCCTTCCCTTGGAAGTTATTTTATCGCCGGCCTCTCTTTGCGGAGGATAGGTGGGGGGGTGATTTGAAAAATTTTATCCCGCCGAGCCTGATGATCCGAATTCCTCCAGCCTGAACCCCAACGAGCAAAAACCTGGGGGCAAGCAAGATTTTTAATTCCGCATTCGGCATTCCGCATTCCGCACTCCGAAATTGCCTTGACTTCCTCCCCTTGGATGATAGAATTCCCTTCATCGGCGATCATCGGAATATCGTAAGGAAAACATTGGTTTTAGGATGACCGGCGCGGCAAGCGGAACCTGCCCGGCGGGAAGGAGGGGATGGAGTGATTAACAAAGTGATCCTCATCGGCAGATTGGGGGCGGACCCGGAGATCCGTTATACCCCCAGCGGAGCGGAGGTGGCGAACTTCCGGATCGCGACCAGTGAGATGTGGACCAACAAGAACGGAGAGAAGGAAGAACGCACCGAATGGCACCGGATCGTGGCCTGGAGGGGGCTGGCCAAAATCTGCGGCGAATACCTGAGCAAGGGGCGGCTGGTCTACATCGAAGGGAAAATTCGCACCCGGGCTTGGGAAGACAAGGACGGCAACAAGCGGACGACCACCGAGATCGAGGCCACGGAGATGAAAATGCTGGGCGGGGGCGGGGAGGCCGAGAAGAGAACCAAAGAACCCGATGCACAATACACTCCTCCCTCTGCTCCTGCCAAGGAAGAGGAGGATATCCCCTTTTGAAGAAAGACGCATAGGGCAGAGAGCAGAGAGCATAGGGCAAAGCGCCCATCGTTCGATTGATGGAGGTCGGCCCGGAGGATGATGAATTCCTCCGCGCGGGTGATTTTGCTCGCCGGGAAAAATTCTTTGCCGGCAGATAGGAATTCAGCCGCCAGGAAAAAAGTTATCTTATGGGGAGCGCCTTTGAAATTTGAACAGGCTTTACAACTGGTCGAGGAGGAGTTGAAGGCCGTGGAGGCCGATATGGCCAGGAACTTCTTCTCCGAGATCAAGATGATCCCCACGGTGAGCCGTTACCTCATCTCCAGCGGAGGGAAGCGGTTTCGACCTCTCCTGCTTCTCCTGTGCGCAAAGCTGGGCGGATATTCCGGCCCTCATGCCATCCCCATGGCCAGCTCCATCGAGTTCATCCACACGGCTACCCTGCTGCACGATGATGTCGTGGACCGGGCTTTCCTGCGGCGGGGATTGGCTTCGGCCAACTCCGTTTATGGAGATGGGGCGAGCGTGCTGGTGGGCGATTTCCTGTTTACCAAGGCCTTCTCCATGGTCGTCCAGGGGGGGAGCCTGAGAATCCTGGAAGTGGTATCCAACAGCACGACCCGGATGGCCGAGGGAGAGGTGATGCAGCTGGTGAAAATGGGGAACCCCGAGACAACCGAAGAGGACTACCGGTACGTGGTGATCAACAAGACCGCCATTTTGATTTCCGCAGCCTGTCAGATCGGCGGGGTCCTGGGCGGGGTCTCGCCGGAAAAGGGAAAGGCCCTGGCCGATTTCGGCCTGAACGTGGGAATTGCCTTCCAGCTCATGGATGATACGCTGGACTACATTGCCGACGAGAAGACCCTGGGAAAGACGATCGGAAAAGATCTGATCGAAGGGAAAGTAACTCTGCCCCTGATTCATGCCTTACGGATGTGCCCGCCGGCGGACCGGGAACGTCTCGCCGGAATCGTCAAGAATCTAAATCGCACCGACGAGGATTTGAAACAGGTGATGCGGCTGGTGCAGGATCTGGCGGGCATTGAGTACACGGTAAAGAGAGCCACCAGCTATGTGGACCAGGCCCAGGCCGCCCTTTCCGCTTTTCCCCCCTCTCCGGAGAAAGAAGCCCTCCTGGCGATTTCCGATTATACCTTGAAAAGGAAAAAATAGTATCTCTCGCCGAGGCCGCAGAGGGCGCAGAAGAAACCATCAAAATCCCCATCACGAAATTCAAAAGAAGAAAGATTTTTTGAAACCCGATAAATCCTAGGCAAAGATATTTGAAATTTCCCTCCAGAGCCCTCCCCCTTTGATGGGGGAGGGTGAGGGTGGGGGTGAATCCAGAATTCATCCCCCTCCCCTTTATCCCCTCCCGCGAGGGGAGGGGATATTTTTAAAGTCTGAGAAGAAAATTCTCAGACTGAAAGGTGTAAGAATCTAAACAAAGGGCTTGGGGGTTTAGGCGTCGGAATCTCGCATTTTGGGGGATTGATTTTTGAGTTATGGATTCCGATTGGATGTTTCTCCGCGTTCTCTGCGACCTCTGCGAGAGACAATGGTTTTTCAGCTTTTTATCAAATCTTTATACGCCGGCAGAAATCCCAACCCATCCGCTTCGTGTATCGCCCGGTGAACGGATTCGGCCACGGCCTCTTCAGCCAGGATGCCGACGGCATTTACATCCGCGCTCTGTTCTCCCGCCGAAAGGGCGAAGATGAGGTCTCCATCAACCGTCGAGTGGATGGGCCGGATGGTCCGGGCAAATCCACTCTGGGCCATCTGGGCAACCTTGATCGCCTGGCGTTTGGTGAGCTTCACGTTGGTGGCCACCACTCCAAGGGTGGTATTTTGAAAGCCTTTCTCCGGCCGGGGCGCGGCCAAGCCCCCTTTGATAAGGGCGGCTGAGTTGATAAAGGAGCGGGGGTTCTGGGGGTCCCTGGCTCCCGCGAGAATCTTCCCCTCCTTCGGGTCGATCACATCGCCGAAGGCATTGACCACCACCAGGGCGGCCACGATGACCCCCCCTGGCTGAATCAGGGAAGAGGTTCCGACCCCTCCTTTGGTGGCCCAGCGGATTCCGAACAGTTTTCCCACGCTGGCCCCCGCCCCGGCCCCCACACTCCCTTCTTCCACCTTTCCGCCATGGCTGTTCAGGCAGGCCCGATAACCCATTTCCTGATCGGGCCGGACCCTTCCCTCTCCGATCCCCAGGTCATAGATGATGGCCGTGGGAACGATGGGAACCCTGGCCGCGGAGGTTGGGTACCCGATGCCCTTCTCTTCCAGAAATCTCATGACTCCCCCGGAAGCGTCCAGGCCGAAGGCGCTCCCTCCGGAGAGCAGGACCCCATGGACTTCATCGACAAAATGGAGGGGGTGGAGGGAGTCGGTCTGCCGGGTTCCGGCGGCTGATCCCCGGACATCCAATCCTCCCACCGTGCCCGGCGGGCAGAGCACCACCGTGCAGCCCGTGGCTCCCCGGAGATCCTGGGCATGGCCGACATGAAACCCGGGAACGTCGGTGATGGCGTGGTTCATGGCCCGTTCCTTTCGGCGAAGAGTGCTTATTCCTACCGCCTTGGGGGAAGGAAGTCAAGAACCGTATCGATTGCGGATTGCGGGTTTCGGGTTGCCAACTGAAAAAAACGTATGAATCGGATCCTTTTCAGCGGTTCCTCGGTTCTTTCCCGCCGACCCTCGGCAAAAATGGATGAATATTCGTGAAAGGGCCGGAATGGGAAAAACTTGTCCACCTTTACTTTTCGCCAAGTGGGCGTAAGACCGATTGAATTTCAGGCGTTGCCCGGCCCGGAAGCAAGGGCGTTGCGCGCAAAAACCATGAGGCACACCTCATTTCTTGGACCGGGCGGGCAATTGAAATGCGGAATGCCGATTGCGGAATGCGGAATGGGAAAAAGGGAAGCAAAGAATTCCGAATTCCACATTCCGAATTCTCTAACGCCCGATGGGCCCGCCTCATTTTGCGGAAGCAAGGGGGGATCTTCGAGTCGCTTTCTTTTCCCGCCGATGCTTTTTCCGCGCAACGCCCTTGCTCCCGGGCCACAAGCTTGCTTTTTAGCAGAAAAGGGAATCGCAAAAGTGAAGGTGGCCAAGATGGGAAAAAGACTTGACGGGCCCTGCCAGGGCTTTTAAAATTCAAGTAGCGTAAACTTTAGTTTGAATCTTTTTTGGCCGAAGAAATTAGGTGGGGTCGGCCGCTTTTCGGAAGAGGCGCCCCGTCTATTGTATTCTTAGGTTTCCCAGAGCGGATTTCCCTCATGAAAATGAACCCAAAATACCCGAAACCCATCAAGCCGCAACGCTCCCTCCTGGAGTGGTGCAGAGAGAGATGGCTGGACCTGCTGATCACCCTGGGGGGGATGGTGGCCGTTCTGCTGGCCACGATTTACCTCCATTTTCTGGCCCCAGCCGGGTGGACCCGGAATGCCAAAGTGGTCGTGATTCCCCAGGGGAAGGGCTTCCATGAAGCCGCCCGGATCCTGGAAGACAGCGGGATCATCCGGGATCGGAGGAGCTTTTATCTCCTGGCGCGGATCGAAGGAGTGGTGGCGAAGATAAAAGCCGGTGAATATGAAGTTCACACCCAAATGACCCCCCGCGAGATTCTCTCCAAACTGATCCGGGGGGAGGTCATTCAGTATCCGGTCATCATTCCGGAAGGCTACAACATCTACCAGATCGGCGAGGTCCTGGAGCAGGCGAAAGTGTGCTCGAAAAAAGTATTCCTGGAAAAGGCCCGCGATCCGGCCCTCATCGACTCTCTGGGGATGGAAGGGGACAGCCTGGAGGGGTATCTTTTCCCGGACACCTACAATTTCCCCAAGGGGTTTGGAGAAGAGCAGGTCATCCGCCAGATGGTGGCCCGGTTCAAGGCGGTTTTCAATCCTCTGGCCAAGCGGGCGGAAAAGATCGGCTTAAGCCGGAGAGACGTGGTCATCCTGGCTTCCATGATCGAGAAGGAAGCCAGGGATGATCAGGAGCGGAGGTTGATCGCGGCCGTTTTCCACAACCGTCTGCAACGGGGAATGGCCTTGCAGAGCGATCCCACGGCCATCTACGGATTGAGGGAGAAACGAAATTCCATCACCCGGGAGGATCTGCAGCGGAGGACTCCCTACAACACCTACATCATCAGCGGACTGCCCAAAGGGCCGATTGCCAACCCGGGGATCAAATCTCTCCAGGCGGTTTTGTTTCCGGCGGATGCGAATTACCTGTACTTTGTCTCCAAGAACGACGGCACCCATTATTTTTCCGGTACCCTCGAAGAACACAACCGGGCCGTGGCCAAATACCAGAGGAGGACGAAAAAATAAATTTTCCCCGTGGCGTCAAAAAATTGAATTGGACGATTTTGTTCACTCCCTGGTCTGAACCTCCCATGCATCCCCCCCATTTAGCCTAAGGCCTTAAAAAAAAATAAGAAAAATTGAAATTAAATTTTTCTTGACATATTTCCGATAAAACCGTATATTGACCTCAAGGTGGTATAAAGTGGTATAAAGCGGTATAACTTGGGGAACGCAGGTAATCAAGGAATGTTCCGGGGCAGGTTTGAACATATTATAGATTCCAAGGGGAGAATCTCCATCCCGGCCAAATACCGGGAGCTCCTCGCGGAAAAGCATGACGAGCGGGTGATTATCACCAATTTTGACCGCTGCCTGGTAGCCTATCCTTACGAAGAATGGCGAAACGTGGAAGAGAAGATCGGCTCCCTTTCCATGGTCAAAAAAGAAGCCAAGGCTTTTCAGCGTTTCTTCGTCTCCGGGGCGGCGGAATGTCCCATCGACAAACTGGGCCGGATCCTGATCCCGCCTACCCTCCGGTCCTACGCCCAGCTGGAGAAAGACGTGGTCTTTGTGGGGATGCTCAAGAAGTTTGAAATCTGGTCCAAGGAACGCTTCCTCGAAGAGATTAAGGGCGCGGAAGAAAACTTCGAGGCGATGGGCGAAACCCTCGCCGCTCTGGGCCTCTAGCGTATGGAGGAAGTCCGGCATCTCCCGGTTCTGCTGGAAGAGGTTCTCGAAGTCCTGGATTGCCGGCCGGGTCGCCTTTATGCCGACGGAACCGTGGGGGGCGGAGGACACAGTTGGGGGGTTCTGGAAAAGAGTTCCCCCACGGGAAGGGTGATCGGCCTGGACTGGGATGAAGAGGCCCTGGAACGGGCGCGGAAGAACCTTTCCCCTTTTGCCGGCAGATTCGAACTTAGGAGGGCAAACTACAAGGATTGCAAGTCGGTCTTGGAGTCCCTTTCCATCCCGGGCGTGGATGGGGTCCTGCTGGATCTGGGGGTTTCCTCGGAACAGCTGGAAAGCCGGGATCGGGGATTCAGCTTTCGCTGGGATGCCCCCTTGGATATGCGCATGAGTCAGGAGACGATGACCACCGCCCAAGACCTAGTCCGGAAACTCCCCGCTGGGGAACTGGAAACCCTTTTGCGGGAATTCGGCGAGGAGCGATGGGCCCGCCGGATCGCCCGGAACATTGTCCGCCGGCGGCAGAAGGCTCCCCTCCGGACCACGCGGGAGCTGGTCGAGGTGATCGAAAGATCCGTTCCCCCGCAGCGCCGGGGCATTCATCCGGCGACGAGAACCTTCCAGGCCCTGCGCATCTCGGTGAACGAGGAGCTGAACAACCTGGAGGCCTTTCTTGCGGATGCGCCGGAGATCCTCAATCCCGGAGGAAGGCTGTGCATCATCTCCTACCATTCCCTGGAGGACCGGATCGTGAAGAATCACTTTCGGGAATGGGCCCGGGGGGAAGGAAGAAAAAATCCCCCCTTTGGCCTTTTGACTCCCAAACCCGTGGTTCCCTCCGAGGAAGAGATCTCCCGGAACCCGCGGGCCCGCAGCGCCAAGATGAGAGCCGTCGAAAAGCTTTGATCCAAGGAGGAAGAAATGGCTGAAGCAATTTCCAAAAGAATCGCCGTACTGACCCCCGGGCGGGAGGGGGAAGGGGAGGGCGCTTTCCCGGCGGATGCCGGGTCGAGAGAAGTCAATCGAAACCTGATCTTCGTGGTCCTGGTGGGTGCTCTGGTTTTCATCGGATGTTCCCTCTTCTATGTCTGGTCCCATCACCAGATCATCTCCCTGGGATACGAGACCTCCGAGGCCGCCCGGGAGGAGCAGGCGCTGCAGCAGGAAAACAGCCGCCTTCGTCTGGAAATGGCTTCGCTCAAGGCCCCCGGCCGCATCGAGCGGATGGCCCAACAGGAACTGGGTTTGGCCCCTCCGCAGAAGGAACAGCTGATCATCGTACGATGAAGCAGCCCCCCCCAACATGGCTCCGGATTCGCATCGTTCTGCTCCTCTGCATATTCTCTTGCCTTTTTCTGGTCGTCTTCGGGCGAGCCTATCAGCTCCAGGTCCTCCAGAGCGAGTGGCTCGCCGCCATGGCCGCACGGCAGTCGGAGCGGATTGTCCAGCTGATTCCCAAACGGGGAATCCTATACGACCGGAAGAAGGAGGAGATGGCCATCAGCGTGGAGGTGGACTCGGTCTTTGCCCAGCCGGGCAAGGTGCAGGACCTGCGTGGGGTAGCCCAAAAAATCGGTCCCATCCTGGGAAAAAAGCCCGCCGCTCTTCTGAGCAAACGGAAGGGGGGAGAGCCCTTTGTCTGGCTGCACAGGGGTATCACTCCGGAACAGCGGGCGGCCATCGAAAAATATGATTTCAAGGGGGTCGACTTCTTAAAGGAGACCAAACGATTCTACCCCCACGGCGAACTGGGGGTGCATGTCATAGGTTTTGCCGGGCTGGATGCGAAGGGGCTGGAAGGGGTGGAGCTGGGGTATGAGGAGTTCATCCGCGGAGAGCCCGGGTATATGATCATCTCCCGAGATGCTCTGGGCCGGTCCATCACTCCCCAGAGCGTGCCCTACCGCCAGTCCCTGGACGGCTGCGAAGTCATCCTGACCATCGACAAAAACATTCAGTACCTCGTGGAGAAAGAGCTGAAGAAGGCCGTTCAGGCCTGCTCGGCCAAAGGGGGAATGGCCGTGGTCATGAATCCCAAGACCGGGGAGATCCTGGCCCTGGCCCTGCAACCCACCTTTGACCCGAACCATGCCTCGCAGGCTCCTCCCGAGATCCGCAAGAACCGGGCCATCGCCGACACCTTTGAGCCCGGCTCGATCTTCAAGGTTTTCTCCCTGGCCGCGGCCCTGGAAGAACAGGTGGCCGCCCCCAAGGAGATGTTCTTCTGTGAAAACGGCTCCTACCTGGTGGGGGGGAAAACCATTCACGATACCCACAAGCACGGGTGGCTTTCCCTGTCCGATATCGTCAAAGTTTCCAGCAACATCGGGGCCAGCAAGGTGGCCCGGAAGCTGGGCAAGAACAAACTCCACCGCTATCTCAAGAATTTCGGGTTCGGCGCCAAGACCGGGGTGGACCTTCCGGGGGAGGTCCCGGGTTTTCTGGCGGCGCCCCGCACCTGGTCGGAAGTCGGCCTGGCCAACATCAGTTTCGGGCAGGGAATTTCGGCCACCGCGCTGCAGCTCACCGCCGCGCTGGCCGCCCTGGCCAACGGCGGGGTGCTGATGAAGCCCTACGTCGTCAAAGCCGTACTGGAGCCCAACGGAAGCGTGCTGAAAGAAACCCGCCCCAGGTCCGTGCGGCGGGTCGTTTCTCCGGAGACGGCGAGCCGGGTCGTCCAGATCCTGAAGACGGTGATGGACGAAGGCGGGACCGGACGGGCGGCCCGGCTCTCCGGCTATGAATCTGCGGGCAAGACGGGAACGGCCCAGAAAGCCCTGGCCAACGGCCGGGGGTACTCCGACAAACGGGTGGGATCCTTCTTCGGGTTTGCCCCGACGGACAATCCCCAGGTGGTCATTACGGTGATGATCGACGAGCCCCAGGGCAACAGCTACGGGGGAGTGGTGGCCGCGCCGGCCTTCAAAGCGATTGCCGAGCAGGTTCTTCCCTCCATGGGAGTGTATCCCAAGGGGGTTACTTATCTGGCCAAAGCCGGGTCCGGCAGAGTGGCCGGGAGGGAAGAAAATATTTCGCCCGCACCGGCCCAGCCCGCCTCGGTGGAAGTCTCCGAAGAACCGGGGGTGATGCCCGACTTCTCGGGAAAATCCCTGAGGCAGGTGGTCTTGACCGCCCAGCGGCTGGGTCTGGATTTGAAGCTGGTGGGAACCGGGAAAGCGGTTTCCCAGAATCCCCCCCCGGGGCAGGTCCTCCAGGGCCAGACCCGGGGGTTGGTGAAGTTCTCGCCGGAGAGTTGAACAAATGCGGAATGCGTCCTGAACCATGTAAGGTTCAGGACTGCCCTGCACTCCACGTAGTGCAGGGCGGAATGCGGAATGGGGAATGGAAAAGAAAAAAATGGAAACCCGGATCCCGCTGGATTTTTGAACTGGGGACGAAAAGGAGTATAATTCATTAACGTCTTGCAGGGATCGAAAAAAGAATTACTTTTGAAAGACCTCATCTCCGCTTTGCCCCGGAAGGAAGTCCGGGGAAATGCCGCGGTGGGAGTGAAGGGGCTCGCCTACCATTCCGGAGCGGTTCAGGAAGGCTTCCTCTTTGCGGCCATCCGGGGGCTGAAAGAAGACGGGACCCAGTATGTTCCCGACGCCCTTGCCCGGGGAGCCCGCGCGCTTCTGGTCGATCAACCCCTGGAAGTCCAGGGGGCCGTCCAGGTCCTTGTGCCCGACGTGCGGGAAGCCCTGGCCCGGTTGGCTTCCGCTTTCTACGGAGAACCGTCCTCCTCGCTGGTCCTGATCGGAATCACGGGAACCAACGGAAAGACCACGACCTCCTATCTCGTCGAGTCCATCCTGACTGCGGACGGGAAGCGGGTGGGAGTGATGGGTACGGTGAACTACCGGTTTCAGGACCGGGTCTTTCCCGCGCCCACGACCACTCCGGAATCCCTCGACCTGCAGAAAAATCTCCAGGCCATGCGGGAGGCGGGGGTCACCCATGCGGTCCTGGAAGTATCCTCCCACTCCCTGGACCTGCAGCGGGTCCGGGGATGCGACTTCGACGTGGCCCTCTTCACCAACCTCACCCGGGACCATCTGGACTACCACGGGTCCATGGAGGAGTACTTCCAGGCCAAACAGCTCCTCTTCACCCAGGGTCTGCGGGAAAGCAGGAAGGAGAAGCGCTTTGCCGTCCTCAACGGGGATGATCCCCGGGCGGAGGAGCTGGCCCGCCTCACCTGCGGTACGGTTTTCCGGTACGGCGTCGAAGGCCAGGGGGAGATCTGGCCCCGGAGTTTCGAAGAGCGGCCGGAGGGGTTGAGTTTCCGGCTCACCACTCCCCGCGGATTGCTGGAGGGCGAATCGGCTTTGATCGGCCGGCATAACCTGTACAACATCTTGGCGGCGGTAAGCGTAGGAGAAGTCCTGGGCGTTCCGCAGCGGGCCATGGTCGCCGGCGTGGCCGGGCTCAAACGGGTTCCGGGAAGGATGGAGCGGGTCCCCGGGGACGATGGAATTCATGTGTTTGTGGATTATTCGCACACTCCCGACGCGTTGGAGCGGGCCCTGGAAACGCTCCGGAAGGTGCGAAGCGGGCGGCTCATCGTCGTCTTCGGATGCGGGGGAGACCGGGACCGGGGGAAAAGGCCGGAGATGGGAAGCGTCGCGGCCACGGGGAGCGATCTGGCGGTGATCACTTCGGACAATCCCCGGACGGAAGATCCCCTGAAGATCATCGAAGAGATCGAAAGGGGAACCCAACGGACCGGGCGGAAGAGATACGAAGTCTCCCGGCTGTCCAATGGGTGGGATGCGCCGGGATACGCGGTGATTCCGGACCGGAGAGAAGCCATCCGGGGGGCCATCGGGGCGGCCCGGCCGGGCGATATCGTCCTCATCGCCGGGAAGGGGCACGAGGATTATCAGATCCTGGGGACTCGGAAGATTCACTTCGACGATCGCGAAGAGGCGGTCGAAGCGCTCGCCCGCCTGAGGAGGAAAGGAGATCGTTAACCTCTCGGCGGGAGAAATTGTCCGGGCCACCGGGGGAACGGTTCTTTACGGTGACTCCCTTTCGCGCATTCAGGGAGTCAGCAGCGATTCGCGGCGGATCCAGGCGGGAGAGCTCTTTGTCCCCCTCCAGGGTC
>Ga0315289_10010495_pt1 | contig 13253 bp, 7 predicted proteins | sample YL17G11_40_MG_FD_203452 | JGI IMG/M metagenome (GOLD analysis project Ga0315289, IMG submission 203452) | Sediment microbial communities from Yellowstone Lake, YNP, Wyoming, USA - YL17G11_40 | ecosystem: Environmental > Aquatic > Freshwater > Lake > Sediment | place: USA: Wyoming | collected...
ATACGATAGTGGAAACTTTACAATAGGAGTAAGAACTGATAAAGCTTGGTATTTCAATGGAACAATAGACGAAGTTAGAATTTGGAACAGAAGCCTTTCTGCAAGCGAGATAGAGCAAGTGTATAAGTCAAACTTGTACAAGCATAATGCGAGCCAGTGGTACTTTTATAGCAATCAGAGCAACTTATCGCATGGGCAATACAACTATTACGGCTGGGTGAAAGATACCGCAGGAAACACAAACTCAACTGAGACAAGAACATTGTATGTTGACAGGAAAGCGCCGAGCATTAACTTTACAAGCCCTACTCCTGCAAACAATACACTGCAAAATTCAAGAACTTTACAGATAAACTTGAGCCTGACTGACAACAATGAGTTCTATTCTGTGAATAACTTGACAACATTTGTTGACTTTAACAAAACGCTTGTAGGATGGTGGAGATTTAATTCAGACACTCTTGCGAATGACAGCTCAACCTATGGAAATAATGGGACTGTGACTGGAGCAACTTGGAATGCAACAGGAAAGTTTGGAGGAGCTTATGAGTTTGACGGGGTGAATGATTACATTGATGCAAGCTCTCTTGATGCATATCCAAACGGCAAATCTGCCATTACTCTTTCAGCTTGGATTAAAACAGGATATGACACGACAGGTGTTTCAAATGCTAAGGCAATAGCTGGGTGGTGGTATAACAGAAATAACATATTAAAATATGGAGGTTCTGGAAGAACAAATAAAATAGTATTCTCGGTTGCTAATTCTACTTCTCCAGAGGTTGCAGCGATTAGCCCTTTGGCTTACAATGACAACCAATGGCATCATGTTATTGGAGCTTATGATTCAACTGCGGGGGCAAACAATGTAAAATTGTATATTGATGGTGTTAATGTAATCAGCAACACTATGGCTGGTGCTCTTGCTTCAACAGACCAATTTGATATCGGAACAATTGCTGATGATGCTGGCGGAACTTGGAACTTCAACGGCACAATCGATGATGTCTTGATATTTTCAAGGGCATTGTCAAGCGATGAAATCTTGAATATGTATAATTCAAGCAAGCTGCTTCATAACATAACTGCCCAGAGTGATGGAACTTTTACTTACAAAGCTTATTCGCAGGACCCTATGGGAAATGTAAATAACACTGAAATGAGAGAGGTAAGGATTGACACTGTTGCGCCAACCGTATCATTTATCTCGCCAACTAACGGGACTGCTTATAGCACTCAACAAATTCTGATAAACATAACAAACTCAAGCGATAGTGCAAATACCTGGTGGTTTAACGGGACTGCAAACCTGACTTATACTGAAGCAGTTTATTATAATTTCTCTGAAGGATGGCATACCATTTACGCTTATGCTAATGACTCTGCAGGAAATGTTGTAAGCGCAAGCGTAACATTTTTGATAGATACTACAAAGCCAGCAATATATTTTGTAAATCCTACGCCTGCAAATGACTCTGTAACAAACACTGTTTTTGTAAATGTAACTTCTACAGATACAAACCAGCATTACACATTCTTGGACTGGAACAAAAGCCTTGTGGGATGGTGGAGAATGAACAAGGAAAGCGGGGAGAATGATACTTTTGTAAAAGATTATTCAAGTTATACAAACAACGGGACTGTTACAGGAGCAACTTGGAATGCAAGCGGGAAGTTCGGAGGAGGATTTGGGTTTGATGGGGTGAATGATGGAATAGGAATAAATTATGATTCAATAAAGAATACTATTAATTCCACAACATTTACAATGAGTGCATGGATTAAGACTAATAACGCTAATGCAGCAGACCAGCAGTTCATAGTTGGACACGCGAAAGAATATTCTAGCGGCAATAAAGTGGCAGGATTATGGGTAGCGAGTGGCATAGCCGTATTCTCAACAAAAAATGCGAGTGGAGATGCATATGGTGGAAAATATACTACTGGCACTACTGCTCTTAAAAATAATACATGGTATCATGTCGCTGGAATTTATAATGGTACATTACAATCTCTTTATGTTAATGGGGTTTTAGAAGGTAGTACTGCTCAAATAGGAACATTGTTTGTTACTGCTTATTATTATTTTCCAAGTATAGGAAGTGGAGCAGAATGGTCCCCTAATATTTATGATTTTTTCAACGGAACAATCGACGATGTTTTGATATTCAACAGGGCTTTAAGCGAGCAGGAGATTAAAGCGTTGTATAATGCAACAACAAACCAGTATTCAAGGAACTTTACATCAGAGCCAGAGGGAAGCTATGATTACCAAGCTTATGCTGTTGACCTGGCTGGAAATACAAACAATACAGAAGAAAGAAGAGTTACGCTTGACAAGACTGCGTCTCAAATAAAGTTTGTAGAGCCAACACCCACAAACGGGACAATAAGAAACATAGATAGTGAGATAAATATTTCAATTGCAGAGGAAAAGATTAAGGAGTTTGTGTTTAGCTGGAACAATACAAACTACACAATTTACAATGACAGCCTTGTGCTTATGCTTGGCTTGAACAACTTGTCAAGCCTTGGAGAAAATGACACTTATGCTGTTGATGTTTCTAAGTATTCAAACAATGGAACTGCTTATAATAATGTAACATTCAATGCGACAGGGAAGTTTGGAGGAGCGTATAGTTTTGATGGAGTTGATGATTATATGGAGTTTGCAGGTGTAGATACTTTTGATATAAGCACTAACACTCCCTATAGTTTTTCATTATGGATTAATCCTGCATCAACAAGTGAAGCAGGCTACATTTTTGCAAAGAAACAGACTGCAACAGGGTATGGATTATACTCAAACAATGGAGCATTAACCTGGTACGATGACACTAGCACCGGATTTTCAAAAAACATTAATGCTGGCTGGCAACATATTACAATAACTTATAATGGCTTAGGAACAGTCGGGCTTTATCAAGACGGAATTAATACTGCTAATTTAACAGGCAGAACTTTTACACCGGATGATTATTTATTTAGAATTGCTACAAGAAGTGGCGGAAGCGGAGCAGCACACTTTTTCAACGGCACAATTGATGAAGTTCGGGTTTGGAACAGAAGCTTATCAGCAGATGAAATCTCGCAATTGTATAAGGGAAATTTGCAGAAGTTTAACTCGAGCCAGTGGTACTTTTATAGCAATCAGAGCAACTTATCGCATGGGCAATACAACTATTACGGCTGGGTGAAGGACACTGCAGGAAACACAAACTCTACCGAGACAAGAACATTGTATGTTGACAGGAGAGCGCCGAGCATAAACTTTACAAGCCCTACTCCTGCAAACAATACACTGCAAAATTCAAGAACTTTACAGATTAATTTAAGCTTGACTGACAACAATGAGTTCTATTCTGTGAATAACTTGACAACATTTGTTGACTTTAACAAAACGCTTGTAGGGTGGTGGAGAATGAACATGGAAAGCGGGGAGAATAATACTTTTGTGAAAGACTTTTCAAGTTATGCAAATAATGGGACTACGACAACTGCAACATGGAACTCGAGCGGGAAGTTTGGCGGGGCATTTGAGTTTGACGGGGTTGATGATTATATTAACATACCTTTTACTCAATCATTTAACAGCAGTTCAATTACAGTATCTGCATGGGTTTATTGCAGAACAAGAAATGGGGGAGACCCAAACCATTGGGGACTTGGAACCCGCCCTGCGTGGGATTGGTTTTTTAAGTTTGGATATAGTAATGGGACATCAGATTGTATACCATACTTTGGATTCCAAAATGGGACAGCATGGCAGGGTCCTGGAGGGGATGGCATAAACCGCAAAGAAGTCTGGTATCATATAGCCGCAACAATAAACTCAGAAAATCACAACACTTCCATGTGGATTAATGGAAAATTGGTTGGAAGTGCAACATGGACTGGAAACCGACAGATAAGCAATTCAGCAGTAGGAATTGGAAGTGCCCTTTACAGTTATTTCAACGGCACAATAGACGATGTCTTGATATTTTCAAGGGCTTTAAGCAGCGATGAAATCTTGAATATGTATAATTCAAGCAAGCTTAACCATAATATAACAGCAAGCAGTGATGGAACTTTTACTTACAAAGCTTATTCGCAGGACCCTATGGGAAATGTAAATAACACTGAAATGAGAGAGGTAAGGATTGATGCAACTTATCCTTTAATAAATTTCACAAGCCCGACTCCTGCGAATGGCACCCAAACCTTAAATTCGTCTGCAGAAATAAATGTCAGTATAATAGAAAGCAAGCTTGAAAGCATGAAGTTCAATTGGAATGGGACAAATTACACTTTCTATGAAAACAGCCTTGTGCTTATGATGAACTTGGACAATAGAAGCGAGCTTGGGGAGAATGACACTTATGTTGTTGATGTTTCAAGATACAGCAATAACGGAACTGTTTTGGAAGCAACATTTAACGCATCAGGCAAGTTTGGGGGGGCATATCAATTTGATGGAGCGAATGATTATATTAATGCAGGAAACAGTTCAACATTAAGCTCAACTACTTATACATATTCTGCGTGGGCATATTCAACTACAACTTCGAGTGAGAGATATATAATTTCAAGAACAATAACGCAAGGCAATAATCTTGGAATGTACAATGGAAAATGGCATATTTATGGCTGCAGTGGCAGCGGAGTGCTTTATGGCTCTGCTGTTTCTGCCAACACATGGACACATCTTACTGAAGTTTCAAACGGAACTTATGTTTGGCTATATGAAAATGGTGTTCTTAAAAATCAAAGTGCATGCACAATAGGCAGCCCAAGCGGGAAAAACCTTTTAATTGGGGTTTGGGAAACAAGTTATGGCTTTAGTGGAAAGATTGATGAAGTCCGAGTTTGGAACAGAAGCTTGTCAGCAGATGAAATCTCACAGTTATACAAGTCAAACTTGTACAAGCATAACGCGAGCCAGTGGTACTTTTACTCTAATCAAAGCAACTTAAGCGCTGGAACTTATAAGTACAGGGCTTATGCTTCAGATACTGCGGGCAATGAAAACAGCACAGAAGAAAGGTTTTTAACTGTTTTATCTAACGTCGCGCCTAACACCCCAACAGTTGGGATAAACAGCACTGACGGAACCAACAGGTCAAACCAGGACTTGAATTGTTTTGCTACAACAACTGATAATGATACTAATAATAAATTGAATGTCAGTGTAAAATGGTACAAAAATGGCTTGCTTAATTTAAGCTTTGACTACAACAACAGTTATAATAATGGGACATTTTTTGATGCTGTCTTGGATGATGCAAACACAACAAAAGGCGAAAACTGGAGCTGTTCGATGAGGCTGTTTGACGGCTTGGAATATAGCGGGTGGGGAACTTCTGGGAACTTGACAATATTAAACAGCTTGCCTGTTGTAACATTGCTCTTGCCTCCAGACCATAACGTAACAACAAACAGGATGCCAACATTTACATGGGACGGTGTGGATGATGATAATGATGCCTTGACTTTTGAGTTTAACATAAGCCTTGTTCCTGCAAGCCTTTGCTCAGAAGAGGACAGATATGTGCAGGGCTTAAGTGGCGAGAGTTACGCGCTTCCGGATGACTTGAACTGCTTTGCAGATGATGGAGACTATTATATATGGAGCGCAAGGGCAAACGACGGCGAGGTTTGGGGAAGCTGGGCAACATATTTTAGGATTAATATAACCAGCCTTGTTTCGATAAACTTGACAACAGACTTGATTGAGTTTGGGAAAATGGTTCCGCCAACTTCGAATGATACTACAGATAACTCGCCTATGCCTTTTGTTATAGAGAATGACGGAAACGTCAAGGTCAATGTTACTCTAGGAGCAAGCTCGTTATGGCAAAGTATAGCAAACCCCAATTCGTACTACAAGTTCAAGATAGATAATAAAACAAATGAATTAAATTCGTTTAACTGGCTTGCCTCACTTACAAGCTGGACTAATATGCCTTTAACAGCAAGCGCTATACTTGGGCTGGTTGAATTAAAGTACAAAGACCAGAATGATACTGCAGAAATTGACATATACGTGGAAGTTCCTCCAAATGAACAGCCGGGCACAAGAAACTCGACTGCAACATTTACTGCAAGCAGGGGAGAATAATGGAAATAAATAAAATACACATAATTGACACAACAATCATAGTAAGTACTTTAATCATATTTGTGAGTATGATAATTTATGCCGGTTATTTAAATCCCCTTGTGATTGCGCCTTCTAACGATTTTGTCACAGGAAATACTTCTATATTGTTTTCTTTTGAAAATGCAGAAAGCATACTTATCGATGACAATCCGGAGTTTACCTCGCCTGAAACTATAAATGTGAAAGACAGCCCGGTTGTAAGGCTCGCGCCCGGAACTTATTACTGGAAAGTTCAAGGAGTTTTGAAAAGTGAGATTAGAAAATTGACTATTTTGTCAGAAGTCAATCTTAAGCTAAAAAAATCAGAACAAGGCTATGAAGTTGTAAATTCAGGAAATGTTGCATTAAATGTTGAAGTTTATGACAATGAGACTCTGGCTGGAAAAATGATTTTGGAAGTTGATGAAAGCAAGAATGTTTCTGGAACAAAATTCATCGGAGGGCAAGCAGAAAATGAGCAGGCTGCTTAAACTCAGTGTATTTGTAATGCTTGTGATTTTCTTAGCGAGCAGTGTTTTTGCTCTTGGCATAACCCCTGGAAGAATTAGTGTAAATTTTGAGCCCGAGATGGAAAAAGAAGGCGAGTTTACAATTATAAACTCTGAAGGAAGGCAGGCAAGCTTGATTGTCTATGTAAGAGGAGAGTTAAATGAAAGCATTGAATTGGGCGAAGAAAAGGTTTTGATGAATGCTGATGAAGGGGAAAGAAAGATAAAATACAAACTAAATTTACCTCAAGAACTTGCGCCGGGATTGCATACGGCAGAAGTTGTAGTACTGCAAGTGCCTGAAAAAGTACAGGGCGAGAAGGATGAGACTGCTATTGGCGCTGTACTCGCGGTTGTAATGCAGGTATATGTTTATGTTCCGTATCCTGGAAAATATGTTGAGGCAGGATTAAATGTCTACGGGACAGAAAGAGAAAAGAGATTTGTGATTGCAATGATTGGCAGGGGAAAAGAAAAAATCGAGAAAGCAAGCGCGGAAATAGAGATTTATGATAAAGAGGGGAATAAAGTCGACAAGATAGAGACAAACTCGGTTTCTGTTAATGCTTTAGAAAGAAAAGAGATTTTTGCAGAGTGGAATGCTGATGCTCCTTATGGCAAATATAAAGCAAAAGCAGTATTGGATTACGATGGAAATAAAGTCCTGCTTGAAAAAGAGTTTGAGGTTGGAGAAATGACAATTGACTTGCAGCAGATTTTTGTAAAAGATTTCAGGCTTGGCGAGGTGGCAAAGTTCAATATGATTGTAAAGAACAAGTGGAATGAAATGATTAAAAACGTGTACTCTGAAATGAGGGTATATGACAAAGAAATGAATGAAATTGACAGTATAAAATCTGCGACTTATGACATACCGGCAGGAATGCAGACAACAATGAATTACTACTGGGACACTCAAAACGTTTCTGTGGGCTTGTATAATGCGAACATTATACTGCATTATGCAGAAAAGAAGACACAGCAAGATCTCAAGTTGGATGTAAGCCAAGATAAGATAGATGTCATCGGACTTGGTTATGTAATATCAGAAGCAGGCTCTTCAAGAAACAAAAGCATAATTAACTGGCTTATAGCCATAATTGCATTCTTGGCCCTGACAAATATCATATGGTTCTTTATATTGAGAAATAAACTGAAAAAGTCTTAATTATATATTTTATAACTTAGTTTGCTTTTCCAATTAGACTTCCAGCAAGAAATTCTATTTTCAATATTTTTGCATTAATGTTTTTATAAGTTATTCTTGGATTTGCTGAAATTTGCTTCAAAAAGCCGAGTAAATCTGCTGTTGTTTGACGATGTAAACTTAAGTTTTTAAGATTGTTGAAGTACTATAAAATTATAACAAAAAGACGTAAAAACTACAAAGTTAATGAATATATTCGAGTAACGAAAAGTTTAAATAGGTTATAGACGATACAAATTCAAGATTTTAATTAAATAAAAAAGGAGGAAAAATGGATAAGAACAAAACAGCGATTTTCTTGATAGTGGTTGCAGTGTTATTGATGGTAGGAGTTATTGCAATGAATGTATCTCTTTCTGACTTAAAACCTGTTAGTAAGGTATACATATACAAGATGCCATCAGCAGGAAAGCTAAGCGGAAACGTAGAATTGACTGTCTCAAAAAATCCTTCACCTGTAGGAGGTGCACCATGAACTCGGATGATTTGCTTTTAAGTGTAGCAGTAGTAGCAGTAGTTGTCTCGCTACTGGGTATGGGAATGACTTATTACTCAATAGACAGCTTCAAAAAGACATGGTTGACAGGATTTGCAACAGCAACAGTTAATTTGACAGTAGAATCAAACTTGGCAATTAACTTTACAACAGACTTAATTGAGTTTGGCTCTGGGCAAGTTGACCCCGGTATATCTAATGCTACACTGGATACTGCTGCAGGTACGGTTACGAATGGAAACTGGACAGAGGTTACTCAAGGATTTGTTCTTGAGAATATAGGAAACGTTGACTGTAACCTTAGCTTTAAGACAGGGAAAACAGCAGGCAACTTTATTGGCGGAGCATCAGCTGGTGGTCCTCAGTACAAATGGAATGCAACAAATAGTGAAGCAGGAAGCTGTGTAAATTCAAGCGCAACTGCATTGGCTGTCTGGAATGACTGGAACACAACAGGAACAGGAACAAAAATCTGTAATATCTTTTATGCGAATAACACAAAAGACACAATAAGAATTGACATCTTTTTATTGATTCCAGAGGATTCAAAGACAGGTGTATTGACAGATACTGTAACTGCAACCGCATCAACATAAATTTTTTATTTTGTTTTCTTTTTATTTTTTTATAATTTTTATAAATAGTTAATGCCTAAATAGAGTTAATGCAATTTTTTTATAGTTAATTACACTTTCTAATTGATAATAGTATAATCAATAAGCATAATTCCAATTTTGAAAGTGAAGTCCAATGCATACAAAATATAAACTCTTAAGCTTAATCTGATGATTTAGATGAAGTTTAGAAATGTATAAAAATGCGCTTTTTTTAGCATATATATGATTAATAAAAAAGAGTTTTTGATTATTGGAATTTTATTAACCTGCATTTTTCTATTTCAAAATGTTTGTGGTTTTGTTGGGGTGACTCCTGTAAGATATGAAGTTAATTTCGAGCCTGGAATGAAAAAAGTTTTTTATTTTAGATTTATGGGCGACCCGGATATACAATTTAAGGTTTATGCAGAAGGCGACTTGGCAGAATATGTTGGACTGAGTACTAATTATTTAAAAGAACCCGGGACCGTGAATGTTCTTTTAAACCTGCCTAAGGAGATAGAAAAACCCGGAGCGCATACAATCAAGATTGGGGCACTACAACAGCCAAAACAAAGAAATGGAGTGGGTATTATTGGAAATATACAAGGAAAAATAATAGTAAATGTTCCTTATCCTGGAAAATATGTTGAAGCAGAGCTTATAACCTCGGACATAAAATATGGGGATATAGACGAGTTCGTATTAAAAGTCATAAGCAGAGGAAAAGAAGATGTTACAACTAACAGCAAGATTCAGATTTATGATACAAATGAAAAATTAGTAGACGAGATAAGCCTTGGAGAGAATTATTTAAAATCACAAGAAAAAATAGAACTTTATGCAGAATTTGATACGCTTGGCCATAGAACGGGAAAGTATAAGGCAGTGGCAATTGTGAAATATGATGAGAAGCAGGCAGAAGATGAAAAAGAATTCAGAATAGGAGAGTTATTTATTGAAATAAAGGATTGGACAAAAAAAGTTTGGAGAGGCAAGATAAATCCTTTTAATATAGAGGTTGAGAATTTTTGGAATGATCCAATTGAAAACGTGTTTGCAGAAGTATTTATATTAAACCAGAATATAAGGTTCAACACTCCTTCAGCAACAATTGGAGGTTTTGAAAAATCCAACTTGACAGGATACTTTGACACTACCCCTATACCGGTTGAGACAAAAAGCGTGCAGGCAAGAATTAAAGTATTTTACGGCGATAAGATAACCGAAAAATTTGTAAATGTTAAGCTTATAAAAGAAATTGATTATGTTATGTATGCTCTGTTAGGAGTAGCAGGAGTATTAGTAATTTTGCTGATAATTGTGATGGTTTTAACTAAAAAAATTTATGGATTAAAAAAAGAGAAAGTGAAAAAAAGGTTGGGAAAGAAACATGAATAAATCAAAACATAAATCAAAGCCAAAAGCCAAAAAATGGAAAAAGAAAATTTTCTTTTACCTGGCTTTGGCTTTATGCTTATTTGCAGTAGCTTATTCTGTATATCTTGTTATTTCCGCGCCATTGGAGATAAAGACTTTGGATGTCAAGTTTATTGTTGGGCAGAATGCAGGATTTGATTTAAATAAAAGCATTTTGACATTTGGAAGGATTATCCCTGGTGGCTCGGCTGTAAGAGAAGTAAATATAGAGAATAACTATAATTTTTCAATATTAATCAAGGCTTATGCAAGCAATAACATAGCAGAATATATTGATATAGAACAAGAATACCTTAAAATAAATGCTTCTGGAAAAAAGAAAATTCCCGTAACTGTAAGCTTGCCTGTCAACATAAGTTTTGGGGAGTATTCTGGCAGACTTGTTTTCAAAATTTACAAGGCAAAACAATAAGTATCTGTTTTGCTTTTTGATTTAATAACTTTAAGGGCATTAATGGTAAGATATCAAACAAAAGAGAAGAGGCATTATTTGTTAGAGATTTAAATGGCGAGCAAATGAAATATTTAGGAAGGATTTGTTACCTTGTGGATTAATGTCTAGAGTTTGGAATTTGTTATTAACTCTTTGTTAATCTTACTTTCAAAGGTCAAGGATAAATAAATAAGTAATGTTTTTATATCATAATTTGTTTAGTTATAGATGAGAAAAAGGGTGATTTTATACACATTAATATTTTTTATGCTTCTCGGGATTATAGCATATAGTTTTTTCTCTGGGGGCATCTCTTTGTTTACTGGGAAAGGTTCTTTAGGAAATATTGTTGGAATGATAAGCCTAATTGTAGGCGGAATGCCTAAAATTAACATAATAAGCCCTCAAAACACAACATATTATTTTTCTATAGGAGAAAACTACACATTAAACTTAAATGTCTCTGCAGAGTTTATTGCAGAGAGCTGGTGGTATACTCTTAAAGATTTAAGGCATGGATCGACAGTGAGAGAAAATATAAGCTTTACGCCAAATACAACATTTAATGCAGCAAGATGGTCGAATAAGTTAATAGTGTTTGCAAATGACAGTCTGGGAAGAATCGGAGAAGGGAATGTTATATTCTATGTTTCTGTGCCAAATTCTGCGCCAATTCTTGGTTATATTGAGCCTGAAATGCTGGCTTGTGAAGGAGGTTATTTTTCTTACAGGTTTAATGCAACAGACATTGATGAAGAATGGTTGGAGTTTGATATAAATCCTAAAAACCCGTTTTATGTAGTACATCTATGGAAACTTGATTCAATAACTACTGAAGGAGAAATATTTACTACGCGCTTAAGAAAAATTTGGGTAGGCGCTCATTCTGCAAGAGTTTATGCAACAGACGGCCAGTATGTAGACTCAAAAAATATAATTATAGAAGTGATAGAAATAAACAACCCTCCTTCTGTGGAAAATATGGGTGTTCAGACAGTATGGACTCGAGGAGATAATAGCACGTTTTACAAAGAAGTTCAAATTAATGACATTGAATCAGGGGATAGGACTTCTGGAAACCTTACGCTTAATCTTACTTTCTTGTCTGGAATTCCTTTATTTGATATAAGCTCGAATGGCATAATGAATTTTACTCCTGATTCAAGCCATGTTGGAGTTTACAATTTAAGTTTATGCATTACTGACAAGGCACTTTCAAATCCTCATCCAAACATCAGTTTATGCGGCCAGAACGGAAGCAACCAGACAACATGCCAAAATTTCAGCCTTACAATAACCAATGAAAACAGAAAGCCAACAATTACTTCTTACTATCCTTTAACTCTTATATTCAATGTTTCGTGGTATGAAAGCGTTTTTTTCAATATAAGCAAGTATGACCCTGATGGCACAATTCCGGATGCCAGATGGTATGTTGACGATAATTTAGTTCAATATAACACCGGGAGCAGCATTGATAATTTTGCTTATTCGTTCGGCTGCGGGGTGTTTGGAACTCATAGTGTGAGGGTAGAAATTACAGATGGGCTTTTGACAGATTCTGTCAACTGGTTAATAGATGTAGGATATTTTCCGTGCCCTGCATATGTGCCGCCAATAGAAGTTAAGCCGGCTGGAATGGCAGAGTGTACTCCAATGTGGGCTTGCAGTGATTGGGAAGTTTGCCAAAATGCCAAAAAAGGATTAGAAGCTGGGATGATTGCAGGAGAAGATTACAGAAAAGTGACGATGGAATGCGGGTTAAACTTTTGGAAGGAAGAATCTTGCGGGTATCAGTTAAGAAAGTGTTTTGACATATATAACTGCGGGATAAATAGCGGCAAGCCTGAAGAGTTCAGAAATTGTGAATATGTTGAAATGCCGGGCTGTTCTGACGGAGTAAAGAACTGCCATGATGATGGTTGTGAAGTATTAATAGATTGTGGGGGACCTTGCAAGCCGTGCCCAACTTGCACAGACAAAATTCAAAATCAAGGCGAAACAGGAATTGACTGCAGCGGGCCTTGCCCTTGGAAATGCCCTCCTGAACTCCCTTTCAAGTTATATTTGCTTAAGTTAGTCAAATATTTATTAATAACTGTTGTCGCGGCTTTAACGCTTGTAATACTAATAAAATTAATAAAAATAGTAGGCATAAAAAGAGAAATAGAAGGATATGGAAAAAAAGAGTGAAAAAAGAAGCGAGGATTTGGTTTTTTTGTTTGTAGTTTTGGCGTTTTTGCTAATTGTGTTTTTATTGCCGGAATTGATTAGTGCAATTTCTTCTGGCTCTAACGGGGATGCGAATTTGACGATATGGACTATTGGGAGCATTAATGGCAAAAATTTTACTTTGGGGCCGAATAATCCTTTTAAAACAGCAGAAGATTGGAATTTTTATTTTTATGCAAACTTCACAAATTCCACGGAGTTTGTGTTAAATGAGTCTTT
>Ga0315289_10010496_pt1 | contig 13252 bp, 6 predicted proteins | sample YL17G11_40_MG_FD_203452 | JGI IMG/M metagenome (GOLD analysis project Ga0315289, IMG submission 203452) | Sediment microbial communities from Yellowstone Lake, YNP, Wyoming, USA - YL17G11_40 | ecosystem: Environmental > Aquatic > Freshwater > Lake > Sediment | place: USA: Wyoming | collected...
CCGCCTTGGCAGCCTCGAGCTCCGCGGCGAGCGACCCGGCGCGCGACTCGGCATCGGCCGCCCTCTCCTCGGCCGCCGCGGCAGAGGCGGCCGACTCGGCGAGCCGCGACCGGAGCTCCGCCGCGCCCTGCCGGGCCGCCGCCGCCGCCGCGGAGGTGGCGGCGGCAGCGGCCGCCGCCACCGCGCTCCCCTGGTCCGCGGTCTCCTGCGCCCGCAGGCCCTTCTCCCTCTCGAGGCCCTTGCGCAGCGACTTGATCTCCCTTGCCAGGACCTTGGCGTCGGCGCGGGACCGCTCCGCCGCCGCGGCGGCCTCCGTCCGGGCGGCCTCGAGCGCCGCGAGGGCCTCGCCCAGCCGCCTCTCGTTCTCTGCGACAGCTTCGGAAGAGAGGGAGGAAGAAGAAGCGGCAGCGGAAGCAGCGGCGGCAGCAGCTTCCTCTTTCCTCGCCGCGGCGACTTCCTCGTCGGCCCCGACCTTCCACGCCTCGGCCGCCGCCGCGGCGTCCGCCTCCGCCTTGGCCCTCCCCTCCCTCGCCTCCGAAGCCTCGAGCCCCGCCCTCTCGAGCTTCAACCGCAGCGCGTCGACCTCCGAGAGGAGAGAATATACTTTTTCCGCGGAGGCTTTCGAGCTCTCCCCTCCTTCCTCCTCTTCCTCTGATCGTTTCCTGTCAGCGAGGACGGCCTCGAGCGCGGCGACGCGGTCAGCGAGCGCCTCCCTCGCCGCCTCCGCTATTCCCACGGCCTCGACGGCGGCGCGCATGTCGAGGGAGGCGGTCGCGAGCCTGGCGCGGAGCTCCCTGGAGGTAGAGCGGAGGGCGGCTCGGTGATCGACGGGGAGGGCGAGGCGCGGGGGCGGCGGGGGCGGCGGGGCCCGCCGCTGCCCCGAGGGGGGGCCTGCCGCTGCCGGCGGCGGCGGGGCGAAGTGTGCCGCGGCCGAGGGCGCGGGGGGGGGCGCACTAGGCGCTCCGCCGGGGGGAGAGGGCGCCTCCGACGACGGTCCCGTCGGGGGCGATGCGGAGCGCGGGTAGGCGGCGGAGGCGGAGGGGCCGGGGCGCCCGTCATCTTCGGGGGCGGCCGCAGAAGCATCAGAGGCGGCGGCGGCGGCAGAGCTGCTCCCTCCGTTTTCGAGTCCACCGCCGCCGCCGACCTTCGGCCCGACGGTCCTCGCGGCGTCCCCGAGCTCCAGAAACGCCTGCAGCGGCCTCGACCGTGCGGCCCCCTGGTGCGCCACGACGCGCCAGAGCCACGCCTCGAGCTCGCGCCGCCGCCGGTCGACCGCCCTCGGCTCGCGCGGCGGGCCCGCGAGCGACCTCTTGGGCGGGAGGAGCTCCAAGCCCGCGGACGCCCTCGGGCCGAGCTCCTCTTTCAGGCGGTCGTGGAGCCGCTCGAAGTGGGAGAAGCGTCGGAGCACAGATCGCACGCGGGGCTCGCCCGAGGGGGGCAGAACCTTGACCTCGACGCGATAAAACTTTTTTTGGTTTGTTTTTTTGTTCCGGAGGTCGAGGGTGAGCATCGATGGGCATCTCGTCGTCAGAGGCAAGGCGACGGAAATAAACGCTCGCGACTTGTCTTGGGTGTGTTTTTGGTCTTTGATTCGGGTCTCGGTGATGACAGAGACACTACTGATGACGCTGGGCACGAGGCGCAAGCAAAAAAAAGGCTACCGGAGAGGCGGCAGTGCGAGCGAGCGAGAGTTGGGCGGCGAACCGAAACGGACGCATGCCATCAGTTCGCAGCGCCCTCTCTCTTTCCTTCTTTCCATCCCTTACCACGACCGGCTCGTCGCTCTCGAGCGTCGTGGTGGTCCACGAAGGGACGGTCACGCTGAACTTCCATCCCGACTGCTGCTGCTGGGCGCTCATGGCGGCCAGGAGAGAGAGAGAGGGAGGGACGAAGAGGGACGAGCAGCAAAAATGAGTGAAGAAAGGAAACACAAAAAACTCACAATGGGGTTTTTCCCCCCCTCTGTTTACACCACGCTCTCTGATTTCTCTCTTTCTCTCTCCCCCCCGCTCTCCACTTTCACCTCTCCGTCACCTCCTCCCACACCCCCTTGAATATCTCGTCCTCCAGCAGCGCCCTGGCGCTCGAGCCAGCCGCGGCCCTCCTCTTGAACCCGCGGAGCAGCCTCACTGCGTCGCCGCCGCCGCCGTCGGCGGCAGCGCCCGAGACGGCGACGGAGCCCAGGAGCACGCCGCTCAGGTAGCTGATCCAGAGCGCGTTGGTACTCGGGTGGAACGCCTGCCAGTCGCCCCTCGAGACCTTGGCCATGGCCCGGTAGGTCTCGGACTGCGGATCGCCCCTGGGGCCCCGGAAGAGGAGCGGGTCCGAGGAGAGGTCGCAGTAGGAGGCGGCCGGCGGGGGCTGCCGGGGCTGCTGCTTCGGGCCTCTGGCCGCCGCCGCCGGCGCCGCCGTTCCCGCCGCTACGCCCTCTGAGTCGCAGCGGGAGAGCGTGAAGTCGATCAGGCGCACGCGCAGCCCCGCAGCGTCCTCGCGGAGGGCGAAGGCGCGCCCACCGACGCGGAGCAGGCAGCGCGAAGAGGCGGGGGGCGTCGCCCTCGCCCTCGCCGCCGCGCCCCTCCCCGCCCTCCCGCGCTGCTCGCCGCCCCTCCCCTCCGCCCCGCCGCCGCCCCGGCCCTCGTCTCCCCCTTCCCTCCGCAGCAGGACGTTGCCCCAGTGCAGGTCCCTGTGCTCGAAGCGCAGGGCCCCCTCCGCGGCGGCCAGCGCCCCCGTAACCTGCGCCAGGAGGGAGACGACGTCCGCGAGGCCCCTCAGGAGAGGCTCCCCCGGCGGCGACGGCGGCGACGGCGGCGGCGGCGACAGGGCGGCCTCAAGGTCCGCGCCACCGTCGTCGGCGACAAAGACGGCGTGGAGCACGCGGCGGTCCGCGGCCCTCGAGCGCGGGTGGAGGTTGTCCGTGCCCCTGCCCCTCCGCCACGACTCCCACTCCGCGGCCAGCGTCGCGGAGTAAGGGCCCGAGCAGACCCCCACGGCCCTGGTGGCGCAGAAGCCCGAGGTGGCGTCGCGCAGGGGAGGGGCAGAGGAGGAGGCTTCCTCTCCTTCCTTGTCCTCCTCACCGACGCAGCCGGCCGCGAGCGACGTGAGCGCGAGCCCGATCTCCGCCTCCGCCAGGAGCTCCGCTGCCGTCTTGATCACGCCGTCGTCGATGACGTCGTCCTGGTCGTCGTCGTCGTCGTCGCCTTCGGGGGTCGGAGCCGAGCTCAGGTTGCCTCTGGCGACGGCGGCCTCCCACTCCCTGCCCTTCTCGGCGGCCTCGGCCAGGATCGCGGCGGCGGCGGCGTCGTCGGCGACAAAGGGCACGACTTTCACGACGGCGCCCCCGCGGCAGCGGAAGGCCTCGCCAAAGGTGCCCTCGCCGCACTTGGCGACGCCGGCGAGGCAGACGTGCCGGGCGAGCAGCGAGTCCATGGAGGGGAGCTTGGACCGCTCCTGCTCCTGGCCGCAGACGCGGAGGAGGCGGAGGAGAGGCGACAGGGGCGCTGCTGTCGTCGTCGTCGTCGTTGTCGGAGAAGAGGCAACGTCGCCCTCCACTTCTTCCTCCCTCGCCTCCTCCTCCTTTTCCGAGCCCCCGAGGCGGCTGTTTCGCCTCGACGCCGTGGCCTTTCCCCTGTTTCCCGTCGGGGAAGGGGTCAGTCTCAGGCGCGCGAGGGCGGCGCCCAGGGCACGGGCGGGGTTGGAGGCGGTGGCGGCGTTGCTCGGCATCGCCGCTGCCTCCGCCTCCGCCGCTGCTTCTTCCTCCCCTTCCCCTTGCAGCTGCAGCGTCGAGGGGGCAGGGCTCATCGGCGCCTGCTGCTCCTCCTGCGCCGCCGCCTCCTCCCCGGCGACGTGCGCCAGGCGGCCCCTGCGGCGCGTGACGCGCTTGCCCGTCGAGGGGAGTCGCGGGCCGGCCTGAGGAGCCCGCTGCTGCTGCTGCTGTCGCCGAAACTCGCCCGGAACGGCTGCTGCCTCCGTGGCAGCCTCGGCGGGGAAGGCGGGCCTCGGGTCGGAAACGGCGGCGGCGGCGGCGGGCGCGGGAGAGGCGACCTCGGCGTCGTCGTCGACCTCGACCATAATGATCGGGGAGGGAGGAGAAGCGAGCTCCGGTCCCTCTTCCGCGACAGCGGCGTCAGGGTAGGGGCCGGCGCCGTCCCCTCTCCTCTGCTGCTGCGCCGCCGGGGTGAGGAAGAAGTCCGCGGCGGCGCCGCGACGCGGGCGCGTGGCCGCCGCGGTCAACGCGGACGCTGCTGCAGCAGCCGGCGGGGCGCCGCTCTCCATCACCGCTGTCTCGGCCGCAGGCGACGCGGGCGCCGCGTCGGCATAGGGAGACGAGGGCTCCGCGGCGGGGGCCGCGGCGGGGGAGGGCCTCTTGGCGGCCGAGGCGACCCAAGGGCGGGAGTCGACGCCGCCCGAGCCGCCTCCTGGGGCGGGTCCGGACCGCGGCGTGGAGGCGGAAGCGGAGGACGTCACGGGCGTCGCGGCGAGGGAGAAGGCGCCGAGAGGGGAGGAGGCCGGCGGCGGAACGGCGGCGGCGTCAGGGGCGGCGGCGCCCCCCTCCTCGCCGCAGCGGCGGCGGAGGAGGGCTGGGGGGACTGCCGAGGCCGACGGAGCCGGCTTCCCTTTGGAGGCTGCGTTTTTCGTCGTCGTCGCCTCCCTCCAGGCCCAGGGAGACAGGGGAGCCGCCGCCCTTCCGGAGGCTGCAGCCGCTGCCGCCGCCCCCCCCGCCGTCGCCCCTCCCAGAGAGGACGCAAAGGGGAAGCTGCCCTTCTCGTTCCTCCCCTCGCCGCTGCCTTCTTCCTCCGCCAGGACGAAGTCGTCGACCTCGCGGTAGTAGTTTTTGAGGCCCGCGATAAGGTCCCGGGTGCTTGTCTTCTTCTCGGCCGCGGCCCTCGAGGCGCGGGGGGGCTTGGTCGCCGCGGCGGCGCGAGCGGCGGCGGGACCCGGGGGAGCGGCAGCCAGGGGCCTGGTGCTGGCCGCCCCCGCCGGCGGCAGCAGCAGCGCCGCGGGGAGCTGCGGCGGGGCCCTGGCCGGCGCGGGCGTCGGGGCCATCGCGAGGTCCGGGGTGGCCAGCGGGCGGAGCTGCTCACGTTGTTCGTTGCGGGGGTTTTGAGGTCGTCGAGTGAGAAAGAGTTGGGGCGAGTTTTGGATTTTTTGAAAGTCTGTCGATGACAGAGGAGAGAGAGCGGGGGAGAGGGAGGCGAAGAGAGAAAAGAATCGCGCACGACGTCAAACAGTCCGCGTTCTCTCTTTCGCTTCCACTCGCGCTTCTGACGCATTCGTTCGCTTCGAATTGCGTTGGATGCTCGAGAGACCACCCTCTCTTTCTCACCTCGGCGGCAGGCTTCCTGCGGGAAAAGGTGCGGAGGGCGAGCTTGGGCGTTGAGAAGGATGGCGCCGCGTTTGCATTTTGCGCCGCCGCTTTCGTCGCCGTCGGCGGTGCCTGCTTGCTTCTCGCAGGAGCAGCTTCGTTCTCGTTGTTGTGCGTCTCGTCGAGCGGGGCAGCAACTGACGTCGCTGCTGCTGCTCGCCCGCGTCGAGGCGGCATGGTTGGAAGGGCGCCCTCTTGGAGAGGAGAGAGAGCACGAAGGGAGGAGGAGAGAGAACGATTGAGGAGTGTTGAGAGAGGAACCTCTCTTTCGATTCTTCCCCGTCTTCGTGCTTGCTCACAATTTCGCAAAGTTTGAGGAAGAAAAGAGAGGCTCTCCCTTTCTTTTGGAGCGTGCTCTCAACACCTACGCGCGATCTTCATCCCTTTGTCGCCGCGCACATCTGTCTGAAGCATGCCACCGGTGAGGAGAGAATGCGAACAATAGAAGGGACCGAGAGCGAGAGGGAAAAAGAGACTCGCTCGCTCTCACTTAGCTCAATCGTCGCGCTTGATTCTTTTTTTTTCAGTTCCTTCCAATGCCCTCTCTCAACGCCTCCTCTCTCGCTCTCTCGCTCTCTCGCTCACTCTCCCTTTCAAATTACTCCTCGCTCTCTCCATCACAACAGCGCAAGAAACCCGCCGCCTCGGCTGCCTCCACCAAGCCGGCGAAGAAAGAGCCGACCAAGGCGAAGGCCGCGACTGGTGCTGGCGCATCGACGGCCGCGCCGCAGCCTTCCCCGACCCCGGCCGCCTCGGCCCTGCCCGCCCGCCTCGAGCTCGCCTGCTCCATGCCGGGCTCCTCGGAGCCTCCCCTCGTCTTTGTCGCCGAGGGGGCCACCCGCAAGTTCGTCGTCGGCCGCGTCAAGAACGGGCGCCTCAGCCTGTGCCTCAGGGACGACTCGGTCAGCTCCAAGCACGCCGAGATCGAGTGGGTCGCCGTTCCGGGTGAGGGGCAGAGGGGGCAGACAGCGGGAGGAGCAGCCTCTTCCTCCTCTGCGGGCGGCGGCGGCGGCGGCCGCGCCGCCCGCGCTGCCCGCGGCGGCAGAGCGGGCGCGACGAGGGCCCCTCCCTCCTCCTCCTCCCCCCCTTCCTCCTCGACTTCGAACTTCCTCCGACCGCAGGCCCTCGGCGGCGCGTGGGTCCTCCGCGACCTGGGCTCGTCCAACGGCACGGCCATCAACGGCCTCAGGGTCGAGCCGCTCGAGCCGTACGAGCTCAAGCACACCGACGAGATCTCTTTCGGGGGGTCCTCGACGTGCACCGTCGCGCTCTCGCTCTGCGAGCCGCTCCTTCAAACGGTCACCGTGGAGCGGTACCTCGCGACCGAGGCGGGAAAGAAGGGGGACGAGCTCAAGGCGGCCGCGGAGAGGGCCGCGGGCGGGCTCAGGGCGCGGTTCCGCACCCACAAGGAGCAGGTGTACAGGGACGCGCTCGCCGCCTGGAGGGCCTCGGTCTCGGCGGCGGCGGTGGCGGCGGCGGCTGCGGGGGATGCCGGGGGAGGAGGAGGCGACGCGAGCACGGCGGCGAAGGAGAGGCTGCACGCGTCGCTGCGGAAGCTGAGGCTCTGGACGATTGACAGAGGCGGCGGCGTCGGTGGAGGTGGGAGCGGCGGCGGCGGCGGAGGGCAAGAAGACGCTGGCAAGGAAAACGTCGACGCCTGAACGCATCTTTTTGCCCTTTCTGGCTTTCTGCTTTGCTGCCTTTAAAATTGGGTCTTGTAACAAATAGATGCTACGAAACGAAAAAGGCAATTCTATGCCGCGGGGCCTCCGGCGCCGCTCCCTCCTCCTCATCCTTCTCCTCGTCCTCCTCCACGTCGTCCTCCTCCTCCTCCTCCTCCTCCTCCTCCTTCTCCTCCTCCTCCTCCTGCTCCTCCTCCTGCTCCTTCTCCTCCTGCTCCTCCTCTTCTCTCTTCCTCCTCTTGTCGCCTCTGACGCCGCCTCCTCTCCTCCCTCTCCTCCTCAGCCAGCCGCACGTACTCGTCGACCAGCGTCTCCCCTCGCAGCTCCCTCTGCGCCTCGCCGTCCCCCATCCGCGCCGCGTGCCTCAGGCGCGCGCCTCTGAGCGAGGCCGCCAGCGCCGCCGCGAGCACCTCGTGGCTCGTCGCGACGTCCGACGCCGAGGGCTGCCTGCGGTGCGTGCGCGCCCTGGCGGCGACCGAAGACAGGGCGGCTGCGGCGGTGCCGCCGCCGCTGGGCAGGGGGAGCGAGGCCGAGCGGGACGGAAGGCTGTTCCAGGAGGCGCGGCCGCTGCGGTGGCGGACCGCGGAAGAGACGGAGGCGCCGCCGGCGAACGAGGCGCCGGCGAAGGAGCCGGTCGGGGTCTCTTCTCTCAGGCCTCCCCCCCGCTGCGAGCCCCGCGGTGCGCGGAGTCGGTCGGGCGCTCGCCTTCCGAAAGAAGAAGAGGAGGTCCCTCCGGGGACGGAGGAAGAGAGAGGCTCGGTGTCGGCGGCGGCGAGCGCGGCGCCGCGCGCAACCTCGGCACTGCTCCCTTCTTCTTCTTCTTCCTCGTCTTCTTCTTCTTCCTCCTCTCCTTCTTCTTCTCCGTCGCCTGACTCCCGAGCGAGGGCGCCCTCGCTCGCGGGACGGCGGAAGCGGCTCGCAGCGGCGGTCGCTGGCCGCGCAGCAGCCGTGACAGCCCCCGCCGCCGCCGCCTCGACGCCCCCCTCTTCGCCGCGCCTCGCAAAGCCCCCAAACGACGCCGCACGGGCGCCCTCGCCGCCGCCGCCGCCGCCGCCCCTGCTGGCCCTGCCTCCTCCTCTCCTGCCGCTCCTGGAGCTCCCACTGATAGCGATCCCGGCGGCCTCCTCCAGCCGCAGAAGCATCCCGTCGAGCCCCTCGGCGACGGTCGCCATTCCGTGCTCGACGGCGGCGTCGAGGTCGGCCTTGAAGCGCGGGAGCGTGCCGCCGCCGCCCGTCTGGGGCCGCGAGGGCGCCGCCTCCGCCGCAGCCGCCGCCGCCCCGGTCTCGCTCGCCGGAGCTGCCCCTCCGGCCTCACTCGCCCTCCCAGCTTCTGCGGCGGCGGCCTTCTTCGCGCTCCTCCCGGCCGCCCTCCTCGCCCGCGCGGCGAACTTCCGCACGTGCTCCTTGAACTCGCCCACGATCGACGCCTCGATCTCCGGGCACCGCTCCATCAGCAGGCGCAGGCGCGGCAGCGGGAGCTTCCACAGGGTGCAGAGCTCGACGGCGCGCATCGTGACGAGGCGGCGCCCGGCCTCGGGGAGGCGGTCTGCGAGCACGACGCACTCTCCCAGCATGGCCGGGGCGCGGACGATGTCGACGGGGACGCCGTCGCGCAGGAGCTGTTGTTTTGGCGATGTTGTCGCGTCCGGGGGAACGAGGACGTGAGTTTTTCGCGGGAGAAAAGAACCGAGAGGAGAGAAGAAAAAGAGGGAAATTAAAAGGGTCGAAGAAAGAGAGAGGGCCTTCGCCCCCACCCACCAGCAGCTCGCCCTCGTGCATGACCCACAGGCCATCGGCCTCCTCGCCCTGCTCGCAGAGGTCGTGCCCGGGGAACACCGTCACGGGCTCCATCGCCGCGGCGAGGTCGTGCAGCAGCGGCTCGGGCGCCGCAGCGAGCAGGTCCGACGCGCGGAAGACGTCGAGCGCCAGCGCGCGCGTGACCTCGGCGCGCAGCGGCGCGGGAAGCTCGCCGTAGAGGTCGGCCTCGCGCCACTCCTCCTTGCGCACCCAGACCTCGCCGTAGTACTCGAGGATGCGGCGGCGCAGCGCCGGAGGGAGTGCCCGCGCGCGGGCCCAGGCCTCGACCTCGGCGAACTTGGCCCTCAGCGCGGCCGAGCGGCGCGCTGCCGCCGACGACGACGCGAGCGCCGCGCCCATCGAGTTGACGACGAATGAGAAGAACAGGATGCCGACGAACATGACGCCGATCGCGACGCCGTGCTCGAGGCTCGTCCTCGGCGTGATGTCTCCGTAGCCCACGGTTGTCAGCGTGGTGACCGCGAAGTACGCCCCGGCCAGGTAGATGCGCGGCTTGCTGGCCTCGGCGATCGGCCTGTCGCCCAGGCTCGCCGCCGTCAGCCAGGTGATCGGCCGCTGCCCCGCGGGCCAGCCCCCTGCGGGCTCGTCGAAGGCGCCCTGGACGCGCGCGACGAAGTACCAGAGGCACGAGAGCATGTTGACGAGGACCGCCGCGGTGTAGAGCAGGGCGCCGAGGTAGAGGGCCGTCGAGGACAGGACGCCGGAGAGCGAGCGGCCGAGCTCGGAGGCCGAGAGGTCAAACATGCGTGAGACCGCGGGCACGACGCGCAGCAGCCGCAGCGCCCTCAGGCCCAGCAGGGCGTTCACCGCCGCGGGCGAGTTGGCGGTCCCCACGACGATCGCCACGGCCTGCGCCCAGAACGGCAGCGTCGTCAGGATGTCGATCGCTCCCGTCCCTCTCAGGAGGTACGCCCGGCAGATCAGCCTTCCGTCTCCGAGGAGCCTGCGGCGGAAGTGGTGGCGCACGACGACGGCGCGATGGAGCGCGAAGAGGATGTCCGCGGTGAAGACGAGGCCGACGACGATGTCCGCGAGGGCGAAGCCTTTCGGATTATGAGTTTTGATTTGAGTTTTAAGAAAAAAGTCGGGAGGGTGGGGGAGGGGCGGGTTGAGTTTTCAGCGCGAGAACGCCGACGCCGTCGACGACGAACTCTTTCCCGCTCGCCATCAGTTTGGATTCCAGTTCCTCGCTTGGCCGAGGTCAGGATGGGTTTTCTTCTCATTTTGTCTCTCCCTTCAAAAAAAAAGTCTCTCCCTCCTCACCAGACCAGAACGAGTATTCCTTCGAAGGCACGTACGCGATCGCGATCGGCACCACGAACGCCGAGTACGTGCAGTCCAAAAGCCCTACCAGCATCCTTTCGATCCGAGACAGCAACGAGTGAGGGTGCACCAGCGGCAGCAGCAGCAGGGATCTGCCGCGGAACAGCCGCGTGGCCGTGGCTTCTTTCCTCGGGTCGAACAGCGCATACGGCTCGCGGGCCGAGGTCGCGGCGCGGCCCCAGGGCGCGAACAGGCCCGTGCCGCGCCGGTTGCGGCGCTCCGTCTTGCGCGCGTCGGCGCTCGCGTGGATCTCTGCCTGCTTGCGGTAGTAGGAGGAGTAGGCGTAGTCATCGTCGTCGTCGTCGCCGCGCCCTTCGTGGCCCTCCTCCGAGTGCGGGTGCCCGCCACCGTGGCGCGTCGGGAACCGGGTGGCGAAGAGGTGGCGGTGCTTCCCCCCGAGCTCTTTCTTCTTGTTCGCCCCCTGCTGCTCCTGTTGCCGTTGCTGCCGCTGCTGCTGCTGCTGCCGGTGCTGCGCGGCGGCCGAGGCGGCGGCCTCGTCGCCCTCGCGCCTCTGGCGCCGCCGCCGCGACAGCGCGCTGGAGAAGAGCAGCGGGGCGCCGCCGGGGCCCTGCTGAGGTACCTCTCCCGTGGCGAGCCACTCGAACTCGTCGTTGGTGATTTCGACCTCACGCGTGATCTGGAGGCCAAAGGTCTCCTCGCCTGACGGTGGTTGAAGAGGAAGATGAAGAAGAAGAAGGTTGAGGTTAAGGGACACCGAGGTCGAGGGGAAAACAAAAAACTCCAATTGCAACGCACCCTCGTGGTAGAGCAGCCTGCTACCAAAGCTGCTGTCGCTGTCGGTCCCGGAGCTGTCATATGCGGCGTGCAGGGGCGCCACGCTCTTGGGGAGAGGCTTGCCCACGTCGATGGCGGTCGCTGCTGCTTCTTCGTCGCTGTGATCGCTCGCTCGGACTTGTTTTGATGCCGCCGAAGAGTCCGCTGCGGCCGCCTGCAGGAACGGCGACGAGACGGCCTCTGTCCTTCCCGTTGTTGGATTCGCAGATGCGGAAGCAGCAGGGTCGCCGACGCCCTCTCGCGGCGGCGGCTCCATGCCGAGGGAACCAGGGAAGAGCCCAGAAAGGCCCTTTCTTTTCTCCCTCTTGTGTTCGTCTTTTTTTAGCCGACGGAGGGAAGAGTGAGAACTCAGCTCGCTCTCAGTCTGAGACTCTCTCAAGCCCCCCATTGTTTTCGTCGTTCGACTTTTCTCTTCTCTTTCAAAATGGAGGAGCGAGAAGGCTCCTCCAGGCGACAGCGAGCAGCGCTTCCTCCTGCTCTAATCCCTCCTACAGGATGGGCCTTTGTGGACGCCGCCACCACTGGTGAAGCTTTGGGCAGCGGCGTCGCCAGCAAGGGCCTCAATGCGGCCGTGAAAGGAGACGGCGACGTCGGTTCGACGGCAGTGGCGACCAATGCTACGCCGCTCTTCTCTTCTTCTTCTTCTTCTTCTTCGCACCAGCCGTTCTTCGCCGCTCCCGTCTCTCCGACCATCTTCCGCGCTGCCGTGCAGACTCCGCTACCTTCTGCCGGTCCGGACGACGATAAATGGAGCTGGAGGCGCAGCGAAAGCGGCAGCGGCGACGGGAGCGAGATGAGCGGCGCTTTGGCGTCGTCGACAAGCGGCGCGCCTCCTCCTCCACCTCCTCCCCCTCAACCTTTCGCCTTCCGTGGCTTTGGGACGAGCATCAGCTCCCGCTCTGAAGCCACGCCCTCCCCCAGAGCTGGCGGCGCTGGCTTGTTCGCAGCAGGAACGCCCATGGTGACTCCAGCGCTGCGCTCCTCGAGGGCCGCGCGCGGAGGAGGAGGAGGCGCAAGGGCTCGAGGCGGCGGCGGCGTTGGGACGCCGGGCGCGCCGCGGCCGGCGTTCTCGTTCCCCTCCTCGGCGGCAGCTCCCGGCCTCGCCGCCGCGCAGACGCCAATGGCGACCCCTGGAGGGGCGGTGCCGATGCAGATGTCCCCTTTCCCCGGAGCAGCAGCAGCAGCAGCAGCAGCAGCAACAGCGGGCGCGGGAACGGCGGGGGCCGGGCTCTTTGCAAACTTCCCTTCGTCTTCGACAGCTGCGACGACGACGACGACGCCGGGGTGGAAGAGAGCGGCGGACGAAGCAGCTGCTTTCGCTCCAGCCCCAGTTCTGGCCGCAGCATCTTCTGCTCTTGCTGCTGCTACGCGCCACTCTGCGAGCAACCCTGACCTTCTGCGGCGGGCGGCGTTCGCAGGGGCTTCTTCTTCCTCCTCTTCCTCGAGGGCTGCGACGACGCATGGTCGGAGCTCGACACCGACGGCCGCGGCGGCGACGACGTCAGAACAACAGCAGCAGCAGCAACACGAGGAGGAGGCGCCGTCGCCGCTCGGTGCCGTGGGACGCAGGTTCCAGGAGAAGCTCCGGGTCGGAGGAGACGACGAGGAAATCAGCGCCGCCGCTGCGGCGGCTAAGCAGCAGCAGCAAGCGCAGCAGCAGCAGCAGCGGCAGCCCCCGCCCGCGCGCTCCCCGCCCGTGCTCTTCCGCGACCTCGCTTCGACGTCGGCCTCCTCGCCCGCGAGCCCCTCGGCGCCCTTCGTGTTCGGGGTCGGCAGCAGGCTGTCGCCGCTCGGGGGGGCCTCCTCTCCCTCGCCGGTCGCGGCGAGGAGCAGCGCGCGGAGGACCTCTAGGGCAGCGGCAGCAGCGGCAGCGGCAGCGAAAGAAAAGCAGCAGCAGCAGCCTTCTCCGCCTCCGACTGAGTCGATGATGGCGTCGATGGGCGACGCCTTCGAGGCATCCGTTGGCATCGGACGCAGCGGAAGAGGAGGAGGCGCTGCCGCCGATGCTGCTTCAAAGGCGGCGGAGGCAACGCGAGCAACAACAGCAGCAGCGACGGCTGGCCCCTCCCCTTCCCCCCCGCCCGCTGCGGGGCGAGTTCGCCCCCTGGCGGGGCGCGCCGCCGCCGCGGCGGCCCCTCGGGCCGCAGTGCAGCCGAAGGGAGCAGGGATCTGGGCAGGCGGCAGCAGCAGCGGAGCCGCGAGCGAAGCGGCATCGACCAACGCCTTCTCTGCTTCCACTGCCTCTGCCGCTGCTGCTTCAGCTGCTGCTGCT
>Ga0315289_10010497_pt1 | contig 13251 bp, 13 predicted proteins | sample YL17G11_40_MG_FD_203452 | JGI IMG/M metagenome (GOLD analysis project Ga0315289, IMG submission 203452) | Sediment microbial communities from Yellowstone Lake, YNP, Wyoming, USA - YL17G11_40 | ecosystem: Environmental > Aquatic > Freshwater > Lake > Sediment | place: USA: Wyoming | collected...
AGTCATCATGAACACGACTACGGCTACGGCGGTCATGAAATCAATGGGCCGGCTCTCCTCCACATACTTGAAACGCGGAGGGACGCGCAAGCTGAATGACGGTCGTCGATAGCGAGACGCCGACACAGTCCTCGGCTTCTGATCATGTCTTTCTTGTGTATGCTTCTCTACTCTCTAAACTTTCACCCTGTTCACTCTTTCCTGCTGGGCTCTATGTGTTCCTTTTTCTCGTCGCTTTCTTCGCTTTTGCTCTTTCCTCCAGATGCCGCGGGTTCTCTCGTCATGGGGGGTCCGAGCCTTGTGTCGAAAGGCGATTTCGAGAGATTCGGACGGACGGAGTCGAAAAGCGTTGACACATGATGTTGGTCGAGTTTGAAACCTAGAAGTCGTTAATGCAGGCAAAGTCGGCGTTAATGTAACGCCTACAAAGTTCGCGCTAAACCTCAAAAAAGAGTCAAAAAAGTGACTTAGTGCCGACACTTGTGTGGGCACTAACGACGATTTTTCGTCGAAAAAGGCCCTCAAGTGCCAACTTTGTCGGCGTTCCATTGCCGCCGTTTTTGTCGGCGTTAACGTAATTGATGCTGGGATCCATTTATTGGGATCCGAGATCCTGTTACAAACTCAAATGGCATTTTTGTCCTTGTCTTTTAGAACGCCGTGAAAAGGTAGTCTAGGCCACTCGAATCCTTTTCGGGACCGTTCGGGAGCCTTGCCTTGCCTAGACGCCCTCGATTGGGCAGCGGGTAGCGGAGCTTGTTGCTCAGACCCTCACCTCGGATCTCCCTCTAAGACTCAATGCCTCCTAAGACTCAATGTTGGATCCCTCGCGGATCCCTGTGTGTTCGTGCGGACGCGGAGCTAGATGGTTTTGGATCGTGGTCGGGGTCAGGTTCGGTGGAGGTAGCTTGATCATGGCATGTCGTCCTTCCCGGTTTATGCTGGTTGTGGTTTTTGGTCAGTCATCCTATGTGCTTCTCTGAGTTCGTACGCGTCGGTTGCGAGGCGTCCGATGCCGGTGTCCGTGAGGATGTTGTCAAGTTTCTGTTCGTCGGCGAGGGTGCTGGTGCGGTTTTCGTCTTGGACGGTTATGATGAATAGGTTCTGTCCCATGCTGCTTATGGTCTTGTCGACCTTGCGTCCCCTGAGCAGCTGGTTCCAGGCCACGTTCGTGGCCTGCTTGAGGTGGGTTGCGAGTCGGTCGTACTCTTTGCGCCTGATCACGATCACAACCTCCGGGTGGACGGCGAGTTCTGGAGGTAGCTTGTGGTTGCACTGTGGGCAATAGAGACCCCTGCCGGGCACCAGGTTCGTGCTGCACAGTGGACATCTGGGGGTGATGATGAAACGTTGCTTGTCCTCGTTCTCCTTTGGTGCTGTCGTTGTTGTTTCTTTCTCCGCATGTTGTGGTTGGGGTGTTTGGGTTGTGATGGGGTTGAGCTTGTGAGTGTTGTTGGGTTTGCCGCACAGTTCGCAGTAGCGCATGGTCTCGTCACCCACGATGAGGCAGCTGGTGGTTTCGCAGTAGTATGGAGTGTCGGCTCTGCCTCTCCTCAGCACTCGGGTGACTGGGGGGTGGGTGTTGGGGGTGGTGGGTTGTTTGCAGGTCTCGCAGGGGGCGCCGGTCTTGTTGGTTGCGATGATGTCGCTGGTTTGGGGGCAGAAGTACACTGTGTCGCCTCGCTGGATGCGGTCGAGCAGCTGCTGTGTGGGCGTGGGTGTTCGGTGTTGTTTCGTGTTGGGCTGCTGTGCTCTCTCGCGCAGTGCCGTTCTGGTGTCTTCCTGCGACAACGGTGCTGGTGGGGGTGTTGGTTGGGGGGCAGTTGTGGTCATTTTCGGTGCGGGGGGTTTCTTGAGCTGTTCGGCTTTTCGTTGCAGCGTTGCCTGCGTTTCCGTCTCGGTTGGAGTGGTGATGTCTCGTGGGTAGTTGAGGCTGTTCGGTGTGTTGCCTTGGACCTCTATCGGGTCCTTGATTTCTCGGCCGCTGAGTGCGTCTTCTCTGTCGTATCGGGTTGGGTTCTGTATTGTTATGATGCGGTTGTAGTAGTACAGGCCTTCTTCGTTGTGGTCAATGACGGGGACGGAGAGGATGAGCTTGAGGTTTCCGCAGAGGAGTATGATCGAGGGGTCGTTGGTTATCGTTTTTCCATTCAGCTTTTGCTGGTACTTCTGTTGGAACATCCACGATGGGTGCTCGTTCAGGTACGTTTGGAAGGCTTCGATGCTGCCGAAGGCTTCCATCACGAGGTGCTCCGACCTTCTTGTAAGCCGGAGGATCGTAGTCAAATCACATCAACCTCCTATCGAGGACGGTTCACAAGCCAGCTGACGCGCTGCACTGCGGACAGACTGGGGGCGAGACGCGTCACCGCCATTCTTGGAAGAAGGGATCATGTTGAATCGCTTTTGGCGATCCTTGATCGTCACCGTACCGTGACGAGCAAGACCCCCGATTCACTCCGTTTCATCGTTGTCAGCCCCCCGCGGAGGTTACGGACGGCCGCGCTTTCTTCCCGCCCCAAGATGCAGCGTGCATTTGAGCTTTCGCGAATCGCCTCTTCATCCGTTTCTCGTGGGAATGATAGAAAATCGGGCGAGGCGTCCAGTGGGACGCGTAGCGCTCTCAGTTCGAGCGCCGCCCTCATCTCAATCGTCATCAATGACGTTGCGGTTCGTCCTGCCGTGCTCTCGTAGAATTCTAAGCGCGATTGGGACCTTCGTAGTCTCTTCTGACCCGCCTGATTGGACGCCGGCGATGTGCTCACCGCAATCATCGGTGTGCTATTTGTATGTGCTAAAATATAAGCATATCCGCCAGTACAACCTCTTAAGCATCCTCGAACAATGCCTGATCGTGCAGATCATTGAAGTTACTGCGTCTATCACCCACGCTAGCCGAGTTTCAGCAGGTAATGGGCAGGAAGCTCGCGCCGGAGATAATCGTGTCACTGCAGGGTGAGAAACCGATGTCTATCGCGGACCTGTACAAGAAGCTACTTCTTCAAGAAGTATCTTCGTCGTGGGGGTCCTTCCAGCAACAGACTGCCTATCTGACGCGACGCAAATTCATTCAAACCAGAAGGGTCGGCAGAAAGAAATTGCTTAACCTCTCAAAGAAGGGGGAAGCCTTCGTGGCTCTCTACCTAGTGTGGGCTCGACAACCCGTTGAGGAATAAGGCGAACCGGTTCGCAGACTTAACGAAGCAGGACTAGCTGGCAGACAGGAAGAAAAACATAGCCTTTGTCGCGTGCGATCTCTACTGATACTATCAAACAGGCGATTATGTGGAAGAACAGCTCGATCCCACGGTAGTAACAGTGCTCGTTCTCCTTCTCAGTCTGACACCTTAGACGTAGGACTTCCCGTACGGAGGACAGAAGGCATTGAGCCCGGCCCATTTTTGGAACAACTTAGGCGTATGAGGCCATTGACCCCGGCCCATTCTTGGAACAAATCCTCGTGAAAGCCGCCGGGGGAGTCGGTACCGTCACCCGCTACGACAAGCTGGTGCCCAGCACGATGAACGATTTCTTCAACACGCTGACAGATGATGAGATCGCAGCGCACTACGTGCCCGAAGTGTCGTGACCTCAGTCGGCGAGCGGCGAAACGATCTGGCTACTTCACGGTATCTCCGTGATCAGCCTGCTTGGATCGCTACCATTCTCGAGTGTCTAGGCTGTCACTAGCGCCGAGCATGCCGGTCACGAAGTTTCAGGGAAATAGGAGGTGAGAATCTATGGGAATACAACTTGCAGCGCTCGAACGACTCAAGGAGCAAGCTTTCGCACAGGATATTCTAGCTTTTGCGGCAGACAAGTACAATGCAGAGATGGATTATTATTTCGGGAAACGAGGACTCGCAACGTCTTCCATAATGCATTAGTAGCTGTTGGCCTACGAACGATGGCTCAGATTCTGCCACAAGAAATCCAAACCTTCTAAGAAGGCCGCGTTTTCTCCCACCACTTAACACGCTTCTCTGCAATAGAGCAGTATTCAGGATTGATTTCGATGCCAACATAGTGGCGGTCTAGAAGAGCAGCGGCTATGCAGGTGCTTCCGCTCCCGAGGAAGGGGTCGAGGACAATGTCTCCTGGACGGGAACCAAGCGTGATGAGGTACGACATGAGCTTGATGGGTTTGATGGTGGGGTGTGGGTTCTTGACTTCGCTGATACGGTTGAAACCTATGTGGTTCTGCAGGTACTCATTCCTTCCCGCCTTCAACGCTTGCTGTGCGCCGCCGCTGCGAGCCATCAGTCTTGTCTCGCAAGACTCCAAGCCCTTGTTTTTCTCGGTTCTGCTCGCCTTCGGCACAATCAGAAACGGAAACGTGCGCTGAACACTATCAGGCAATTCCTTTGACTTCTTATTCCACCAGGAGTCCAGGTCGAAGAAACGAGAGAATGCTGTATTCTCACTATCCAATACGCTGTCGGCGGCAAGCAGGTTGGCAGGGAACCGGCCCCTCGCTGCATCGTAATTGCCCTGCTCGCTTCGAGGCTTCGGGTCAGCCCCGTAGACACGGTTCTCTCGAGCCGCACTGCCAAAGTCCGCATGCCTATTCTTCTGCTCAGTCAATCTTGCATCTTGAGGAGATGCGGGAGGAATACGCGCATCACCCAGCCACGTGACTCCTTTCCCGTTCTTAAGTGCCTGTTCAACGTAATTTCTTTCGGACATCGGCTTCATGGCAACGAGGACTACTTCGACAGCTGGTTTGGGCGAAAAGCCTCCATACGCACCAAGAAATGCCCTTGCTTCAGACGTTTTGTGACTGTTTCCAGTTCTTTCTCTTCCGTGATAGTTGGGCTTCCTGTAGCCGTGCTCGAACTGCCTCTTCGAGAAGCCGAAGTCGTTCAGCTGTTTCTCGCCTTCGAGCCTCTTCCTCTCGCTCCAGTCGGCTGTTCCAAGCGTCAGCTTTCCCTCAATGCCCTTCGCCACATTGTACGCTTTCGGATAGCCAGTTGAGTAGACCCAGAAAATTGGCGTGAAGTTGATGTTGAAGCCTGCATCGCTTATCCTCGCCGCCATCTGAGAGAGGCAATCAAGTCGTGCTCCCGACATGATGAAGACAAAGGCTCCTGGCTTCAGAACACGGAGACATTCTGCCCACACTTTTTTCGGAACCAGCGCCTTGTCCCAGTCCTTGCCCATGAAGTTCCAGCCGTATGGTGGGTCCGTGACGATTTGGTCGATGCATTCTGCTGGCAGAGTTGGCAGTAGCTTTTCGCAGTCGGCACAGTACATTCTGTCAACCTTTGGATGGACACTCTTGCCAGGCAGTTCAGTCATGCAAGGGTTGTGCGTACTGCTTTAAAGCAGCCGGAGCTCATTTTTCGCGAAAGATCCTTCACAAAGCGGCAGGTTTGCTTTCCGAAGTCACACCGAAGATCCAATAGCGCCTATTTCCGTTTGCCGTGTGAAGCGGTGTATGTTGATGCACGGACAGGCACAACTCTTGCTTGAGGAATCTGCCAAGAGGTCTGAGGACATGTTCCAACGACTGCCATCCATGACGAAAGGCCCTGGCACGTACACCTTCGTGCCACAGGCGCGTACGATGAAATGCATCATCATCATCTTGACGACAATTACATCTGCATAGTGGCGCAGACGGTGGACGAAGCAAAGGTGCCCGTGGAGAACGGATTTGACTACGTGACCGAAGTGGATGAGTTCAAATTGTTCAGAAAAAGAAAGTGAGAGGAGGCTTCTGGGGTGACGAATGAGAAATGGTTGAAGTGGGCTATAGGACGACACTACCGCTCTCTAGGTTACAAAGTCTCTATGAAACCCGCGAGAGCAGGGAATGCAATGGTTGATGGTATGGCAGTTGGACCCGACGGAGAACGCATAGCGATTGAAGTCAAGTCTCCACATGACGACATTGTTCGCGGAATCGGGCAGTGCTATGAGGCTCTGTGTGGCGGGTACAGTCGGGCAGTTCTTGTCACGACTTTGCGGGTTGCGAAAGGGTTGCGGAAGAGGGTGTTTCAGCGTAGAGGTATCAAGCTCATCGGCGTGGACGCGAAGGCTCGAATTCACAGACACGACACGGACGGCTGGCGACTTCTAGTCTAATTGAAGGAGGTGAAAGAAGGAATGAATCAAACCATGCGACAGCAATCTCCTATCCCGAAAAGACGGGTGGCAAGTAAGCGTGCGCGTTTGTTCAACTGCGAAAGGTCTGCTCTCTTTGAGGAGAGGTTCCAAGATTTCAACACCAAGTACTTCAAAGGACGTCTCCCCAAATACGAAGTATACCTATGTAGTACCTATGGCAATCTCTTCGGACAGTGCTTCAGCGAGAAGAAGCGGATTCTCATAGTGGGAGACAGGCTGTTTCGCCGTACGCTCGCGATGCTCCTGCACGAGATGATCCACATCAAGGTTTCCTGGCACCGCGATAGGTTCGCTAAGGAGTGGAATAGAATACGCGGAATGGGTGCCCCCGTGGGCAAATGGGAAGACCCCCTTAGAAATTGGGGAGCAGATTGGGCACCAGACGGACAAATAAAGCTGAACAAACAGAATGTTCGAGACGCGATTCGACACTACCTGCGCAGTGCCTGTGTATCTCCCCTGATGTGTAGGCTGGAAGACGAATTCTCCGTGCCGCAAGGAAGAATCAAGAAAAAGGTGAACATACCAAAGTTATTGAACGAAGCGGAGAGAGCTAACAGAAGAAGCGAAAGCGAAGCTGGCAAAACTCAGGCCGCTTGACGGAGCGCATTATCGAAGGATCAACCCACGAACGGAGGCTCAGCTGATCATTTCCCCTCCGATTTCTCTGGGAAAATCGCCTTGTGGAAACTTCCTGTCGAGCCATCGTGCTTAGCTCACACCAGGACGGGTGGATCCTGAAACGTTACAGTAAGTGGGCCGTTGCTGAAAGTAGGGCCTTGTGAACGTTTCGGTGCACAAGCGAAATCCATCAAGATAGCACAAGCCGTCAGACGTCGACCTCCGTCCCTCCCTGATTGAGCTTTCTGAAAAATAGAACCCGGGCTGCTTTAATGGGCGACGCACAAACGTTGCATGAACCGGATCATCTTCGGCGACTCGAGGGATATGCACGAACTCGGTGACAAGAGTGTCCACCTCATCTGCACTTCGTGTCCCTACTACAACGCTCCGTTTGATTATCCGGACTTGTTCCACGACTATGATGAGTTCTTAGATACGATGGGCAACGTCGTGAAAGAAGGCAAGAGAGTACTTGACGATGGAAGAATAGCCGCCCTCGTGGTGGACGATGTCACTATCGACGGTGAATTGTTCCCGATAGTTGCGGATATGACTCGTCTATTCCGCCGTGAAGGGTTCAAGTATCGTGCGAGGATAATATGGAAGAAGCCTCGCGGATATTGTCGAATCAGCAGAAGAAGTGGCGTCCTGGTTCAGCACCCCTACCCGATGTACGCTCGCTTCGACAACTTGACCGAAACGATTCTGCTCATGCAAAATGGAGAATTCGACTACAAACGGATACAACAAGGAGTCAGAGACTCGTCAAAGATAGACCTCGCCAAATGGTTGAAGGAAGGCTGGCATCTTGGAGTCTGGGAAATCACGAACGTATTGCCAAGAAAGGATAGACTTGAGACAGGAATAGCCGCCTTCCCCGACGAGATACCCCGCCGCCTGGTTGAGCTGTTTTCCTACAAAGACGAGACCATCTTGGATCCATTCATGGGCTCGGCGACGACGCTCAAAGTCGCTCGTGAGCTAGGTCGAAACGCCGTGGGTTACGAAATCGATGTTGAACTCCTCGATACTGTGAAGAAGAAACTGGGCATTAGCCAAACAAGCCTCTCTGCAGGGAAGAATGGTTTTGACATCACCATAAGAAGTGATGCAAGACACCTGAGAACGCAATTGCAGAGGAAAGTCGAAGCCAACAGAAGGCACGCCTCCTAGATGCGCGATATCATATTGGCTTTGGAGAAGTCAAGACAGGTTCCCATAGTCGCGATTTTCGCTGCCTCAGCATATGTTCAGCCGGATTACCTCTTGGCCAACGTGCCCCTGTCTACGTGGTCCGTGACAGCGCTGATGATTCTTTTTGCAGCTAACGGAGCTCTTCTTTGGTTTTGTATCCGAAGGACTTTCAAGCAGTTCTTAGGACCGGAAGATCGAGCGGTGTTCGATGATCTTCTCAATGAAGGCGTTCTATGTCGGTAACTTCAGTGCTCGGAGAAGCAATGAAGAGGTGGCCAGTTTGAGTCGAGAGACAGGATCTCTCTCAATTGTCATGATCTTTGTGATGGTTGGATGTTTCGTCAGCACCGTGCGAGCCGTTTCTGCGCCGAATGTGGTAGTCACGACCGTCTATTGGGGAACAAACCTCTTTGGAGGCGTCTCCGTGCACCCAGGCGGCACTAACATCCCTCTGTCGATTGTAATACGCTGGGGCAAGATGACGAAGCTGCTTGATATGCCCCTCAGCCCCATACCATGGGTGCGCATGGAGGTCCTCGTTCGTGAAGTGGCTTAGCCTCAGAGGTTGGGAACCTGCGCTCTCTTGGGCCACTCCGCGTTCTCCTCGTGCGCGGAAACAGCCGAAGCGCCTGCTGGTCTTGAGGCGTTTCTGTTGGCACTGTCGAAAGACGCCTGCCTGCCTACTTGTCATCGCACGCACTTCGAGAGGGCGTGTCCGTATCCTGAAGATGCTGGAGAGATGGCTTGACAGCTTCTACCTGAGGCCGAACACCAAGATCGCGTACTTCGCGACTGTGCATGATTTCTTCTCAAAGTCAGGAGTTCTTCTTCCGCGTGTACCTCCGTTCATCGCAATCCTGTTGAACCTAAAAGATTTCAATGGAAAGATATTCGCGAGTATGTTGCAGGCATGCAAAAAGAATCCGCGAATGAAGAGCATGCTGCTCGTCCAGCTGCAGAGCTTCAGCACCGTTAGCCAGCTCTGCCGGATCGGAAATACGATGGGTCCGCAAATCGCAAACGAGCTCAGGCACGGAGCGGACATCGTCAAGCTCAACTTCCATGGGCATGGGAGACGAGGGTTCTGCTACATCGGCAAGGAAGCATGCGACTCTCTGCGGGATTGGTTCATTGTGCGCGGCTGGCCTACCAGGAATCCCTACATCTGGCCGAGCCGAACACGCCGACAGAAGACAAAGCAGCTGACGAAGGAGGAGTACAGACAAGACTTCTCTCGTCTCGCGATCAGTTGCAACACGAAAGCAATCGCGAATGATGTTCGTCGCCTCGGGTGGGGGGCCACGGTTTGGGAGAACATGTTTGGTCAAAGACTACCTGCCGGGGCCGTTCAGTTCTTCATGGGTCGCGCTGCAAAGAACCCAGGCGTAGGGGAAAGGGAGTATCGGCTGATCGAAGATCTGTGTCTTTCGCCGTCCAAATCGAAGCATTACCTGTAGCCATCGTCGTTCACGTCTCAGTATCGGACAGAATTGTGTGTAACGGGACCGGAGAGACACGAACCTACCGAATCGAATTCCAGTGGTTCGCCAAACGGAGAGTCTTGGAAGGTAGATTCCACATAATTGCAGGACGCTGAACGCTCCTCGGCTGCCATTTCCAACTGGAAAACCCGTGTTGCTTGTGCTCTCCATTGTTAGCAAGGCAAGGAAGTCGCCAATTACTAAGGTCGTCTCAGATGAAAGAATGCTCTTTCTTTCTCTGCAAGTCGTCGACCGACCGCGCCTATAACATCAATACTACGCTCAACTATAGCTACAGACATACGAATTGTCGCAGATTTGGGCACTTCGACGCCGAGAAATGGCTCAACTAGGCATCGTTAATGGCAAGGTGCTCTTAAAAACTCGGAGAGAGAACGTCCCTGTGGTCTATGTACTGTCTAGTTCACAAACCCCGTCTCAGCACAGAAACCTTTGGTGCAGTGATCTCTGCACTCTGTGGGGTCTACTCAGGAAACATCATGATGGCCGCACAGGAATTCCTACCGACCACATTTTCCTAGGAAAGTTGTTAGAGCTTCAGCGCCTGAACCCGTATTTCCGCTAATCAGAGAATCTCGAAAATCGAGGAGGACTCTGGTTCTCTCAACCGGGTATACACTCTTAGAGCATGGGCATCGGTCATTCCAGCAATGTAGTCACACGCAACCCTATACTTCTCCTGGCCGGACACTGCCTTGTCCAACCGTTCCCGAAAATCAGGCGGGAACAGTTCCCTTGTATCCTTTCGAGACCATTGAGTGAACTCCTCGAACAGGGTGCCGACTATCGTCTTTGCCTTTCTCTCAAGTGTTACAATTCTCTCATCGACCATGATCGCCTCCCAGACGATCGTCTTCAGCAGGCGGCACCTGTTGCCGATGTACGGAGGGATGTCCAGCAACCATCGATACCTGGTGAGATGAGTGGCTCTGTTGGGTTTGCAGCTCGTGTTGCTGATGAAGTAGTTGATTAATTCGGCCATGACCGTTTTTCTCTTCGCCTTGCGATAGTGTTCCGTTCCCGAATCAGGATACGCCTCCTTGACATATTGGCGCACGAACTCCAAATCCGCTTTGTCCAGTGAACTGCCATCAGCCTCGAACTCGCGCTTCACCTTGCTCATGAAAACGGAATCGTCCATGAGGGATTGTGTAATCATGCCTGCTTTCATGCCATCTTCAAGATCATGGACTGAGTAGGCGATGTTGTCAGCCCACTCCATGATATCGCATTCAAACGAGGGCTCCTTGTTCCCTTCGCAGGCCCATTTGACTAATTCGCGATCCGTATCATAGTAGAACCCGCGCGGCCTTTTTCTTATGAGGACGCTCGAGAAGTTACTGTAACTTACCTTGTATTTCAGTAGGCCGTCGATCGTAGCGGGAGTCAGGTTGAGTCCGTAGTATCCCTCTGACTTAGCCTCTAGCTGGGCAACTATTCTTAGATTCTGTGCGTTGGCGTTAAATCCACCGTGCTTGGCCATCCTCTCCTGCAATTCTATCTCGCCTGCATGTCCAAACGCTGGATGACCGAGATCATGCGCCAAACACACCGCTTCAACAAGATCAGGATCTGCGTGTTTGCAGCGTAGAGCGATTCCTTTTCCGATTTGAGCGACTTCCAGGGAATGCGTGAGCCTCGTCCTGAAGAAATCGCTACCTCCTAAGCCGAAAACCTGAGTCTTGCCCTGAAGTCGCCTGAAAGCCGTACTGTGGATTATGCGAGACCGATCTCTCTCAAACGGAGACCTTTCGTCGTTCTTGCGGGCAGGTTCATCGGGCTGACGTTTCCATTCTGACTCGTCGTATTGGTCCCAAGTCTTGAGGTTCATAACCACGCCATCCTAGACAGGCATGCCTTGGGTTCTTAGGATTTTCCGCGATTTGGGTTCGACTCGTCGGTGTCAGTCTACTCAGGCACTTGGAGTAGAGACATGCGATCGAATTCCAGACCTGGGGTATTGATATATGCTTCATCCAGATGATGAATCAAACGCGACCGTTCGTTCTTATCACGACCTAGCGGTCTAGGTGCATTGGGGTGTCGGTTCAGCTCGTCCATTGCAGCGACTTGCGCTTGGATAAGAACTTCAACACATCAAATCTAGCTAGAGCCCAAGAGAGAAAAGAGGATCTGAGCAAGAACTTCTCCGTCGCCGTCGAATATGCCCTCAAGAACAAGCCGGATCTATTCCTCATCACAGGCGATGTGTTCGATAGGAACTCGCCCAGCAACTCCGCCAGGGTCTTCGTTACCGAGAGAGTGAGACAGCTAAACAGACGAGCAGCGCTACGCAGGGTTCTGCCAAAATTGTGCAAGAGGACGCGAGATCCGCATGAACTCCGCCGGAACTCCCTTCCCCTTATTTCTTAGTTTCAGATGTCTCCGTGATCCGGCGCTCCATCCCTTTGCCGTCTTATCCACCGGGCTCTCCCTTGCATGCGGGAATTAGTGATGGGGAGAACGATACCGTCATGGCGCATCGTCGTCGAACAGAAGATAGTAGAATTGAGCAGGTTCAAGCAGTTCCTCAGACCGGAAGACCGAGCAGTCTTCGATGACCTCACTACTCAGTGTAGGCTCTTTGCGGCGGGGGGTGAAGTCTTCGCGTCTCCCGTGAAGGAGATGTCGTTGCTATTCTGGATGATCTTTGCTCAGCATAAGAAACTCACAGAACTCGAAAAACGCCTCAACGAGACCTTGAAGTGATGTTCGGTATTGTCTCGCAGTTTCGTTTGAGTCTCCTTACATGTTCGACCACGCTAGCGGTTATCTTCCGTTGTCCGCGTTGCGGCGGGTATGCTGCGTAATTTGATCGTCTTGGAAGGCGACATACAGGTCACCATACCCTACGCGCTGTATGCCAGACAGCGACTCCGAGGACTTTCTTCTCGTGCAGAAAGAAAATTCGTGGTTATTGGACATTCGACATAGACGCACAGAGGTGGAGTCTCAATCTTCTGTGGGAAGCTGGACCTGCTAATCCTAAAGAGAACCATCGTTCCAAGGCTCTCCACACGTAAAGAAGGGTTAGAGAGAGTTGGCAACTGACGGAGATGCGGCTTGGCTTGTGGATGCATCATATGCCGCAGGGCAAGTGAGTCTCCGTTTCATTAAGGCGGGTGACCTTGTCCCAATTCACTGGATCGACCAGTTCCATCCCTACTATCTGACCGAAGACGAACAGCGGGGTGAACCTGTAAGGAAACTCAATCTCTTCACGCAGAACGAGTTGACACTCTACAAGGCGAACTACGACAAGAAGCCTCCAAAGGAGGTCCGTACATGGGAGTCGGAGATCGATCCAGCGCTTAGTTACATTTACGACAAGAGGCTTCGCTTTGGCGTCCTTCATCGCCTCGAAGGCAATCACTGGTTGCCGCAAGCTAGGTTAGATGCTGAACAATCTATTCGCTTTGACAGGCTCTTCGGTGAAATCAAAGCGAATGACCCTGTCAAGTATAGTTTGGTGAAAGAGGCGTACACGTACGCGAGTCAACCTGTTCCAAGAATCACTCCGGCAAAGTTGGGCATCCCTGACGACGGTGGCTCGGAGGAGGATTACCATAACGCCTTCCTATTGAGTCGCATCGCGAATCTGCCCGTATCGGATACCTACAGGAATCATTCCGTCTCCGACTGGATCCGTTCCATGCTGTACACGTACTACCGTGCCCACAACATTCTCATTCCGAACTCCGAGGAACTCAGACTTGGCGACAACAGGAAAAACGTAACAGGCGCCCTAACGATAGCTCCGGAGTCCGGCGTATACTATAACATGTTTGTGCTTGACTTCGAG
>Ga0315289_10010498_pt1 | contig 13250 bp, 8 predicted proteins | sample YL17G11_40_MG_FD_203452 | JGI IMG/M metagenome (GOLD analysis project Ga0315289, IMG submission 203452) | Sediment microbial communities from Yellowstone Lake, YNP, Wyoming, USA - YL17G11_40 | ecosystem: Environmental > Aquatic > Freshwater > Lake > Sediment | place: USA: Wyoming | collected...
TACTGTAAGTGTAGGCATAAAATCCTCCAAAACGGTTCCAAAGTAACACCATTATGGATGATTTTGGGCATATTGTCAAGTACATTTGTGGGTTTACGCAAGCGGTAACGGATGGATTCCCACCTTCGGGGGGCAGGTCGGCGCGACCGGCGCCATCCTGATGACCAAGCTGGTCTACGAGCTGCAGCGCCGCAAGGCGAAGTACGGCCTGCAGACCATGTGCATCAGTCACTGCATGGAAACGGTCTGGGCGGTGGTCTGATTTACGAGTTTGTGTACCCTCTCCCCGAAAGCCAATTCCGCTACAACGCCGGGTACGGTGCGATGCTGGTTTCCGCCGCCGAGATGGACATGAACTTTGCCTTTTACAACCGTTCGGGGAAGTTGATTGACTCATATCAGGTGACAAAGCCTTGATAAGAAGCCGGTGGGAGAGCACTTGTTTCGTGCAAAATTCCCGGATGTCACAATTGTGACGTGAAAGGGGGTGAATCAAAAAGAAATGGTACTTTCTGCCAGATTTTGCGACCCGATTATTCACTCACGTGACTTATTTTGTGACCTGAGATGTCTATAATGATAAGTAGAAACCTTACAACTGTGTAAATGATATTTTGCTCTTTGTTCTCAGACTGCAAGGGCTTGATTTGCTCATTTTGATCGCTTCCCTGAATTTCTGGCGGCGATGAGTAAACCGAGCTTAGGAAATTTCTATTGACAATGAATTGTCTCGTGCTACAATATTTATAGGAAGGGCTCGTAAGAACATTGTGCGTCGAAGGAATGACCCTGTCCCAACGCACGCCAGGTTGGTGAGGGGAAGTTTGTACCTGCTTTGTCGTGGACAGGATCGCAAAGATTTTGCTGCTGTGGAAGGAGGAACCAAGCCAATGAAAACCGGGGTGAGAGTGGCGTTCTCCATGGGGGGAGATATATTGTTTGGATGTCTGTCAAATCAAGCCTGTGTCTCACACTTTGATCACGGGAGGGTCAAATGGACACGAAACATATAAAAACAATGTTTATTCGCACCATGTATATCATGGTAATCCTGGCGGTTGCGCTTTCGGTGACCGGGAGTGCGTATGCGCAAGATGAGCCTCCTCAATTCAGCGTGAATATCCGTGCTTACATTGATGGATATTCACAACTGGTCATACAAGGCAACAATGTCTACTGGCATCACATAGGAGCCGCCGCACCAGGACGGCATCTTTTCGGCGATGAGCCAACGTATCTCAACGGAGCAGCATGGAATCCAACATGGCCGGATGATCCCGATGCAGAGAACCGCGAATGCAATTGCGATTCATCCACATCTAGCGATTTGATCCCCCCATTACCAGGAAACCAGAGCTTTGTGCTCAATGTGATTCAAGCCCGATTTTCTGCTCACATCAGCCAGCAACCGAATGTCGATAACAATTACACCTTGATCATTGACTTTGATGACTGGCCTCCAGACGGTCCCGCGTGGTATGAAGTGGAATTGGTTCAGGGTGTGCCCCCTTCGATGGAAGGTGGGCATTGGGGCTCGGAAGGCATTGCGCACCCGAATAGCTGTAGTGCTTTTGGTGGGGCACAAGATCCCGACGATACATCACGCCAGGTTCAAATTCATATTCTGGCAGATGGCGAAGAGATCGCTAGCGGGTTCACTTCCGATTGGGGCTTCTATTTCAATCTCTGGGGGCTCATTCCGAACTATGTAAACCATATAATCAAAGCCCAAGCCTATGACGAAGAGACCAGTCAATGGGTGGATCTGGCTGGCACCCCTAAAATGTTGAACTGTGTCAACTACGACATCTATATCCTGAACAACAAAGACGGAACAGTGGAACGCCTGACCACGCTGGAGAACACGGGCGAATACAACCCAAGCTGGTCGCCGGATGGAAAGAAGATCGTCCACGATGTGACCGATGCAGATTTCCATGCGCTCTATGTCACCGATGTAAAGACCCACGTGAGCAACCCACTCCCCGGGGCGGATGGTGGCAACGATGCAGCCTGGTCGCCCAATGGCAAATGGATTGTCTTCGACCGCCGCTGGAACGATGACCCCAACCTGTACCTCTTGCCGCCCACAGGCGGTACGCCCAAGTTGGTGGTGAGTAACGCGGTCAACGGCGACTGGTCGCCTGATAGCCGGCGCCTGGTCTTCGAACATGATGGCGCGCTCTGGACCGCCAGAGTCAAAGGCGACGATGAAAAACAGATTGCAGAGGCTGGCTCCAGCCCCGTCTGGTCGCCGAACGGCATGTGGATCGCCTACGATCTCAATGGTGACATCTGGAAAGTGCGCGTGAACGCGGCTGGTGCGCGTATTGGCGATCCCATCCAATTGACCAGTAGCCCTGCGTATGAAGCCGGGGCAACCTGGTCCCGGGATAGCAAGCAGATCGCGTTCTTCTCGGATGCCAGCGGCGATGCTGATATCTGGCAAATCTCCGCAGAAGGCGGCACACCAGTGCGATTAGCCCGGACCAGTATTTATGGCGATTACGATCCCGCTTACGCCAGCAGCGGTCAGTACATTGCTTATGATGGCGCCAAAGAACCATCCCAACCGTATATTGCTGCCTTCCCTGAATGGGGATATATCGAGGGTCAGGATTGGCCGATGAATGATACAGTGCGCCTGACGATTGATGATCCGGCCACCGAAGCTAAACCTGATTATGAGGCGGAACAGACAACGGTTGCAACATCCTGGGGTAACTGGTGGGTGCAGTTCAACTTTGATTATGATTTAAAGGTGGGAGACAAGGTCACCCAAACCGATGGTTATGTGACCCGTACCTACTCTGTTCGTAACCTGGGTGTCACCGCTGTAAGTTTCACAAACAATACCGTAGCTGGCATCGCCGAGCCCGATGCAGTGGTCTATCTCTGGGTATGGGATCATGATGGATCCTATATGGAACTGATCACCACCCAGGACGGCACATGGCTGGCGGACTTCGATTCGATAGGCTTTGACCTGGCTGGAGGCATGTGCGGCCGGGCGGAGGTCCGCGATAAGATCGGCAACAGAACTGCCGTTGACTGGTGTGTACCCAACCCGCGCATCGTTGCCTCTGAATCCGGGGACTGGTTCTGGACAACAGATTTCTACCAGGGTCTATTGAATATATCCATCTATGAGACCGCCGATGAAGGCGCAACATTATTATGGTCAGGTCAACAAGAAGCAGATCAAGGGGGGTTCATAATCGTCGGATCCGATGTCCACGGCCTGGATCTTGTGCCAGGCAATTACCTGGTTATTTCCGATGGAGTGAATCAGAAGGCATTGGTGTTGCAAACGATCACCTTAGATGTCTTTGATACCACTAATGAGGTCATGGCAGGCACAGCACCGGCAGGAAGCGAAGTCTGCGCTGCGGCTGGTCCGCAGGATTGGCAGGAACGCATTATGGTACAAGCCGACCCGCTCAATGGTGAATGGCTGGCTGACTTCAAATCCATCGGTTTCGATATCACTGAAGATATGCGGCCATGGAGCTATGCTCACATCTATGATGAAGATGGAGATGCAAACGAGGGAAGTACACCTCCTCCCCCGCCTCCTCCAGCACGCGTTGTCGTTCAAATCACCGATGATTGGTTCAGGGCAGAAAATTTCACTCCCAACGGAGATTTGACCTTCTGGGTTTACGATGCGCAAGACGGGACTTTACTGAGACACCCTGACGACACCTGGCAGTTGGATGATTCTGGGTATATAACCATTAGCATGTGGGAATTGGAGGAGTATATCGATTTGGTGCCAGGCTACTACTTAGTTGTCACGGATGGTATCCTAACAAAGGACATCGTGCTTGAAGAGCTCACCTTCGACATCTTCGACCTGACCAATGGCCAACTCATGGGAACTGCTCCCGCGCCGTTTGGCAGAGCGGTATGGGTTGGGATTGGTTGGGAAAATGAATACTGGACTATGGATGTCACTACAGGTGGAGATGGCACTTGGATTGCTGATTTTGGAAAACCCGTGCCAACCGATTACTGGTGGGTCGCCGCCCAGATATTCGACGAGGATGGCGATGCCAGTGAGATCCGCCCAGGACCGATTATTGGATTCGGTGAGTGACTTAATTGTTTGCTCGCAATAACATTTTCGAGTGGGGAGGAGCAATCCTCCCCACCAAATAAACTGTATTCTCATCCAAAGACAGCCGAAGAGGGGACTCCATTTCTACTCTAAAGCAGACCAGTCAGGCAGCCTGGATTCGGGGGCTTCCGGGTGAAGTGAAACCCGAGGGAATCCCTGTCTCCCCTGCCGTTCACGGCGCGGACACCAGACTCAGATCCGTCTTCATCAGCACAACGGCGTAGGGATTCCAGGTGGACAGCACGAAGTAGACCGTCGTCACGCCGTTGGGTGTCCGCGCCAGGGAGATATACACGGATTACACGGAGCGCACGGATTTCACGGACGCGGGTAAAATATCTTGAAATCAGTATCGCATACCTTTCGAGAACATGTCCACCGTTTACCTCGCCCTCGGCACCAACCTCGGTGACCGTCCCACCAACCTGCGCGCGGCCATTGAGGCTCTTCGCGAAGCATCCCCGAAGGGAGCTCCCCGCGTGCGCGTCCTGGCTGAATCACCCATCTACGAAACCCCTCCCTGGGGTCTCACCGACCAGCCGGCCTTCCTCAACAAGGTCGTTAAAGCTGAAACACGCCTGGAACCTGCGGCGCTGCTGGCATACCTGAAACGTATTGAACAGGAACTGGATCGCCAGCCGACCGTCCGCTGGGGGCCGCGAGTAATTGACATGGATATTTTGTTTTATGATGATCTCGTCCTCGAAACACCCGAGGCCACCATCCCGCACCCGCGCCTGCACGAGCGCGCCTTTGTCCTCGTCCCTCTGGCGGATATTGCTCCAAATATACGCCATCCTGTGCTTGGCAAGACCGTGGCGGAATTACTGGCGGGATGTGATACAAGTGGAATAAAGCAATATGGATAACCCCCTCGACCAACTTCGCCTCGAACCTGCCCTGGCCTGGAAAGTGGCCATCAACCTCCTCGGTCATGCCCCCGATTCCACCGAGGCCAAACAAGCTGCCGAAGTCACCCATCATTCGCCACTCGTCACTCTGTTACTCTCCGAACGCGATAGGGATGGCAGAATCCCTTTCCATCCCTATAAAAAGTGGAACGGCGCACACTGGACGCTGTCCATTCTGGCCGATTTGGGCTATCCGGCCGGCGATCCAGCGCTCGAACCGCTGGTCGAACAATCCTTCGACTGGCTGCTGGGCGAGGCGCACAAGAAGCACATCCGCACGATTGATGGCCGCGTCCGCCGCTGTGCCTCCCAGGAGAGCAACGCCGTTTGGTATTCTCTGCGCCTGGGATTGGCTGATTCCCGCACCGAGGAACTAGCCGCCCGCCTGATAAAGTGGCAGTGGCCAGACGGGGGCTGGAATTGCGATAAACACCCTGAGGTGAATATCTCATCTTTCATGGAGTCGCTCATCCCGCTGCGGGCGTTAGCCTTGTATGCCAGAGTCTCCGGCGACCGAGGCGCAAGTCAGGCCGCCGGGCGCGCCGCCGAGATTTTCCTCAAACGCCAGTTGTTCAAGCGTCAGAGCGACGGTGCTGTGATGGATGAGCATTTCACCCGCCTCTGTTATCCGTATTACTGGCATTACAATATCCTCTTCGGACTGGTCGTGATGGCCGAGGCCGGATTTGTCGGTGACCCTCGCTGCCGCGAAGCGCTCGATCTGCTCGAATCCAAACGCCTGCCGGACGGTGGTTTTCCGGCGGAAGAAGCCTATTATAGGACAACGCGTCCCAATCTCAGCGGCTATTCACTGGTCAACTACGGGGGAACGAGTAAGAAGAGTATGAACCCATTCGTCACCGCCGATGCCCTCTACGTGCTGAAATCCGCTGGGCTGGTTGGGTTATAATCGTAGCTCCACTACCAGAATGGCAATCTGACAACCATAATCGAACAGAATCACCAGGAGGTCTCCATGAAAAAGATATCCTTCTTGCGCATGTTGGTTATCAGCCTGCTCGGCTTTGCCCTGACATTCTCCTCCAACATCCAGGATCCGCCGCTGATGACCTATAAGGTACGCCAACTGGCTCCCGATCTGCCCAACACTGCGCTAGGCTTCCTGGGCTTCATCGGTCTGCTGGTGGCGATGGTCGTACAGCCCATCGTGGGCGTATTCTCCGACCGGGCCAAGACGAAGCTCGGACGCCGCCTGCCGTTCATCATCGGCGGTGCGGTGCTGATCGCCGCCGCCCTCTTCTTGCTGGCTGCTGCGCCGGCCCTATGGATCCTGCTGATGGGCGTCATCTTTATCCAATTTTCGTCCAATCTTCTGCAGGGACCCTGGCAGGCGCTCATCCCCGACCTGGTGCCGGAATCGCAGCGCGGCACAGCCTCCAGCTTGAAAGCGGTGATGGACATTATTGCCGTGATCGTCGGCGGCGCAGTGGCTGGGATTCTTATGGGCAAGGTAGACCAGTGGGGGCAGGGGGCTGTCTACGCCGCGGCCGGCGCGCCGGTGGTACTGTTCGCCATCTTTATCGTTATTACCGCTATCTGGGCGCGGGAGAAAGCCGGCGTAACAGACGAGGCCATCGCCTCGCGTTCGGTCGGCGAGGCGCTCAAGAATGCCTTCTACGTCAACTTCCGCGAGAGGCCGGTCTTCGGCTGGTGGTTCGCCAACCGTATCCTGTTCTGGGGCGCATTCATCGCCATCAACTCGTTCCTTATCAACTACCTGATGGACGTCATCCACATGAGCCAGGGCCAGGCGCAAAGCTTCTATGGCACGCTGAAGATCATCCTGGGCGGGGCGCTGGTCGTGCTGGCGCTCCTCTCCGGCTGGCTTTCGGATAAGTTCGGACGCAAGCCGATCATGCTGGCGGCAGGGCTTGTCGCCTTTGCCGGCGCGTTCGCCCTGCTGTTCGTACGCACCCAATCTCTGATCACCGTTGCCGGGGCGATCATCGGCATGGGGGTCGGGACGTTCCTCTCAGCCTCCTGGGCGCTAGCCACCGACGTGGTTCCGGGTGCGGAAGCCGCCCGTTACCTAGGCATCGCCAACATCGCCACCTGCATCGGCTCCGGCGGGGCGCGCCTGCTTGGCGGCGTGCTGATCGATCCCATCAACAAGGCTCTCGGCTCCAGTTCATCCGGCTATCTCTTTTTGTTCAGCCTGGCGACTCTGTTCTTCCTGGCCAGCGCGCTGGTTATCATCCCTCTTCCAAAGAAAACGTAACTCACGGATTGGCAAGCGAAACCAGGATCACGGCGCGCTCCACGCGCATGTCCCCTCGCACGACCAGCAGGCGCAGGGCGTAGAGGCCGTTCAGGCCAGTGGTATCCCAGGTGGACAGCGTACCCTCTTTGATCGGCTCGGTCATATTCGAGCCGATCTGCACCCACGTCTGTGGATTCAGGCCCTGGCCGTATTCCAGGCGATAATAAGCGAAGTCCGCGCCGGCCGCGCTGCCGATGATCTCGACCACGCCGCGCAACTCGGCGAACATGGCCGGAGCGGTGATGTGCACATCGGGTGAAACCGGGGGCATCTGCACCGTATCGTAAGAGGTCGGCGGCGTGGGCAGACCGGCCGCCTCGGCCCACTCCTTTGCTTCTGACGGCACAACCATGTAGACGCGCGCCTCGATCAGTTCCGGCGGCGTGAAGACCGTCGCCAGGTAACCGGTCTCGCGGTTGATCTGGAAGGTCTGGTAGAGCGTATCGGCCTGGGTGGGTTCATTGCCCGTCATGAAAACCTCGCTGACCACGTTCGGGCAGGCGGAAGTCGGCAGGAGGCCGGAGGGGTCGCAAACGTACATGCTGACGATCCCCTGCGGCGCGGACCAGGATTCGACCGGCAGGTCGCGGAGGGTGTACTGCATCAGCGCGTGCCAAAGGTCGGAGACGGCTCGCGGCGGCGACTTTTCGGACCCTGAACCTGCTACCCCCATCCAGACCACGACTACCCGCTGAGGAGTGTACCCGACCGTCCACGCGGCGGACAGGTCGAGGGTCTGGCCCAGCTTCGCCGCGGCCGGGATGCCGATCTCCAGCGGATTCGGATGTCCCAGCGAGGGCCAGCGCGCGGTTTCGTCGCTCAAGATGTGGTTCATCAGATAAGCCAGTTGCGGGCTGACGACCGCTTGGGTCTCCGGCTCGCTCCAATCCGCCCACACGGAATGATCGTCGCCGAGCACTTCGAGCACCGCGACTGGGTGCAAGCCGCTATTTATCAGCGGCTGGCCGACGGAGGTGCCCTGGTTCGCCAATATGCCGTATGCCCCGGCCAGGTCGAGCATGGAGAGGGGAATGTCATCTTCGAGCAGGCGGGCCTCCGCCGGGAGGCTCAGGCCAAAGGATTGCAGGATGCGGCGTACGTTCTCGTCGCCCATTTGCGCAAGCACCTGGGCGGCAGGCGGCAGGTAATCGTTCGCCAGGGCAATGCGCAGGCGCACCGGGCCATGATAAGCGCCGCCGGGATTGGGGAGGCTTCCAGAGATATCCCAGGCTAAAGAGGCAGGATTCAACCCGCGCGTAAAGCCGGTCAGATAGAGGAAGGGGGTCAGCAGCGTCCCGGCAGGATGAGAGGCGAGATAGGAGAATCCTTCTCCGTTGCGCGTCTCGCCGACGGCGGCCAGCACCTGACCCGTGCGCGGGTCAAGCACCAGGGCACTGGCGGAGGCCTCCGGCAGGGATAGGCCAGGAGGCAGCGCAGGCAGGAGGCGCGCAGCTTCGCAGGGAGAGCCGTCTGAAGCCAGGATTTCATTTGAATCACCGGTCAGGCGCGCCAGTTGAGCCTTCACGGCGCAAGAGACCTGCAATTGCAGGTCGTAATCCAGGGTTGTGATGATCGTCAGTCCGCCGCGTTCGAGACGCTGGCGCGGGAAACGCTCGCCAAGCTGGGAGAGGACGAGGTCGGCGATGGGATTACCCTTGCCCCCGGCTCTTCTCCCAATGGGAGAGGGAGGAGGGGATGAGGGCATCTCCGCGATCATCCCCATTTCCAACATAGTCTGCAAAGTTTCCAGCCCGCGCCCTTCGGCAGCCTGGGGCGCGTCGAGGGGATTGAGGGCTGGCGTTCGGCTGACTGCAGCCAGCAAAGCAGACTCGCTCAAGTCCAGTTCGGAGGCGGATTTGCCGAAGTAAAGGCGCGCGGCAGCCTCCGTGCCGTAGGCGTAATGCCCGTAATTGGCGCTGTTGAGATACCATTCCAGCACCTGTTGGCGGCCGTAACGGGCGGTGATCTGCGCCGCCAGGATGCGCTCGCGGATGGCGCGGCGCGTCGAGGGTGGCTCGTCCCACAGCAGCAGGTCAGCGACCAGTTGTTGCGCAATTGTGGTGTGGCTTTCGGGATTGTTCCACCCTTCGATTACGAAGCCCGGCTGATCCCAGAAATTCGGGTCCGCCAGGGCGATGGTCGCATCGGCCAGGGATTGGGGTAAATGGGGGGAAGCTTGCGAGTCGAGGGGCAGATACTGGCGGGCCGCCTCGTCGGGAGCCAGCGTAGCCAGCAGGTGTTGACCGGTGCGGTCGTAGAGGCGCGTCGGCTGGAGTAGGAGACCGTTCTGCGGGTCGAGCATGAGGGGCAGGGCAGCGATGGAGGGCAAACCGTGCACCAGGTCCGCGTAGAGCAGCACCAGGCTCAAGGATAGAACCGCTGCCAATGCGCTGAGAACGAATCCAAAACCCAAGCCGGCTCGCAGGGCGCGTCCTTCGGCGCTGCGGCGGGCGAGGTTGCGGCGATTACGCCGCAGGCGGACGATGCTCAGGGGAGAGGTCATGGCTTGGCGAGCTTACCTTCCTTCGGACGAGCGCATCGGTCATGCGCGCCACACGGGCCATGGCTTCCACATCGTGAACGCGGACGATGTCCGCGCCGCGCAGGATGCCAACCGCCACGGCGGCCGCCGTCCCCTCGACGCGCTGGTCTGGCGGCAGGTCCAGGGTGTAACCGATAAAGGATTTGCGCGACGGCCCAAGAAGGACGGGATAGCCCAGGCTGCGGATCTCGTCCAGGCGGTTGATGAGTTCGAGGTTTTGCTCGACCGTCTTGCCGAAGCCGATACCGGGGTCCAGGATGATGCGCTCGTCAGGAATTCCAGCAGCTCGGGCGATGGCGACCGAATCCATCAGTTCTCGCTTTACATCCGCAATCAGATCTTGATATTTCGCGCCGAGATAGGCAGTGCCCAGCCGCTCGCGCACCTCGATGTTGGCCGGTTGGCTGCGATTGTGCATCAGGATTACCGGCGCGTTGTACCGCGCCGCAACGTCAGCCAGGTATGGATCGGCTCGCAAGGCCCATACATCGTTGACGATGCACGCGCCGGCCTTCAGCGTCTCCTCAGCGACAGCGGCCTTGCAAGTGTCAATCGAAATTAGCGCATCGGGGAATTCGGCGGCAATCTCGCGGATCACCGGGATCACGCGGCGCATCTCTTCTTCAGCGTCCACCGGCTGTGAGCCGGGGCGGGTGGATTCCCCACCCACGTCGAGAATGTCCGCGCCGGAAGCGAGGAAGGTGCGGGCTTGGGCAAAGGCGGGAACCTCACCCCCCTCCCCTGATTCCCCTCCCCCCTCTCCCGGTTCTTGGGAGAGGGGGGAGGGGCCGGGGGTAGGGGGTGAGGGGGGCAACAGCCCATCTCCCGAAAAACTATCCGGCGTGATGTTGAGGATGCCCATCACATAGGTGCGTTCGCCCCACGCCAGGGTGTGTTTACCAATCGCCAGGGATTTCATGGATGAAGTCGTATTGACGACTCGAGTCGTCACTACACTATCTGGTCGAGCGGGCGGCTCAGCCAGGCCTCAGCTTCGTCAATGTTGGTGAAGATCTTTATGGCCGCGGAGGTCTCTGGCAGGGCCAGGGCCGCGATCTTGCGAATGGCGTTGGCTACTTCGTCATTGGCAACGACAACTGCCAGGCGGATGTAGCGCGCTGTCGGATCGCTGTTGACCTCGATCGCCGTGCGCACAGCAAGCTCCGGCACGGCCTGCACCTGCCGCAGGTCGTACAGGTTGCGAGTCAGGCGGTCCGCTTCCAGAAGATGCTCGTGAGCGAACTCCTGCCAGTGTTTGACGGTCGCTTCCGAGAGATCGGTGAAGGTATAGTGCATCCCGCCATCCGCGCGACGGACAACGGTGTAGCCGATGCCAGGTACGGGCTTCCAGTTGAGTGGTTTGAAGTCAGGCATGGTTGTCTCCTTGGCGTGGATTATAACGCGGTAGCATCACAGCGTACTCGATGGGTGTTCACATTTCAGATAATCAGGGCGAAGAGATCCCACAACATTCACGGACTCTAACGCTTCCTCGATTTTAAGTTCGAAAACTAAAGGCCCATTAAAGTTCGCCTCCGCCAGACGGTCGAGGAAGCGGCCCAACTCCAGGTCGCCGTGGCCGAGCGGCTTGTGGTCTTCGCCGTAGCCGCGCACACCCTCCGGCATTTTCTTGCAATCGTGCAGGTGGACTTCGACCAGGCGCGGCAGGAGCTTTTCCACCACCTCGAAGAAATCGAACCAGCCCGGGAAGCCAGCTAGCACGTGACCGGTATCCAGACAAATCGAAAGGTCAAGCTCGTCGGCCAGTTCGAGCGTCAGGTCGAGGGGAAACTCGACCGTCTCGATGGCCAGCTTGCGGCTCGGCATGCCGGTCCGTTCCAGGATGGCCCGGATGCTCTCGCGCGCGCTGCTCTGGAACTGGCGCATGATCAGGCTGCGGGCAAGCTCCGAGATCTTCATGTTGTAGAATTCGGCTGCCAGCGCGCCGGTGGCGTGCAGCACGTAGACCTCCGGCTCCAGCTGGAGCGTCGCCTCGAGGATCTCGATCACTGCCTCCACCGAACCTCTGCGCACCGGCGTCAGCGGCGTGGAAGGCTCGACTGACCAGAGCGGCAAATGGACGGTGTAGGAAATGCCCTCCGCCCTGAGCGCCGTCAGCTTTTCGATGGATTCCGGATTGAATGTGTGCGGCATGAACAGGCTCAAGTCGCCACCCAGCTCGATGGGATTGAAGCCGCGACCAGCCAGGTCGCGCGCCAGCGCGGCGTGATCGAAGGTTGTGATATTTGCCATGATTTGCTCGGCGGGAACGCCCGGCGGGATCAGCACGCCGATCTGCATGGCCATGATACCGAAGCGCATAAAGGCCTCCGCAAGTCACACGAGTGGACCTTCTCCAACAATGGGAGAGGGACAGGGGGGAGGGTAGTCACGCATCCAAATGATACGTGTGATACGGGTTCTCACACGGGTTACCCCAGGCGATGTGCATCTCACGCGTCGTTATATCCAGAACCATGGCATTGATCGTCGTCTCGCGATCCAGTACGTTCTGATCGTTAATGGAATGGTTGCAAATTGAATTCGGGAAATTGACGTGATCCCGCTGGATCAACTGGAGTGACTTGATGGTGTGCTGCGGATTACGCTTGAGCAAACCCAGGGCGCGGAAATAGCGCACTCGCGAGCTTACCAGCTCTTCCGGCTCGTCTTCGACGACCAGCATACTCTCGGCCAGGTAATTATTCGTATGTACAAGATAGCCATCTTCGCCGTAAAGGATGGCGAACCGCCGTGCGGAGACTTCCACGTTGTACATTTCGCCGCTCTCGTGCACCAGCAAGTGATTGTAACCTGCGGCGCGACGCGGAGCCAGCATATGATTCATGGCTTCACCGGGCGTCTTGGCAGCCAGCACAGCCCGCGAGACGACCGTGCGCGGGATACCAATGCGCGAGTCGTCCGGATAGACCGAGTCACAGAACTGCGCAATGCCATAAGCATTGATGCCAATATTAGGCAGCAAGCCACCATAGGTCATTCCCAAGAATGGCGGCTCATTCTTGGGCTTGGCATGGACAATGAAAACATCGTTCTCGTCCTCCGGCATCCAGTCCTCGTTGTGGGCCGCCAGCACGTGACCATCTGCGGTGCGGTCGCCGTTGACTGCCAGGCTTGTGCAGCGGATCAGGTGCAGCGCGTCCGAAGTCACAGCCTCCATTGCGTTGAGCACGGCCAGGTCATCGAAGGGCACTTTCGCGCCCTCGGCGACGCCCATTATTTCTTCCACGTATTGTGGATAGCGTTCCTGGGCGAAGGGCATGTACTTGCGCGCCTGGATCTTGGCGCCTTCCCAGGTCAACTCCAATTGAGTGTAGGCATCTTCGAACAATTTCTTGGCATTTTCCATGCTGTGCAGCACCTGGGGCGTGCAGG
>Ga0315289_10010501_pt1 | contig 13247 bp, 35 predicted proteins | sample YL17G11_40_MG_FD_203452 | JGI IMG/M metagenome (GOLD analysis project Ga0315289, IMG submission 203452) | Sediment microbial communities from Yellowstone Lake, YNP, Wyoming, USA - YL17G11_40 | ecosystem: Environmental > Aquatic > Freshwater > Lake > Sediment | place: USA: Wyoming | collected...
TACACGCATAGCGTCCATCATCTCGCAGGTATATTCAATGCTGCCATCATTCCTGAAGTGTTTTATTTTTTCTCCTGTTTTAGGTTCGAATCCTTCGACCCAAACGAAAAAGTATGCTGCGTTTTTTCTCATGTTCTTATAGATTGAAATTAAAATAAATCCTCTTGCTTTTGCATCTCTCTTGCATTGAACCTCATTGACTTGCTGAGGTATGTATATGTCTTGTCAAGGATAACCTCAAACAAATCGTTGCTCGCAAAGTAATTATCACTAACCAATTGAAGTCCCTCTTTTCTGTACATCTTAACGTTGGCGTTATCATCACCCTCTTGATAATTGCAGAAATAGATAAAGTCTTTTGTCTCAACTCCTCTCCAGTATTTTCCTAGGGATGTTGTGATTAACTTTTGGTCGGGTTTTATAAATTGTGGACTCATATACTTATAGATTGAAAAGAAAAATAAAAAGAATTATAGGTCAGAATAAATACATTCGTAAACATAACCTCTTTGATTTGCTCCTGATAAGACAAAACTAACTTTAATGTCTTTGTCTGGGTGGCTGAGAACTAAAAAGTTTTCTCCTACATTATTTCTACCATGTTCAGTGATAGAATAATCGTTGTGTGTAGCGAACTCCTCCAGTAAGGTGAATTGGAATTCTTTGCCTTTTTGAATGTCTTTTGAATTTAAAATCATTTGAATATGTTTTTTAAGTTAATATCTCTTTTCATAAACTCACCTGAACAAGCCACAAGAAACTTAGATACATTCTCAGGGCAGTCGATGTCAATTGGTGTTTGGGTATACTCCCACAATTGTTGATTTGATAAGCCTTTGGCTATCTCCTCGTTTGTCTTTGTCTTTTGTAATTCTTCTAACTTCATATACTTATAGATTGAAAAGAATAAAAAAAAGAATTAACGTCTTTTGTTTGCAAGTTCTTTATAATACTCAGGACTGCCAAATATGGTTCCTTTGGGTGCATAGGATATACCAATGAATGTATTGGGGCTGTCCATTACAAATTTTGCAATACCATGCTGGCGCATCTTTTCTTCTACAGCTGGGATATCTTTTCGTTTTACACGCATAGCGTCCATCATCTCGCAGGTATATTCAATGCTGCCATCATTCCTGAAGTGTTTTATTTTTTCTCCTGTTTTAGGTTCGAATCCTTCGACCCAAACGAAAAAGTATGCTGCGTTTTTTATCATGGTTTTATAGATTGAAAAGAAAAATAAAAAGAATTATAAATTAACTAAATCCAAATTCTCAAAGTGTAAAATTCTGTCTTTAGTTGTATTTTGCCAGTTTGAACGTTGTTCTAAACCAGTCTCGATATCTTTAAGAAAACCGCAATAGCTAAGTGTAACATCAGTATATCTACCTTTTATGTCCTTATAAATTCTTGGACTATTATCTGTGTGGGTTACAATTTGTTTCTTACCATTAAAAATAATGATAGAGCCGATTGTTAACCAGCAAAGACTCTCTGTCTTTGTCTCGTGGGTTTTTATGTGGTACCCAATATCTTTTTTGCTGTCGATAAAATTCATGTCTTTATAGATTTAGTTTTAAATTAAAAAGAATGTTCAGGACTTTTACGAGGAACGATAAAGTCAACAAAGTCGTGTCCTTTAGCCTCAAGCTCTTTGTCAATTTTTATATTATGCTCAAGCTCTCTCAATTCTTTCATGAGCCTCCCAACTCTTTCCTCCATACGTTCTCTTTGTTTTGGGTCTATACGCTTAACTGTATTTACTACAGGATTATGTCTTTCATTACAAGAAAAACAAAGGTTCATACCTCCGTATGGATAAAGCATCTGGTGCTTGCTGGTTCTACATTGTTCGCATTTCATATTCTTATAGATTGGATTTAAATAAAAAAAGAAAGGGAGAATTAGTTCAGGGGTTTCCTGCTCTCAACTGTATAAACAACATTCTTAATTGCCTGTACAATTTCTTCGCTGGTAGGAATTTCAGGCCAGGGAGAATCCAGAGGTTTCCTGCGGCAGAAATCAGGGCGAACTGTATGTACAGCATTCCAAAGGGTTTTCATGCGTCCTGAGGCATTTAAAATGATACAGTGGGCATCTTCCCAAGTCTCCTGACAGGGATTTTCAATCACAGCCTGTAAGCGTTCTTTAACTTCAGGTTTAAGTTTGCCAAACATGTTGGTGGCAAATTCTAGGGAGATGAGTTGTTTCTTCATGTCCTTATAGATTGAAAATAAATAAAAAAAGAAAACCCGCCAGAATGTGACAGGTTTAAATGGTCGAAGACCCTACATAGTTTGCGAGACAAGCAGTTGGGTTGCACCCAGCCTCCGTTGGTAGTCCCACTAAGAATCGAACTTAGATAAACGGTTTAGAAAACCGTGGCTCTATCCATTGAGCTATGGAACCAAATAAATACTGGCAGCGGGTACACACCTGAGTTTCTGCTCAGCTTAAAGGTTTTACCCTCTACCTCACTCCCAATGTCCAAATTTAATAAAAAGTTATGGCATTATCAATATCTTTTCGAGAAATAAATCCTAAAAATGTTTCAAAACCTTCTTCTGTATCCAATCTTTGAATTGAACCGAGTCCATAAACAATGCGTGGCATAGCATAGGCACGGTTAGGACGGAATACCAACCCTGATTGATTAACCCAAGCCTCCAAAGATAATTCAGGAGTATAAACGTCAATCATCTCCATATCAATATCATCAAAATTAACACCTTGGCTTGCAGCCAAACAGCTCTTAATGATTTCAATATCATTGGTGGCGATATCCCAATTAACTCGCTCAACTTCTTTGTCTTGAATTTTGAATATGTAAATTGTTTCTTTTTTCATGTTGTGGGGTTTGATGGTTATATCTTTATAGATTGAAAATAAATAAAAAAAGAATTTATTTTATTGGTCTAATAGTATATGGTCTATCCCAACATTCTTTCACATACTTTTTTGCAGCTGATTTGCTTGGAAATTCTCCAATTTCGATTTCACGACATGAACCATGAAGTATGAGTTTACATTTTTGCGCCTTCATATTAATCTTTTTTAATTGTTTGTGAGTACTCTCTCTCAATTATTGTATCCTTGTGTTGCATACCAGCAAATCTATTTTGGTGGTGTGTTTCTACAACTTGGTGTGAGCCAACGGGTGTCCACCCTTGTTCAATCATCTGCCTAATCTTTGTGTTAAGGTCAGATGCGCTATGTGAAGTTAAAATCATTTGTTCCATGTCTTTATAGATTGATTTTATAAAAAAAAAGAATTAACCTTCTTCTACCTCAAATAGTTCGGAGTACTGCTTATGAAATTCATATTTGTATCTACCATCATCATAAAGATTTGATGCGTAATGTCCAACTCTTAGAGTATACTCAAACATTTCTTGTAGTTTCTTTTCAGTAAGCAACTCATTGATACAAGAGTCTACAATTGTAAATATCTTTCCGTTTTGATTAATACTTTCTTGAACAATAAAGATTGCTCCTTTAACTGTTTGATAAATTTTTCTCCTTTTCAAACCATAGTTCATAAAAATGTTTGACGTTGCAATTAAGGTCGAAGTTTCAGGATTATAAAACTTGCCATCTTTAAAAAATTTTCCTTTTTCCATGTTCTTATAGATTGATTTTATAAAAAAAAAGAAAGGGGAGAATTGGTAGTTAGTATTTACCTGTTTCGATTGCCTTTTTTATTTGAGCTGGGTTGTCAAGTTTATGATTGCCGCCCCAAAATATCTTCATTTCTACAAGGGAGAATTTGAGAGATGCAATATCAGGATATTTATCCAGCTCGCTGTTCTTATATTTGGTTAGTATGCGGTCTAATGCTTGGTTAATTGTCATAGGGAGAATGTTCATTATAAATATGGGCAAAATACGAAAAATCCCCTCCTTTTGAGTGCCTACATGGGCCAGAGGGGATTTCGTTTTATTAGTCTAAATATCTTATTTATTATCAGTTAGAGTCAGGGAGCGGACCATCCCTTGACTTGTTTTCCGAGATTTTCGATTGTTTCATTTTACGGCGTTTTAACTTATTAGACTCTTATAGATTGGGTTTTTTAAAAAAAAGAATTAATCCTCCTCTTCCTCTTCTTCACCATCAGGATTTATTTCAACATCAATGTCCATATCATCATTGACACTGCTATAAGAAACGTTTTCTGTTGGTTCTTCTTCTAATTCTTCAATTACTCTTTGTAGGGCTTCAACCAATTCACTTGCTGAACCATTCCCTGTTATTTCGATTCTATATCCCATAATTTACATTACATAAGCGATTGATACAACATATTGAAATTCGGTTTCAGTTATTTGGTATGTATAGTCTCCATACGATTGCGAATGACCAATGAACCCTGAAACGTCAAATAGGGCTTTTACCATTTTATCAACCCTTGTTTCCTCGTCCTTAATCTTTTTGAACTTGGTGAATATCTCTTTAGAAACTCTCTCAGCTTCATTTTTAAAACCTTTCTTTAGAGTGTCAGGACGAAAGTACTCTTCATTTTCTAAGAAGTCGCTATCCGTTTCTAAAATCTCAATTAAGGACGTTTCGTCAACAGCACCTTTGTCTATTGTTGAAACTATTAACTTTGCACTTTCTCCGTGATTGCTCATATTTATTTTTGTTTTTCTTTATAGATTGAAATTAAATAAAAAAAGAATTTTATTTGCGGTTCTTTATTAAAAACTCAGTGAATGATTTAACAAACTCTTCCTTGTCAGTAAAATCATGTCTATCTTTTTTGCTCAAATAATTTGTTTCATAAGAAACGCTTGGAATGAATTTTTCGTTAATGTGCAGCATAATTAAAGCCGAACCAAAAGAATAACTCATGCCATTAGTTCTAATCTCTACCGCTTTGTTTTCTTTAATACTCTTCCGTGCTTTTTCTATCACATAAGGTATTTTTGAATTGGTTTTTAATCTATCTTCAATTAATGAAGTGGTTGGTTCACCTTTGTTAAAATAAGCCGCCGCACTAAACCTAAACTCTTTTGAGTCGTTTATGAATAATAGATAATCGAAAATATCTTTTGCAAAATCAAAAAGAATTTCAGATTGTTCTTTAATAATAGCCTTATTAATATTCCTTTGCGCTGTTATTTGCTTTTCAGTTTGTTTGATTAATGCTTTATAATTCATGGTATGTGTTTTTCTTTATAGATTGAAATTAAATAAAAAAAGAAAGGGAGAATTAACGACTAATAGCACTCATGCTATTTAGTGAGGGTTCTGAGCCATGGCATCTTATCCAATAGATTTCTAAATCTCTGCCCCACTGTGCATGAAATCGTTTCTCGGCATCAGCTTGAGCCAATTCTTTTGTCTTGCCGTATCCTCGTTGAGAGTATTTTTGATGAGGGTCTTCAGAATCTTCTTCCAATAAATCTCGGTCATCACTCATGATGGTGAAATGAAATTCCAATGTAGGGAGAGCAGCAAATCTTTTTTGCTCAGCTTTTTGTCGGTCAAACATGGAGTCTAATTCTCCGCTGATTGCCATATTTTTTGCTTGTTGTATGTTCATGGCCTTATAGATTGAAAAGAAATAAAAAAAGAAAGAGGGAGAATATCCCTCTTTTATTGTCGGTAAATAGTAATTGTAGTTTGAACCACTCCCAAATTGCCATTAGCAATTTTATAATACCCTGGGGAATCTAACAGCGCTCTCTCAGGGAAGAAGAAGTTTATAAACTTATCTCTTTCCTCCGTGGTCTCAAATTCAAATTGAGCTGTTTTGTCGCTCGGTATTTGTATGCTTGCGTTCTTTTTCATGTTATCGTGTGTAAATTAAGCCATCATCTTTAGCTTTGTGGCGCTTTTTTAATCTACCATCCTCCTTTTTAACTTCGTCAATAGGGAAGTCACGGTAGTGAGTTGCTCCATGCCCAAATCTGATTTCAGATTGAGTTGGCTTTCTGCGAAATGTTACCAGCGTTTTATTCATGTCTTTATAGATTGAAATTAAATAAAAAAAGAATTGCTATAAATCATCCTCAGTTAGCAGCACTTTTTTGCTTCCCTTTTTTGTGATAGAGAAAAACTCTCCTTGTAAAGAATTTTTATCTATGAACTTTTTGACTTCTCTTTTTAATTTATGCGCACTGCAAATAATGGTATCCTTCATAATACCCGTATTGTGCTGGTCAGGGTGTCCTTCGTACTCAACATTTTCTACAACAATTTCTCTATTTCCCTTTGCATAGGTCTTATAGAATTTTGCAAGGCTGCCGAATTCAGCTATTGTGATGGCAATTTTATAAATTTGTTTTACATCTTTCATGTCTTTATAGATTGATTTTTAAAATAAAAAGAAACAGGGAGATTTATTTTAACTCAGTATTATTCAGTTGGGCTAATGCTCCTTCACGATTGCTAAAACATGATGTTGAGCCAACTTTTTTACAACTATGCTCAACTGACTCTTTAATTCTTAGCCCATTTTTTCCTTTGATTACATGGAAATACACCACGCTTAAATCCGAAGGCTGAACTGAACTTTGAATTGTTGGGTTTGATTCCCAAGCTGACTTCATCGACTTGAACCCAAGTCTGCCATGAATGTTATATGTTCTGCTCCAATTTTTGAAGTCTGTGAAATCTTCATATCTTTTTTGAAGTTTTTCTTGTGAGCCTGTTAGACCCGATTTGCATTTTACTTGTTTCATGTCTTTATAGATTGATTTTTAAAATAAAAAGAAACAGAGAGAATTTACTTATCAAGCAATTTCAATCGTACTAACTTCGCCTTAACTTCGTCACAAAATTCTTTTGATTCCTTAAGGGGATTGCCAGAAAGTTCTTTATAGTACTTTACAGCAGGTATAAAGCCTTGGTTTTTAATAATGACAAGCAGCTCAGATTCCAATTGAGATATCGAGGGAGAGTGATTTACTTGCTCTAGGGCAAGCAGGGCAGTTGTGGCCTCTTCAGTTGTATTAAACTTCATGTTGATAGTTAATACTATTTCTCCGCCTTCGTTTTTTGTAAGTTTGTAATTCATATTATTATAGATTGAAAATAAAAATAAAAAGAAATTTACACCCTATTCCAAACCAATATATTAGTTGGGTCGTATGTTCTTGAACACTTGCCACAAGACATAATTCTTTTCGGCTTTCTCATTTTAGAGCGAGAGTGTCCATTTTTACATACAGCAACGTAATTTCCAATTGGTATTATAACCTCTGATGATTTATAGCATCTATCTCCAGTACAACCAATCTCCAACGCCTTAGCTTTCCAAAGCCAATTGTGTCCATGTCCACATCCAACCAAAGCGTGTGCAATTTCATGGAGGATTGTATTTGTTACCTCAGCTTCTTCGTTTAATTCTGTGAGGGAGAGAGAAAGAGTGATGATTTTTCTCATGTCATTACAAGAGCCAAATCTACGTTTAGCATTATCAAATTCAAATCTCCAAGGAAAAAATTCAGTTATCAGACCATGCTTTTTCATTAATCCGATTGCTATTTTTTTTGCTTTATTTGTATCCATGTTATTATAGATTGAAAATAAATAAAAAAAGAATTTATGATTTAAGTATTTTTTCATATATTTATAAAATATGAAATAACACTAATATGGAAATTACAGAAAGAAAATGTTGGAAATGCCAACAAAACAAGCCACTTACAAAAGATTATTTTTCTAAAGATTCTATTGATAAGTTTGGTTTTCAGAAGTCATGTAAAGAATGCCAAAAAATAACAGCAAGCTCTTATAGACAACAAAACAAAGAATATTTTGACCAAAAAAATAAAGAACATTATGACAAATCTGAAAATAAGAACAGGTATCAAAAATATAAACCAGCTTATCTACAAAGACGTGAAGATAGTTCTAAAACCGTTAGAGGGAGATTATATAATTTATTAGAAGCTGCCAGAGGGAGAGCGAAAAATAAAGGTTTAATAATTGATATTGATTTAGAGTTTTTAATTAATATGTACGAAGAACAAAATGGTAAATGTAAACTTACTAATATAGATTTTACTTTTGAAAAAAAAGAAAAGAGTAGACACTTTAATCCATTTAACCCTTCAATAGATAAAATTGATTCTAACAAAGGATATACAAAAGATAATGTTAGATTGGTTTGTACTATTGTAAACTTGGCACTTAATAACTTTGGAGAGGGAGATTTTAAAATAATGTGTGAAGCTTATATCAACAATTCAAAGAACAATATTATAGATTAACTTTAATAAAAAAAGAAAGGGAGAGACTTTAATTTGTCCCTCCCTTTTAATTTTAAAGTGCCATTAATTCAGCAAAGGTTTTATCTACCAATTTAGAACTTTGACCGTCTGACAATAAATTATCAAACTTAGTATCAGCATCTTTATAGGCTTTAACATGAGAGGTATAATGTGTAATACCATTTAAAACGCCCCACGCAGTACCTAAAACTTTTTCCTGCCCAATACCAGTGTAGTAAGAATTTAACACCTCAGCACGAATATTGTCAATACGTGTGGTAGTTTCAGAAGCAGAAGGGAACAAGCCTGCAATTAAATCCTTCACTTGAGCGTCTGACACTTTTTTAAGGGAGAGAACGTTAACCGCTTCGTTCATTTGCTTTGTGTATAAGTTGGTAATGTTTAACAACTCATGAGCTTGTGCCAAGTTTTTTTCAGCACTTTTTGTGTGGCGGATAGAAATTTTGTTTGTCATTCCTTTTAAAGCCATACGAAGCGTATTAGCACAAACTATTCTAATTGGTGTAATGCCACAGATAACAGCACCAGAACCGTCATGTGTGTTTGTTAACACAACATACACCTCAGTTACATCATCCGTACCTGCAATACGAATATAGTTAGGCATTTTTGCAGTTACAAACGTTTTTTCCCCTTTACCCAACGCCCCAGCAGTTTCAAAAATCGCTTGTCCTTGCCCTACGATTGCATCAAAAAATACAAAGGCATCAGCGTTTTGAACGATTTGATAACGATTACCAACCACGCCTAAAGGCTCATTTGTATCTTTACGAATTGTTGCAAAATTTTCAGGAATTGCAATTTTTCCAATGCCATCTACGTCCGCATAGATTTGCTTTTTAACCACTTCGTAACCTAAGCCACCCAACTCGATAGCTTCTTTTGAGGTCATCGCTTCTTTAACGATTTGACCCAAGCCATGCCAAGCTTTCTCTGTGCTTGCAAAACTTACTTTTCCGTTTGTTTCATTTAGATTGTGTGCCATAATTTACGTTTTTTTTATTTGGTTTATATACCCTTATAGATTGATAAACGAAAAAAAAAGAAATTAGTTTCAATCTAAAAGAAAGTATTTTCAGCTTAAAAGAGTTAAGGTTGATTATCAAGCAGTTAGAAATTTATTTTAACAAATAAAAATATAAGGTAGGAGTGGATTAACCCTGCCGAGTTCTTCGGGGTAGATTTCACTTAGCAAGGTGTCTCTCTATATTATTATAGATTGAAAAGAAAAATAAAAAGAAAGTTCCAATTAGGAACTTCTTTATTTTAACCGAACCAACAAGACTCTAAACAAGTTCCTGTTGTAGCTATACCCTCGGAACAATATGTATTATCGCAGTATGTGTTGTAGTTTTTATCATATTGCATCATCTCACCTATTTCGATTTTTTCACCACATCTACCACAAGTGCAGTGCGGTTCTTTTAATGTTTGTTTATTTTTGGACAATGGCTTACTAACATCCTTGGGCGCTGTTGTCTTTTTATCTTTCGATTTCACATTATTATAGATTGAAAGTAAATAAAAAAAGAAATGCGAAAAGGCGGTAACCAGCCGCCTTTCCTTATAGAACATAACCAAAACAAAAAATCTTAAATGTTTTCCTCTATCGTTAAGTCAGCCCATTCATCCACGGGTTCGATTGACATTTTTATTGTATCCTTGAATTCTTTTCTCAATGCCGTTCTGATTCGAACAGCCTCATCTATGGCAGTTTGTGAAGGCTCATCATCCATTCCGTCTCTGATGCTCACACGCACCTCGCTATCGTTTCTCTCGATGTTTGAATCTAAACCAACTCCATGGTCGGTTAGGAATTTGTGTACTTTTTCTAAAACTTCGCTCATGTCTTTATAGATTTGTTTTTTATAAAAAAAGAATTTTATGCAAATGTGCTGTCAGTAAATTGTTCCATTTTGGGTGCAGTGAATATCACCAATTCCTCAAAACGTCCTTCTTCTCTCAAACGCTCACCTATGGCTTTAACGTCAGCTTTTATTTCTTCTTTTGTGGCTTGAACTCCTCCGCCCTCCCATTTGTTGTCAGAGGTTACTATTTGATAATCGAATTTTTCCATGTCCTTATAGATTGAATTTAAATAAAAAAAGAAATTAGTTTGATATTAGAATTAAATCCGCCATCATAAATCTATACCATTGGAATCCCTCACAAAAATAGTAGTGGTCAAAGAATTTGTAGCAGTTGCCAAAACCCTCAATAAATACTTGCTGGCATTCCTCAAAGATAAAATCGTTTTCCTCATTCTCCTCAACACTCTGAATTTCACATTTAATTCCGCATTGCATAAACTCCACGTATTTTAATTCCTTGGATAAATATGTTATGATACGTTCTTGTTTCATGCTATTATAGATTAAAAAGAAGATAAAAAAGAATTAAAAAACTTTCTTGGTAGTTCGCAATTAGAATTTTTTATAAAATTTAGTAACGCTTTTTTCAGCAGAAGCGGCATCAGAAGAAAAACCTTGCGAATAAAGTCTATCCGAGCAAGTCCGACCAACTAACGCAAATTTAACTTTGCCATTATAAGGCGTTACTAATTCTGCTTTCGTAGAAGTCATACCTTGTGGTTTGCAAGGCAATAACTCTCCATCTTCTGCAATACCAACAGCAATATTAATACCTCTGTTTCTTAACCCCTTTCCACATAAAGGACATTTTGTTCCAATACCTTCAATTTTGATTGTAATTTCTGTGTTTTCCATATTATTATAGATTGAAAATAAAATAAAAAAGAATTAAGAATACATTTTACCATTAATCATACCTTTTATAAAAGCAAGCATATTTTTTTCGCCTACCTCTCCATAATCACAAACAGAAAGAGTAGTAAATCCGTGCTTTAAAACAAAAACATCTTCCCCTTCCTCAAATGAAAGTCTTGGAAAGTCGCAATTTGCAGTGGCTAAGTAATCTAAAAGCCCTTTGCTTATTTTCATATTATTATAGATTGAAAAGTAAATTAAAAAGAATTATCAACATATTTTTTTGCACCATCAACACTAAAAAAAGTTCCAATCATATTTTCGTCTTTATATAAAATATACGTTTTTTGCCTTTCTTCCCAACGGATAAAACCTTCTGTAATTCTGTAAACAACTCCATTAACTGTCTTTTGAGCAATTGGGTGCCAAAAGTTCCACGCTTTTGATATAAGACTTTCCTCAAAAAAATTAGGAGGAACACCTGAAAGGTCTACGTTATTGTCGAAGTTCATATCTTTATAGATTGAAAGTGTATTTAAAAAGAATTATATTGCTCTTTTGCCCATTCTCTCAAACTTGGGATGTCCATTGCTCCATCCAATTTCATGTTAGCTTTAATTGACCTGTATTCGTCTCTGAGAAATTCTTTGTTCTCATTGAACCAACTTGTAAATGTTTCTTTCATGTGTTTATAGATTGAAAAGAAATAAAAAAAGAAAAGGGGAAATAAATCCCCTCTCTTTTTAAATAGTTGTCATATGCTTTACAAGAAATTTTTCTACATTTCGTATAATCTTTCTAAGTTTATCAGCACTATCATCATCACCATTATCTACAAATTCATCTGCCAAATCCTCAGCTTTAATCAGCTCTAAAAAGGCTTTATCGGCTTCACTTGAAGTTGTCGGCAAATCTTCTTTTTCTCCAATTCCCGCTTCTTCATTATCGTCAACCAACAAAACAACGCTTTCTATTATATTGTTGGTTTCTTCGTCATATAGGTCTTCCTCAATGAATTTTACTTCCTCAACGTCCGAATCTTTGTTTACACGAAAGTTAATTGTAACTTTTTTGAGGTTCGTCCCTCGGCTTTCAATCTCTTGTAGAAACTCTATGAGTTTGTGTGCTGTCAATAATTTTGGTGTTTTCTTTTTGGACAATGGCTTACTTTTACTTTTGGGCGCTGTTATCGGTTTGTCTTTCTTTTTCACGTTCTTATAGATTGAAAAGAAATAAAAAAAGAAATTAGGGAGAATCTACAAAAAAAGCGAAAGGGCAGGAAACCACTCCTACCCTCTCTTTGAGCAATCAACCAAACAAAATATCTTCGGCAGGTGGCAACGACCCCCAGACTCCAGTGGGGAGACCCGCTTGTCCTTCCAAGCGCACCGACTTGCTCCTTTTATTTCTTTGCAGCCAAAACAGCTGCATCAAGTTTTTTTCTATAATCTTCTGCCAATAAAGAATTTATCTTTTCAAGCTGCAATAAGAATCCTTCGGCCTCCGCCTTTGTTTTTGTTCCTGTTTTGATTCCGAGAATCGCACCTGTTAATTTTCTTTCTAATAATTGGCTCATATTGTTTTGGGGTTATTTGGTTATGTCTTTATAGATTGGGTTTTTTAAAAAAAAGAATTTTGTTTTTCATTTGTGCTGCTTGGCTCTGCTTTGCATTTAGGCGCACGATAACCAATTTTTGAAGGGTTTATGCTATCAATATACTCAAGAAGTTTATCTTCTGCAATATCCTCAAGTACTGGCTCGTTATTTAAAAAATCAACAAACCCAACTATAAAGTTTTTTTCAGCAATTGGGTTTTTACTAATGCATACAATCCCGTGAAACGTTTTTGATTTCATAAAAAACTGAACACGCATTTCGTTGACTGGCAACCACTGAGTTAGATTCCAATCAAGAGCTGGTATCAATCCCAATTTGCTGTTTAGAATTCTTCTTACGTTTCTGCTGTGGTTATTTTCTTGTCTTTCCATTGGTTGAGGTTGTTTGGTTATATCTTTATAGATTGAAAAGAAATAAAAAAAGAATTTATTTCAAGCCCAACAAATTAATCAACTGCTGAGGTTTTGTGTGATATAGGTTGATTGCATTGGCTATGGATATAGCTACATTCTCATCCTCCTTAACCTCATCTAAGTGCCAATAAACAACGTGTAGCGGCTCTTTTGTCGGACCATTGTCAACATAGATATTTACACTTTCTTGGTCAATGGATAAAGAAAGTTTTTTCTTTTTTCCTTGGATTGTTACAATTGGTTTGCTCATAT
>Ga0315289_10010502_pt1 | contig 13247 bp, 6 predicted proteins | sample YL17G11_40_MG_FD_203452 | JGI IMG/M metagenome (GOLD analysis project Ga0315289, IMG submission 203452) | Sediment microbial communities from Yellowstone Lake, YNP, Wyoming, USA - YL17G11_40 | ecosystem: Environmental > Aquatic > Freshwater > Lake > Sediment | place: USA: Wyoming | collected...
TTTCATTAACGTCTATGTCATTAATGAAAGCCTTGCCTGAAGTTGGTGCGATGAATGTGGTGAGGATTCGCATTACTGTAGTTTTTCCAGCACCGTTCGGACCTAAGAACCCGAGGAGTTCTTTTTCCTTAACTTTAAAAGAGACATTATTTACCGCAATAATTGAACCATAACGTTTTGTAAGATTTTCGACACGAATCATAGATGGTTTTTCTGAATATTTTTTGAAGATTTAAAATTGGTAATTTTTCATCATATTTGTTGAATCTATTGTCAAGTATTTTTTGATAAGTATATATATAAGCATTAATGCTGAAAACATTTTAATAGAAACCAGTTTATTAAGTCAAAATATATTACCATATAAATATAGTGGAAAATAACCAATATAAATAAGAGGCTTTATCTTTTGTTTAATGTATATATGGATGTATTTTATAAATCAAAAGGATTTGTTTGTGTTTTGTTAACTCATTTAATTTCAATATAAAACAAGAAAAACAAGTGGAAGTGGTTTCGCGAACCGTCCTTACAAATCTATCAGCAAAAGGACAAAATTGAGAAAATTGTAATTTAGCTTATATTTTTTCTACATTCAATAAGCGAAAAAGAAGTAATTATTATTAAGTAAGATTGGCTTATATTATTTTGAAATATTAATTAAGCCCATTTTTTATGTCTCGAAGTTCGTATTAAAAATTTTGAGATATGATAATAAAATTATTAAACCTTTTGACATCTTAAAATGTCATAGATGGTGAATTAGAAAAAAAGGAGCTGATGTAAAATGAAAAAGCCGCTGTTCAGAGTTGGAGAAACAGTTGTTGACCCTCAGTTAGGGATTTGTGATGTGAGTGGATTAAATTTCCTACATCTCGATGGAAAAGAAGAATTATATTATGTATTACATTCGAGTAATACAAAAATAATGGTTCCTGAATCCCAGGTGATTAATCGGGGATTGAGAAAACCCGTCTCTAAAAAAGAGGCTCTGGGTATATTGGACAGCCTTTCTCGACCTGTGGAGTGTAGAAAAACTTTCGTAAGAGAACAATACCCGAGAGATTATGCCATACTAAAGATAAAGGACCTGCATGGTATAAGTAAGCTTTTAAGAGAACTGGTCATATTGGAAAAAAGGTCAATTCTAACCAAGAGATATAAAGCAATCTCTTATGAATGCAGGAATATCTTGAATAAGGAGCTTGCCTATTCTTTGAATTGCTCAAAGGAAGTAGTGCATAATAAAATTAAGCGTAATCTGTCAAAACTCGTAAAATTTACAACGAAAACAAAACAAGGGTTAAATTAATTCGAGATCTCTGAAAAACTTCAAAAACGAGATTGATTTGTCGGTTTTAGCCCCTCACAATGTCAGGTGTTTTTGTAGGGGCGTGATTTATCACGCCCGAGTATTTGGATTTGATAAATTAAATCCCTACAATCTGACATACAATGACGCCATTCGTTTCCTCTCCCCTTGTGGGAGAGGATTAAGGAGAGTGGTATGTGTCATTGCGAACAGTCTTACCTGTCTGCGTGCATCGTACAGGCAGGTCGCGAAGCAATAGCGTTTTTAATTACAAAATGGTAGTGTTTCAGAGATTTCAATTAGGGACATCTGAAGAACTGATAACCAAGGCGGTGTCATTCCCACGAAAGTGGGAATCCAGAGAGAATTTAACCAAATATTATATAATTCTGGATTCCCGTTTACACGGGAATGACAGGATAACTAGTATTTCAGAGATTTCAATTTGTAATTTCGGGATAAAAGAATGTAAATTCTTTATCCCCCCTCCTTTCTCTATTTTTTATGCTTAAGGAGTGCCTTAGAAGGCGCTCCTTTTTTATTTGAGAGCTCTGAAATACTAATCAAAATATAGGAGCAGACCTATGTGTCCGCTCTTCTCCGATGAGAGAGAGGATATGTCGAAATTAGATTTTAGTAGCCCACAATTTTAATTGTGGGTTATGATGAAATAAAAGTTAATAAAAAAAATCAAAATAATTAAAAAACAATATAGATTCCCTCCTTCCCACAGATAATAAACTTTTAAAAACTTCTGTACATAAATTAATGAACGTGCCCCCTCACCCTTCCCTCTCCCCTTTGGGGAGAGGATTAAGGTGAGGGGAAGTAGGGGCATATTGCATATGCCCTCTATTTATGGGGCACGTGCAACGTTCCCCTACGAATACAGAATCTAAAATTTGTGAACAATAATTCTTGAAAATTTATAATCTCGCACTACATTATAAATTAATAATTTTTCGTGCAAATTCGTGTGATTTTGTGGCTATATTACTTATTTCTTCAGTGTAGAAAGTAATTGTTCTGCTTCGGTTTTGGGCGAGTGGTAGTGCATCTCTGTGGCTTTTTCATAAGCGGATTGGGCAAAGGTTCTGGCTTTGTCAGGGTCTTTCTGGGCAAGATATGCACGAGCTAATATTAGCTCTGCATCAGGTTCGTAGAGCTTAAAGCCTGTTCTAAAACAAATCTTTAAGACCTCATTAGCATTCTGAATAGCAGATTCATATTTTTTTAAACCGAGGCGCAGCCTACCAGATTCAAGCAATGCCTCTATTTCAAGATCCGTGACACCAATCTTCTTTGCAATCTCAAGGGCTTTCTGGAGATGAACCTCTGCCTCATAATAAATTCCCTTTATCCTTTCAATTGCAGAAAGTGCACGATGACATCTTGATATATCAGCTTGAAGATTATCTTTTTGGCAAATATTGAGGTTTGTCTGAGTAAGTTCTAATGACTCGTTAATTCTCTTGATTAAGAGGAGGAAGTCAGCATAGAAACATCCCCATCCACTGTGAAGCCTATAACCAGTAATATTTTTACAAAGCTCATCTGCCTGACGGAACAAGTTATCTGCTTCTTCATTTTTACCTAAGAGATGCAGTATCCAGGCAAGATCCGCTTTTGATGCTATGACATCTTCATTAGACCTCGCTTTTTCTGACAGCTCAAGAGCCTTTTTTGCACTTTCAAGTCCCATCTCAAGTTTACCTGTGCGAAACCGAAGGCCAGATAAGTTTTGATAAGCCCCAGAGGCATTTTTCCAGTCCTTGGCATCAATATACATCCGAACTCCAGTTAGCAACGGTTCTTCAGCATCTTTTAGTTGACCTATAGTAATAAGTGCAAGCCCTGCCTCATTGAATAGCCAGCTTTGATGATTCTTTTTACTTACCAATGGCAGATGTGAAAACTCACCTTTTGGGAAGAAATTTTTGACAAGTAAAAAATTAGCACCGTCAGCACCAAGTTTTTGTGTAATCAAGTGTTCCTCTCCTCTGCATATTTTCTCCCAAAAAACATCATAAAATACCTTATTATAAAGCCCAGCACAACAGCCGTGATAGACCTGTTCAAACAACGGCTTCATCTTTTCTAATGTTTCAGGATGCTCTGGTGCATAAGTCCCAATGAATTGATAAATCCGTTTATGACACAACTTTTTATCCTTTTCATTAAACGTGGATTCAAAATAGCCTTTTATCAATGGGTGGGTTGAATAGGTATTATCTGCGTCCTTTTGTATGAGTCTTCTATCACAGAGATTATCAACCATTCGTTTGAATGAGAATTCAGACATAGCTATTAATGCCTTGTTCATTTTATTTTTTGTTTTTGTCCGGAACACGCCTTCAAATTCCCTTTCACGAACAGCGGTTCTAAATAAGGAGAATAACTTCATAAATGTCTGTTGTTCTTCATTGAGCTGTTTTGCATACCATAAAAGGATTCGGTGCGCCTTCCCACCGGCTTCTTTATCAGAATAAAATGATGGTATCATTTTTGCCTTTTTGATATCGCCACCAAAATCCTGCACTAAATATCCTGAGAGAAGAGTCAGGCTTAAGGCGTGTCCGCCATATTCCTCAATAACCTTATCAATTTCTATCTGGTCACCTATAACTCCGACCTTTTTAAACAACTCTCTGGCATCCTCAAGCTCCAAACGTTCTATCTCAATATTTTGATATGTTGCACCTGCATAATTTCTTAAATCAGTTAAAGAATAGCGAGTAGTAATCAGGCACAGTCCCTTCCCTTTTGTGTCAGCTAAAAATCTTAGTAGGTCAGTGCATTCTCTATGAGCCATACACCCAAATTCTTCGCCACCTTCTTCGCCTTTTTGCATTTGCTCAAATCCATCAAGGATGATAAGGTATTCTCCCTCCTGTAAATAATCCTTAATTTTATCCACCTTTTGCCAGGTGCCTTTTATTTCGCTTAAGTCACTTCTGCCCTGAGCAAGATATTCAAGGAGAGAATCGAGAAAGCTATCCAGAGAGATATTGCGATAAAATCCCCACCAGAAAATACCATCAGGCTGGACGTTATTTTCACAAAGAGCATCATACCATTTTCTGACAAGGGCAGACTTACCCACACCACCCCAGCCAATTAGCGCCCCGATTCGCACATTTGGGTCTTTATACCAATTAGTGATGTCTTCAAGCATCTCTTTCCTGCCAACGAAATTCGGCTCAAGTGGGGTCTGATTGTGAAGACTTGGCTTGAGAGAAATAGATATTCCAGGTGCCTTTTTTAGACGTTCTTCAATCGACATCCCTTGATTCCTACAAAGGTCAATCCAGTTTTCTTTGTACATCCTAAGCTGCTTTATATTGTACATCCTTCGTATTCGGAGTATCTTTGCGTGGCAGTTGGGACAAACAACCATAAGGTTCTCTTCTGTATTCGGTCCTTTCTCACTTATAGGGATAATGTGATGAATTTCAGTAATATCCTCATGTTGAGGACAAAGGCAGCATCGATGCATTGCTTTAACCAATAGGTTATTTTTTATTTTCTGTGGAATATGTTTACGTTGTTGTGGCATCCAAGAAAATCCTTGATCTTTATATTCACCTGCTAAAGCAGGGACTACAAACGGGATTTATTAAAACAATTGTGACTGTTCAAAAACTCAAATAGTTATCTTAACTACGAGATTGCTTTATATATACACACCCCGTCACCTTCGGTGACACCCCTCTCCTTAATCCTCTCCCGCAAGGGGAGAGGAAACGAAAGAAATCATTGTGAGGCTTGTCCTCTCAAGAGGGAATACTTTTCGAAATGATGCGGACCAACTAATGAAGGCGTAAGCAGGGCTTACGCACTCCAAAAGGATTAGCTTTTATAGTTATCAAAGTATTCTTTTGCAGAAGGTAAATGTCCAAGGATAGCAGTGATTGCGGCAACTTCACTTGAACCTAAATAAGCTTGAACTGATGGTGGTCCTAAACGCGATTGGAAATTCCGTGTAGTCGTAGTAATTGCTACGGCATTATTCGGTAATTGCCTTTTATTCCCCATACATAATCCACAGCAAGGCAGTGTAATATACGCACCAGCATTGATTAAATCGGATAGATAGCCTTCCTGAGCAATTCTTGAAAGAATTTGTTGTGAGGCTGGAGATACATAAAAATTTATGTCAGTCCTTACTTTTTTCCCCTTAAGTATCTTTGCTGCTGATTTTAGGCTTTCATAATGCCCGCCAACGCAACTTCCTATGTATACATCTGTTACCTTCGTTCCACCAACTTCATCGAGAGTTGCCACATTATCCGGGTGATATGGTTTTGCCACGAGAGGTTGCTTTATTTCTTCCAATGGAATCTCTATTATAGCCGAATATTGAGCATCTTTATCCCTGCTCAATAATTCTTTTTTAGTTAACCACTTTTCAAACCTTTCAAGACGCCTCTTTAACTGGTCTGACTTTTCAAAATTGTATCTCCATTTAAGATATTCAAAATCTTCCTGAATTTCTGCAATGGTTTTTTCATCAGCCGGAATTGTTGCCGCTGAAGCAGAACGTTCGGCAGAGGCATTTGTTAAAACATATCTATCTTCACAAGAGAAATTCTCTACTCCTTCCATCTCCAGTATTCTCCCATTAAATATACCTTTTCCTAAACCCAATTTCTCAGCGTAAACTACTATTGCTGAGACAATATCCCTTGCTGAAATCCCGGTATTGATTTTCCCTTTGAATTTTACAAGGACTGATTCATCCATCGTGATTTCTAACGAGCCAAATTTCATTGCCGTCGCAACAATGTCAGATCCTGCTGGAAAGGATATTCCCCTCTCTGTCCTTGTGTGAGAATCTCCACCAAAAACCACCTCGTCCGGTAATACAAATCGATTTGATAAAGTGTGCAATACGCCCTCACCAGGTTTAAAGCAGGTTCCACCGTGTTTTACTGCAAATTCACAGAGATAGTTTTGCGTATTACAATCTTCTGCGGTCGGGCTTTCACAGGTGTGGCATAGAGATTGCAAAACATAATCTGCTCCAAATTTTCTGCCCCCGACGATAGCCTGATATTCCATATAAGTCATCGGTCCCGTAGTATCCTGCGAATAAACCCCATTTACTTTTATTTCAGCAGTTTCATTAGGTAGTATTGTATTCTTCCCATCTAATCTATTTCGACCGACAATTTTTTGGGCAAGAGTCTGAGGTCTAAGAACTTCCTTTTTTTCTTTAACTGCTTCTATTTGCACTTTTTCAAATTTGATACTATTCTTAGCGCAAGCCTCACGAGCCTGCGTGACTAAGTATTTGGCAGAGGCATAATTGTTCATACCACCTGCGGCAAGTTTTGATTTAACAAATTCAGATAATGGTTTAAAGGAGGCAACTTCCTGGTTATTTGCGAAAATTTTACAATCCTTAATATCAATCCTTATATTATCCCCTTCTTTTATATTCGATGTATCACATTGGATAGATAGTATTCCTGAAGCAATTAATGAGTTTTCAAATATTGGCGCAATGCTTTTGGCTATTACTACTCCACCCTTCTTTATGTCTGGTTCACCTTCTATGGGTTCCCCGAGAACCTGCAGAACATTATAGGTAGCGGATTTCCGCGATGAGCCTTCACCAAATCTTTCCCCACCGATCAAGAAAATAGGTTTTCCCATACTTTTTAATTTGGACAATCTATCCTGGAAATTTGCTTCATCTGGTCTTCCCTCCATAATGTATTTGCTGTGTAGGGGCAAATCCGTTCTTGTGCTTGCTCTTTTTGCTGGTGAAAGATGATCCGTAGAAATACTGTCACCGACCTTTATCGCAATACCTTCAAATATAGAAGGCAATTTCCAGTCCTCTTTCCATTTTTCCTCAGCCCAATCTCTCAATAAGGATTCAGCCATATCAGCAATTTTTTCGTTTCTTAAAAGGTCTGCTACTATGGAAACTTCTTCTTTGCTTACGAATATTGTTTTGGAGAGATATTCCTTCGCCTTTATCGAAATATTTTTATCATCAGAGCTTAAACAATTAATTAACCAGATAGTTGCTGCTCCTCCTTTCATATCTCCTAATAGCCCCAGAGCCTCTATTAATGAGAGGATATCCGATTTTTCTTTTCCAAGGGCTATTTTACCAAGGATTTCAGCTTTAATTTCGGTCTCAGGAAAAGATCCTCTTCTGACCTGTGTTGTAATTAAATACAAAACTTCATCAGATAATTCCTTACGTAGGGGCGAGGTGACCTCGCCCCTACATTTCATTATTATTAACGCATCGGCTAATATTTTCACCTCGTCCTCAGTTAAGGGTTTCGGATTAAGTCCATATTGCGATTTTCTTGCTTCTGCATCTTTATGATACTTTCCAAGCATTTCAACTAACTTATTTAATTTTTCATTGCCCATTTTGTATCCTCCCAACTAATAAATTAAAAATGTTTCACGTGAAACATTTATGCTATCCATTTTAAAATCAGCCATATATAAATGTGATAAGACAAACGAGAGACAAATTATTATGTTTTAGGATTTCATCCAATTTGAGAGCTCTGAAATACTTCAAAAGCAAGATTATTTTATCTGTCATGCTGAACTCGTTTCAGCATCTCAATTGAGATTCCGAAACAAGTTCGGAATGACACAGTAAAGTTAATCAGTATTTCAGAGGTCTCAATTCACAATTATTACTTGAATCTATAATATTCAAAAGAAACTTAATGTCAATATTGTTGTTTAAAAATAATTAATTTCTTGCATTTCCCGGATACATTAATTATTCAATATTTCGTGAAACTAAAATGAAGAAAAATTATCTCAACCCTGAGGTCATAATTATTCTCTCTTCTCTCATTATCTTCTATATTATCTCATTATATCTCACAAATACTATGTACATAATATTCTATTCAATGCTTTTTCGTCCACTTTTCCTCGCCTTGATTATATTTTATTCAGCTAATTCCATTGGACATCTTTTATTTTCAAGAATCTTTCGAGATAATCATACTATTGTTATCAAAGAGTGTCTTTTCACAGGTTTTGGGCTAATATTTTTAATATATCTGACTATTATTCTTGGTGCACTTTCCATTTATAAATATTTGCAATTCCCAATAATCTTAATAATTATTTGTGCACTATGCTACAGGCGAGCTTTCTGCTGGTTCAAGGAATTGAAAAGCCGAATCACTCTTAATTTCAGAATTTCCGAGATTTGTATCATTTCTCTAATCATTATCTCAGCCTTGCTCCACATAATAAACAGTTTATCACCACCCATTTTTTACGATGCGCTCGAATACCATCTTGCTATACCCGAAAAATATTTAGAAAAAGGTGGATTTCATTTCATCCAGAACAACGTTTATAGTAATTTCCCTTTCAACATTGAAATGCTTTATCTCATAGGCTTACAGACTGGCAAAGAAGAGGTCCCAAAGCTAATAAACCTCTGTTTTTATTTATTAAATTTATTTACAATATATTCAATTTGTCACTATTTAAAAATGCCAAGAGTAATATCTTTAATTGCTGTTCTATTATTCTCAACATTCTTTATAACTAATTCCCTAACGCTATATTGCTATATCGAGCTTGGAATCACATTTTTTGTATTGCTATTATTCTATACGTTCTTACACTGGACACACTCACGTAACACAAGCGATTTTGTATCTTTGTCAATATTATCAGGAATAATAATTGGTTGCAAATACACAACGCTATTGACCTATTTTATCCCCTTTCTAATAATTCTCACATTTGAATTACTCTCTATAGAGCAAAAAAAATCAATAGTAATCAAAAAGATATTATTATTTATATCCATTTCTATTTTGATTTTTTCCCCCTGGATCATAAAAAACTTAATCTTAACAGGAAATCCCGTTTATCCGCTGTTCTATTCAATATTTGGTGGAAAAGATTGGTCAATACAACAATCAGCACTATTCACAATCTCACATCAACCGCAAAATATTTTTTCCTTATCTTTTCTGAATATTATCATTAGCAGAATAGGGGTAATGGGGTATTTCTATTTCGTATTAATTCTCATTTCATTTTTGATGAAATCCTTAGCGAGAGAGATTAAATTAATAGGTATTTATTTAATCCTCTCATTTATATTCTGGAATTTCCTTACTCAGGGGGATTCGAGATTTTTCGCTATCAATTCTCCTCTTGCAATAATATTAGGGATTTATGTATTGTATAATTTGATATTATTTTACTTTGCGAAAAGTTCAAATCGACCAGAAATGGCAAATGCGGGCATTTTACCTGCAAGATTCCATATTTTTACATTCTTTTTTATATTGCAGGCACTGGTGGGAATAGCCGATAGCTTCTTGTTGCAGGATAGGCATAATATACACAGGTATTTCACGGGTAAAATAGATGAATTTGAGTATAAAACCTTGAATATTGAAGGGTATCCTGCTCTGGTGAAATACTTAAACGAATCAACACCTTCAGAATCTAAATGTATATTTTTATATGAGGGAAGAACTTTTGGAATCAAACGCGATGTTTATTATAATACAATATTCGACCAAAACCACCTTATGGAGAATCTGAGGGAATATGCTGTCATTGATGAATTAAAGGATTTCCTTAAGAAAGAAGGAATTGGCTATGTTATATTAAATGAATCTGAAAGAGACCGCTTCAAAGATAGGTTTTACAGTGTGAATTATTATAGGGAGCTTTCAAATGAAGAAACAAAGAAATTAAATGAACTATTGTCATCCCTGAAGATAGAAAAGATAATTGTTAATGGTGATAATCCTTCGATAGAAGGCTTTCGGATTATGATTTATAAACTTGTCCCAGACATCTTTAATCTGGGAATTGATTGATTGACAAACAGAATAGTGAAATTATAAATTCTTAAATATAACTACAGAGAGCACAGAGAAATAATATAGAATATTTTAACAGGGATAGTAGCGGTCGCATTTATGCGACGTTATATTATGTGCGATAAATCGCACCGCTACTGTCCATCCTGTCAAAAAGATTTATTTTTCTCTATGTCCTCTGTGGTTATTGTTTTAAATTCGATTAAGAGATTTTGATTGAATTAGTAGGAATAAAGGTGGTATAAACGAAACACTTCGTCTATAATCCCAAAACAGGACAAAAAGCGAAATATTTAGTCTATAAACAAGTTATTGGAAATGCAATATTCTAAAATTTGGAGAAAGAATAAATGAATCAAAAAGCTATACCAGATAATGCAGTTGAATTAGTAGCTCATTATATTAACGAAAGGATTAATAAACCCTCTTCTATCCCTGTAATTGGGAACCCTGATAACCCAGAGACTCCACAAATATTTGAAATAATACCTTTCGACAAAATTGATAAAACAGATAGAAGTTTCTATGCTATAGATGGGAGCTATAACAGTCAGCAATTCTATAATGGTGTTTCAATAGGTATTTATAACGCAGGATATATTTGCTACAAAAGTGGAAAGCCAATTCGAGTGAATGATATGGATGACCCTATTATACTGGGAAAGGCATATTACCCACAGAATATTCTTATAACAAATGAGGAACATTTGTTTGCGATTTATGATGAATTGTTGAATTTAAAGCCTATAAAAGACCTAATAGAATTTTTCCATGATTCCCCGGACAATATTTTTCCTTACAACAAAGTTGCTGTTTGTTCAAGTTTATCCACTCTTCTTTCTTTTGCTCAAGGAGTTTTAGAGTGGTCATTGGTGTATGAAATAACAAATCGTAGCGAAACAAGAGAAGGTGATTTTATATTAAGAGATGGACCACTTCGTTCCTTAAATATTAAGCAAAAGTATTTAGTAGAATTAGGAAAACTTTTACATGAAAAAGGGATAATAATTGTAGGAATAACTAAAAATTCACCCATTAAAATGGAGTTGTCCTGTACTTTGAGAAAGATAGACAACTATCTTCAAGATCAATTGAAACCTAAGTATCCCTTTATAGAAGGAGATCCAAAAAGACAGAAATTATGCTGTTGGTTTGAAATACCCGATGATGTGTTACTTGGTGCTTATGGTGGCAGAGATACCTCGGCAATGTATGCAAAAAAGGATATAAAAGGCGGGAGAGGTTTTGGGTTGTTTACTGTTGCTCGTTTAGATTATGTGGAGAAATTACAAAATTATGACTGGCTCGTGGCTGACATCAATATATTTGACGCCATTCCAGGTATAGAAAACAACGAGAAAGATAGAGATATGAATAATTTGAGTATGATATTTAAAGAACTTACAACGCTTACACAAGAACATTATATACTTGGTTATCCGTATCCTTTGGTTGAGGTTCATAATTTTGTCTCACTGAAGAAAGATTTTAAGGATGAGGTAATTAAAAGGGTAAAGTTTGCCCTTTATAAAGAGCAAAGAATGGATAACATTGAAATAGAAAATTTATTTTTAGATATTCATGACAAATTTTAAAACAGGAGGTTAATTATGCCAGATAGAATCGATTTTGGTGTGCTGTACGGACAGAAGACAACAGAGGATGCTTTATTAATATATTCTTCCTACGAAGATTCAAAAGCAAGTCCAAGTACAGGAGATTTTATTGTGCTAACTCCTAAAGATGAAAACGGGAGGAAATTTTTAGCAAGAGTAGAAGCTGAAATTTATGATGAAGATCCAATTTTTAAATCCCAAGATAAAACATTGTCGCTGTACACTATGCAAGAATAGCCGAAAGAGAGTTGTCTGATAGGGATAAACAAAAAATGTTTAGTTATACTTATAAAGTTCGACTGCTGGGAACATTTATTGATAAAGGTACATCTATAGAATTTACCACAGCAACAAGAAAATTGCCAACAGTATCTTATCATGCAAGGCATTTAAAGCAAAACGAAGTAAAACATATTTTGAACTTTGGTAATGAGAATGGTGCAGAAATTGGTTATTTATGCATAGGGGAAGATATTTATAAGGATAAAGGAGATATTCTTTTTGATGTGCAAAAATTAAGAGATAAGCGGACAATGGTATTTGCTCAGTCTGGCTTTGGTAAAACAAATTTGGTTAAGGTCCTTCTTTACCATATTGTGGGTGATACGAGTTATGGAAAACTCATTTTTGATTTAAATGGAGAGTATTTCCTGAAAGGTCGCAAGACTTACGGTTTGGGTGATATAGAAGAGCAAAAGATAAAGGATAATTTAGTTGTTTACAGCGATAAAAAGCTTCCAGATGAATACAAAGATAGGTTTATTTACAAGGGAAAAGTTTTGATAAATATGCATGAACATTTAACGGTTGGGGACATACTGAATTTTAGTACAGGTTTTTCAGAGGTGATGGAATCCTTTTTGAGGTACCTTGAAGAAAATGAAGTTAAAGATTTTATTAACAATATTAATGCCTATGTTGAAGACCCGCAAAAACTACACGCAAAATTCCCTGATTTCTGGGACAAGAAAAAAGAAGGGAGTTCAAGAACTACAGTTGCTGCAATTAGAAAAAGAATAGCTTATTTAATAGAAGAAGGCAAAGGGTTACATTCTTCCTCATCTAAATTGATAGAGGATGCAATGTCACACTTAAAACAAGGTAAAACTGTAATTATTGACCTATCTCTCAGGGATAGTGTTGATGCAAGTATTATATCAACAATTTTAGTCCGCAAGTTGTTTGAACATAATAAAGAAAAATTCACAAGTGATAATCCAAAGGATGTAATTAACACTGTGATTTTTGTTGAAGAAGCTCAAAATGTACTTTCCGATGAACTTGTAAGAGCAATCGCAAATCCATTTGTTAAAACTGCCAAGGAGGGAAGAAAATTTGGAATCGGTATGGTGGCAATAACTCAAAGACCATCAGCAATTTCAGAAGAAATTAGAACGCAAGCGGAAAATTTCTTTGCATTTCATTTAGGTAATAGTGATGATATTAAGGCACTAATAAAATCTAATG
>Ga0315289_10010503_pt1 | contig 13245 bp, 11 predicted proteins | sample YL17G11_40_MG_FD_203452 | JGI IMG/M metagenome (GOLD analysis project Ga0315289, IMG submission 203452) | Sediment microbial communities from Yellowstone Lake, YNP, Wyoming, USA - YL17G11_40 | ecosystem: Environmental > Aquatic > Freshwater > Lake > Sediment | place: USA: Wyoming | collected...
CGCTTTGAGCCACTCTGAGGTGGCACAGGCATTCCTGCCTGTGTCTCTGCCATAATGGTCCGGCGATGCGCGCCCTGCCGCTCCTGCTGGCCTGGGGGCTGCTCTCCGCTCCGTGCTGGAGCGCCGAGCGCTGGCGGCTCCAGTTCTTCCACGACGAGGACGCGACCACGCTCACCCTGCGCGACCTCAAGTTCCCCACCCCGCAGCGGGGCATCGCGGTGGGGGAGATCGCCGAGGGCCGCCGCGTGAAGCCGGTCGCTCTGCTTACCAACGACGGCGGTGAGCACTGGAACACCGTCGAGATCCCCGAGGCGGCCCGCTCGCTGTTCTTCCGCAGCGAGAGCCTCGGCTGGATGGTCACCGCGAGCGGCGTCTGGCGCACCGAGGAAGCCGGCCGGAACTGGAAACGCCTGGCGCGGCTGGAAGGGCTGGTGCGCGTCCATTTCGTCAGTGACCAGCACGGCTGGGCCGTGGGCACGCTCAAGGCCGTCTACGAGACCAGGGACGGCGGCTTGCACTGGACACCGGTGCCCGCCGCGGCCGAACCCACGGCCACGCGCGAGTTCACCGCTTACTACTCGATCGATTTTCTCAACGAGCAAGTGGGCCTGATCGCCGGCTCGAGCCGGCCTCCCCGCCGCGAGCGCCAGCGGCTGCCCGACTGGATGGAGCCGGAGAAGTCCCGCAACCGCAAAGAATGGCCCTCGCTGAGTATCCTCTTGGAAACACGCGACGGTGGCCAGACCTGGCGCTTCTCGGGAAGCTCGATGTTCGGCGTCATCAGCCAGGTGCGCCTGGCTCAGGACGGCAGGGGTTTGGCCCTGATCCGGTTCATGGAAGCGTTCGACTGGCCGGCAGAGGTCTACCTGCTGGACTGGCGCAGCGGGCGCAGCACGCGCGTCTTCCGCCACCCCGAGCGCGACGTCACTGACGTGGCGCTGGTATCCGGCGGCACGGCCTACCTGGCAGCCATCGAGCCCGCCAGCCGGATCCCGCAGTCCCCGATTCCCGGCAAGTTGAAGATTTTGAAGAGCATAGACTGGACCAACTGGCAGGAAACTGAGGTCGATTACCGCGCGGTGGGCCGGCACGTGGTGCTGGCCACCGCCGGGGAAGGCCACCTGTGGGCCGCCACCGACACGGGCATGATCCTGAAGCTGGCCTCCGAGTAGGGCGGCTAACAAACATAAGACTCACCAGTTGTTTTATCCACAGAAAATACGTGCGGCTGTGCCTGTAACTCATTGATATTACGGCAGAAAAAAGCTTCGGAAAAAACTGCCTCGCGCCCATTTTTTGTTTGACACCCAGGAACGTCAGGTGCATGATAGAAGAGGTTCCAAGAGGTTTACGGAACAGCGAGCCGCGAGGGACGAGGCGAGCCCGGAACGATGAGCCGCTGGCGCGAGAAATAAAAAGCTTAGCTGGCGGGGAGCGAAGGGAAATCGGACGTTTCTTGGAGGTGGGCTTCCGGGCGCGGAACCGAGCCGAGCTATAATCCGGCGGGATCGAGAGGTCCCAAAGGGGAGCACAGGCGAGGGAATGCGCCGGGATTGCCGGATAGAGGTGCAGGAGACGGGTCGCAGGCGGTGAGCTTCCCCGCCCCGGGTAACCGGGAAACCGAGGAAGGGAGCCTGGGACCGAACGAGCCTGAAACCGATTCGGCAAGGCATTGAAGCAGCAGGCCAGGACCGTTGAGCCCGCAGAGGTGGCCCGGAGACGGGCAGTCGCTGCGGGGGAGCGAAAGGTCGTTGCGAGATGCCGGTTCCATCAGGAGGGCAAAGAGGCCGTCTTCCGGAGCGTTGAGCCGCGGTGGCCTAAAGGCTGCTGCGGGTAGCGAAGGGAGGCACGGCTGGGCCGCCTGATGCCACGCTCAAGCCGAGCATGCCGGCTGGAGAGCGAGTTGAACCGGGGGTCACTTGGAACCTCTTTTTTTGGCGGCCGCTATTCCCCCGCGGCCCCCGGTCCCGACTCCCCCACCCCTTGCGCCTGACCCGATGCGCCGGCCTCCGGTTCCTCCTGCGCCTTCTTCCTGCGCTTGGCCCAACGCCTGAAGGTGAACTTCTCCAGGCGCTGCCGGAAGCTGACAAAGTTAACGCGGCAGTACTCGCAACGGTAGGGCCGGCCGCCCAGCCACATCCGGAGGCGCTGCCCCGTGGAAGCGTGAAAATCCTCGCGGGACCACGTGTTCAGGTCCATCCGCCAGCAGGCGGGGCAGCGGGCGTACTTGATACTGGTGAGCCTCCAGGTGCGCTCGACGAAGCGCACGCGACAGTCGCGGCAGCGCAGGGGACGAACCCCTAGCAGGCTCCAGAGGTGTTCCGGAAGGCCGCGGCGGTGCGAGTACCGCAAGTGCCTGCTGCCACAGCTTGGGCAGACTACTGGCATGTTCTCTTCCGAGGTCCTTTCCCACAGGCAGGCCGCGAGACGGCGGGACTGCGCGTCAATTCCGACCCTCCGGCGGCGCGGGGTGACGGTGGGCAGCCACGTAAGCTTCCAGGTAGCTCCGGAAGGCCGCTAGCAGCCGCTGGCGGGCGCCACCCTGGCGCCGGATCTTCAGGCCTTCGATCGACACCACCGGCAGCAGGTCCCGGGTGGTCGAGGTGATGAAGACCTCGTCGGCGCGCTCCAGATCCTCCAGGCGCAATGCCTTCTCTCGCACGGTGATACCTTCGGCTCGCACCTCGCCGAGCAGCAGCTCGCGGGTCACGCCGGGGAGACAGCCGGAATCCAGCGGCGGCGTGAAGACCTCGGAGCCCTCCGAGGCAAAGACGTTGGCGGAGGCGCACTCGCTGGCCTCGCCGCGCTCGTTCAGCAGCAGCACCTCGTCGAAGCCGGCGGCCTGCGCCGTCTCGAGCGAGGCCAGATTCGGCGCCCAGGAGATGATCTTGGCGCCCGTGTACGGTGACGCGGCAAAACGCGCATTCGGCTCGACAGCCAGCCGCACTCCGGAGCCCCAGTCGGTGAGATCCGCCGTCAGCGCGATCAGGTCGAAGTCGCGAGAAGTGGGTCCTTCCCACGTCCCGTCTCGGTTGCGCACCACCACCACCCGCAGGGTGGCGTTCTCGGCGCGATTGGCTTTGACCAGGCTCAGCAGGCGCGAGCGCATGTGCTCCACATCGGTCGGAAAGGGCACGCACACCAGAGCCGCGTCCCGCTTCATCCGGGCCCAATGCCGCTCGAAGGCGAACAGCACGCCGGAAGCTACCCGGATGGTGCTGAAGACGCCCCAACCCGTCAGCAGGCCCACCTGCCCCGCTGCCAGCAACTTGTCGCCGCACTCGCGGATCTCGTCGTTGTGCAGCACGAAGCGGTGCATTAAGAATTCATTGTACCGAAGCTGTGCCCCCGCAACCTTACGCGGAGATCAGAGGAACTGCTGGGCCAGGGCCTCGAGGTTGGCCGGCGTGATCAAGTGAAACCGGACCTCCAGGCGGGTGGCCGCGCGCAACTCGCGCTCGGCCTCCTCGCTCGGCAGCTCCGGGCCAGCCACATACAGCTTTCCGGGCTCGACCCGGAACGGCAGGATTCTCCAGCGGCGGGCCACGTCCGGCGACAGCACCAGAGCCGCCGCGCGGTGCACCTGCGCCGGCTCGAGCCTTTCGAAGGGCAGGTTCTGCTGGAGGCTCAGGGCCTCGTAGACCTCCTCTTCGGTGAGCCTGCCCAGCACCACCAGATGCTCGCCCAGCCGCCGGTGCTGGGGCTGGGAACTCAACGCCGACTCGAGCTCGGCTTCTTCCAGGTACCCGGAGCCCACCAGGACCTCGCCCAAGCGCCGCTTGTGGCACATCAGGGCGGCGCGCGAGGGGTACTGGTGCTCGGTTTTCAGCCACACCAGCGGCTGCCGCCGGGCGCGCGCCAGCCAGTAGCGCGCCACCGCCGAAACCGTGGCCGCGAAGTTCAGCCCGTTGGCCCACAGGATGCGCGCGGGCATGCCCAGCGCGAACCGCCAGCCATAGATGCGCGTCACGCAGCCCGCCCGCACCCCGGTGCGCAGAAACAGCAGCAGCAGCGTGGCCTCGAACAGCCACCCGAAGGTCACAGAGACCGCCGCCTCGGCCAGCCCCCACGGCGCCGCCCACAGCCGGCTCGCCACCCACGTGCCCAGGCCGTAGAGGAAGATCAGGTTGAACAGGAACGTAGCCGGATTGCCGACCAGACCCTTCCGGTCGCGCCAGAACCAGTACCACTGCCCCGCGTCCCAGCCGTACTTCTCCCAGCTCTGGAGGGCGATGCCGATCACCCAGCGGGTGCGCTGGCGCAGCGCGTCGCGGAACTGATCGGGGAACAGCTCGCGCGTGGCCAGCGGATGGCCGTTGAGGAAGCGGACCGGCACGAACACCTGGCTCGAACCCAGCTTGCGCAGGCGCAGGCCGACCTCGTAGTCCTCCGTCAGGCACCCGGGATCGAACAGGCGGTTGGCGGCCGCCTGTGCCAGTCGCTCGAGCGCCTGCCGCGCGTAGCCGGTCCCCACGCCGCAGGAGGGCAGGAATCCCCCCAGCCACTGCCGCGCCGGCAGATCCCGGCTCTGAAACTCGGCGAACTCGTCGCAGTAGACGCCGTGAGTGAGCTTCCGTAACGGCGTGGCCAGGGGCAGCACCGGAATCTGAACCATGTCGTAGCGGCCCGCCAGGCAGTTGATCCAGCGCAACGACTCCGGATGAATGAGGTCCTCGGCGTCGTGGAGTACGGCCACTTCGAAGCGAACGCCGCGTTCCTCCTCCTCGAGCAGCATGCCTTGGTAGATCCAATTGAGGCAGTCGGCTTTCGAGGTGGGGCCGTCGTGCGGGCACACCACCACGTGTACCCGCGGGAACCGGCGCTCCGCCTCGCGCACCGCCTCCAGCGTGGGCGCATCGTTGGGATAGGCGCCCAGAAAGACGTCGTAGTTGCCGTAGTGGATGGCGGCCAGGTTGTGCTCGAGCATCCGCCCGATGACCTGGTGCTCCCGCCATAGCGGTATGAAAATGGCCAGCCGCTTTTCCGGGGTCCCCTCGATGGTCGCGCGGTCCGGCCAGCCAGGCCCGCGCTCGCCGAACAGCCGGCCCCGGAGCCATCCGAACAGGCACACCAAGTCCAGCAGCAGGTCGTCCAGCCCGCTGGCGAGCGCCCAGAGGGCCAGCGGCACCAGACACGCGGCTACACACGTATCGACCCAACTCATGCCCTGCGCCTGAGATGTCCCTACCCAAACTAAGTGGCCCCAGGGCGACAAAACTCGCCGGGAGTGTTCAATCTCCCGGCGCCGTGACAGAATACGGGAATGAAACGCGCGTGGCGGTGGCTGGCCCTGGCTGGCCTGTTGGCAGGTGTGCTGGCGGCGCTGCTGTCCTCTGCAGCGCCCTCCCGGCCGGAAAACGACTTTCACTTCTCGATCCTGGGCGACCGCAGCGGCGGCACCAACCCCGAGGTCTACGAGCGCGTCTGGCGGGAGATGGCGCTGCTGGGGCCGAAGTTCGTCATCAACGTGGGCGATACCATCCCGGGGACCAACGACGCCCAGGCGGCCTGGCAATGGGCCGAGGTGGCCCGCGTCTGGGAGCGCTACCAGCAGGTCCCCCTGTACCTGACGCCGGGCAACCACGACATCTGGAACGAAACCTCGCTCGAGCTGTATCGCAAAGTCAGCGGGCGCCCTCCCTACTACAGCTTCGACTACCAGAACGCACACTTCACCGTGCTGGACCACAGACTCAGCCGCGAGCTGAGCGACGAGCAGCTCCGCTTCCTGGAGGCGGACCTCAAGCAGCACCGCGACCGCGCCCCCAAGTTCGTCTTCTTTCACGTCCCCTACTGGCTGGTGTTCCTGAAGCTGGGCAGCGGCGAGTTCCCGCTGCACCGAATGTGCCGCGCTTACGGGGTCAACTACGTCATCAGCGGCCACGGGCACGATTTCGTGCGTCTGGAGCGTGATGGCATCGTCTACCTGGAGGTGGGCAGCTCCGGCGCCGGTCTGGCGCGCCGGCTGCCGGGCGGCCAGGACTTCGCCCAGGGCCGCTTCTACCACCACGTCTGGGTGCAGGTGCGGGGGCCGAAAGCGCACCTCACCGTGAAGGAGCTGGACGGCCCTTACGGCAAGGGCCGCCTGTTCCGCACCGAGCTGTGGGGGCCGGACGGCCCCAGGTTCGACCCCGCCGACCCGGCCCGCGCCGAGCTTACCGCCGAGCCGGCATCTGAGGGAAAATAGTCACTCCAAGGGAGACTGAATATGCGGCGATTCCTGATGGTTCTCGGCGTTATCGGCCTGCTGGCGGCCTTCGCCCAGAAGTTGCCCGACCGCAACGACGGCGAGGAGCACGGTGATGCGCCCTATCTGATCGAAGCCGGCTGGAGGCCGCTGTTCAACGGCCGGGACTTCACCGGCTGGCACGGCCAGGACGACAAGCCCCACCAGTGGATCGCCACGCGCGGAGTCATCTGGGAGCGTCTGCTCGGGCCTACGCGGCTTCAGGCGGTCCCCGTCCCGGGCGACCGCATGCTCAACGGGCCTCAGGGGAGGACCGTCAACCTGGTCACGGACGAGAAGTTCGGCGACCTCGAACTGTACCTGGAGTTCATGCTGGCCAAAGGCTCCAACTCCGGCGTCTACCTGCACGGCCTCTACGAGATCCAGGTCTTCGACAGCTTCGGCTCGACCGAGCCGATGAAGACCTCCGACTGCGGCGCCGTGTATCACCGCTGGATCGACAACCAGGGCGTGGGAGGCTCACCGCCATCGCGGAACGCCAGCCGGCGCCCGGGCGAGTGGCAATCGTTCTACATCTGGTTCCAGGCCCCGCGGTTCGATGCCAGCGGCAAGAAGATCCAGAACGCCCGGTTCCTGCGCGTGCTGCACAACGGCCTCTCGGTGCAGGAGAACGTCGAGGTAGAGGGGCCGACGCGTGCGCACATGAACATCGCCGCAGCGCCGCTGAACCCGATCATGTTGCAGGGCGACCACGGCCCGGTGGCCTACCGCAACCTCTACCTCCGCCCCTTGCGGCCCATCGAGAAAAGATAGCCCCCACCCGTGGGGCGGGCCTTCAGGCGCCGCAACGTCAGGCCGGCTGGAAAGCCAGCGGCGGGCTGAGAGCCTGCCCCACCAGGACCACTGCCGCGGTAGCGAGGTCGTCCAGTGAGATCTGTTCCTCGCTCGAGTGCGCGAAGCGCAGGCTGCCCGGGCCAAACACCACGGTCGGAATCCCGAGCTGGTTGTTGTAGAACCAGGAATCGCACGAGGCGGTCATGGCGCTGACCTCGCCGGGAAGGCCGGCTGCGCGGCAGCCGGCCTGAAACGAGGTCACCAATGGGTGATCGACGCCGAGCACGTGGGCGTCGTGGCGGTAGGTGAACTCCAGCGCAAAGTGCTCGCGCAGCCAGTCGTCGCCGCCCTCCAGGATGGCCTGCCGCATCTCCTCCATGACCTGGCGCCGGGTCCGGTTGGGCAGGAAGCCGAGCACGCCTTCGAGCACCGCGTGCGCCGGGGCCGCCGCCGGCCAGTCGCCCGCCGCGAGCTTGCCGCAGGTGAGGGGCATGGGGTTGGCGAACTGGTCGAACAGCGGGATGCCGCGCGAGGCCGCCAGCAGCCGGGCGTGATACTGCTCGAGGATCTCGATCACCCGCACGGCCATCTTCAGAGCGCTCACCGTATCCCCGGCGCGGCCGCTGTGACCCGCTCGGCCCGTCAAGGTCACGCGGAACCACACTGCGCCGCGCACCGAGGGGAGGATGCGCATCTCGGTCGGCTCGAGGACGATGCAGGCGCCGGCCGGCTCACCGCGGCGGATCATGGCCAGCGTGCCGTTGCCCCCGACCTCCTCTTCGACGACCAAATGGAGGAGCACGTCGCCCGCCGGCCGGGCGCCCAGGCGCTTCAGCGCTGCCAGGGCCGTCCATAAAGCGGCGGCTTGCCCTTTGGCGTCGCAGGCGCCGCGCCCGTAGAGCACGCCGTCTTCAACGCGCGGATCGAAGGCGCGCGCCTGGCCCTCGGAGGCGGGGACCACGTCCAGGTGGGTGTTGAAGAGTAAGGGTGGACAAACGGAACCGCCTGTCCCACGAACGCAGACGCGGAGGTTCGAGCGGCCTTCGTAGTCGAGGCCGGGAAGCGGGCTCGAGTAGTCCGGGTCGTCGCGCAAGGCGTTAGAGAGCGGGATGCGCTCGACCTCGCCCACTTCGGCGAAGCGCTGGGCGGCGTACTGCATGGCCCCGGCTTCCTGGCCGGGCAGCGACGGGAAGCGGATCAGGTCGCACAGGAACGCCTGGGTTTCGTCGTGCAGTGAGTCCACGGCGGCGCGAATCTCGGCCGGCGTCGGCGGGGCGCTCATGCGGATTTGGCCACGTAGCGCGGCGGCAGGCCGGCCAGGAACCGGTCGATCTCGAGGACGATCAGCTCCCGGATGCGCCAGCCGCCCTCTTCGGCGTACCAGGCCAGGTGCGGGGTGAGGATCACGTTGGGCAAACCGAAGAGCGGGTGATTCGGGGGCGGGGGTTCGGCGCCGTAGACATCGATGGCCGCGCCGGCGATCACGCCCTGGCGCACGGCATCCGCCAGCGCCATCTCGTCCACCATGGGGCCGCGCGCCGTGTTGATGAGGTAAGCCGTGGGCTTCATCAGGGCCAGCGTGCGGGCGTTCACCATGTGGCGCGTCTCGGCGTTGAGCGGAGTGTGGATGGTGATGTAGTCCGAGTGGCGGAAGACGGTCTCGTGGTCCACCACCTGGATGCCCAGCTCGCGCTGGCGCTCCGCGGTCAGGTACGGGTCGCAGATCAGGAAGCGGAAACCGAACGAGCCGAGCTTCTGGTGGACGCGGCTGCCGATGCGCCCGCAGCCGATAATCCCGAGGGTCTTGCCCGCCATGCGGTAGATGGGGATGAGCGGCGCGAAGTCCCACCGGCCGCGGGCCGCAGAGTCTTCGAGCACCTTGCGGCTGGCGACCAGCTTGCGCCCGCAGGCCAGGATCAAGGCGCTGGCGTGCTCGGCCACTTCCTCGACGCAGTAGTCGGGGATGTAGCACAGCGGGATTCCCGCGCGCTCCAGCGCCGCCACGTCCACGTTGTCGTAGCCCACGCCATGGCGGATCACCAGCCTGCACTTCCGCCAGCCGGCGATCAGCTCCGCCGTGACCGGCGCCATGTTGACGATGACCACCTCGGCGTCGCGCGTGGCCGCGATCACCTCCGCGAGGGGGGCGAACTTGAGCTGGTGATAGTGGAACTCGACGCCGCGCTTGGCCAACTCGGCGGTCTCCCACTCGAGGTCCGGCTCGATGTAGTCGGTGATGACGACTCTCATGCCCGCGATGGCTCCAGTCGCACCGCCTGGCCGCTCTCGGCGGAGCGGTAAATGGCCTCGACAATCTCGAGGGCGCGCAGGCCGTCCTCGCCGGTGATCGCCGGCGCGCCGCGCTGGCGGATGGCCCGCGCCAGGTCCTGGAGGAACTCGACGCCCAGCATGCCGGTGTAGCCCGGGTGCGGCTGCAACTCGAAGTCGCTCGAGCGGCGCGGGGCGGAGGCGAATTCGCCGGCGTCGCTGCACACGAACAGGCGCTCCTTGACGCCCTCGAAGGAGGGGCTCCAGGAGAGCACGCCGCCGGTCCCGCGCAGGGCCAGATACAGGTCGCGCCCGTAAGGGTACGAATCCGGCACCGTGTAGCTGATGTCGAGCGCCAGCACCGTCCCGCGCGCGAAGGTCAGCAGGGCGAAAGAGTTGTCCTCGATGTCGTAGGCCGTGTTGACCTTCACGTTCTTGCCCACGACCTCGACGACCTCGTCGGAGAGCAGCCAGCGGAACAGGTCGATCCAGTGGACTCCCAAGTTGTACATAGGCCCGCCGCCGCTCTCGCGCTTGCTGAGCATCCAGGCGGCGTGGCCGTCGATATAGCGCTGAAGGCGCCCAGCGGCGCAACGCCCCTCGCAACCAACCACGCGGCCCAGCACACCGGCCTGGACCAGCCGCCGCATCTCGCGGGCCACCGGATGGTAGCGCCACACGTAGGGCGTAGTCAGCACGACCCCGGCCTGGCGCACGGCCTCGAGGACGCGGCGGAGACCCTCGGAACTGGCCGCCATGGGTTTCTCGATCAGCAGGTGGATGCCCCGCTGGGCGCAGGCCACGGCGGCCTCGGGGCAGCCGGCGTGCGGCAGGAAGATCGCCGCCAGGTCCAGCCGCTCGGCCTCGAGCATGGCCCGCCAGTCGGCGTAGCCGCGCAAGGCGAAATCCTTGACGAACGGCTCGAGCACGGCCGCGTTGGCGTCGGCCGCGGAGACGACCTCGAAGCCGGCGGCCTTAAAGATGGGCATGTAACTGCGGGGGTGCAGGTGGCACAGCCCGATGATGCCTGCGCAAAGGGTGCTCATGGTGGCTTGAATGTCCGAGTGTACAACAGTGGGGGGAAAAGGTGGCAGTTCAGGCTGACCCCTTATTGAGCGCCTGGTCAAGGTCCCACAGGATATCGTCTATGTCCTCTAAGCCGATGGAGAGGCGAATCATGTCCGGCGTCACCCCAGCGGCCTGCTGCTCGGCGGGGCTCAACTGCTGGTGCGTGGTGGAGGCCGGGTGGATGACCAGGCTGCGGGCGTCGCCCACGTTGGCCAGGTGCGAGAACAGCTTCACGTTGTTGATGAACTTCTTGCCCGCCTCGTAGCCGCCCTGGATGCCGAAGGAGAAGATAGCGCCGGGGCCTTTGGGCAGATACTTCCGCGCCAGCCCGTGGTAAGGGCTGGAGGGCAGCCCGGGGTACTTCACCCAGCAGACGAGCTTGTGCGCCTCGAGAAACTGCGCCGCGGCCAGGGCGTTGGACACGTGGCGCTCCATGCGCAGGCCCAGCGTCTCGATGCCTTGCAGGAAGAGAAAGGCGTTAAAGGGGCTCAGGCAGGCACCCATGTCTCGCAGGCCCTCGACGCGCGCCTTGATGATGTAGGCCAGGGGGCCGAAGGCTTCGCTAAAGACCAACCCATGATAGGACCGTGCCGGCTGAGTCAGTTGGGGGAAGTTCCCTTCCTTCCATGGGAAACGCCCGGAGTCCACGATAATGCCGCCGATGGAGTTGCCGTGGCCACCCATGAACTTGGTGAGCGAGTGCACGACGATGTCGGCGCCGAAGTCGATGGGGCGGCATAAGTAAGGCGTGGCGAAAGTGCTGTCGATCACCAGCGGAATCTTGTGCGCATGCGCGATGCGGGCCACGGCTTCGATGTCCAGGACGTTGCCGCGCGGGTTCGAGACCGTCTCTCCGTACAAGCACTTGGTCCTGGGGGTGATGGCGCGGCGGAAGTTCTCCGGGTCGTCGGGCTCGACGAAGCGGACGCTGATGCCCAGCTTGCGGAAGCTGATGTCGAACTGGGTGTAAGTGCCGCCGTAGAGCGTGCAGGCGGCCACCATCTCGTCGCCCGCCTCGAGCAGGCTGGAGAGGGCGATGAACTGGGCCGCCTGTCCCGAGGACATGGCCAGGGCCGCGACGCCGTTTTCGAGCGAGGCCACGCGCTCCTCCAGCACGGCCGTCGTAGGGTTCATGATGCGCGTGTAGATGTTGCCGAACTTCTGGAGCGCGAACAGGGCCGCGGCGTGCTCGGTGTCCTCGAACACGAACGAGGTGGTCTGGTAGATGGGCACCGCGCGGGCTCCCGTAGTGGGGTCCGGCTGGTAGCCCGCGTGCAGCGCGCGGGTGTTGAAGCCGAAGATACGTTCTCCGTTCATGATGCTTACCTCCGAGTCTGCTCCCTTCCGTGGCGCTGACTACCCCACTCCCCGCATAGGGGCCGCTGGCGCAGTCCGCGCCTAGAACTTACCGTCGCGGACTTCGAAGTGAGTGGGTTTGCTCCAGGTCACCCCGCCCGCGCGGATCCAACCAGCCACCCACTCGATCATCTTCTCGACGCTGACCTCCGGGTAGCCGAACAGGGCCTGGCAGCGTGCGGCGTCGCTCAACAGCGCGGTCGCGCCCTCCACGCCTTCGAAGACCGGCTCGACGCCGAAATGCTCCCCGAACCGCCGCGCCAGCGCGCGCACCGACAGCGTCTCCGGCCCGGTGAGGTTCAGCACCGCCGGCGGCGCCTGGCACAGGCGGAAGGCGCGCAGGCACACCGAGTTGGCGTCGCCCTGCCAGATGACGTTGACCATGCCCATGGCCAGGTTGACCGGCCGCCGCTCGAAGACCTTCTGCCCGATGTCCAGCAGCACGCCGTAGCGCAGGTCGATGGCGTAGTTGAGGCGCAGGAGAGCGACCTCGGTGCCGTGCCGCGCCGAGAAGTACTCGAACAGGCGCTCGCGCGCCAGGGCCGATTGCGCGTACTCGCCGACGGGGGCCGTGGGGCTGGCTTCCGTGGGCCCGCCGTGGGCGATGGGCGCGAGCGGATAGACGTTGCCGGTCGAGAAGGCCACGATGCGCGAGCCGTGAAACCGCTCGGCCACGCGCGCCGGCAGGTAGCAGTTCAGCGCCCAGGTCAGGTACTCGTTGCCCGTGGTGCCGAACTTGCGCGCCGCCATGAAGATGACGTTGGGGATATCGGGCAGGCCGGCCAGTGGGGCCTCTTCGAGCAGGTCGGCGGCGATGGTTTCGATACCGGCCTGCTCGAGCTCCTCGCGCAGGCCGGCCTTCGAGAAGCGCGCCACGGCGATGATGCGCTTGCGGACGCCGGCTTCGTCGGCGGCGCGGCGGGCGCGGCGGGCCAGGCTGGGACCCATCTTGCCGCCGACGCCCAGGATGAGCAGGTCGCCCTCGAGTTCGCGCAGGAAGGCCACGTCGCGCGCGCTGGGCCGCGCGAGCAGCTCCTCAAGCTCGGCTTCGGTGCGTGGCGTCACCGCTTGTACCCGATCTTGCGCAGGAAGGCCTGCCGCGCCTGCGCATCCTCGACAGTCTCAACGCCCTTGGGCGGGAAGCCGTCGATCACGCCCAGGATGCCCCGGCCCTGCTCGGTCTCGGCCACCACCACCTCGACGGGGTTGGCCGTGGCGCAGAAGATCGAGCACACCTCCGGGGTGTCCTTGATGCGCCCCAGCACGTTGATGGGGAAGCCGTCGCGCAGCACGATGACGAAGGTGTGGCCGGCGGCGACGGCCAGCGCGTTGCGGGCGGCGAGGGCCTTCAGCTCCGCGTCGTTGCCCTCGACGCGCGTCAGGCAGGGCCCCGAGGCCTCGTTGAAGGCCAGGCCGAACTTCATCTGGGGCACCGTGTTCACCATGGCCTCGTAGAGGTCCTCGACGGTCTTGATGAAGTGCGTCTGCCCGAGGATAAGATTGCCGCCCTCGGGAAGCTCGAGGCGAACGGT
>Ga0315289_10010504_pt1 | contig 13244 bp, 8 predicted proteins | sample YL17G11_40_MG_FD_203452 | JGI IMG/M metagenome (GOLD analysis project Ga0315289, IMG submission 203452) | Sediment microbial communities from Yellowstone Lake, YNP, Wyoming, USA - YL17G11_40 | ecosystem: Environmental > Aquatic > Freshwater > Lake > Sediment | place: USA: Wyoming | collected...
TATTCACCAAGATAAACCTTGAGTATAATTTTACAGGAAGAAATATCAAAGAGGAGGATGTGAAAAGGGCAATCGAATTATCTCAACAAAAATATTGCTCGGTCTCCGCCATGCTGAAAGAAACAGCCGAAATCACTTACAAATGGAATATCTTCAATCGTAGTGATTTTAACACATAAAAAGGACTGGAGTGTTTACCTTATGACTATTGAATCGTTATTCCACACGTTAGGGTGGGGGTTGTACCTCATTTGAGTCAACTGACCTCACCCTCTTCATAGTTCGACAGGCTCACCACCCTGAGCTTGTCGAAGGGCGGACAGGAGTGCAACCCCTGTCCGAACCAAAGAGTGTTCCTCGCAACCACATATTGTTCTAACTGACTTTAGTCAGTTTTAGGTGCTAACGCCCATATGGGCTGAGAACTGGCTCTTGATCTTATATGGAAACAGAGTATGTTAACTTATTTGGTTGAAGACCATTAGCGGGACCTGAAACCTCTTGTAAAACAAGAAACTCCATGTGGTTCGCCTAAAGGCGAACACACCAATTTCTCTTTCTTAAGCAGTTTCTCAGAGTTCTCCAGATAGCATCTTGACAAAATGAGGAAATCGGTTATTTTGTAAATAGAATGACAGCATGTCACTGCGTTTGCCACTTTTTTGATTTTTAGGCTTTCTTTTAGGATAACGTTTTGGGAATTGTAATTGACTGAAGTTTTTCGAAATCAAGCGGAAGGGGCAATTCCCGAAGTTGAATCCTGTGGACCGGTTTCGAAGATCTTTCCTGTGAGATGAATAACGGTAAACCGTTCTTAAACCATTGATTTTACTCTCATGGGGGATTGATTTTCACTTTCAGTCGCCGATATTAAGGAAAAGGCTTCAATCCTGACCTCGTCCTGATGACTCGGTCTGAAAGAAGGGGAGAAATGATGAAAACAAGATTATTGATTTTCACTGTGGTTGGGGGATTACTTTTCTCAAGTTTCGTTTCAGTTTATGCTGAAGTCTCTCCTGGGGAGCTAAATGTCGAGAAAATTCCAGGTGGGGGTATTTCTCTCCTCCCCTCTCCTCCTATGCCCAGCTCAAAGAAATCCTGCCTTTTGCAAAACGATAACGGAATCGCTCTTACATTTTTCCCCAATTGGAATCCGGGTGATAAAAATTCAATATATTCTGATCCGGGCACATGCGATATTCCGTATCCTTATCTATATCCTTTTCGGATAACTGGAGTCGATTTTCTCCTGTATAATCACGCCGCGGTTGACTCGGTGCGATTGAGGTTCTGGGTTCAGGAGGTAGGGACGAATATTTGCCAAGGACCCCAGACAGCTACTTACGCCTCTCACATCACCACTATCACCACTTTTTATCCTAACTGGGCGACGGTGAACTTCACCGATAGCATCTGCGTTAATGGACCCTTTTTTTTCACCATTGAATATTACAGTGGAACCACCGGAACTATTCCGGGTATAGCTATGGATAGTCAACGGGATAGGGTGGATACCTGTTTTCAGTGGATTTGGTATGGTCCATCTTCCCCTCCCTGGCGGGAATGGAACCGATTTTGGGGAACGCCTAATCCGGGATGGCTGATGGTCAGGCTGAGAGGCGAAACTCACTCTTTAGCCTGTGAGACCGACTGGTACTGGCAGGCAGATAACGGAGATGCACCCAGCGGAACGCCGGATGTGAATCAAAAGCAGAGGGACTGGTCTGCCTATTGTGCCCCAGTGGCGATCGGGAATTGTCTGGAGTGGTTCGGGATAACTACCACTTTGGGGTGGACCATTACTTCACTCGTAGATACCATGGCGGCATACATCCAGACCGACTCCAGCGGCACCGGGGTTCAAAACATGCAGACCGGACTGGTGAACTTCTTTAACAACTACCAGATCGATTGGATCTATCCCAGCACCTGGCAGAAGCCAAATTTTTACATAATGCAGGATTCTCTTGAGGCGACTCAGAATATCATCCTCCTTTTAGGCTTTTGGTGGAACGATGGTCAAAACTGGTGGAGGGAAGGAGGCCACTTTGTCACCATGGCTGGAGTAAAATCCCAAGGTCTGAAGATTGCTATCAGCGATCCGGGAAGGGATGCGGCCGAATATGACTGGCCCGGCAGAGTAAGACCATCTTATCATCCTTCGCCACCGCATGATGACAGCCTTCACAACGATCCCTTGTATGTATCTCATGATATCTATCTATGCAGTTTACAGTCTTCCTCACCGGGGAACCAGAACTTTTGCCTGCCTAATTATTTGGAGTTTGACCCGGAATCTCCACGGCAATACAGCGGACAAAATTTCCCACTTGAATTTGTAAGTTATTACCAACCCGCGCCTTTGGGCACCCCTTACGTGACCGAAGTCGAATATGCGGTTATGATCTGCCCCAGAAAGGAACACTGGTTTTGGGGGTCTTCTTTTGGGGATTACGCTCCAAGTGGCATGCCAGATTTCGATCAGAGACAAGATGGATGGAAAAACCTGCAGACTGGACACTGGAGTTTTTGTGGACCGGTGGCTTTGGCTGATTGTTTTTGGTGGTTTGACTCCAGATATAATCACCCCCCGGGCGTTGCCGGCGATAGCGTAGATAGGTTTCCTTTGGTGAGGGATTATTTGGATGATAATCCAGCTTTTATCCGAGTTGACGATCACGATATGTGGAATGTGAATCATGCTGGGACTTTTTGGTTTCCGGGGACTTCACCTCCCCCCACATCCCAACCATTCGTGCCCGGTCCCCAACCGACACTTCCGGCTTGGGGTGAATTGGTGGAAAGATTAGGGTGGGAGATAGATGCCGACGGTTATAGAAGTGGAACCTCTCATGTGGGAACCAAAGTGGATGATATAGGAGAAGCCATCAATAGGTGGTTTTCAAGTGAAACTTTCTCGAATGGAAGCAGTTTGTCCGATACTCTATGCGGACGAACCTGGCGGATGCCCACTTTCTCTACGGTGACTTTTTGGATCCGCAATAATTCCGGAGTGATCCTCCTTTTGGGCTTTTGGTATTGGGACACAAACAGCTGGTGGCGGGTAGGGGGACATTATATTACTATCGCTGGAATTAACTCTGCCCAATCTATGGTTGCCTTGTCCGATCCCTTCTTTGATAACGCCGAAATAGACACCTTAGGCAGAGTGCTGAATGGCGCATATATACCTCACACTCCTGTGCCGCATACCGATTCCACCATTCATAACGATGCAGGAAATGTCTCCCAGGATATTTATGTGGTGAATTTGGACTCTTTAACCCCCGGAGGAAGATGGGGGATACAAGACTATCCGGTTTCTCTTGATCCCACATATTTTATGGAAATATTCTACCAGCAAAATGTCCCGGATGAATTTGAACCTGTGACTCACCCATACCTGCCCGGGTATCCTGTCTACACTGTGGTGGAATATGCGATCCAGGTCCGTCCTTTGGATTATCGGGGAGACGTGAATATCCCGGGGGGCGATGGTCAGGTGAATTCAGCAGACGTAGCCTTCTTAATCAACTATCTGTTCGTCGGCGGACCTGCTCCGACTCCACTTTCGGAGGGAGATGTTAACTGTGATGGAAAAATAAATTCTGCTGACGTGGCTTTTTTGATCAACTACCTATTTGTGGGAGGACCGATTTCTCGCTGTTGTGCCCCATAATCTTTTTTGAAGTTTACCGAGTTTTTCCGCCCCCCCGCAGACTGAAGTCTGCGCCTACCAACCCTCCCTTCGCATACGATATTTTACATTTTGCTTGACAGTACCAACACCTAGACATATATTTGAGGAAAATTTTATGGGAAAGGTTTTTATTTTTATCAACTTCGGCTAAATTGAGTAACAAGGTCTTCGTATGTTGAACCAGTCTTTAATAGAAAGCCTGAAGAAAATAGCAGGAGAGGAAAATCTTCAAATTCTTCCCGACAGAATCGAGGCTTCACCAGAAAATAGTCTGACTATTTCCGAAATCATTAAGCTGGCAAATCGAGAGAAATTCAGAGTTATACCAGTGGGGAACGATTCGATCCTTGACCTCCAAAATCTTTTGGTTGGTAAAGATCTCGTTTTGAAATCCAATAGGCTTAATAACATCAAAAAAGTAGTGGCTGAAGATTTGTATGTCATTTTGGAACCGGGGTTTCTCTTGAAGGATCTAAACGAAAAGCTGCAACCGTTCAATCTGTTTTATCCTTTGGCAGATAAAGCCTCAAAGGGAACGATGGGGGGAGCGGTGGCGTCTAATCTTAAAGGAAGTATCAAAGAGAGAAATCTTCAGACCAAAGACTATGTTTTGGCTCTGGAGGTGATTGATCCTCAAGGCGAGATTTTGAAGGTTGGGGCGAGGACTTTCAAATCCGTGACGGGATATGATCTTCCACGACTTTTTGTGGGCTCCTGGGGAACCTTGGGGATGATCACCGAGATTAGCTTAAGGCTCGTTCCCATAGGAAAAAGAAAAGAATACGAAAATTTGGTTCTTGCACTTTCGAAAAGAAGCCTTTCTGAGACTGGGACTGGGACTGAGACAGAAGATCAAGATAATTATAGAAGTATTCTAAGCTCTCGCATTAAGAAATCGCTGGATCCCAACGGAATTTTTCCTGACCTGAAATCCATAGGCACAAAAGAGCTGTAGAATACCCCTTCACCCTTGCCCTCTCCCCGGAGGGGAGAGGAGGAATAGAATTCCCTTTCCCTTTGTGGGAGATGCGTATGCATGCTTCGCAGGGTGGAGTGAGGGGGAAACAGCAACCCAGATACGGACTCTATGGTTCGGCGGTGAGAAACAACGCCTGACAAATCAAGCAACTACAACCAGAAGCATTCTTACTTCAACAAAACTAACTTTTTGGTCTCAGAGAAATCTCCTACTCTCAACTGGTAAAAGTAAATTTCTGAAGTCACATCTTTTCCAAAATCATTCTTTCCATCCCAAAGCACAGACTTATAACCTGAAGACGAATGCTCGGAAACTAAAGTTCGAACTTTTCTTCCTAAGATGTCATAGATATTTAAGCTGACAAAACCGGAACGAGGGAGCGTAAAATTTATCTTAGTGGTCTGGTTAAAGGGGTTAGGGTAGTTTTGGGATAAGGAATAGCCTCCAGGTCTTTGGGCAATACCTCCATCATCTTCAACGCCAGTAATCGTCTGGTTAAGCAGAATGGAAACACTGTCGCTGGAATAATTTGCCACGGCTATGTCTAAATCTGAATCTTGATCTAAATCTGCACAAAAAACAGAATAAGCACCATCTCCTGCACCATAGTCCACCTTAGTTTGAAAAGTCCCATTCCCATTGTTCTTCAAGATTGAGACATTGTCGCTCAAATAATTTGCCACGGCTAAGTCCTGATCGGTGTCCCCATCCAAATCCGCACAAAAAACAGATTGAGGAGTGTCTCCTGCACCATAATCCACTTTAGTTTGAAAAGTCCCATTCCCATTGTTCTTCAGGATGCAAACATTGTAGCTTATTTCATTTGCCAGGGCTAAGTCCAACCCTGGATTCCCATCCAAATTCGCACAAAAAACAGAAAAGGGACCACCTCCTGCACCATAGTTGACCGCGGTCTGAAGAGTCCCATCTCCATTGTTCATTAAGATGGAAACGTTGTTGCTGTCCCAATTTGCCACGGCTAAGTCCAAATCCAAATCCCCATCTAAATCCGCACAAAAAACAGAAACAGGAGCACCTCCTGCACCATAGTCAACTTTAGTTTGAAAAGTCCCATCCCCATTGTTCTTTAAGATGGAGACATTGTCGCTGAAAGCATTTGCCACCGCCAAGTCCAGATCAAGATCCCCATCCAAGTCCGCACAAAAAACAGAATAAGGACCGTCTCCCACAGCGTAATTACTGTCGAGGATAAAAATCCCATCTCCGTTGTTCTTAGAGATGGAGACATTGTCGCTCGAATAATTTGCTACAGCCAAGTCCAAATCTGAGTCACCATCCAAATCCGCACAAAAAACAGATTGAGGACCGTCTCCTGCAGCATAGTCTACCTTTGTCTGAAAGGTTCCATCCCCGTTGTTCTTTAAGATGGAGACACTGTCACTTTTTTTATCTGCCACAGCTAAGTCTAAATCTAAATCTCCATCCAAATCCGCACAAAAAATAGAATAAGGCGCATCTCCTGCATCATAATTGACTGCAGGAGCAAACGGGATGGAGTCAGAGTTGACCTTTCCCGTCTGGGCGAAACTCGGCACAGCCAAGAAGACCAGGAAGAAAATTATTAAAACGTTTTTGTGCATAAAGCACCTCCCCTAAAAACAGGTTAAAGGTTCTCCGCCTCTGGCGGAAAGGTTTAAGGTTCAAAGTCAAACCCTAACCCGAAAATCAATCGGTAATCTAATCAAGCATAATTTGAGGATTAGTAAAAAGCAAGCAAAATCTTGTTAAGAAGAGGAAAAAACGACAGCCTTCAGTGCCGTTGATCAGTTGGCAGTGGGATTCAATTGCAATTTCAATGGTCGGGGGTTAGGGTTCATCCTGAAAGGATTCACCCTGAAGGGAACCCCGACCAACGTTAGAAAAAAACCCGACTAAAGTCGGTTAGAACAGAACATGAAAAGGCTTATTTCAAGAGGACTAACTTTTTGGTTTCAGAGAAATCCCCAATCCTTAGCTTGTAAAAGTAAATCCCGGAAGCAACATCTTTTCCAGAATCATCCTTGCCATCCCAAAGCACAGACTTGTAACCGAAAGACAAATACTCGGAAACTAAAGTTCGAACTTTTCTTCCTAAGATGTCATAAATATTTAAGCTGACAAAACCCGACTTTGCCAAAGTAAATTCTATCTTTGTGGATTGGTTAAAAGGGTTAGGATAGTTTTGGGATAATGAATAGAGATGAGGGAGTTGATCGATACCTTCATCTTTAACGTCTGTAAACGTCTGGTTAAGCAGAATGGAAACATTGTCGCTCACGCAATTTGCCACCGCCAAGTCCAGATCGGTATCCCCATCTAAATCCGCACAAAAAACAGAATAAGGAGCATCTCCTACACCATAGCCCACCTTAGTCTCAAAAGTCCCATCCCCGTTGTTCTTTAAGATGGAGACATTGTTGCTACCCCAATTTGCCACTGCTAAGTCCAAATCCCCATCACCATCTAAATCTGCACAAAACGCAGAACGAGGAGAATTTCCTCCAACAGCATAGTTGACCGCACTCTGAAAAGTCCCATCCCCGCTGTTCTTTAAGATGGAGACAGCGCTGCCATTGTAATTTGCCACGGCTAAGTCTAAATCGTTGTCCCCATCCAAATCCGCACAAAAAACAGACCAAGGAGCACCTCCTGCCCCATAGTTGACCGTACTCTGAAAAGTCCCATTCCCGTTGTTTTTCAAGATAGAAACGCTGTCACTATATGTAGCTGCCACCGCTAAGTCCAAAGCTGTATCCCCATCTAAATCTGCACAAAAAACAGAGGATGGTTGGCCTGCTACAACATAGTCTTCTTTAGGCTGAAAGGTCGCATCGCCATTGTTTATTAAAATAGAAACAACGGTCTGGCTGTAGTCTGCAACTGCCAAGTCCAAAGCTGTATCTCCATCTAAATCTGCACAAAAAACAGAAAAGGGACCAGAGCCTGTCTTATAATCCACCTTTGTCTCGAAAGTCCCATCCCCGTTGTTTTTTAAGATGGAGACGCTGTCGGTATAAGCATTCGCCACGGCTAAGTCCAGATCGGAATCTCCATCTAAATCTGCACAGAAAACCGATTGAGGACCACTTCCGGTAGCATAGTCAACTTTGGCTTCGAAGGTCCCATCCCCGTTGTTTATCAGGACGGATATAGTGTGGCTATACTTATTCGCTACGGCTAAGTCTAAAGCTGAATCTCCATCCAAGTCCGCACAAAAGACAGAGGTAGGATAATCTCCGACATCGTAGTTGACAGCGGGGGCAAAGGGAATGGAATCAGAGCTGACCTTTTCCGTTTGGGCGAAACATGGCACAGCCAAGAAGACCAGGAAGAAAATTATTAAAATGTTTTTGTGCATAAAGCACCTCTCCTAAAAGAAAGTTAAGAGTTCAGAGTATAGAGCTTAGAGTAAAAACTCTAAACCTAACATTAGTCTTGAATCGTCATTTGAGGATAATTGAAGGATTAACAAAAAGCAAGCAAAATCTTCTGAAAAAATTCACAGCAGATGGAACGGATTAAGCAGATAATTTTGTAGGTCGGGTTGCGACCCCGCCTTTGGCGGGGGAGCTACCCGACATTCTGTGCCGAAGGAATATTCGTGTTGTCGGGCAGTCCCGCCTTTGGCGGAACAGCGCGACCTACATCTTCCCCCTCACCCCATCCCTCCTACGGATTTCGCTCCACTCAATCTCCCCCAAGGGTGAGGAAAGCAAACACCGCCCCCTCGCAGACTGAAGGGACTGTTGAAAAACCCTTAAACGGAGTGCACCAGCTTGCTGGTGCGGTTTTTATTAAGAATTAATTTGTTGAAAGACAAGGACATCTAAATTTCAAAAAATCGCAAAAGCAAGCTTTTGCACTCCAAAAACCACTTTTTCAACACGCCCTGAAGTCTGCGGCTACCATCCCCTCCCAGCAATTCTATTTTTTCTTTTCTGGGTCAGGGAGGTCCTCTTTTATTCCGGCTAATCTTTTAGCGATTTCGACCTTTTCTTCTAACTTTACATTAGCTCGGATGATCAATTTGGCTCCGTCCGGGGAGCCTCCGCCATGCATGCATCCGGGGACGCCTGCCCCGATAGTAGCCCATTCTACCAAACGGGCGGCTCGGGCTCTGGCTTCAGCAGATGATTTAGCTTTGAGATATTTCTGGACCAGATGGCCGTATTTTTCGTCATAGAAATCAACAGAGGAGGGCATACAGCCGGTTTCAGCTATGCCACCGGCAATATCCTGAGCTAAAATCGAGGTCTCATAAGGGAGGGTAGCAACATGAACCTTGTTTACATTTGCCAAGAGGGGATCAGGCATCCATACCCCAGAAGGATGTTTTTTACCCATGACAGAAGCGGCAATGCCCATACCAAAGGTGGTTTCATTGTTAATATACATCTTGGTCAATTTTTCATTGAATACCTTGGAAGAAAGACCGTTAGCTCTTGCCACCAAAATTGCGGCTCCCACCTTGACATCTCCCTGTCCAGCCACACACCCACCAATTGTGGATCTATAAGGCATAATGAAATTCAGGACCGCAGGCAAAGTATATTTATATTCACCACACATAAAAACCCTCTCCTTAGGGACAAAGACATCCTCAAAGAAAAGATATGCCTGCGTGATCCCTCCCGTCTTAACCGGAATATCAAATCCTTCCTCCTCCTCTCTTTTATCAGAGGGACGACGGGTCTCTACAATGGTCAAACCAGCAGTATCTCTGGGGATCACAAAGGAGATCGCATAATCCTTGTCCGGTTCCGCATAACCGGACCCAGGGAGGACAAATATCTCATTAGCGGCGGCAACTCCACAGATCATAACCTTAGCACCACGAACCACAATGCCATCTTCTCTTTTTTCTACCACATGGAGGCTCATATCCGGGTCATCCTGCTGGGAGGGGGATTTGGCTCGGTCTCCCTTGGGATCGGTCAAAGCTCCGGATATGGTGATGTCATCTTTTTGAGCTTGGGTGAGCCATTTTTTTAGCCTCTGGTGGTAATCTGTCCCCAAATCTTTATCCATATCATAAGTAGTCGCCCACATGGCATTGATGCAGTTCCATCCCACACATCTTCCCCCGGTGCAGGTTCCGGTGAGATTGAAAAAAAGCCTCTTCATCTTCAGATTGGCGATCATATCCTCTGGACTTTCAATTATGGAAAGATAGCGGGAGATTTTTTCACCAGTCAAGCTGGAGGTAGTAGTGACCAGGTTTTGATATTTTGGATCGTGTTGGACTTTATAGATCTGGGCATGTCCCTCCACTGTCCATTTGGTGGCGGGATGAGTGGTTACATCCTCTATCAGCTTCCCAAATTTATGGATATTGGGACGCATCCTTCTTAGGCTCTCTTTGAATTCTTCTGCGGTTTTTAACGCCATTTTGAACCTCCGAATTGTTGTTTTCTTACACTCTCAGGGTATTATAGCCTCTTAACTCCTGGTGTCAAGCCTTATTTTAGAGGCCTCTGAAGAAGCCATATTTGCGGGGCTGGGAGCCCCGACTACGCGGGACTTATTTTTATTGACGTAATTAGAGTAAAGGTTTGAGCCTGTGAAAAATTTTAGCAGCATTTCAAAAAGAGCTTGCTAATTATGTAAATTTTATTATCTTAAAAAACTTCATATGTTTTTTGGTAAAACTGCCTACTAAGGAAGGATTCGACATGACTATATCGAAGGTGATGGTCATAGGAGCGGGAGTGATGGGGAGGGGGATCGCCCAGCTTTTGGCAGGCGCGGGGATTGAGGTTACCCTGATAGATGCAAGTAAAAAAATTATAGAGGAAAGCCTTAGACTATTGTCCGAAGAGATAGATAGTGATATAGAGAAATGGGGGATGACAATAAGCGAAAAGAAAGCCATCCTCTCTCGGATAAAGGGGACCATAGAATATAATGATGCTCCTTTTGTGGATTTGGTGATCGAAGCCATCCCTGAGGATTTGGAGCTTAAACGTAAGATATTCGCCAAGATCGATTCATTAACCCGTCCGGAGATTGTGCTGATCACCCATACCTCTACCCTCTCCATAACTGAGATAGCCTCCGCCACCAAAAGACCGGACAAGGTTATAGGGCTCCACTTTTTGCCCCCTGCTACCAAAATACCGCTGGTGGAGGTGGTAAGAGGACTTAAAACCTCACCGGAAACTTTAAATATCATCAAAGAGTTTGCAGACCAGCAATTAAACAAGACCGTGGTCACGGTCTATGAATATCCCGGATATGTTACCACCCGAATCATCGTTCCTTTGCTAAATGAAGCCATGCATGTGCTCATGGAAGGAATCGCCACGGCTGAAGATATCGACACCGCCATTAAATTGGGTTACGGCTTCCATATTGGACCTCTGGCACTGGCAGATATGATGGGTTTGGATGAGGTGATGAGGTGGATGGAAAATCTTTTAAGTGAGCTTTCTGAACACAAATATAACCCCTGTCCCCTTTTGAGAAAGCTGGTGCGAGCAGGACATTTGGGCAGAAAAACAGGACAAGGCTTTTTCAAATATGATGCGCGGGGGAAAAAAATCGGAGAAGCAGAGCTGTTCCCCAAATGAAAAAGAACTAAGGAAAAACTAAAGGCAAAAACTAAAAGAGAGTTCGCTTAATCAATGACAAGAAGTTATGAAGATACTGGTCTTAAATTGTGGTAGCTCATCAGTAAAATATCAGCTGATAGATATAGATAAATCTTATGTTTTAGCTAAGGGGATGGTCTCTCGCATCGGGATGAGTGAATCGGTATTGGTTCATAAACCCCATGATCGCCCGGAGATCACCATCTCTGGAGAAATTCTGGACCATATCATGGCGGTGGAGCATGTGATCGCCATTCTTCTTTCTCCCAATCATGGGGTGATCAAAGACAAATCCGAAATATCCGCGGTAGGACATAGGGTGGTGCATGGGGGAGAGAAGTTTCCTGATTCTGCCCTTATAGATAAGGATGTCATGCAGGTTTTGAGAAGCTGTATAGAGCTGGCTCCCCTGCATAATCCCCACAACATTCGAGGGATAAATGCCTGCTTGCGGATACTGCCGGGAGTCCCCCAGGTGGCGGTGTTTGATACTGCTTTTCATCAGAAGATGCCACCTTTCGCTTATATCTATGGCATCCCCTACGTCCTCTATAAGAAATACGGGATCAGACGTTATGGTTTTCACGGCACCTCCCACTTTTATGTCTCCAGACGAGCGGCAAGGATGCTGAGAAGACCGATTGAAGAGTTGAAGATCATCACGGCTCATCTGGGGAATGGAGCCAGCATGTCGGCGGTTAAAGGGGGAATATCGGTGGACACTTCTATGGGATTTACCCCTTTGGAGGGGCTTTTGATGGGAACCAGATCAGGGGATTTGGATCCAGCTATAATTCTGCACGTGATGGCACAAGAGGAGCTCTCCTTAAATGAAGCAAATACGTTGCTCAACAAACATAGTGGACTTCAGGGAATCTCCGGGATCTCCGGAGACATGCGAGATGTAATAGCTGAATCCCAAAGAGGGAACAGAAGTGCCCTATTGGCATTGGAGATATATTGCTATCGAATCCGAAAATATATTGGAGCTTACGCCGCCGCCATGGGAGGACTGGATGCCCTGGTCTTCACCGCCGGTGTGGGAGAGAACTCTCCTGCGGTCAGGAGGAAATGTTGCGAAAACTTAGAATTTTTGGGGATTCAAATTGATGATGAAAAGAATGAGGAGATCAAGGGAATCGAGGCAGAGATAAGCACAGATGACTCCCCAGTAAAAGTGTTCTGTATTCCTACCAACGAAGAGTTGGTTATAGCTCTCGACACTAAAAGGGTAATCGAAGAAGCAAAAGAGAGAGAAGAAATGCATAAGGGGTTGTAAATTGAGCGAAGCGAAATCCGTAGGATTGAACAAATCTTTGTTAGCTATATCGGTATTATTTTTATTTCTCCTCGGATGTGAAAAGTCTGAGGTTGAAATTCTCCAGGGGAGGTTGGACGCTTTCAGAAATATCCTCCCGGTGAACGTAAGACAGGAGTTTGATTCGAAAAATTATGAAGAAGTGGTGATGGGAATCGACTCGCTTTTGCAGTATGATTTGTCATTTAAAGAAAAATATCAAAAGCTAAAAGACGAGGAAGCCATAAACGTATTCTCTTCCCAAGAAGTGGTGGAGTTCTTCAGGGTCTATTTTGTGGAAAAAATAGAGAGACTAAAAGGAGAAAAAGGGAAAAGGTGGTAAATAAATTCAAAATTTAAAATGCAAAATGAAAAATTGCAATTCAAAACTAAAAATTAGTGAGAGATGAAAAAGGATTCATCCTGAATGATAACCTCACCCCCTTTGTCCCCCTCTCCATGAAGTGGCCGTGTCATAATGTCATTCTGAAGCGTCAGCCGAAGAATCTCGATTTTCTAACTTATTGAAACTATTAGATTCTTCCTCCGCCAAAGGCGGGGTCAGATACTGTATTATTTGTCAAGTAAAATTTTTGGTGTTTTTATTTTAGTTTTAGTTGAGACATAGTTTGGATCAAAAGGTTGTTGTGACTGAATCAATGCAAAAGCAATGGTTAA
>Ga0315289_10010505_pt1 | contig 13243 bp, 7 predicted proteins | sample YL17G11_40_MG_FD_203452 | JGI IMG/M metagenome (GOLD analysis project Ga0315289, IMG submission 203452) | Sediment microbial communities from Yellowstone Lake, YNP, Wyoming, USA - YL17G11_40 | ecosystem: Environmental > Aquatic > Freshwater > Lake > Sediment | place: USA: Wyoming | collected...
GCGGCTATTGGTGGTCCACGGACCTGATGAATTGGAATTATGTACGGGTGACTTCGGCCCAGCTTGCCATCATTAATAACTGGGCGCCGGCAGTGTACGTCTATAATAACCGCGTTTATTTCTCCGCTAACGACGTTACCGGATTCTGGAGCACCGACAATCCAAAAGACCCGGCGCGATGGACAAAAGCATCCAACAACGCCGGTTCCTGGGACGGGTGGGTGCTCGCGGATGACAACGGCAAATACTACATGACCGGCGGGTGCGGCGGCGGCGCGTATCAGATGGACCCGGCGACCGGCGCGAAAATCAGCGGCACGGATGGAGGCTGCCAGGTCGCCGACGTCGGCCAGCACGGGTTTGAATCCCATGTGTCAAGCGGCAACGGCGTGGGCGGCTACTGTGAAGGCGCCTGTTTGATACAACGGCTGAGCCGGTACTACTTCTTCTATTCGGTGCCCGGCACTGAATTCGATGAGTACTGCGATGGCCTGGGGAGTTCCACGCTCCCGATATCGGGTTTCCGTTTTGCGCAGAACAGCCCGGTATCTTTCAAACCCACCGGTTTTCTCCCCGGAAGCGGGCATGGCTCGGCCTTTATGGACAAAAACGGAAACTGGTGGCGTACAGTCACGACGCGCGCGGCAGGGACCAATAATGGGTTGTGCCGGCGCATCGGGCTGTACCCTCTGATTTTCGATGATACGATCAATTCCGCGCATACCGATTGCGTATTCGGCGACTATCCGCAATACATGCCGGGCAAAAAACCGGCGGGTGCTGCAAGCAATCTTGTGGGATGGAACCTGCTGTCATACGGCAGGCCTGCCACCGCGTCAAGTTCCGCGAGCGGTCATGACCCTTCGCAGGCGTTCGACGAAACCATTCGCACGTTCTGGAGCGCCAACACGAAAAACGCGGGCGAATGGCTGCGCGTGGACCTGCAGCGTCCGTGCACGGTGTATGCCGTGCAGACGAATTTCGCGGATTACAATCTCGGGCTTGTCAACCTGTATATCCAATACACCATCGAGCAGTCGGCCGACGGCCAGACCTGGAGCATGCTGGTTGACAAATCGCAGGCGCAGACCGACCTGCCGCACGATTATATTCAGCTCCCGGCCCCGGTCACTACACGCTATCTTCGCATTACCATCCGTCATATCTCGCGCGAAGGCAATGCCGCCATTTCCGATTTCCGGGTGTTCGGGACCGACAACGGCCAGGCTCCTGCATCGGTGACCGATTTTACCGTCAGCCGCAACACCGCGAACCGGCGCATTGTGACCTTGACCTGGCGCCCCGCCGCAAGGGCCGAAGGCTACCAGGTGCGCTACGGGATCGCGCCGAAGCTCATGCATAACGCCTACCAGATCAACGTGGGCAAGCGCATCACCTATCCATCAAATTGGATCACCTACAGTGTTCAGGACACCACCATAACCTTCTCCAGTCTCAATCTATCGCCGACCTACTATTTCCGCATCGATGCGTTCAGCGGCTCGGGTGTAACGCCGGGCGGGACCATCAAATCGGACCAGAACCAGCAGGTGGGCGTGGCGCCCCGGCAACCGATGGGGGAGCGACGGACACTCCGAACGGCAAACCCCGCAGTCTTCGATTTATCGGGGCGCCGGATATCGGTGTCTTCTGATATACGGGGCGCGGTTATCATGCGCATGGCACACGCCGCATGCGCAAAGGCGCTGGCGTATCTGGCCATCCGCTAATCCTCACGGCAGAACACAACATACAGCGAATTCGTTTGATGCAGCACTGGTAGATGCTTGGTCCTCAATGAGTCAAGAAGCATATTGTTTGCAAACCGCTCTTAATAATCAGGATAGGAATCATTACCAAACCGTAGGCAACAATCGCGGGCGTAATGGCGTTTGCATGTTCCGGGGAGGCCAGCGGTGTTGTCCGATCCCAGGCCGCGATCCGGATTAGCAAGCGATGGGCAAATTCCGACCCCACAAGCTATATTTGATATATAAAAAAGGAGCCGTGGAATTGCGATTGCGTCAACCCGGGGGTCCAGGCGCAGCAAATGCAATGCTGCGGGGTATTTTTATAATAAAAAGCGGCCAGACGATTCGAAATAGGGGGTCTTCAATGATTGGGCCCAACATGAAAGCCATCTCCCGCAGCTCGCGCATCTGGCCGGTCCTGGCCGCTGTACTTCTCTGGGTGCATCCGGCGCCGGCGGCGGAAACATGGTCGGTGGAACTTGCCCGAACCATCATGGAGAAATATCCGAACCTGTGGAATTACCCAGGCGGCGAATGGAGCTATCCCCACGGCCACGTGTTCGAGGGTATCGACATGGTTCGCCGAAACACAGGTGATCCGGATCGGCGGTACTACAACTATCTGTTGAGCTACGCCAATCATCACGCCGGCAGCGGGGTCGGCGGGGGAAGCATGGACGACATGATGGCCGGGGTGTCGTTCTGCTGGGCGTACGCGCAGACCAAAAGCGACCGATACAAAAACGCTGCCACAAACATCCGCAATTCGTTCAACGATTACCCGCGTACCTCCACAGGTGCGTTCTGGCATGGCCGTGGGCTCGAAGGGGAGTTCTGGATCGACGGCGTGTTCATGGGAGAAATGTTCCTCACCAGATACGGAACTCATGTGGGCGACAGTGCCTACTGCCGCAATGAGGCGGCCAAGCAGTTGAAACTTGCCTACCAGCATTTGTCAAAGGGAAACAACCTTCTTCTACACGCCTGGGACGAAGACAAGGATGCCTCATGGGCAAACCGGCAGACCGGACTTTCGCCCGAAGTGTGGGGTGAAGGTTTGGGCTGGTATTCGAACATACTTGTCGAAGCGCTGGAAGCAATCCCCGCCGGCCACCCCGATCGTCGTGCCCTTGAGACCCAACTTGACAGTCTGGCATCCGGCCTTAAACGTTTCCAGGATGTATCCGGATGCTGGTGGGACATTGTGGACAAGCCAGGCGTGGGCGAAAACTGGACATGCGTATCGGCGACTGCGTTCTTTGTCTATGCCATCAAGAAAGGTGTCGATCTGGGCCTGCTCGACTCGGCCGTGTATGGCCCCGTAGCGCGAAAGGGCTACAACTGTCTGTTGACGAAACTGCGAAAAGACACCCAGAACCGGGTTGTGGTGGGAGCCACCTGCGAGGGGCTGGGGGTTCAGGACAACTGGAACGACTACATGAATTGCAGCTATGTTGAGAATGCCAAGGAGGCGACCGCGGCGGTTCTCTGGGCAACGGCAATCATGGAGAAACCAGCAAACCCATCCCCGGTCGCCCAACCGGTCGCCGCACCGCGGTCGCAGGTTCGGAAGGACTCGCGGGAGCGATACTACGATCTTTGCGGCAGGCTATGCAGTGCGCAAGCCGGCATCTTATTGACAATGGGTAAAAGGGCCGTCTGCGTGGACCATTCCAACGGCGGCACTCCGCGCATTGTCATTGTTCGATAAGAAGATTTTTTGCGCAAAGGAGCGATTATATGCGGCACGCTTCCCGATTCATCAAGTCTGCCCTTGTTGCCATGGCGTTCTGCGGCAACATAGCGGCCGCCGACCTTCTTGACAGCGTCGATTTTACCGCAAAACTGAGCGACTGGATCACAACACGCCAGCCATCCGACTACAACACCGAATACTTCGACGGGCTTACCATGGACGGCATGTATCGGGTCTGGAAACGGACCGCAACGCCGGCATACTACACCTTTTTTAAGAGCTGGATCGACCAGTTTGTCACGACATCGGGAATTGTTGATTGGGGTTTTTCGGATTGTCTTGACATGATGCATAATGGATTCGCCCTCTGCTACATGTACGAGAAAACCGGCGAACAGAAATACAAGACCTGCGCTCAGCAGATACGCACCGCCTTCAATCAGTACCCCAAACACTCACCCGAAGGAACGCCCGAGCACCAACGCGGCAGTCTACCGCAGTGCATCTGGCTGGACGGACTCTGGATGCTCGGACACTTCTTTACCAATTACGGAAGAGTCATTGGAGAGAAGAATTATGTCGACAGCGTCTGCGTCGCTCATGCGCTTCATATGCACGCATTCAATAAAGATATCGATACGGTCAACCAGCCACCGTGGCATGCATCGTGCCCACCTCAGCCCCGCGGCGAAAAATGGTGCAGGGCAATAGGTTGGTATGTAATGCAGCTTGCCGATCTGATTGACGCGATTCCCACCAATCATCCAAACCGCCAGGCGCTGATCAGCATATTGGCCAGCACCCTGCGATCATTACAACACTATCAGGACACGACATCCGGTCTCTGGTATGAAGTTGTCAACAAACCCGACTCCGCGGGCAACTGGGTCGAGCTTTCGTCGGCATGCATGTATTCTTATGCAATGCGAAAGGGCATCGACAGCGGATGGCTGGATTCGACCGAGTTTTACGCATGCGCCAAACTTGCGTATCAGGCAATTATGGGTTGTGCGATCATCAATTCGCAGGGTTACCCGGTGCTCTATGGCTGCGTTCAAGGCACCGACGTTGGCACGTACTCCTATTATATCGATCAAGGGCAGCCCATCAACGACCCGCATGGAACCGGCGCATGGCTCATTTCCGCTGAGTATCAGCGCGGCAAATACGGGGCGAACATACGGCGGATTTATCAGGCGGAGAGCGCCGCCTTTGCAGGCACGGCGGAAAGTAATGGACGCGGATTCACCGGATCGGGGTATGTCAACACCACAAATGCAGCAGGATCCCATATCCAGTGGACGGTCTATTCGGCACGAGCGGAATCCCGGAAAATCACACTACGGTATGCGAATGACGGCACGGCAAAGCCAGCATCTGTCAAGGTAAACGGGGCTGCGGCAGGCTCCCTCCGGTTTCCGGGAACCGGATCGTCGGAGCGGTATCTTGGCCAGTCAATCACAGCCGCTCTCAATGCCGGGAACAATACCATCAGGCTCGAGGCGGAAAGCGCGGCAGGATGCGCCAATATCGATCTATTGGCCAGCGATCCGCTCCAGCCGTCGGTTGGAATTGCCGACCGTAACGGTGTAGCGGCGCCCCGGCAACCGATGCGGGAGCCCAAAGCGGTCCGGACGGCAAATCCCGCATGGTTCGATCTGTCCGGCCGCCGGGCGGCGGTATCTCCCATCAAGCGCGGAGTGATTATCATGCGCGCCGGAGCATCGGCGCTGGCAATGGCGATTATGGGTCCGGATGTTTCCCGCTTGAAAAGCAGGTAGACCGCATGCGACCGATGGTACCGCATGCGCCAGAGAAATCCTTATGGGCGGCGAATGGGAACGATGATCAGCCGATGTTGCCGCGTCGCGGCACGGCCGTCGATCCCCGGTCAACCAGCGTGCACACGCCCGGAATCTGCCCTTCGCCGTCGGCCTTCGCGGGAATGTCGCCGATAAGAATATGGGCCGCCAGATATCCGAGACGCGCGAACCCGTAGTCGATGGTTGACATCGGAAAGGTGAAAAATTCCCGTTGATTATCAAATGATATCATCGAGATCCGTTGCGGGATATCGATGCCCATGATTCTGAACCAGTAGTAATAGTCGCGCGCGAAGAAGTCGTTTCCGGCGATGATCGCCGTGGCGCCGGCGTCGATGATCTGGGCCATGGACGGTGTTTCGGAAAGCAGCTTCCGTTTGATCGACGATTTCGCCTGTATTCCGTGCGTTAATTGCTTGTCAAGATGGAGCACCCGGGAAATGCCGTCGAACAGGGGATTGAGCACGTTCAATGCCTCGCTTTGATTGAATGTCCAGAACGGCTCCGTCTGCATGGGAGCGATCAGGCGGGGCGGCCGATCATACCGGGACGCCGCGCTGCGCGCCAGTTGGATGCGTCGGGCAACCCACGGGTAGGGATACCGGGGAATGTCGGGGAAACCGATCACCCGATGCCCTTGACAGTAGAGATGATTCAGCGCCAGGGCGACCGCCTGCTCCTCGTTAAAGAACAGACGGTAAAACGGCTTTTTCGGGCCGAACCGCGAACGGTTGAACCCGGGCTGGTTCCCTATCGAATCAAAGTAGACGACCGGCTTTTTCTGCGCAAGCATGGCGTGCAGAAAACTTGCTGTCTCTTCCGCGCTGAAACCCACGTCGTGCGCGATCATTCCGCAATAGCGGCCGCCCAGGGAATCGATCAGGGAGGCAATGTCATTCAGACCCGCGACGGTGTTTTCCGGCTCCAGCTCCTTGCGTTTCTGCACGACGACCTGAATGGATATGCCCCGCCGGATAAGTTCATCGGTAAAGCTGCTGACGAACGGCTCCAGATGCGAAGGCGTAAAAAAGTTGTTGGCGTCCATGAGCCAGGGGAAGAGCATGAGCGCAACCCTCGGCGAGGGACCCCCTGCCCGGGTGTGAACCAGTCCCGGTCTGGCTGAAGAAGACGGCCCTACGATCCATTTTCTGCCCCTTTTATGAAGAAGCCCTTCCCGGGCCAGGCGCTGCATGGCCCGGCTGATCGTGTCCTGCCCCACATGATATTCGGATTGGAAATAGGAGAATTTGGGGATATGCTCGCCGGATTTCCAGGTCCCGTCCTGGATATTCGACCGCATCGTGTCGAGAAACCGGTCGCGGGCGCCTTTCGGCCGCGCGCCCGATGCCGTCAGCGTGCGCGCCCCTTTCCGCATGGTAATCACGCCTTTGTCCGCGAGCACGCGGAGCGCCCGCCACATGGTAAGGTAGGAGACGCTGAATTCATCGGCCAGAAGGGCGATGGAGGGGAGTGGATCGGCCGGTCCGCTTTTGATCCGTTTCTCAAGCGCTATAGCGATATCCATGAATTGCTTGGCGCTCATGTCGGGATTTTTCCTTTTGCGCGCGGATTGATTTCGCGGCGCTTCCGGCACCCCGGGCCGGGCCGGAAATCACGCCTATCTATATATAAAGATAACCTTAATACGTAAAGGAGTCAAGAATCATTATCTGGTCATGCCCATTCTTTCCTTCAGTATATTATCAGCGTATCCCGTCACCAAAATAAAGGGGTGGTCCGATATGAAAAGGCTGTCATTCCTGCTGCTACTCGCCTGTTCGACCGCTTTCTCCATGAACGGCGGAACGCGGTTCGGATCGTTGTCCGGTGATCTCTCGCCCGATATCCCCGGGCGGACGGGATCAGGTCATAGTCCCGGAAATCAAGCCGGCCCGTTCCGGCCGGTGCAGGTATGCTCATAAGTCCAGGAGGTATTCAATGAACCGCCGTTGTCCGGAAAAAGCGGTCGTCAGCGCCGCCATGATCGCCGCGATTATCGGGATGCTCTTCATGGCTGCCGATGCATTCAATCCCGTCAGCATTCCGCTGCTTGCCCTTGACATGTCCAACAGCCTGTGGCAGCCGTTCATACTGCTCAACGACGATTACAACCATCCCAAGAATCCTGGGGCCAGTGAAAATCCGGAGCTGTGGGGCGTGATCACGATCGATGGAACGGCAAAGCGCTTCATGGGTGATTACACCCATGGCGCCGCGAACGGCCTGGCGCAGAAATCCCTGCGCGTCAATGCCACGCAGACCGTGTTCGTGCTCGAAGACGCGGCCATGCGCCTTATCGTGACCTTCACCTCCACCAAACTCTGCGACGAACTCGATGCCATGTCCAGGCCGGTCGGATACGTGACCTTCGATGCGGTATCGCTCAGCAGCGCCAGCCATACGGTCCGGATCAATTTCAATTCCAACGGGGTTTTTAAAATCAACACGCCCGCGGGTACGCAGGCGACGCTCGATTTCGGCAGCGTGGGCGCAACGCCGGTCAGCCGTCACGTATGCCTAGGCCACGATGAAGGCGTGACCATCAAATGGCTCGGAACATCGCTGCGCCCGTGGTGGAACCGCAAAGGCGACAAGACCTTCGCGCAGATGTTTACCGAAGCGGAAGCCGAATACCCCCGCCTTTATCCGAAATGCCAGGCATTCGACGCACAGGTGCGCGCCGAGGCCATGGCCGCGGGCGATACGATCTACGCCGACCTGTGCGGCCAGGGCTTTCGGCAATGCCAATACATGGTCAAGCTGGTGGCGTATAACGATTCTACGCCGTGGCTCTTCAGCCTCGAAGGCAGCAGCGGCATGTTGATCCAGACCGTGGATGTGGTGTTCCCGCAGTCCCCGCTTTTCCTTGCATACAACCCCGCGGTACTTAAAATGATGCTCGATCCGGTCTTCCTGCTTTACGAATCGGGACATTGCAATCAGAGCGACCCGCCGCCCCATGACCTGGGAGGATGGCCGAATGTCAATGGCTGCAACATCGGCTATTGGGTTGAAGAAGCGAGCAATATGATGATCATGCCCGCCGCGATCTGCCATCTGGAAAAGAGCGGCGCCTATGCTCGAAAACACTGGCTCATGCTTTCCAAATGGGTGGATTGGCTCCGGCGCAACGGGCTCGATCCGGTGTCGCAGAATTCAACCGACGACTTCAGCGGCAGCTATCCGCATAGCTGCCTTCTGGCAACCAAAGCGCTTATGGGTATCGGCAGCTATGTTAAGATGGCGACCATGCTCGGCGAAACCGATTCCGCCAGAAAGTACCGGGCGATACTTGACACTGCGACTGCCGGGGTGCTCAGGCGCGGCTATGAAAACGGCCATTTCAAGAAGGCCAATGATCAACCCGGAAGCTGGAGTCAGAAATACAATCTGGCATGGGACAAACCGCTGGGTCTCAATGTTTTTGCCGATTCGATATTCACGAATGAGATGAAGGTGTACCTTGCGAACCTGCGTCATTGCGGCGTGCCGCTGCTCTCCACTGAAACCTACAATAAAAGCGATTGGGAGTTGTGGAGCGCCGCGATTACGGGAAAGAAGAGCGATTTCATGGCCCTTGCCACGGCCGAATGGAACTACCTCAACGAAAGCGGAAGAACGTGCTGCGGCATAGAAGACTGGCACGAAACCGCACTTTGCCAGTCGCACGGGTTTCCCATGCGCGGCGTGGTGGGCGGGTATTTCATGAGAATATGCCTTGACAAATGTATCGGCGTCACGGCGCTCGACCGTCCTTGGCCGCAAAGCCGGCAACCGGATCCTCTTGCTTCGGATGCCCGCATCCGCCAGACAGACCGGATGATGATCTACTCCCTGCGGGGAGAGCTGCTGGCTTCGGGCGCCGGGACGGATCGCCGTGGTGTTCACGGCGTATATGTGAGCGTGGTCCGAACAGCCGGCAAGAGGACCGCGACATACGTATGGTGCAGATGATCAGCATGAGCGCGATTTCGGCTTAAATACGTAAAGGAGTAAAGAAGCCGATTGTCCATAACGGGTTCCCGATAATCGGTATATTAATCATAATCAACGCAGCGTTTTATCTTACCAGGGGAGGGCAGCATGAAATCGTGGGCGATTATCGCATGTATCGTGGCTCTGGCATGTTCTTCAGTTCTGGCGATCAACGGCTATGGCGTGTATTGCCTCTGGCATTCTCCGTTTGTGGCCGAATCTCCCTGGAACGCTCCGTCCTATATGGGCCTGGGCCCCAACTACGGTCCCATCATCGGCGTCACAATCACGAACAACCAGGTAGTCAAGCGCGATACGCTTTTCCCGGGTGTGGGCGAGTGTCCGTCATTGAGTTTTGATGGGAAGAGAGTGGCATTTTTCCGCTGGAGTGTCCAACTTACCCGCGATGCCGCCGGATACCATGCGGCTGCGGGGACCACGAGCGGTCCTCACTACATTTCATTTCTCGATATCCAGACCAAAACAATAACCAATCTCATCCAGTGCGACAAACCGTGCGGCACGGTAAAGGATGCCGATGCATTCATTGACTGGCCCGTGGGAGACTGGATCTATTATGAAAAACCCACCGAAACGCGCCAGTTCTATCGCATCAATGTGAAAGATCCCTCGCGTAATGAACTGATCTGCACGGACGCGGGCGATCAGATACGGCGGTGGAACCTTTCCAGCGACGCGAAGTACTGCGGGATGCAATCGAACAATCTCGGGGGCGCCTGCAAGTTTCCATTTGTTAACAACAGCGTGGCACAGTCCGATCCGTCGGGCGCGGCGGCATGCAACCATTGCGTTTCCACCATGGGCAATTTTTTTGGCCACTACTTTGCCGGCAACCACGAATGGATGTGCATCGAGCGGTACGACCATATCGGTCCGCCCGGCTCCTGCACCGTGGGCAGCCCCACCGCGCCGCAGCCTTTTGACAATTGGGAAACACATCAGATCAGCGACCTTCAGAAGTGGGGGGCCACGAACCTTACCACTACCGGAGGCGGAGCGGAGGTCCTCAAATGGTCGGTGAACTCGGAAAAATGGGCCCTGCGCATGATCGGGGCGTGCGGCCAGGCTTTTGACCCGAATGTAGCCAATTGCGTGGCCGTGAACTGGGTCGACTCGCAGGCGATAAATTTATCACAGCTCCCGCCCCCGCAGTACTGCGGCGCCGACGCCTCTAAAAACCCTCCGGCGCAAACCTGCGCCGATGTGGGCGATCTGTGGGTGGACCTCGGTCCCGGCAACGAACACGCCTGGGAGGACGAAACCGGTCGCCTGCATATCCTGCCGCCCATCAATCCGATCGGGTATACTCCCGCATTCACGTCCATCAATGTGACCTGCCCTGCGGTGGCCAATGGGACCTATCAGCCGGCATTTGTCAATGCGGTTGCCGTGCCTGGTCAGAAATTGCAGTTCAATGCCGAGGCCTGGGACCAGGAGCTGCAGAAAGTATCGCCGCAGCCCGCGATCACTTGGAGCGTAAGCGGCGGCGGGGCTATCAGCGCCACAGGGCTTTTCACTGCGGGAAGCTCAACAGGCGGCCCTTATACGGTCACTGCGACGGCAACCGTGGGAGGCGCGCAAAAAAGCGGCGGGGCGACAGTTTCGGTCAAAAGCAAACTATCGGGGGTGTTTTATCAGATCATTCCAAGATCGGGCGGTTGCACGCCGGAGCTCAGTATATATCCCTTTGCTCATAGAGGCACGGGCAGCGGTACGGCCACTGCTCTGGGATTGAGCGGCGTGCCCACAAAGGATGATATCGGCATTCAGTTTTCCGGCTTCGTTGATGTTCCTGCCGACGGTCAGTATACTTTCTATGTGTCGGCTGATGACGGATGCATTCTGTGGGTTGAAGGCAGCAAAATCGCCACATGCCATTACACGACGGGCGGCTCGGGTTCAGGCAGCATCGCATTAACCGCCGGTTTGCATCCGATCGCCGTCAGTTGGAACCAGGGTTTCGGCGGCATGGAATTGACCGTGCAATGGGAATGCGCGGCCGCTGGCGTTGCCAAACAGGTGATTCCCGGCGCCAGGCTTTTCAATGCAGGCAATCCGGCAACGATAAACGATGCGCGGTACAATTTTTCCGCAATGCCGGCAAACCGCCCTCTTTCGCTTGTAGCGCTTGGAACGGGCTATTTGCTGAAAGTAAATGCGGACGGCGTCCACCGGATTGAAGTCATGACCCCGGCCGGCAGGATCATCGCCAGACTTTCGGGCGCCGGGATGAAAACGTATCTGATTCCCGGAAGCGTTCTGTCGCCGGGCGTATGCCTGGTGAAAAGTATATGGGCGGACCGCCGGCAGATTGAAAAGATCGTGGTCCGCTGAGTGACAGGATCGAACAAGGCCGGGTCGTAGCGCGGACGGCAATTGCCCCCCCCTTTGCTTTGCGCTGCAAAAGCCCGGCCTTTTTAAAACCGGTCTTTCCGCCGCCTGATCTCCGCGAAAACATCCGCATCCGAAGCCCCCGCCATCCCCAGTTTCTCCGCGAGCGCATTGACGCGCAGAAATGGGTTTGTGCGTTTTTCGAGCGCGAGGGTGGAGGGCACCGTCGCTTTCCCTATGCGGCGCTGCGCATGTACCTGCGCAAGTCGTTCCGCGATTTCGCGCGAGTCCGGCTCCAGCGACAACGCGAACCGCAGGTTCTCCTCCGTATACTCGTGCCCGCAGAACATGTTTGTGGCGTCCGGCAGACTCATGATGCGCTGCAGCGAATGCCACATCTGCGCGGCCGTGCTTTCGAAAAGCCTGCCGCATCCGGCGCAGAAGAGCGTATCGCCGGTAAAGAGCCAGTTGAGGGCGGGGAGATTGTATCCCACATGCGTTCGCGTATGGCCGGGAAGGTGCAGGACCGAAATGGACAGGGACGCGCATTCGAGCTGCTCGCAGTCCCGCAGCGGCGATGTGAGCATTGGGATGCGGGAATCGTCCGGTCCGTAAATGACCGCTCCGGTTTTCGCATGGACTTCCGCGGCCCCGCCAAGGTGGTCGCCGTGATGGTGGGTGATGAGAATGCCTGCAAGGCGGAGGTGCTGTTCCGTGACGGCCGCCAGCACAGGGCCGGCTTCGGCCGGATCGACCGCGATCGCCTCAAGGCCGTTGACGATGAGGTAGATGTAATTGTCGCTCAGCGCCTGAAGGGTGATGATGCGGGGATGCGAAATGTTCATGACTGAATCTCCTGCGATGGCTTTCTGCTCTGCCCGCTGGTTGGACCATTCAGAATGCTGTCGACCAGTTCACCGCGCGCAAGGTGTCCCGCCAGATATGCCGGAAGGACCTGGATGCCGCCATACCGGGCTATGTTCTCCTGGGACAGCCGGATCCCCAGATTCAGGCTTCGCTCATGCAGAAAAAGATGCATGCTTTTCATGGCGCCGGTGCCGCCCGATTTCACCTCAACGGGAATAATGTCGCGATTGCGCTGGATAACATAATCCACTTCCGCGTTGCTGCCGCGGGCTTCTCGATGCCAATAGTAAAGTTCCGGTCTGACCAGCGAAGAGTTGTTCGCCGCCAGTTCAAGACCCACGACCAGTTCAGCCGCACTGCCGCGGTTAACAAGTTGCGCATCGTCGGCGATAAGATGCGATGAAAGGTCAAGTCCGCATAGTCTTTGGTACACTCCCATATCATAGACCAGCGCCTTGAAGCGCCGGAGATCGACCTGGGCCCCCAGAGGGATTCCCCGCGCATCGGTGTGGTGTACCCGGTATGCCAGACCGGCCCATACCAGAAGTCCCAGGCATTTTTTGATTTCATAATGAGTCGTATCCGCTGAGACGGACGCATATTTGAATTTGCCTCCTGCCTGAAGGGCAATGGAACGGAACGTCTCGGCAAGCCGATCGACCGGGGCATGGCGTTGATATTTTCTGAAATCGTCGCGAAGCGTCTCGATGAGAGAATCGATAATCTCTTGACACTTCCGCAAATCCTTTCTCTCGATATATGCCCGCACCGCCGCGGGA